>VFSW01011420.1_pt1 | contig 12492 bp, 8 predicted proteins | sample 5358111 | NCBI WGS metagenome assembly VFSW01 (sample SAMN11554181, study PRJNA540505) | mine drainage metagenome | isolation source: sediment from site ElyBrook_90M | place: USA: Ely Copper Mine, Vershire, VT | collected 2017
GCAGCGGGAGATCGACGCGCTCAGCGGGCAGCTGCAGGCCGTGCAAGCGCAACTGCGCGAGCTCGTCGATCAGAATCGCGCGCTCCTGCAAAGGCAGGCGGCGCTCGAGCGACTATTGGCCGCCCCCGGGGACGCGCAGACGCTCTCCGCCGGGACGGCGCCGGGCACGGCGGCGCCCGCTTCGGCGGCCCCCGCCTCGACGACGCCCGGCGAGGGGCCGTTCAGCAACGTCAAGCTCTGGGGCTACGGCGAGGTTTACTACACGCGTCCGACCCATGACCTGAAGAATACCCAGGCCGATCTTGCGCGCGCGGTCTTCGGTATCGGCTACACCTTCGACGAGCGCACGGAGTTCAATTCGGAATTCGAGGTCGAGCATGCGGTCACATCGGCCAGCGACCCCGGTGAGTTCGAGGTGGAGCAGTTCTACATCGACCGGCAGCTGAACGAGGCCGCGGCGCTTCGGGCGGGCGTATTCCTCATGCCCTTCGGCTTCCTGAACGAGCATCATGAACCGACCAATTTTTACGGAGTGCAGCGCAATTTCGTCGAGACGCTCATCATCCCGAGCACCTGGCGCGAGGGCGGCTTCAACCTGCACGGAGATACGCCCGTCGGGCTCGGTTGGAACGTCGGCATCACGACCGGCTTCGATCTGTCGAAATGGAATTTCGCGCCGGAGTTCCCTCTCTACACCACCGCACTGAATCTCGAGGACAACAACTCCGCGCCGCTGCAGGCCTCCCATCAGGAAATGGCCCTCGCCAACGCCCAGCACCTCAGCCAATACGCGGCGATCAGCTATTTCGGCATTCCGGGCCTGACCCTCGGCGGCGCGATCAGCACGGGCGATGCCGTGAAGGTGCCCGCGCCGCCCAACGCTCCCATTCCCGGCAATCAGCGCGTGACCCTATGGGAGGCGCATGCGCGCTGGATGCCCGGCAAGTTCGATCTCGCCGCGATTTATGCGCATGGCTCGATCAGCAACCTCGCCGTCGCGAATGCGTCGAACCCCGGCTCGCCCAACCCGATTCCCTCCGAGTTCTACGGTTACTACCTGCAGGGGGCCTACACGGCGTGGGAACAAGGCGAGTATCGGCTCGCGCCGTTCGTGCGCTGGGAGCGATACGATCTCGGCGCGCGCTTCGCAGGCTCCGCGGGACCCTCGGTGCCGAGCGGCCTCGTTCCCGTATCGGCGAACCCCGGCGATTACGGCTACTGGCCCGTCAACCGCGATCGGGTCTGGACGGTCGGCACGAACTTCTACGTGACGCCGCACGTGGTCTTCAAGGCCGACTACCAATGGTTCGAGCTCAACGGCAGCTTCACCCGGTTCGATCTTGGCTTGGGGCTGGCCTTCTGAAATCGCACGCCGCCCAGTTCCCAAATGCCCCTGCGCTGTTCGATAATTTGCCCATGAAGGCAATCGGCGCAGGGATCGTGCTGTTGGCCGCCGCCGCCTCGTCGGCGGGCCAGTCTCTGGAGCCCATCGTCGTGCAGGGCGAACGCGCTCGACAGACGCTGCTCCAGCAAACCCACCAGTACCTGTCGGCGGTGCTGGTACAACCCTGGGAGCAGTCGCTGGTGCGCTGGGGCGACCCGATCTGCCCTCTGGTCGCGGGCTTGCCACGTGATCAGGGAGAATTCATCCTCGCCCGACTTTCCCAGGACTTTCGCGACGCCGGAGCGGAGCTCGCGCCGGCGAAATGCCGCGCCACCCTGTACGTGGTGCTGACCGGCGAGCCGGCGGCGCTGCTCGAAGCCTGGCGCAAGCGCGACCGGACTCTGTTCAACGAGGAGTCGGTTCCGGCGGTCCACCGCTTCGTCACGTCCACCCGACCGATCCGGGTCTGGTACAACTGCATGTCTTTGACCGGCTTTCTCGGCACCTTGAATACCCAAACGATCGCCGGTGGGTGGCTGCCGGGGGATATGGACTCCCAGGCTTCCAGTCTCTCCTGGGACAAGACCAACCTGCTGGAATCTGTGCTGGTGGTCGTGGATCTGCGCCGTGTGCAGGGAGTGAACCTCTCTCAGGTGGCCGACTACGTGGCACTGGTCGGGCTGACGGAAGTGCGCCAGGACGCCGCGGTGGGCGATGTGCCGACGATACTGCACCTGTTCGCGGCCGCCGAGCGCTCCGCACCCTCGGCCTTGAGCGAGTGGGACCGGGCGCTGCTTCGCGCCGTCTATCACACCGATCTGACCGACAAGATGCAATTCAGCGAGATCGAGCGCCACATGCGCGCGGACCTGGTCCGCTGAGTTCCGGCATCCGGGGTGCTGGACGCCGTCCAGGGTGAGAGGCTGTCTCCGATTTCGTGGGCTCGATTACCGGCGGTTCATTCATCGGTCGTTCTCGACTCAAAACTCGTCGCCGTGATCCCGCGACAGTTCTCGGTCAACCCACTTGAGCAAGCGCTGCCGCGCAGGTCCACGTGGCACGAGGGCGAGAACGACTCCCTCGAACAGGCTGAGTGCACGCAGGTGCAATCGGCCTCGCCAGCTGATCATGCGTCGAATCTTCTGCGTCATTGGTGCTGCGGCTAATGCCCTGCCGTGATCAACTCTGCGATTCTGACCAGTACGAGCCCGGCTGCGACGATCAGATAGCCCCGCAGCACGATCAGCCAGGCTCGACTTAGCAGCGTCAGTCGGGCAGGCGGCAGTGTCTGCACGGGCGGCATCCGCCAGGATTCGCGGTCCGAACGAGCGGCCGGCTGCTCTGCAAGCGGGGCAGCTCCACGACGCCTCTGGATGAGCATCAGCGCCACCGTAACGCCAAGCGCCAGGGCGCTTCCCCCAGCGAGCACCGCCAGGATGTGCGTCTCCGAGATGCCGGGAAACATCACGGAAGCCGTCAGAATCACCGACAACATGACCAACACCGCAATCACGGCACCCGTAAAGACATTGGTCTGCATGGAATTGACCCAGGGTCCGAGGACGGCCTGGTCGTTACACAACAGCAGCAAGAAGACCGTGGCGCTCGGCAATAGCACACCTGCGAGCGTCTGCACGGCATTGGTGAGGAGTCCGAGCGGTGTCCCGGGCGCCAGTACCAGCGCAGCGGAGATCGTGATTAGGCCGAAGTAAACCGCATAGAATCCCTTGGCGTCGCTCGGGCTGCGATGCAAAGAGTGACGGACGGCAAACACGTCTCCGATCGCATAGGCCGTGGAGAGCGACACCGCCGCCGCGCCGATGATGCAGGCATCAATCAGCGCGATCGCGAATAATACGCCCGCGACGTGGCCCGCGTGACGACCTATTCCGACTGCTACGGCTGCCGCATCGGTGAATTGCCCGGCCTCGGGCGTGCCTTCGAAGGCGGCGTGCGTGAACGCCATCATGGCGACGCCGCCCACGATCACCATCCCGATCCCGAGCCACAGATCGATCCGCTCGTAGCGGATGAAGCGCGGGGTGATGCGCTTGTCGATCACATAGCTTTGCTGGAAGAAGAGCTGCCAGGGGGCAACGGTCGTACCGACGATGGCGATGATGAGAAGCATGACGTCGGTCAGCGGCGCATGCTTGGGAAACCCCGGCACCAGGAAATCATGCGTAACCTGTGTATAGGAGGGATGAAGCATGAAGAACACCGGGATCAGCAGCAGACTGCCGAAGACCAACGCGAGTGCAAAGCGTTCGAATCGCCGAAAGTCGCCCGTACTCGCGACCGCCATGAGGATCACCGCGGAGACGACGATTCCCAAGATCTTTGGAATTCCAAGGTATTGGAAGCCCAATGTGAGCCCAATGAACTCGGTGACGATGGTGAGCGCATTCAGGATGAACAGATCGATGACGCTGAATGCCCCCCAGAACTTGCCGAAGCGCTCCAGGATCAGTCGGGCATGCCCGACACCCGTGACCACACCCAAGCGCAGCACCATCTCCTGATTGACATACAGCACGGGCACTAGCAGGAGCAACGTCCACAGGAGCGTGGTGCCGTAGTTTTGTCCGGCCTGGGTATAGGTGCCGAACGCGCCTGCATCGTTGTCCCCGACCATGACGATGAGCCCGGGTCCCAAGATCGCCAGCAATGTCTTGAGGCGTGACCACCATCCGCTGCGCGGCCTTGTGTCGTGCTGGCAGATCGTGCCGAAGCCGCCGCGAATATCGCCGACGTGCGCACTGTCGAGTTGTGCCCTGCCGCCCGAAGGGTCTTGGGCCAACGCCGTCGGCGAGAACATGCGGAAGACGGTGTTGATCAATTTCATCGATCGGCTCCTCACTCGATGGTCATCAGAATTGCGCGTGCACACGCACGGCGAAGATCGATACCGGACCGCGGTCCGCGTTGTACCCGGGGTTCTTGACCCACTGATAGTCGAGGCTTACGTTCGCCCAATGGGTCGCTGCAACGCTGTAGTAGGTCTCGACGATTTGCTCCGCCCCAGGGTGCGGCAACTTCCCGTCGCCGACCAGGATTCCAAGGCCCCCGGCGTTCAAGAACTGCTCGCGAACGGCGGAGATCCCGTTGACGATCGCGGCGACCCCCAGCGTGTCGTCGGAGCGAAGCCAAAGTTTGCCTTTGATCGAGGTGCCGATCTCGACTGACCGATCGATGTCCGTGAACTCGTAGGCCTCGACATTACCGGCGGCTTTGCCGAAGCGGGCAAAGACGCCGAGAGCCTCGCTGATTGGTTGCTCGAGCGACATGCTCGCACCGAGCCGGCTCCGATAGGCGCGCACCCTGGACGGATCGGGAGTCGTCCCGGTGGCCTCGGCAAGTGCAATCGCCTGATCGAGGAGGCCCATTCGGGCACGGCTGTCGTAGCCCGTTACGAGTAGTCGGCCGATCTGATCGAACCATTCATAGCGCTTCTCGATCTCGCCGACGAGTTGGAACTCGTGGAAGCCGGGCTCCAGGTGGGGACTGTTCGGGATGTTCGACATATCGAATACGCCGGCGCGCACCGTCCATGGCCCGGCGTATCGCTCCGCGACGGCGCCCACCGTGAACCCCCAGGCATCCGCCGCATAGTCGAAGGAGCCAGAGTCGACTGCCGACCAGTTCAAGAAGTCGTTGCGCGGATCGTGTGCGTACTGATTCGTATCAAAGATGTCCGTGACACTGAACTTTCCGACAGTTATGACCCAGCGATCGGCGCTGCGCGAGCCCGCGAGTTGGTTGGCGGCACCATCGACTGTCTCGCTCATGGTTCCGTCGTTGATCGTTTGCCGCACGAACGCGCGCGGCAGGCGCAGGTACGGTTGGTTCCTGCCGACTTTATAGGCTTCACCACTCGGAAACCCTGCGACACCCAGCGTGTTGTCGAGGCCAAAGCCCTGATCGATTTCCGGTGTGACCCACAGTTCGGCGTCGCACCAGGGACGGACGCCGAGAAAGAGCGTGGCATCGACGGTCTCGCGGGAACTGGCGGGCGAGAGGCTGTTGGGTCCCGAATAGGGCGCCGAGAATGCATTGGTCCCTTGATCCACATACGTGGCTTGGCCATGAATCGCGTACCGCTCAATGGGTGCCGCCGTGGTGGATCCGTCGACGGCGTCCCCGGTCGCGTGGACGATCGGAATGCGCGCGAACAGGAGGCTCGCCACGGCGAAGAGGGGTGTGCGTGCGAGCACGAATCGCGCGCGCGCAGCGGGGCGCAGTGGCCGCATCCCCACGGCGGCGGCTGGCGGCCGGACCTCGGTGAAGTACATGTGCTCCACCTGCTAGCGAAGTAAGCCCGTCAAAATCACCGACCAAGACGCAAGGGCGAGCATCACCCACACGGCCAAGATGAAGTTGCTCACCACCGCGAGAATAGGTCGAACATTTCGGAATATCGCGACCCATGCGCGCCGCACGCAGTGGCTGAATGAAGCCGGCAGCGTTCGGTGCAAGACAACGAGAGACTGAAAGACATGCGGGCTGAAGAGAAGCGCAGCCATCACGGTTACTCCCTAAAGGCTCGAGCGTTGCTGCTCAAGCCCGGGAGCGATCGGTTGCGAGGAATTAGCCGGTCGGCGTCAAATTCCTACCACCGGATCCCTCTTGGACCTGAGGCGTTCGACGCGAGATATCCGGGCGTTGCTAAGCCCGACCCCCGGTCGATCATTGCGGTACTAGGTTGTGGGTCCATTGGGTGTTCATTGCTCCATACGGTTACCATGTGCAGCGGGACCGCCAAGGCAGCACCGCACCACGTCGCAAAGGTACCCTACCGGGGTATAGTGTTGCAAGAGGAGATTTTGGGCATGGGTCATGTTGCGAAGGAAAAGGTAAAGCTGCTGAATCGACTCAAGCGCCTGCGGGGTCAGATCGAGGCGCTAGAACGAGCCGTCGACGCGGACGACGAGTGTGCCGCCGTGTTGCAACAGGCAACGGCCTGTCGGGGCGCACTGGACGGGTTCATCGCAGAAGTCATAGAAGACCATATCCGCGAGCACATGGTGGATCCCAACCTCGGTCCCGGCGCTCCCCGTACCGTCGCCGCCGAAGAGCTCATTGAGGTTATTCACCAATACTTGAAAAAGTAGCCGAACGAGGCTCCTTGCCGCACAGGGCAACGGTCAACGCCTTTTTGAGAGGGCTCGGGCGACTTCACGCCGGCCCCAAGCCCACCCAGATCCAGTCGTCGTGGGCGTCTGGGATGAATCGGAGCGGCTCATTGATTCGTGGCAATGCTTGATTTTCCATGATGGGGGACACAAATGCCGCCCCGGATGAGCGCGGTTTGCAGCGTCTCGCTAACTTGCTCGGCGAGAGCCGCGTTGAGGACACCGGCATGGACCGCCGGACGATTTTGCACGGGGATTTCGCCAGGACGAGGAACTGGAATATTGTCCGCCGTGTGTTGTCCGCCGTATGCAGGGAGTGAACTTCTCCCAGGTGGGCGATGTGCCGACGATACTGCACCTGTTCGCGGCCGCCGAGCGCTCCGCACCCTCGGCCTTGAGCGAGTGGGACCGGGCGCTGCTTCGCGCCGTCTATCACACCGATCTGACCGACAAGATGCAATTCAGCGAGATCGAGCGCCACATGCGCGCGGACCTGGTCCGCTGAGTTCCGGCACCCCGTTTTTGCTGCGTTCGCGCCCAAGGGACCGGCCCGGAGGCCGCCGAAGCGGCTAGAATCAGCTCCCTGTACGTTCGACGCCGGCGAGGGTGCCCCGATGAGCGAGGTGGAATCCAAGATTGCGCGGGGCGGCGCCCGCGCCGCACGACGCGCGGCTCGAGCCGCCCCGCTTCCCGACAATTTGCGTCCCGTGCGACCGGGGATGTCCGGCGGCCGCTACAAACCTCTGTCCGACGCCGATGTGCTGCGCATCCACCACGCGGCGCTCGACGTGCTGGAAACCATCGGTCTCGCCGACGCGACGCCGAGCGGCATCGACTACATGACCCGGGCGGGCGCCGAGCTCAACTCCGCCGGCCGCCTCATTTTCCCGCGTGCGCTGATCGAGGATACCGTCGCGCGCGCGGCCCGCCGCTTCGTGCTGCACGGGCAGGATCCCCGGCATGACCTCGAGCCCTGGGGGTCGCGCGTGTACTTCGGCACGGCGGGCGCCGCCGTGCACATCGTCGATGCCAAGACCGGGGTCTATCGAGATTCGACCACCAAGGATCTGTACGACATCGCGCGCGTCGTCGATACCCTCGAGCATCTGCACTTCTATCAGCGCTCGGTGGTCTGCCGCGAGGTCGCGACGCCGCTCGAGATGGACATCAATACCGCGTATGCGAGCGTCGCCGGCACGACCAAGCACGTGGGCACGAGCTGGGTCCAGCCGCAGCATGTGGAGGCGAGCCTCGAGATGTTCCATCTCATGGCGGGCGGCGAGGACCAATGGCGCGCGCGTCCCTTCGTCAGCCAGTCGAACTGCTTCGTGGTGCCGCCCCTGAAGTTTGCCTACGATGCCTGCCTGTGCCTGGAAGCGGCGGTTCGCGGTGGGATGCCCGTCTTGCTGCTGTCCGCCGGCCAGGCCGGGGCGACGGCACCCGCGGCGCTCGCCTCGGCGCTCGTCCAGGAGGTGGCCGAGTGCCTGGCGGGGCTCGTCTACGTGAACGCCGTGAAGCCCGGTGCCCCTGCGATCTTCGGCACCTGGTGCTTCGTCTCGGATCTTCGCACCGGCGCAATGTCGGGCGGCAGTCCCGAGCAGGCATTGCTGTCGGCCGCGAGTGCGCAGCTTTCGCACTTTTACGATCTCACGGGCGGAACGGCCTCCGGAATGAGCGATGCAAAGCTGCCCGACATGCAGGCGGGATACGAGAAGGCCTACAACCACGCACTCGTGGGCAACGCGGGCGCGAACCTGATCTACGAGTCCGCCGGCATGGTCGCGAGCCTCCTGGGTTTTTCCATGGAGGGACTGATCATCGACAACGACGTGATCGGCGCGGTCCAGCGAACCATCAAGGGTATCGAGGTGACGGATGAGTCGCTGTCCATCGAGACCATGCGCAAGGTCTGCCTGGAAGGCCCCGGCCACTATCTCGGATCCGATCAGACGCTGCATCTGATGCAGCGCGAATACATCTACCCGGAGGTGGGCGACCGCACGAGCCCCAACGAATGGGTGGACCAGGGGCGCCCGAGCGTGGTCGAGCGGGCGTCGCGCAAGCTCCAGTCGATCCTCGCGAGCCATTACCCGACGCACATCCCGGATTCCGTGGACGCGGCGATCAGGGAGAAGCTGCCGATCCGATTACCGCGCGAGGCGATGCGGCCGCCGGCCGCGAGCTGACCCCGCGCCGGCGCGATCAGGCGGTGCGCTCGACCGAGAGCGGGATCACCGCGAGTCGATTGAGCACCGCGCGGCGCCGCGCCAACGGCCACCAATCGTAGAGCAGCGCCTCGATCGGACGCCACATCGCCACCCAGCCAAGGATGAGGAGGCCCTCGTCGATGATCGACCGGTCGGGAATCGACGGCATTGTCGCGAGCGCGCGGCGCAGCGCCAAGCAGGCGACGAGGAATGCGACGCCGATCCCCAGGCTCACCACGCCATAACGCAACAGTCGCATGAGCTCGGTCTGCAGTTGGCGCGCGCGGTACGCGAAATAGTTGTGCACGGCTTCCGGAAGCGTGCGCGCATTCTCCGTGGCCGCTTCCGCGGCCGGCAGATGCACGAGCAGACGCAGGGGCCGGCGGGTACCCGCTTCCTCGCACGCCTCCACCAGATATCGCTCCGCGCCCTCATCGAGGTCCTTCTCGCGGAACGGCGCCGGGTCGAGCGTATGAAACAACTGACGAACCTCCTTCAGGCGGATCTCGATCAGCGTGTGATCACCCTCGTTACGGTAGGCCGAGGCAGCGGACGGCGTGGTCATGTCGCGTTTCTCCCCCAAGGGCGGCGGATGGCAAGGATAAACGCCTTTTCCGGGAAGCGCCCGCGGTATGGTCGGTCGCTCGACGCCATGGCAGGACAGCGCGTCGCAGGGGCCTTACGGTGCGCCCCGTTGCGCGGTAGCTTCCGCTAGCCTCCCCGTGGAATCCGCGGATGCGCGTGCGCCGCGTGCACTTTAACGTCGGCCTGGCGTCACGGGCGCGTGCTGAGGAGTCATGCCATGGGGCGCCGTATCGTGGTCATCGACGGGCATCCGGATCCGGATCCGAAGCGGTTCGGTCATGCGCTCGCCGATGCGTATGCACGCGGCGCGGCCGATGCCGGCCACGAGGTGCGTCGAATCGAGCTCGCGACGCTGGAGTTCCCGCTGCTTCGGACCGGCGCAGATTTCCGCAACCGTACGCCACCGGCCTCGATTCGACGGTGTCAGGACTCGCTCGCGTGGGCGCAGCACTGGGTCATCCTCTATCCGCTCTGGCTCGGCTCGATGCCCGCGCTAATGAAGGGCTTCTTCGAGCAGGTCGCGCGGCCGGGGTATGCGTTCGCCGAGGGTCGCGGCCGGGGATTGCCGAAGAAGCTGCTCGCCGGCCGCTCGGCCCGCGTCGTGGTCACGATGGGGATGCCGGGCTTGTTCTATCGCTGGTATTACCGGGCCCACAGCCTGAAGAGCCTCGAGCGCAACATCCTCGCATTCATCGGCGTGAGCCCGGTGCGCGCATCGATCGTCGGTGCCGTCGATGCGATCGGCGCCGCCGCGCGCGCCAAATGGTTGGCGCGCCTGCGACTCCTCGGCTCGCGTGCCGAGTAACGCCCGGGGCGCGCAGAGCTCCTCGGGCGCAATGGCCAGCCCATCGAGCTCGCCCGCGTTCGGGCCTCGCGCGGCGATGCCTCAGAACGCCCAGGTGCCCATCACCCCGGCGGTTCGCGGCACCAGGGTATAGGCGTAGATCAGCGCCGAACCGGGTGCGTCGCCGTAGCGCTGCAGCGGGGGCTGCGCATTCGTGAGGTTGTTGACGAAGAAGTGCACGTTGACGCCCCCGCGGGTCAGGCCCAACTGCAGATTCAGCAGGTAGATCGCCGGATCCGCGACCAGTTGCGGAACGTAGGAAACGCTCCTCGGATCGAGCTCCGTGAACGGTCCCGGATTGTGGCTGTGGACGACCTCCTCGGCGCGCAGATACGCGCTGGTCGCTCCCTCGAGCGGCCAGTCGTAGCGCCCGCTGACGGTCCCGCTCCAAGGCGCCGGTACCGAGGGTACGCCGCCCACGACGGTGCCGCCGGCGACGATGATCTGTCCGTCCGCCGCCGTCAGCGTCCGGGTGTATCTGACGTCGAGGTAGCCCACGGCGATCGCCATTTGAAATTGGTCGCTCATCACGGCATTGGCGCTGAAGTCGAAGCCGGTGCTGCGCGCGGCGCCGGCGTTCGCCACGTATGCGCCGCCGCAGGCATCCTGGACTCGTTCCTGGATGCCGTTCCAGCGAATGTCGAAGACGCTGGTGTCGAGGCGCAGCCGCCGTTCGAACAAGTCGTTCTTCGCACCCAGCTCGAAGCTCCAGACCGAATCGGGCCCGAAGGAACTGGGCGTCACGCTGCCGTCACACTGCAGCGGCGCGCCCCCGTAACCGCCGGCGCGAAAGCCCTTGGCAATCGCGGAGTAGAACAGATTGCGGCCGTCGGGTTGATAGGACAGGTCGAGGCGCGGCGTGGGCGGCAGATGTTCCCGCTGGCTCGCCTGCGAGCTGGGTGCGGACCCGGTGTTGGCGAACCCGGCGGCATGGGCGGAGCCGGAGGCCTCCAGCCAGCCCACGCGCAAGCCGGCGCCGAGGCTCCAATACGGATTCAACGGCCAGCGCGCCTGGCCGAATATCGAGCGCTCGCTGATGACGTTGTAATCGTCGTTGAGGATCCCCGGGTTTTGGGGAGATGCGATCAGGTAGGTGTCCTGCGCAGAATCCTGGCGCAGCCGCGAATAGAACAGTCCGCCCAGCCATTGGATCGGTGACGAGGGATCCGACGATGCAAGCCGAATCTCCTCGGAGAGCTGGATCTGATGGAGCGTCAGCAGAGTCGGCACCGCGTCGGCATAGGAGGTCGGGAATGCCGGGCCCAGGGGGTTGCCGAAGCCGCCGAAAAAGTCGATGCCGGCGGCGTTCGTCGTGTCGGCCGTCGCGCTCGCCGTACGGTCGACGTACGAGGTGATCGCCGTCAGGCTCGCGGAGCCGACCCGATCCACCGCGGTGAGCGATCCGATCATCAGGTCGTCCGCCGACGGCTGCCGCAGCAATTTGCCGTTGTCCAGCTGCCCCGGGTCCTGCACCGGACTCGCGTAGAACGCCGGCGTGTCGTGCAGGTTGATCGACTGATAACTGAACGAGGGCGTGATGCGCAGCGAGTCGCCGGGCTCCCATGCGAAGGCGAGCCGGAGCGCGCGGCTCGCGGAGCGATTGGCATTGGCGTCGATCACGGCGCCCGTGAAAGGATCGACGTGGTTGACATAGCCGCCGTCCGCCCGATACCAGGCGCTGACCCGCGCGCCCAGGGTGCCGTCGATGAGCGGCCCGCCTACGGCGGCGCCGAGTTCGAGATTCGCGCCTCCCTGATCCGTGGTCGACAGCTCGGCGCGATACAGCTGGCTCGTGGTGGTGGTGCTCGCCTCGTTGGTCACGTAGCGGATGGCGCCCCCCTCCGCGCCCCGGCCGAACAGCACGCCCTGCGGGCCGCGCAGCACTTCGACCTGCGACATGTCGAAGGTCACGGGGTAGGCGTTGCCGAATACGGTGTGCGGGGTCTGGATGGGCGTGTCGTCGACGTAGATGCCGGTGGTCGCATCTCCCTTGTCCGCACTGATGCCGCGGATGGCGAGGTTCGTCAGGATTCCCGGGCCGTACTGCGGACTGAAGTCGAACTCGATTCCGGTGGTCGCGGCGGCGATGCCGCCGATGCCGGCGATGCCCGGAACGGCGGACGCATTCAAGTCGTCCGGCGACACGACGCTGATGCTCATGGGCAGCGCGCGGAGTATCTCGTCGCGTTTTCTGGCCGAGACCACCACGTCCTCGAGCGAGTCGGCGGCGGGCGCGTTCGGGCCGAGCGACGCGCGTCCGGGCACCGCCGCACGCGCCGCCGGGGGCCGCTCGAACAGCATGACGGTGGGGTCGTTCAGGAATTGAAAATCGAGGCCCGT
>VFSW01011421.1_pt1 | contig 12492 bp, 7 predicted proteins | sample 5358111 | NCBI WGS metagenome assembly VFSW01 (sample SAMN11554181, study PRJNA540505) | mine drainage metagenome | isolation source: sediment from site ElyBrook_90M | place: USA: Ely Copper Mine, Vershire, VT | collected 2017
CGCGACCTCTGCCGTGACAGGGCAGCGCTCTAACCAACTGAGCTACGTCCCCAGCAATTGCGCGGACAGTCGACAGGCTTCTCGACCCACAAACCGTCCACGAAACACAGCCATCCCAAGCGGAGACCATGCGTTGCTGCAACAAGTACAAGTGTAACAGAAGGTGGTGTTTCGAACGCCAGATCCAAACCACCGATCGAGACGCCGCGCCGTAATGGCAGCACCCCCCAAGGCATCATGCAGTCCAGACTGCGGGACGGGCGGCACGACCGGTAGCGATGAAGCCCATGTCGGCGGAGATACCGCGCACGCACTGCAGCAAGTGGTTGGCGATTGAGGGCAGCTTTTGCGCGGTCACGCGGAATGACGGCCCGGAGATGCTGATCGCGGCAACTGGTTGGCGCTGCGCATCGAGAACCGGAACCGCTATGCAGCGCAGGCCCTCTTCCAGTTCCTCGTCGTCCACCGCATAGCCACGGCGCCGCGTCTTTTCGATCTCTGCTCTCAGAGCCTCGGCATTGGCGATGGTGCGGGGTGTGAAGCGCTCGAAGCGCGTGCGCCGGATTATATCGGCAATACGATCTTCCGCCAGGAACGCGAGCATGGCTTTGCCCACGGCCGTGCAGTGGATTGGATTGCTGGCGCCAATCCGGGTGATCATGCGCACCGAACGGGCCGGCTCAATTTTGTCGATGTAAATCACGCGCGCCTGCTCCAGAATGCAGAGGTGAGCGGTCTCTTCCGTCTCGGCCACCAAGCGGCGCAAATGCGGCTGCGCACGATCGCGAAGGTCGTACTGCTCGATGGCCTTATTGCCAAAATCAAACAAGCGCAGTCCAAGCCGGAACTTGCCGCTGCCGGTACGCTCCACCATATGGTGCCGCTCTAACACCATCAAAAACCGGGGCGCGGTACTCTTGTGCAACTGCAACGAAGATGCCACCTGCGCGAGCCCAAGAGGTGTATCGCTCTCTCCCAGCAGGTCTAGGACAGCAAATGCACGGTCGAGCGCTTGAACCTTATAAGTGCCTTGGGGAGCAGAGTCTCGCATAATGGTTCTCCGTTTCGCCAGTTGGTCAATTGCTAGTCTTTCAAAATATGGAGGAAAGTGTCAACAACCTATAGATTATTGCAGGAAATCGCCCCAGGTTAGGTCCTGATGAGCGCCGGCATCATTTACGCGGGGACCGTGTCACCCTCGCCGGGGGCAAGAAAGAGATTTTCCTCCAGCCCGTGTTGCCGGGTGTACAGATCGCGATAACGGCCGCCGAGCGCGAACAGTTCGGCGTGGTTTCCGCGCTCGACCACTCTTCCCTGCTCCACTACGAGAATCTGATCGGCCCGCCGGATCGTCGACAGGCGGTGCGCAATAACGAACGTCGTGCGACCCTGCATCAGCTGATTGAGGCCGGCCTGAATCATTGCCTCGGATTCGGAATCAAGCGAGCTGGTCGCCTCATCGAGAATAAGGATGCGCGGCTCTGCGAGCAGGGCGCGTGCGATGGAGAGGCGCTGTCGCTGTCCCCCGGAGAGCTTCACGCCGCGCTCGCCGACGATGGTGTCGTATGCGTCGGGAAAGCGTTCTGCGAATTCATCGACACGCGCAGTACTGCAGGCAGCCAGGAACTGCCCCTCAGTCGCATCGGGTCGCGAGAACATCACGTTGTCGCGGATTGTTCCATCAAACAAAAACGAATCCTGCAGCACCACGCCGAGCTGAGAGCGGAAGGTATTGAGGTCGACGTGGGCAAGGTCCACTCCGTCGACCAGCACGCGGCCACGGATGGGCGTGTGGAACGCGCAAAGCAGGCTGATGATGGTCGACTTGCCGGAGCCAGAAGAACCCACCAGAGCAGTGACAGTGCCGGGCTCGGCGCAGAAGCTGACGCCGTGCAGGACGGGCTTCTCCGGCGCATACGCAAACTCCACATCTTCAAACCGCACCAGGCCGTTGATCGGTTGCATCTTGACCGTGCGTTGCGGGTCCTGGTTCTCTTCGATCTCCCCCAATAGCTCGTTGGTGCGGTCTAGACCGGCAAACGCCTCAGTCAATTGGGTGCCGACGGCCACGATCTGAAAGACAGGCGCAACCATCAATGCGAGGAAGACGTTGTATTGAAAGTAGGAGCCCACCGTCCATGTGCTCTTGAGTACGAGATGGCCGCCCAGCCACATCACCAGCGCGGATACGACGCCCAGCACCGTGGTGGAGGCCGAACCCAGCACGCTGGTCATCGTCAGCGACTTCATCACGTTATCGAGCAAACGGTCCACGCCGGAAGAGAAGACTTTGTGCTCGCGCTCCTCCGCGTGATATCCCTTGACGACGCGCACGCCCCCGAGCGATTCCGTTAGCCGCCCCGTCACCTCCGCATTGATCTTGCCGCGCTCGCGGAAGATAGGGCGAATCACCTTGAATCCATATTGCAGCACGAATACAAATGCACCCACGACCGCGAAGACGGTAAGGGTGACGACCACGCTCTGGTACAGCAGGAAGAAAAAGACCAGCACGGCGGTAAGCATGCCGCCCACGAATTGCACCAGTCCCGTTCCGATCAGGTTGCGTACGCCCTCAACGTCGGTCATGATGCGCGCCACCAGCGTTCCTGCGCGGTTCTCGTCGTAGTAGGAGACCGAAAGCAGGCCTACGTGCCGCTGCACCTCGCGGCGCATGTCGGCAATCAACCGCTGCCCCGCCACGGAGAGCAACTGCGTAAGCGAATACGAGGTAATGGCCTGCACAATGGTGGCGCCCAACACCGCCGCGATGATGCCCGGCAAAAGGTTTGCCTGCGGATGAAGGGGGGTAAGCACCTTGTCCAACAGCGGCTTGGAGACCATCGGAAGAACCAGGCCGGCGACCCGGTTGACGGCCATCAGGAGCAACCCGCCTACGATAAGTGCCTTGCGCGGCTTGATCAGCGTCCAAATCTGCGGTCCCAGCTTTTTCAAGCTGGGTTTGCGTTTCGGCAGGTCCGCCTTTCCCAGGCGCGCACCGCTGCCATGGGCGCCGCGCTCCGCACCCATGCCCAGGCCCATGCCGCCGCCGCGCATCGTTCCCATGGGTCAGGCCTGCCTTGAGCGGCGCACATCCATGAAGGACTTGACGCACAGAAGCACGTAGATGAGAAGGAGCCCGGCCATGATGAGCTTGGCGGTCAGCGCGATGGGATCGGGTTCAAGCCCCGCCGAACGCGCGGCGCCTACGCCCCGGATGGCTTCAACCACCGCGCCGATGAAGCCGAGTGCCCCGATGGTTACGGCAATGTGCATGAAGATGGCGCGCCGGCGCTCGTTGGGGCTGACGGCCAAAAAGCCGAAAAGTCCCAGCGCGAGACCCCACCACAAAGGTATCAGCGCGGTGGGATGCTGATTGCCGGTGTAGAAGTAGCTGCCCAGCCCCAGAGCTGCAAGCAGGACTGCAAAAACCAGTGTGACCTTCGCCATGACAACCCTTTCGCTGTTACAGGCAGAGTATCAGGTGGTTGGATGAGGAGGGCAGTGCGTCGATGCAAAATACCCCCGCACCCCCTCCTCGTTGGTAGCATTAGCGCTGGATGCGAGCCGAGCCGCCTTTGGCAAACGCTCGCACCTGGTCGAGCGTAGCCATCGTGGTATCCCCTGGAAACGTGGTGAGCAGTGCGCCGTGGGCCCAGCCCAGCTTGACCGCCTCCTCTGGCACCTCTCCCGTCAGAAGGCCATAGATTAAGCCGGCTGCAAATCCATCTCCGCCGCCCACGCGATCGTAGACATCGAGCTCCGCTGTCGGCGCACAGTACGTTTTTCCGTCCATCCACGCCACCGCGCTCCAGCTATGGTGATTGGTGGAGTGCACTTCGCGCAAAGTCGTTGCAACCACCTTCACCTTGGGCAGCTTTTTCGTGACCTTCTCAATCATTCCGAAGAAAACGCTCGGATCGAGCTTGGATTTGGCGGCAACCTCAGGGCCGGGAATGCCAAGCCCCTTTTGCAGATCCTCCTCATTGCCCACCAGCACGTCCACATTTTCCACAATACGGGCGATCGTCTCCACCGCGTGGTCCTCGCCTCCGGCAACCTTCCATAGCTTCTCGCGGTAATTCAGATCGAACGAAGTAATGGCGCCTGCCTCTTTGGCGGCCTTCATCAACTCCGCGGCAAGCTGCGCGGTTGTGGGCGAGAGCGCGGCAAAGATACCGCCTGAATGCACCCACCGCACACCGGAGGACAATATCTCTTTCCAGTTAAAGTCGCCGGGCTTCAACTGGGCCGCGGCTTCGTTTGAACGGTTATAAAAGACTACCGGCGCTCTCATGCCGAATCCACGATCGCTGTAGACGGTGGCCATGTTTGGGCCGTTCACTCCGTTGTGCTTGAAGTACTTGAAGATGGCCTTCACGCCCATGGCGCGGACGCGCTCGGCGATCAGGTCGCCTATCGGATAGTCCGACATGGCGCTGGCAATGGCCGTTTTCATTCCAAAACAGTCGGCTAGGTTTGCGGCGACATTGAACTCGCCGCCGCTGACATGAATCCGGCATTCCGCTGCCTTGCGAAACGGAATAATCCCCGGATCGAGCCGGTACACCAGCGCTCCAAGTGAGAGAAAATCGCGCTCCGCGTCCTCGCGAATCTGCAACCCTTTGCTCATTTCCGTTCCGCTCCTTGACATGACAAGCTCGAGTCGATTTCAACCGCACTTACTGACGATCGCTTGATTGGCCGATGGATCAGGCTCCCGCCGCACTTTTCAGGTCGGCAACCACCTGGCTCACGGTCCAGTCATTACCAGGATAAAAACGCACCACCTTGCCATCCGCGCCGATCAGCGTTGTCGAAAGAGTATGGGTGATGGTCGAATCGGGCTCGCGCGTTAACCCCAAATCGAAAAACTGTGCCATCTTGTCCAGCGCCTTCTCGTCCGGAACCGCGAATTCAAGGTGCGAGAACGCATCCCGGGCGTCGCTGCCGATATAAGTAGCGCCATAGGCGCGCAAGCGCGCAGGCGTATCGTTTTCCGGATCGAAGCTCACACAAAGCAGGTGCGTCTGTTTGTAGATTGCCGGGTCCGCGCTCAACTCGCGATTGCTCTCAGCAAAGTTGTGGGTGATCAGCGGGCAAAAATTGGGCAACGGGCAGCGCGTGTAAATGAACGTGATAAGTAGTTCCTTGCCACGGTACTGATTGAGGCCGATAGTGCGTCCGTCCTGGTTGCGCAGTTTGAAATCGGGTACCGGATCGCCTGGCGCGGGAACGTGGTAGGTGACCGCGGGTCGGTAATCGGGCTTGCCTTGCGCGATAACCACAATATGGTCGAGGAACACGTCCGCATCTGCAGTCTGCGAGACGAAAAGCTCGGCCGTGATGACGTCTCCCGGATGAAGATCGCTCATGATGCTTGGATTCTTAACCTTGTAAGGCATCGTCATCGCTTCCATAAATCCTGGAATGGCGTCATGGCTGATCGTGAGCTCGCCTCGGGCTGGGTCGGTGGATACAATCTTGCCGCGCAGCTTATAGACCTTGTACGACGAGTCGCCTGCGGCTGGTGAATCGGATTTCGGGCCGCTGTGGCATCCGGACGCCAGGATGACGGCCACGATTGTGCAACTGAGCAATCGGCGAATCACACTTCAGTGTACAACCGCACTTTGCCGCTGGAGTGTGGATGCAATGCGCCTGCAGATCAGCTATAACGCTGAAATGGGGACATTCGCGGCGGTCGAGTTGGACTCGTGGCTGCTATCGGGCGGATTGGTGGTCACGGCCAGCGACCGCGCCGCACGGGCAGTGCTGTCGGCGTATCATCGCTCCCGGCTCAGCGAGGGTCGGCATGCATGGTCCTCCCCGCAGGTGCTCTCGTGGCATACGTTCGCGCGCCGTGCTTGGGAAGAACGGGCCCCGGGCGAACGCATGGTGCTGAATCCTCTCCAGGAGCAGTCGGTCTGGGAAGCGATAATCCAAGCGAGCGGGCGCCATGCCGCTCTCCTGGAACGGCCCCGCCGGCAGCTTGCCGCGCTCGCGGCGCAAGCGCATGCGCTCGTTTGCTCGCAGGCGCCGCGGTATCTTGACGCCCGCACCCGCCGGGCGTGGGACCAGGACGCAGGGGTGTGGAGCGAATGGCTGGCCGATTTTGAAGCCATATGCGCTCAACACGCCGCGGTCAGCGCAAATCGCCTTCCGCTGGAATTGGTCACACGTCTGGATGCGAGCGAAAGCCGTCCTCCGCTGCTGCTGGCAGGATTCGACCGCGTCACCGTTGCCCAGCAAAATGCCTTCGATGCCTGGGGACAATCGCGCCAGGTTTCACCAGCGGGTGGTCCGGCGGAACAAGTTGCTTTCTATCGCGCGCCCGACGCACGCTCCGAACTGGCCGCCTGCGCCCGCTGGTGCAGCCACATTTTGAGCCATGAGCCCATCCGGCGCATATTGGTGGTCGCCCAGGGCGTGGCTCAGCAGCGAGGCGAAATTGAACGAGCATTCCTTCGCGAAAACGAGCGCGGCGCCGGCCTGCGCTTTGAATTCTCGCTCGGAATTCCGCTGGGAAACGTGCCCGTGGCACGCTCCGCGGAGATGCTTTTACGCTGGTTGGTTGGCTCGCTGGAAGAACAGGAGCTCGACTGGCTTTTTGCCTCAGGCCACGCCGTGACCAGCGAACGCGAGACAACAGACCTGCAGGCGGCTATGCGCGCGCTGCGCCGGCGCAATCGCCAACGAACCGAATGGCAATTGCGGACGTTCCTGACCGAGACGGCGCCGGGCCTCAAACCGTGGGCGGACCGCATGATCGCAGCGCAGAATCAACTAGGTGCGGCCGCGGGGCGCGCGCGGAGTCCCCTGGATTGGGCGGATCTCGTGCCGCAGTTATTGCGGGCAATGGGTTGGCCTGGTACGCGCCCGCAATCGAGTGCTGAGTTCCAGGCCGCGCGGCGGTGGAATCAGGTGCTCCAGGCTACCGGTTCACTTGGATTCGACGGGCGGCGCATCCCATGGAATACCTTTTTCGAGAGTGTGCGCGTCGAGCTGGCGGAAACGCTGTTCGCGCCGGAATCGCAGGATGCACCCATCGTGATTGCAGGGGCTGCCGAGTCGGCGGGCCTGGAGGCCGATGCATTGTGGTTTCTTGGCGCAGACCAGAAGGCATGGCCCGCCGGCGGGGAGATGCACCCTTTGCTTCCCAGGGACGTACAACAGCAAGCGGGCATGCCGCATGCGTCCGCAGCGCTGGATTGGGAGATTGCCGAGACAGTCACCCGCCGCCTGCTCGCCTCCGCACCGCTCGTGCGCTTCAGCTTTGCCGCGCAGCTCGATGGCACGGCTGCTCGACCCTCGCGCCTGGTGATGAAAATCGCGGGCGCGCCCCAGGCAATCCCGCAGGAACTTGCGCCCGCTTCAGATCCCCCTTCCATCGCGATCGCCTTCGAGGATTCCAGCCGCGTGCCTCTTCATCCTTCACGATCCCGGTCTGGCGGCGCTGAAAGGGATAAGGACCAGATCGGGCCGGCGCCGAGCATTCGTGGCGGAGCCGCCATTATTACGACGCAGTCCCAGTGCCCGTTCAAGGCCTTCGCCACGGCGCGGTTGAAGGCGGAGACATGGGAGTCATCTGAGCTCAGCTTGACGGCGTCCGAGCGGGGCAATCTGGTGCACGCGGTTCTTCACGCGGTATGGGCAGGCCCGCCGCGGGGCGTTCGGTCACTTGTGGAGTTGCGCACGCTCACGGATCTGCCGGGATTTGTGGCAGAACATGCTCGCGGAGCAATGGCCGACGGGATTCCTGCGCGCATCCACGATAAAATGCTGGATCGCTATCTCGCTCTGGAGGAACAACGGCTTGCGAGGCTCATCACCGCGTGGCTCCAGTTCGAGCTCACCCGCGCGGATTTCCGCGTTGAACTCACCGAATCCGAAAAGCAAGTGACCGTTGCCGGGCTTCCGCTCAAACTCCGCCTCGACCGCCTGGACCGCTTGAACGACGGCACCTTCCTGGTCATCGACTACAAAACCGGTGTCGTCTCCGACCACGACTGGGACCTGCCGCGCTCGCAGGACCTCCAGTTGCCGCTTTACGCCGGCTTTGGCCTCGAAGAGCAACAGGTCCTCGGCGGCCTTGTGTTCGCCAGGGTGCGCCCCGGCGAAATGTGCTTCGCCGGCAGCGTGGCTGATGCCGCATCCACGCTGCTTCCATCCATCGGCTCGCAATCCGCGCTCGCAAAATACCCATTCGAGGCGGACCGTTTGATGGATTGGCGCGAAGAGATCGAGAAGCTCGCGCGCGATTTTATCGCCGGGCGCGCCGGAGTGGATCCACGCGATCCGCCGAAGACCTGCGAACGATGCGGCCTGCATACCCTGTGCCGCATTCAGGAGCGCGTGTCCATCGGCGATGACGAAACCGACGCGGAGAACGCCGATGCCTGAGCCTGCGCCCACTGCCCCGCCCGACCAGGATCAACGCATGCAGGCGCTTGACCCGGCGTCCTCCATCCTGGTGCAGGCCCCCGCTGGATCGGGCAAGACCGATCTTCTCGCGCGCCGATTTCTGCGCCTCCTCGCTGAAGTCGATGACCCCGCGCACATCGTGGCCATCACCGTCACCCGCGCCGCTGCCGTGGACATGCGCCACCGCATTCTCGCGGAGTTAGAGAATGCCTTATCGTCGCCGCCGGTAATCGTGGCGGATGAGTTTTCCATGCAGGCGCTGGCCTGCCGCGCGCTGCAACACTCGCGCTTACATGAATGGAATCTCATTGACCTGTCCGAGCAGTTGCGCATCTCCACCATTGACTCGTTCTGCGGTGAAATTGCCGCACGCCAGCCGCTCCTTACTGCACTGGGAAGTGGGCTCACGATCGAGGACAATCCGGATGAGCTTTATCGCCGCGCCGCGCGCGAAACCCTCATGCAACTCGGCTCGGCCCGGCACGCCAACGACGAGCTCGGAAGCGCCATCGACCTGTTGCTCACCTGGCGCGATAACGCGTGGAGCGAGATCGAAGATCAACTTGTCCAGATGCTCGCGCGGCGCGACCAGTGGATGCAGAATTTCGTCCTGGCACGGGAACAGGATTGGAATCTGCTGCGCGAGCGATTGGAGCGCCCATTCGCGCGAGCCTCGGCCAGTGCTCTCACTGAGCTTTCCCGCATCCTCGAAACACTTCCCTCCGCGTGCGCTGAAGCCTTGGATCTTGCGCGCTTTGCCTGCGCACAAACCGGTAACGCGAAGCATCGCGACCTGGCCGAGCTCGCGGAATTTCCCTGCGCTCCGTTCGCTTCAGGCGAAGAATTGGAATCGGCGCGACAGGTCTTCCTTTGCCTGGCGGATTTCCTGCTCACCAAGGAAGGAACTCTCCGCCAGAGGGTCGACATCAGCCTCGGTTTCCCTGCGGATCGCAGGCGCGAGAAGCAGCGCATGCTCCAACTTACTCGCATGTTGGCCGATGTGACGGGCTTCGAATCCGCCCTCGCTTCGGTCCGCGCGCTTCCCCCGGCGCGCTATACCAACGAAGAGTGGGAAATTGTGCGCGCCTGCTTCACCCTCCTCCATCATGCCTCCGGCCAGCTGCGCGTCGTCTTCGCGGAGGCTGGCGTCGCCGACTTCATTGAAGTCGCGCAGACCGCACACCATGTCCTTCAGGACGAAAACCATCTCCCTACCGACGCCGCCCTCGCCATCGCCGACGGCATTCACCACCTGCTGGTCGATGAGTTTCAGGACACCAGCCGCCGCCAGCATCAACTCATCGCCGCGCTGGTTGCCGCGTGGCCCGATCCAGCCCGCCGCACCCTCTTCGTCGTCGGCGATCCCATGCAATCCATCTATTCCTTCCGCGATGCCGATGCTGAATTGTTCCCTCGCGTGCAGTCCATCGGCCTTGAGCTGCCTGATGGCGACTCGCAATCGCTCCACAATGTCCGCCTGGCTTCCAACTTCCGCACCGCCCCCCAGCTTGTGGCCGAACTCAATCGCACATTCCGCGCCGCATTCGCCGCCGACGACGGCAGTGGCATTCAGTTCTATGCCTCCGAGCCGGCGCGCTCACCGTCCTCCTCTGTGAGCCTTCCGCTCGAGTTGCACCTGGAATTCGTCCCGCAGCTCCCGCACCTGCGCCAGCGGGACCCCGATTCCGTGCAGGCGCTGCACGATATAGCCGCGGAGCGCGAATCCTCCCGCCGGACTCAGATTGGCGCCATGGTCGCCCTGATCCGCACCCACCTCCCGCGCATGCTGGAAGCGCGCGCGCGCGGTGAAAGATATCGCATTGCAATTCTCGGCCGGGCCAAAGCACCTCTTGCACCCATAGCGGAAGCTCTTCGCGACGCCGCGATTCCCTTTCGTGCCGTCGAGCTTGAGCCGCTGATCCATCGTCCAGAGGTGCTCGATGCCCTGGCGTTGGCGCGCGCTCTATTCTGCGCCGAGGATCGCGTAGCGTGGCTCGGCATCCTGCGCGCGCCGTGGTGCGGCCTCTCGCTCCAGGATCTTCACACTGTCGCTGGCGACGGCGATCTTGATGGCCTGCGACTTCCCATTCCGCAGTTGCTACGCGAGCGCGCACACCTCCTCGGTAGCGATGGAAGCGCGGCCGCCGCTCGCCTTCTCCACGCGTTCGATGAGGCGCCAGCATTGCGTTCCGCGCTCCCCACATCCGCGCTCGGTACCTGGCTCGAGCAGGTGTGGATCGGCGTCGGCGGTGCCGCATGCGTAAACCCCCACGCGCGCGCCAATCTTGACATGCTCTGGCGCTGCCTTGATCGCCTGCCCAACGGCGAGCCTGATCTCCTCGGTCGCGCCCTTGCCGCCGCGCTGGATAAGTTGAGCGCGCAGGCCGATCCTGCCGCCGAAATTGATACCGGCGTACAGTTGATGACCATCCATAAATCGAAAGGCCTCGAATTTGAAGTGGTCATCGTACCCGGCCTCCACGCCCGCTCCGGCCGCTCACCGCACCGCATGCTCTCCTGGCTGGAGCGCGGCCTGGCGGAGCCCGTCGAGCCCGGTGAAATCACCGAGTTCCTCATCGCTCCCATTCAACCCAGGGGTGGTGATCGCGGCAAGGCCAAGGAAGGGGTTGCCCGGGAGATCCGTGAGCGCGAGCGCCGGGAGATGCGGCGCATATTCTATGTCGCCTCCACCCGCGCCCGCGAGGCCCTGCACCTATTCGCGCGCGTCGAATTCAAGCCCCAGACTGGCCAACTCTGCGAACCGGCAGAGAGCCTGCTCTCCGTCGCATGGCCGGCTTTCGAGAGCGACGTGCGCAACCGCTTCGCGGCCTGGCAGTCGGAGCCCCGTGAATCCGAGGTTGCGGAATTGGCCGCCGCGGCCAATGTCGTGCCCATGCCTGCCCCGCAGAAGCACGCCCTCTTGCATCGTCTTCCGCCCGGCTTCAGGCCCCGCGCGTCTTTGCTTCACGCCCTGTCGCCGTCCAGCGTCTCCGTCGATCGGCCAACAACGCTCTTTAATCGCCATGAGGGCGGATTGGTCTCCCGTGCGCTCGGAACTGCGGTGCATTCCCTTATGGAAGAGTTGGCGCGTCTCCATGCAGCCGGCTCGTGGGACCATGCGCCCGCTCGCCTGGAGCGGCTCCAGCCTCAAATCGTTTCTCGTGCGCGCGCAGCGGGAATGGACCGAAGTTCGGCAGAGAACCTGGGCCGCCATGCGCTCGAGATCGCTCTGCGCGCGTCGCAAGATCCCGTTGCCGCATGGATCCTTTCACCTCATCCGGAAGCCTCGAGCGAAGCCCGCTGGACGGGTATGGCCAACGGGCTGATGCGCACCGTTCAGGTCGATCGAGTCTTCCGTGCTGGATTGGTCCCTCAAGCGGAAGGCAGCCAGGCATGGTGGATCGTCGATTACAAATCCTCGCATCCTGACGCGCTCGACCCCGCCGGAGCCCTGCCGCGCCTTAGGCCGCTCTTCGCGCCCCAGCTTGAGGCCTATGCTGAAGTCCTGAGCGGCATGCACGGCCGCGAAATCCTCGTCCGAGCCGGCCTGTATTATCCCCGCCTGCTCGCATTCGACTGGTGGGAAATCTGAAAACGCGCTCCGCCTTAGATCATCGCGCTAACTGTTCTGCCGCTTTGTAATCGTCATAGGATTTGGAACCGACCGCGAGGTCCTTCGGCATCGGCGCGTTCTCTTCCAGGTCAAGACAGCGCAGAACCCCCGGCTCTACTTCAAGGTAACGATACCCGCTCTCCGGACATACCATCACACCCTTGGCGTCGGCCTTGCCCAGCCGGTGCCCGTGCCGGCTCATCCACCCCTTCTGTCGCGCCGGGTTCCCCACCATCAACGCGTAGTCCGGAACGTTCCGAGACACCACCGCGCCGGCCGCAATAAAACAGTACCGGCCCAGCTCGATGCCGCAGACGATGGTCGCGTTGGCGCCCACGGTGGCGCCGCGCCGGATCACCGTTCTCTCATACAGCGCATGCCGATTCACTTGCGATCGCGGATTGGTCACATTGGTGAGTACGCAGGAGGGCCCCAGAAACGCATCGTCTTCGATC
>VFSW01011422.1_pt1 | contig 12490 bp, 13 predicted proteins | sample 5358111 | NCBI WGS metagenome assembly VFSW01 (sample SAMN11554181, study PRJNA540505) | mine drainage metagenome | isolation source: sediment from site ElyBrook_90M | place: USA: Ely Copper Mine, Vershire, VT | collected 2017
CGACATTGGCGCGGCCGACCTGCTGGGCGACGGGCCGGGCGGCAAGGATCGCAAATTCGACGGGGCGTGCGACTTCCTATTCGAGATGCTCAAGAACGGGCCACGGGCGAGCGCGGAAATCAGTCAGCGCGCGGGCGAGCGCGGCGTTAGCGGGATGACGCTGCGCCGCGCGCGCAAGAAGCTTGGGGTTGAGGCGTTCAGGCACGGATATGGCGCGGAAGGAGAATGGTGGCTGCGCCTGCCGGGCGACGAAGACGATGACACGGAAGGCGAATAAACAGCGAAGCAGGGTACGGCGGGGATCAAATGCCATGGGGGTCATCATCAATAGGCGCTCAAATTATGAGCGTCTAGAAAGTCCTTCTCTCCCAAGGGTTTGGTTCAAAGGCGTTAAGGCGCTCATGAGCGCCTTCGATAGAGCACCCACGGGCTTTCAGGTGAAATGAGCACCTTTGGACCAAACCCTTGGGAGAAGGGGCAAAGTAGGCGCTCATCATTTGAGCGTCTTTGGATAATGAGCGCCTTTGAGGAAAGGCGATGGCACTCTTGGTAACGGGACGAAGAAAAGACGAATAAGAGGCGACCGGTATGGCGGCGAGCACGATAGCGACGGGACGCGCGCGGGCCCTGGAGCGCGCAATCGGCGAGGGCTTTTTGGTTCGCCGGCGACGTGATGACGGGCTGCGCGATGCGTACCGGAGGCACTGCCGCGATGCCTGTTTGCCTGTCATCGAGGTCCGGGTGAAGCGCCGGCTGGCGTACTTCAGCTACGACAACGACCCGACCGATCGCTGGGACTGCGGCGCCGTGCGCTTGAGCACTGATGAGGCGGAGCGCGTCCGGGTGGCTGTGCGCGAGACCCTGACCAAGCGCGGCGCGCTCAGCACCAGCAACAGCTATTTCGGCGGCGGTCCGTGCGAGCCCGAGAAGCTGTTGGCGGCGATGCCCGAGGTCGCGGCGATCGCGCGCGCGGCGGCTAAGCGCTTTGCGTCCGCGCATCCCAATGCGGGTGCCAAGGCGTTCTGCCCGCACGCGGCCGGGGCGGTGGAGGAAGGCGATGAGCGCTAGTGATCTGGCGGCCGTGCCGGAGCGTGAGGCGGTGGACGGCGATCGGTTGCGGCTTGGTTGGCGGGCGGCGCGGCCGGGCGTCGCGGTGTTCATCGAGAATCGCGGGCGCTGGCGGCCTGGCGTCATCGTTCACCGCCGGGCCTCAGTCTTCGTCCCACCGCGCTCTATATGCTCGCGATGATCCGATCCTACGTATCGAATCCACCAGACGCCCGATCCCACTGGCCGCTCGATGAGCCCTCGATCCTTTCCGCCCTTGCGTGCCATCGCGATTACCTCATTCGAGCACGGCGCCGATGAGCGCCATCACGGCCAGAAGAATCAGCCAGCCCGAACCCTCAACCGCCAGATCGGCCAACGCCGCGCGCGGCCCGCGCACGTATACTCTCACGTGGTTCGGATGGAAGAGCCGCGGAACCATTACCAAGTCGGCGCCACACTGCCGGCATTGATGTTTGAAACCCCACGTGATCGGATAGCCACATTCCGGGCAACTCATCGCTCTGCGACTCATCACCACGTGGTTGAAGCGGGACGGCTCCGGCCGCTGCCAGCGCGGCAGATTGCCGGGAACGTCATCGATCCGCGCGCTGCACGTGCCGCAGAACCGCGCGCCCGGCAGATGAGCCGCCGCCCCGCAGTGCGGACAGACCGGCAGGTTCACGATCGGATTGCGCCGGTCCACGTTCACCTCACCGAGATCGCGCGCGCAACCGATACCGCTACCAATTGAGGTGGTCACTTGCCTTGCTGGCGGCCAAGCGGGCTTGATCATTTAGCGCCGCCGGTTGAATCTCGCCCAAGTCGCCGTCGATCGCCGATCCGAGCCGCGCCGTAGCCACGATCGACGCGACCTCACGGATCGCTTCATCCAGCGCCCATCCGGGCGCATCGGGCGCCAGCGGCGCCGCCAACTGCCGCAACTCAATACACAGATGCTCGGTAGTCATTTCACCTCACCGTGGCTTAGGCAGGCCGCGCCGGCGCTTCTTCCAGCGCGCACGGGCCGCCTTGCTGGCTTTGAGCGAACGTTGCTTGGCGGTTAGCTTCGCCGCGCTCGCCTTACCGCCCATCCGCGCCATTTCTCGCACGTCCATAGTTGGCCTTCTTGTATATGCTCACAGGCAAGCAGAGTCAAGCGCCAACTACCACCCGGCTCATGTTGGTAAGCTTAGTTGCTCGCCCGCCGGGGCGGCGCGCTGGCAGGGGGCACTCCAGGAAGCGTCGGAGCTGCACCGGGAGTTGTGCTAGAAGCCGGCGCCGCACTGACTTCCCGCACGCAGCCACGCGCTTCTTCGATACTGGCGACGTCGGCGTCCGCACACGACTTGAAGAATAGCCCCCCCGGAACCCAGGAACACGGAGGGGTTGTGTGCGCGAGCAAGTGGCTACCGTCTTTCGGGCAGTTCCACCCGGCCACGTGTAGGCTAGGGTCTGGAACGTAAGCCACTTCAGCGGGAAATGAACAGCCCGCGCAAAGAAGCGCTATCGCCATCACTGCCCCAATGGTCACGATCGCCGCCCGTTTCCTCGTTTCCATCATCATCACCTCATCGCCGCGCCCTACCGCCCGGCTCAGTCGGCCGCCGGCACCGCGCACGCCTCCTGCCAGCGGATCAGGTCGATGCGACGAAAGCGGACGCCACTCTTGCCCCAACGAATGAACGGTATCTGGCGCCGCGCAGTCATGTTGTAAAGCTGCCCTACAGTCGTACCGAGAAAGCGCGCGGCTTCTTTAATTCCGATGTCCCCGATCAGATAGTCCGGCCCGACCTCAACTCCGGCCGCGCGGATCGCCGCGATTTGTGCCGCCAGCGCATCGCTGAAGGCCGCACCGTTCTCCTGTTGCCGCCGCTTCATGCTCGTCCGCGTAAAACTCACTAAGTACTAATTAGCTAATCGGTCGGCCTATGCTTCGATATCAACTCCGTCCGGAACGTGGCTCATATCGGCTCCTATCGTTACGGATGGTGAAGGCGTGTTTGATTTTGGCGTCCTGTCGCCGGGACCCGGCACGGCCGCGCCGTTGGCGCGCGCGGTCACGGTCGCCGCGCGCAACATCCGCATCACCTCCGCCGCGCGGCCGGGCTTCAACAGCGCCTCGAAGCACGGCCAGTCGAGCGCCGCTCGTCCGTCGCCCAGTTTGATTGCCGCGCTCGCGCGCGCCTCGTCGATTTCCCGTCCGCACTTCGCGCACTTCATCAGAGCCCCCGTAAATTTCGCTGACTGTTTCCCGCCCGGACGATCACCACGAGCCGCGGCTTGACGATCCGCCGCCGCAACTCGCTATACCCACGTCGAACGTAGATCGCCCTCGAAGCTTGCCGGCCGGTCATCACCGTGACGTGCTTCCGTCCGCGCGGGCTGTACATGCGCCGCAAGACCGAAATCCGGACGGGCGCCTGGCAAGCTCCATACGGGCACGGCCAGCAAGCGGCGGACGGAGCGCGGCGGGCGGCGGGCAACAAGGCGCTTACCCTGGGCGAGTTGGCCGAAAGGTGGCTCGCCGAACGCAACCCGCATCTGACTCCGCAAGTCGCCTACAACTACCGCGTGCTGATCGGCCGCCATCTGCTGACCCATCGGCTGGCGCGCCGGCGGCTGGCCGAAATCAACGATGGCGATATCGCGAGTCTGGTGAACGATCTGCGCGATGCGGACGTGATGGACGGGAAGCCGCTGTCGCCCGGCCGGGTCAACGACCTGCTCAAGCGGCTGCGCTCAATCTTCCGGACCGCGCGGCGGCGGAAGCTCATCACCGACGATCCGATGGAGTATGTCGAGCGGCTGCGCCAGCCGGCGCCTGAGGTTGACCCGTTCAGCCTCGATGAAGCGCTACGAATCCTCGAAGCGGCGCACCAATGGGAGCGGGGGTTTCTGGCGGTGCTGCTCTTCACCGGCATGCGGCCGGGCGAGGCCTTGGCGCTTTCGTGGGACGCAATCGACTTCGAGCACGACCTGATTCGCGTGCGGCGCACGGTCAACGCCCGCTACGGGTTCGGCCTACCGAAGACGCCGGGCTCCGCGCGCGACGTGGAAATGGGGGCGACCGTGCGCGCGGCGCTCATGGAACAGCGGGCGCGATCGCAGCTTAGGGGCGATCTGGTTTTCCCGTCCGAGACTGGCACGCCAATCCAGATGCAAAACTTCCGGCTCCGCAATTGGCCACGCATCCTTCGCCGGGCGAAGGTGCTGCCGCGCGTGCTCTACCAGTGCCGGCATACGTTTGTCCGGCTGGCGCTCGAGCATGGGGATCATCCGCAGCATATCGCGGCGATGCTGGGTCACGTGAGCACCGAAATGGTGTTCAAACGCTATGGGCGCTGGATGCGGCGGCCGGAGTCCGCTGCGCTCGCGCGGCTCGATGACGCGATCCGGGCAAAAGCTGGTCACGGTTCTGGTCACGGTTCCACGGTCGAAACGGGACGAATCGGGTGAGAAGCAGTGAGGCGCCGAAGCGTTCAAATCGCCTGTGGGCGTGGGGAAATCGACGTATTGCTTGAGTTTGCTCCAACCGGGCGAAATACCTCGTGGGGGTTCAAGTCCCCCCTCTCGCACCATCTGAAAGCGGATTTCTCGCAGGGCCCGAAGCGGATCGCGGCCGCCCCGCCCGGCCACATCGAGGCTCGCGCGCCGCGGCTCCTATTCTTACCCGAGCTCAAATAACCTGAAGTTCTTCGGTCACGAATGAGATGCACTTGTGCGGATCGACGAACTTGAGTTCGTCCTTGCGGATAATCTCCAGATATTTCGGTTCGCGAAAGGCCGCCGCAGCCTCATCCACACTGTCGAACCAAAGCTCGGCGACGCCGTCGTACGTCCCGGGTATCCCAAACGGAACCGGGCTCTCAACCCAATGACATTGCACGTACTTCCTGACGTGACGGGCGAACTCCTTTACGCTCGCAACCAACGGGCCATGCTTATCGCGCCAGTAGAGGTCGAATTGCTCGCGCGTTATATCGGCCCTGCGGCTCGCGCAGATTATCAGCTTGATCATGAACGCCCACTCCTCTTCCAATCGCTGTCCTTTGCACAAAGACTCGCACCGTCGCCGATCTGTCCGCAAGCCCGAGGCTCGCAACGCGGCGCATCGCTTCGCGCCATCGCTGACGTGGAGAACGAGCGTCCGGCCGCGCGCGATGCTATTATTCGCCCGCCATGAGCACGCTCCTTGCGCGATACGTAATCGCCGCGGCGGGATTTCTCTTGGTCATGATGCCGAACGCGACAGCCGCTATTACGAGCCCACCCCGTTCAGATTTGACCGCGCTGCTCGTCCTCGATTTGCAAGTCGATTTCGTCGCTCCTAACGGCCGGATGCCGATCGCGGGCGATCAGATCGATCAGGTTCTCGCGGCTTCCAACCGGGTAATCAAAACCGCCGCCGCGCGCGATTTGCCTATTGTCTATATCGGCAATGAGTACACGCGATGGGATATACCGGGTAACTGGTTTCGTCGCGATGCGGCCCGCGCCGGCACGCCGGGCGCCGCCCTCGATCCGCGCCTCAAAAAGATCGCCGGGGCGCCATATTTTCCCAAGCACCGCGGCGACGCGTTTTCCAATCCCGATCTTCAACGCTTCCTCCGCTCACACCATATCGGCCGGATCGTTCTATGCGGTGTCTATGCCGGCGATTGCGTCACCGCGACCGCGCGTGGCGCGATGAGCAAAGGACTCGCGGTCGTAATCCTCTCCGACGCGGTCGGCGCCGCGAGCGATACCGATCGTCAGTCGGCGCTCGCAAAACTGGCGCAGTCCGGCGCCCAAATCGAAACCTCCGATCAGTTCATCAAAGGTCTCGCCGCCCCAAGCCGTCAGCCCGCCGCCTAACGCGGCTCCCCCAACGGCGCCCCTCGCCCACCTGATCTGGGTAGGCGCGCGCTGCACAAATCACTCCACGTTGAATACGATTCAAATTCAATGAGTCGTATTGACATGAAAAGGATAAAATAGATAGTTTTAAGTCGCTAACGAGACAAACCATTAAGGAGTCGTTAATGATTTCTAGAATCGCAATGGCGCTATGCTTTGTGGTAATGCTCGCGCTCATCGGATGCAGCAATGGACAACAGGGGGCTGGTCCGCCGCAGGTCGGGCCGCCGGTTCAAGGACAGGCAAGTGTGGCGCCTGAGATTTCGGCCGCTTCCACGCCTACGCCGGCTCAGCTTACCGCGATTCGCAATTGTCAGGCGGCGATCACGTCGCAAGGGCTCCAGTTCACCGACCGCAAGGCCGATAAGCTCAACCAATGCCTGAGCAGCGTTTTACAAGTGCAGCTTCCGTTCGAGAACGGCTTGCTTTCTTCTGATCGGTACGATGCCGCCCTCACGGCGGCGCGCACCAGTTGCGCCCAAAGCTATCAGCAGATCGGTCAGGCATCGACAGCCATGGTCAACCAGATTGTCGCCGTTTGCGCTGGCGTCCAGAGCCTGATTCTTCCTTATGAGGGCTACGATCCTCTGGAGTTCGGCTCGCTCACCAGGGAGCAGAATCTGAGCGTGGTCGCGGACGCTTCTCAATTGGCGGGGCGTCTCTGCGGCGCCGACGATCTGTGGGTCGACGCCTTCTTGTCGATCCAGCAACCGCGTTTCGCCAGCCTGCTGACCATCCTCGATAATGGCACCGGCCAATTCGCGATCTCCGGTCCCTCTTCGAGCACCTTTTCCTTTACCCCGACGATTCCGAATATCCCGCTCGATTCGAGGTGCATCTATCCCGCGCTTCCCTGATGCGCCCTGCGCCCGAGGCCGACAGACAGGCATCGGAGGCCTCGTGATCGCGATGTGGTGACGCCTCGCCCGTGACGAACAACCAGGGACGGCCGGCTCTTCCCCGAGCCCGCCGTCCCCTTTTGATTTCCAATCATCCCCCGCGGTCCATCCGCGGCCACCCATCTCCGCCGCGCCCATCTTTCACGCTATAATCCCGAATCGCCGCCCGCCTATCCTGATTCTCCCTGGGCCGGCGAAGAACGAAAAACTGAAACAGCGAAAAGCGAAAAACATGGAAGGCGCTCTTTTTGGAACTCGCTAAAACTTTCGACCCCAAAACCGCCGAGGATCGATGGGCCCAGCTCTGGATCGATCGCGGCTATTTCAAAGCCGGCTCCACGAACGACTCACCCGATCGTGACAAGGTCTTCTCGATCGTCATCCCGCCCCCCAACGTCACCGGCCAGCTCCATCTCGGCCACGCCCTCAACGTCACCCTCCATGACGTGATCGTCCGGATGCGCCGGATGCAGGGCTACAACACGCTCTGGCTCCCCGGCACCGACCACGCCGGTATCGCCACCCAAAACGTCGTCGAGCGCGAGCTCGCCAAAGAAGGGATGACCCGCCACGACCTCGGGCGCGAAGCCTTCGTCGCCCGCGTATGGCAATGGCGCGAAACCTACGGCCGCAAAATCCTCCAACAGCTCCAGCGCCTCGGCGCCTCATGCGATTGGAGCCGCGAGCGCTTCACCCTCGACCCCGGCCTCTCGCGCGCCGTCAACACCGTCTTCGTGCGGCTTTGGGATGAGAAACTCATCTATCGCGAGCGCGCGCTGATCAACTGGTGCCCGCGATGCGAAACTGCCCTTTCCGATCTCGAAGTCGATCGCCGCGAGACCACCGGCAGCCTCTGGTATATCCGCTATCCGTTCGCCGACGGCTCCGGCTCGATCACGGTCGCGACCACGCGTCCCGAAACGATGCTCGGTGATACCGCGGTCGCGGTTAATCCCGACGACGAGCGCTACTCCGATTCGCTCGGCAAGCTGCTGACACTGCCGCTGACAGGTCGCGAAATCCCCGTCATCGCCGACTCTTCCGTGGCGCGCGAGTTCGGCACCGGCGCCGTCAAAGTCACCCCCGCTCACGATTTCGCCGACTTCGATCTCGGCCGCCGCCACAATCTCGCGCAAATCTCTGTGCTGGATACCCATGCGCGGATGAGCGAAAACGCCGGCGCTTATCAGGGCCTCACGCGCGAAGAGGCGCGCAAGCGGATCGTCGCCGATCTTGAAGCGCTCGATCTCCTCGAAAAGATCGACCCGCACAAGCTCGCGCTCGGCGTATGCTCGCGATGCGACACTATCGTCGAGCCGATGCTTTCCTTTCAATGGTTCGCGCGCACCCAAAGCGAGCCGCCCTCGGGCGACGCCGAACCGCTGGCAAAGCCTGCCATCCGCGCGGTCCGCAACGGTGATACCACGTTCCATCCGAAGTTCTGGGAAAATACCTATTTCAATTGGATGGAGCATATCCACGACTGGTGTATCTCGCGCCAGCTATGGTGGGGCCATCGGATTCCTGCCTATACCTGCGCGCGATGCGGCGAGATCACGGTCGCAATCGACCGCCCCGGCCAATGCGCACATTGCGGCGGCGCCGATCTCAAACAGGAAGACGACGTCCTCGATACCTGGTTCAGCTCCGCGCTCTGGCCCTTCTCGACCCTCGGATGGCCCGACGAAGACGCACCCGACTTCAAAACCTACTATCCGACCAGCCTTCTTATCACCGGCTTCGATATCATCTTCTTCTGGGTCGCGCGGATGATGATGATGGGTCTCTTCGCGACTGAGAGAGTCCCGTTCAAGGATGTCTATATAACGCCGCTGGTGCGCGATCAGTTCGGCAAGAAGATGACCAAGTCGCGCGGCAACGTGGTCGATCCGCTCGAAATCATGGATCGCTACGGCACCGACGCGGTCCGCTTTACGCTTGCCCAACTCTCCGTGCAGGGCCGCGATCTTATTCTCTCCGATGATCGTCTTGCCGCGTCGCGCGCCTTCGCCAACAAAATCTGGAACGCCGCCCGCTTCGTCCTGATGAACCTCGAGGGCGCCGAATCCGACATCCGCCCCATCGCCGAAATAAAAGACCAACTCACCCTCGCCGACAACTGGATATTGTCAAAGCTGGATCAGGCAGTCGACGAAATGCAACGGTACGCGGGTAAGTACCAGTTCAACGTTGCCGCTCTGGTTGTCCACCGTTTTATCTGGCACGAGCTATGTGACTGGTATATCGAGCTCGCAAAAGAGCCCCTGCGCGCTGGCGGCGAAGAACAACTAATCACTCGCTCGGTGCTCGTCCATTGCCTCGATCAGCTTCTTCGACTCCTGCACCCGTTCATGCCGTTTCTGACCGAAGAGATTTGGCAGACACTCAGACCGTACATTCGTGAACTGAACGTCGCGCCTCATCTCGCAATCGCACAGTTTCCCTCTGTACCGGATTCCGGCGTCATCGGCCTGCGGCTTCCCCGGTGGCTTGACAACGACGGCCAACAATCGATGGTCAAGAGTTTGATCGTAGCGGAGACCGTCAATTCGCTACGTTCGTTGGTCAGCCATCATCCCGGTGCGCGCATCAACGGCGTGGTTCGCTTCTCTAATCCGGACGACGCGGCCGACTTCGGAACTTGGAAGTCGTACGCAATGACGCTTGGCAAGCTCGCGAGTCTCAACATCCTCTCCGACTCGCAGCCGCGTCCCGCCGCGATGATCTTCTCTCCGTTCGAATGGGGCGAGGTCGGAATCGAAGTCCCCGACGGTTTCGACTATGACAAGGCGCGCGCCAACTTGAAAAAAAAGCTTGACGAAACGGAAACTCATCTGCAAAGGAACGAACAGCGCTACGCCAATCCCGGCTTCCGCGCCAAGGCCGATCCCGAAACCGTCGAGGAGATTGCGAACAATATCGAGCGGCTGAAACAGGAAGGGAAGACTCTCGAAAACCAACTCGCAACTCTGGGCTGATTAAAATCGTGGAACTGTTCGATCAACTCGACCTGACCGATCTTTTGAAGCGCGCGCTCGCCGAAGACCTCGGCAACGGCGACCTCACCACCGCCGCCACCGTGTCGCCCGGCGCCGCCGGCCGCGCCCGTATCGTCGTCAAGGAAGAGCCCAACCTGATTTTCTGCGGCGGCGTCCTTCTCGGACGAATCTTCCGCCTTGCCGGCGCCGCTCCGCGCTTCACCCTTCTCGCGCACGAAGGCCAGCTCCTCGAACGCGGCGCCCACGCCGCCGAGCTCGAAGGAAATCTCTCGGGCCTCCTGATCGGCGAGCGCACCGCGCTCAACTTCGCCCAACTGATGTCCGGTATCGCGACTGTGACCAGCCGCTTCGTCGATGCGATCGCTGGCACCGGCGCCCGCATCATCGATACCCGCAAGACCCATCCCGGCCTTCGCGCGATCGAAAAGTACGCCGTCCGCGTCGGCGGCGGCTTCAACCATCGCTTCGGCCTCGACGGCGGCGTCCTGATCAAGGAAAACCATATCGTGGCCGCCGGCTCGATCCGCAACGCCCTCGATCGCGCCCGCGTCGTCGCGCCCCACACTATCCGCGTCGAGATCGAATGCGAGACCCTCGGGCAAGTCGAGGAGGCGCTCCGCTTCGGCGCCGACGCTATCCTGCTCGACAACATGACGCTCGACGAAATTCGCCGCGCCCGCGCGATGGCGTCCGCTCCCGTCCTGCTCGAAGTCTCCGGCGGCGTCACGCTCACGACCGTCCGCGAGATTGCCGAGACCGGCGTCGACCTGATCTCGGTCGGCGCGATTACCCATTCCGCTGGCGCCGCCGACCTGAGCATGCTGGTCGAGGCGTCGTCGTAACCTCGCCCGACTTGTGCTGATGAATCAGAACCCCAACCCGTACGCCGCCGCCCAGACCGGACGCCCCGGCACAATCGGATGCCGCGTGCATTATTTCACCGAGGTCGCCTCTACCCAGGACCTCGCCCGCGAGCTTGCCCGCGGCGGCGCCGGACACGGCGAAGTCGTGGTCGCCGAGCGCCAGACCGCCGGCCGCGGCCGCCTCGGCCGCAGTTGGCATTCGCCCGCCGGCGTGAACTTCTATGGCACCTTTATCCTGCGCCCTGCGATCCCGCTCGCCCAGGTTGCGACTCTAAGCCTCGTTGCCGGCGTCGCCGTCGCCCAGGCGCTCGAAACCGTCGCCCCCCAAATCGTCTCACTCAAGTGGCCCAACGACGTTTGGCTCAACGGGCGCAAGACCGCGGGCCTTATCGCCGAGGCCGTCACCGATTCGCACCATCGCCTGACCGCGGTCCTGCTCGGAATCGGAATCAACCTGAACCTTGCCGCCCAAGACCTCCCGCCCGATCTCTCGGACAAGGCGACCTCGGTCCTGATCGCAACCGGAAGTCCCTGCGACAGAGCAGCTTTCGCCGATTCACTCTTCGCCAATCTCGACGCCCGCTACTCCGAGACAATCGCGCACGGCTTCGATCCGGTCCGCGAACTCTGGACGAAATATTCAGCATTGACGGGACGCCGTGTCACGGTCGTCGACGGCGCAAACCGAATCGGCGGCGTGGTCACCGGAATAGATCGCGAAGGCGCTTTGCTGCTCGATGACAATGGTGTTACGAATCGAATATTGGCTGGCGATGTCAGTATCGAAGGGGCTTATGACTAGAGGCTAAACGACGCTCTCCGGAACCAACCGGCGAGCGTCCCCGCAGTCCATTGGTCGGGAGCGCGCGCCGGAGCAGCCGGGCGGCAAAGAGCAAAATCTCTCGACAGGAGCGGGACCTATGGCTGAGGACGAAATCGGACGCTTACGGACTGTCGCGATAGTCGGGCAGGGCGGAACCGGAAAACCCCAGCTCGCGGAGGCGCTGCTCTTTACGGCGGGCGCGATCGGGCGGCTCGGGCGGCCCGACGACGGCACGGCCGTGATGGACTTCGAGCCCGAAGAGACGAGCCATCACATCTCGATATCCACTTCGTTCCATCATCTGGGCTGGAAGAAAAACGAAATCACAATCACCGATACCGCCGGCTACGGCGTGTTCCTGGCTGATTCGTTCGTGGCGCTGCGCGCGGCCGACGCGGCCGTCTTCGTGGTCAGTCCGGCCGGCGATCTGAAAGTCGAAGCGGAAAAAATCTGGGCCGAGCTGGGACGCGCGGGACTCCCGCGAATCGCCTTTGTCTCGAAGCTCGATCGCGAGCGCGCGAACTTCGCCAATGCGCTCACCGATCTCGAAAAGAGCCTCGCTGCAAAGACCGCCGTGATAACGATTCCGATTGGCGAAGAGGCCGGTCTCTCCGGCGTCGCCGATCTGCTTTCGATGAAGGCGCTCGTCTACGCCGACCAATCCGGGAAGCCGCGCGAGGAGGAGTTGACCGGCGACCTGAAAACCCGCGCCGAGGCGATGCGCACGGCGCTCTGCGAGGCCGTCGCCGAAACCGATGACGCGCTGCTCGAAAAGTATCTCGAAACCGGAACGGTCGAGGACGACGCGTTGCGCGCGGCGCTTCGCGCTGCCGTCACGAGCGGGAAGCTGACGCCGGTGCTGTGCGGATCGGGCGCGCGTAATATCGGCGTGGGGCCGCTGCTCGACGCGATCGCGAATCTGCTGCCCGCGCCGAGCGAGCGGCCGCCCTGGCGCGGGCA
>VFSW01011423.1_pt1 | contig 12489 bp, 10 predicted proteins | sample 5358111 | NCBI WGS metagenome assembly VFSW01 (sample SAMN11554181, study PRJNA540505) | mine drainage metagenome | isolation source: sediment from site ElyBrook_90M | place: USA: Ely Copper Mine, Vershire, VT | collected 2017
CCCGCCACGCGTCCTCCCAGTAATTCGGGGCGTTCGGCGCCAGGATCGCCGGATCGTCGATGCCGCTGATCCTGGCGGTCGGAATCAGCAGAAACTGCGCGATCCCGTTCCTGTCCTTCAGCACCGCGAAGCCTTTATCGACGCCGTTCGCCAGATCGACCTCGGAACACGGCGACGGATCGCGCCCATCCTGTTCGTGAGGCACGCATTGGCCGTTGACGATGTTCCAAAGCGCCGACGGGTCGGACGCATGGCTGCTGGCCGGGGCAGCCAGCAACCCCAGCAGCAGCAGCCATGCGGCGCGCATCAACCTGCCTCCAACTCCGACCCGGCGAGCAATTCGCACAGGCGCGCCATCTCGGTGTGATCGGCATCGGGCCCGAACTTCGCCAGCGCCGAGACGATCATCTCGTTCACCAGCGCCGACACCGGGGCGGATGTGCCGGTCTCGCGACCGACCTGCATGGCGATCGACAGGTCTTTCGCCAGCAGCCCCATCGCGAAGCCGGCGTCGAACTTCCGCGACAGCACGAACTGCTTGAACTTCCGCTGCGTGGAATTGTTCATCCCCGTCGCCGCGTTCAATACGTCCGTCATGACAGCGGGATCCAGGCCGAAGCGCTGCCCGATCAGCAGAGCCTCGATCCCGATCAGGAACCCGCCGGTGCTGACCATATTGTTCAGCGCCTTCATCGCCTGGCCGGAGCCGACGCCGCCGGTCCGCAGTACAGAGGTTCCCATCGCCGACAGCACCGGCATGACCTTGTCGACGGCGGCCGTGTCGCCGCCCACCATGATCGCAAGCTGCCCGGTCTTCGCCCGCGGCACGCCGCCTGACACCGGCCCGTCGATCAGCGTGCCGCCCAGGGCGGCCACCTGTTCGGCAAGACGCTGGGTGACCGAGGGGACGCCCGAACTCATTTCGATGATGATCGTTCCTGGCTTCAGGCCGGCGAACAGGTTGTCGTCGCCGCCGGACAGCACGCGCTCGACAATCACGCTGGTGGGCAGCATCGTGACGATCGTGTCCGACATTTCCGCCAGTTCGCGTAGCGTGTCGGGGGCGAACCCGCCGACCTGCTGGACGAAGTTGTTCGCCGTTTCTCGGCGCGAGTCATTCACGTTGACGGTGAAGCCGGCTTTCACCAGGCAGGCGGCCATTGGCCAGCCCATATTGCCGACGCCGACGAAGCCGACTGTCTTGGTCATGTGCCGTTATCCTTTCGCCGCGTCCACTTCCTTGAATACCTCGGTGGCGATCTTGAAAGCCTCCAGCGCGGCGGGGATGCCGCAATAGCCGCCGACCTGGATCAAGACTTCCTTGATCTCGTCGCGCGACACGCCGTTGGTCAGCGCCGCGCGCAGATGCAGGCGCAGCTCCGCGCCGCGGTTCAGCGCCGACAGCATGCCCAGGTTAATAATGCTGCGGGTTTTGCGATCCAGGCCGGGACGGGTCCAGCACATGCCCCAGGCCATCTCGGTGGTCATCTGCTGGAACACGGCATTGAAATCGTCGGCCCGAGCGAGGGAGCCATCGACATAGTCGGCCCCCAGAACCTCGCGGCGGACCTTCAGGCCCTGCTTGAACAGTTCGCTCTGGTATTCAGGGCGGTTGGGGACATCGACCATGATTTGTTCCTCTGTTGGGTAGGCTGGGCGGAACCTAAGCCGGCCCGGCAAAGCGGGCAAGGCCGGGTCGGCTGGTTACCAAGGCGCATTGCTTTCACGCACAAATGAAAACAACTGGCTGGCGATTTGCCTGCCCGAGGATTTAGCATGCGAAATAACAACGCCCGTTGCCAACAGACGCGAAATGCTCCGCAATTCGCGATTACTGGCACCCGACGTAGTGAACTCTTTTGTTAAGTCGGGGGACTTCATGATTTGGCCTCTTATGACGAAGGTCTTCTCGCATTTCGTTAGCTTTACGTTTGTAGTGACTATCGCGACATGGGTGTCGCTCGTTGCCGGTGCGGCGATCACGTTCCTGGTACGCTCCGATCACGGTCAGCCAAGAACAATTCGCGGCTTTGTCAGGTTTTTTCTGCCGCCAGAGATCGTCAAGCGGAAATCCTGCCGGATCGATGCTGTTTTTTGGGTTGTCAACCGCATCGCCACCCCGTTCATCATCACCCCGTTACTGCTGGGCAGCGCCGTTTGTTCCGAGGTAACATATCATGAACTATCGGTCCTGCTGGGCCCGCACGCGGAACGCCCGGAGTCCTGGCTGCTTTGGGGGATAGTCGCCTTTATTGCCCTCATCGCCGCCGATTTCGCCACGTTTTATACTCACTACCTGGCCCATAAGATCGACGCGATGTGGCAGTTTCATAAGGTACACCACGCGGCGGACTTTCTGATCCCGATCACCAACAAGCGGTTCCATCCGGTCCAGCAACTGTTCGACAATGGCGGCGTGGCATTGACCACCGGCGTGGCGCTGGGCGCCTGCGCCTATGCGTTCTCTCTGCCCATCTACGACAACACGATTGCCGGCATCGACGCTTACTTCCTGGTGAACGCGCTCAGCTTCTATCACCTGCGCCATTCGCATATCCCCATGTCTTACGGGCGGCTGGAAAAATGGCTGCTCAGCCCGGCGCAGCACCAGCTTCATCACAGCCGCGAAGACCGTCACTGGGACAAGAATTTCGGGCTTTTTCTTTCCGTTTGGGACCGCATGTTCGGTAGTTTTCTTTACTCCGAACCGCCCGGCAGCTACCAGCTTGGACTTCCAGGCAACGAAGGACGGGCGTTTCAGTCGGTCTGGCAACTGTACTTCACGCCGTTCGCCAACATCTGGAAAGCCTGGAAAAGGCCTGCCGAGGCGCAACCCGCCGCCGGTATTCCAGCTTCCCCGACCGGGCAGGCCTGACACGGCCATTTCCGTCGGACGGCAAGAACAATAACCGATACCGCGAAAGGACGTCGCCGGATGTCGATACGTGACCGTTTGCGGAGTCGGGCGCTGCGCAATATCGCGATCTATGGCGTTTCGACCGGACTGGCGGCAATTCTGATCCTGGCACAGACGCGGGTGCTGTGGCGGGCCCTGACACCGGCGGATTTCGGTGCCTGGGCGCTGGCCGATCCGCTGATGCTGCCGCTGGCAAGCCTGGTTCTGTTCGGGATCGATCAGGCGATCGTCAAACAGCAGCAGGCCGACGGCAAGCCGCTGTCCGTCGTGGTCGGTGCGCTGCTGACCGCCACCCTGCCGGCTACCTTGCTGTGCCTTCTGGCGATCGGCGCGATCGCCGAATTCGCCTTCCACCTGCCATGGATCGGCGCGCTTTTGCTGACGGTCGGCGGCGAGGCCCTGATACTGACGATGCAGACCGCGTTCCGCTCCAGCGGTGCCACCGTGCCGTTCGCGGCACTGCTGGTCGGACGCAACCTGCTGTATCTGGCACTGCTGGCCGGCGTGCGGCTCACCACCGAACCGGCGCCGCTGTCGCTCGGCGGGGTCTTCACCATGCGCGGCGCCTGCGTCGTCGTGCTCGGACTGATCGCCCTCGCGGCGCTTCGTCCACGGCCGCGGGTGGACTGGGCGGCCTACCGCGACGCCATCGGCTATGGATTTCCGCTGCTGGTCACCACTTTCATCTATGGCGTGTCGGATATGACGGATCGGTGGTTCCTGGCGGATTTCAGCGGGGTGGTCGCGGTCGGAGTCTATTCCCTACACCTGAAAACGGCCGCGATCGTGGCGCAGGCCATTGTGATACCGTTCGGTCTCTGGTTTCCGCCCGAACGCTTCAAGCATATCGGCGATCCCGATCGGGGCCATGCGTTCTTCAAGAAAACCGCCATCGCCGTCGCCCTGGTATGCGCCTATGTGTCCGGTGGCGTCTGGCTTGCGCGGGATATCGTGCTGCCGCTGATCGCGCCGGGCATCGTCGCCTCGCCGCTGGTGCTGGCCTGCTGCCTGGGCGGTGTCACCTGCCTGGCGTTGAGTCACGCCTTCAATGTCGGGCTTCTGCAGCCGGGCCACACCGCGAAAAACGCTTGGTGTATGCTGTACGCCGTGGCCGCGACGGTCGTTGCGGCCGCCGTCCTGGTTCCGGTTTTCGGCATGGCAGGTGCCGCGGCCAGCCGGTTAGCCGGGGGCGCGGTGCTGGTAGCCGTTACAGCGGCGTATTCATACCGTGTCGCGCCGATCGCGTTTCCATTCAGCCGGATCGCGGCCTGCTTCGCTTTCGCCATCGCCGCCGCACAGATCATCGACCCGATCGAACCGGCGCGGGATGTCTGGCATGTGTCCGCCATTCTGATCGAGTGGTCCATTGCCATGGGATGCATCGCGTCGGTGTTGTGGCTGCGAATTCCCGGCCGCGGCTACCTGCTGAACCAGGCTCCTCCGTCGCCATCTTAGGCGATGCCCAAAGCAAACGCCCGGTGCCATCCGAGCCGTCGATCGCCGGACTCAGCCTGCTGCCGCGATCGGCTGTCCGATCCGGGTTCCCGGGGGCTGCATCCAGGACAGCAAGGAATATTAGCCGCGGATGGCCGCAGATGCCGTGTGCTGGCTTACAGATCGCGGGCCGAGGCATTTTTATAAATCGTCCCCGGGAATCCGGCATCCGGCGCATTCATGACCCCGAATGCGCAGCCGAGGCTGAACCCCGAAAGCCGATCCATCGCCGCGCTTACCGCCTGCATCTGCGTCCAACCGCGGCAAAAATCGCTTTCTTCCGGTCGATCGCCCACATCCCGACATTCGATCGAAAAGACGTTCAGTAGCAAAGGATGGCCAATACACCGGCAGCGAAAGCCGCACCAAGCGATCGAGCGGCGTATCCCGATCGGAGATTTTACAAGAACGAGCCGATAACGGCACACCGCCGGCAACGCGGGTCGCCCATCTTTGGGCGTCGCCTAAGCCACACACAGAGCGATCTACGTTTGCACACACGCGGGATCGCCCATAACCTGCCTGCCGACAGCGATCCAAGAATGAATTCGGGCAGGAAACGCATGGCCGACGACAACGTCTCAATACCCCAAGCCGCACCGGTGTCGGACGTGGGCTGGGAACCCGAACTGCGGGAATTGCGCCTGCGCCAGGCGATGGCGCGCGAACTCGGCGGCAAGGACCGCGTGGCCCGTCAGCATGCCGGCGGCCGGCTGACGGTGCGGGAACGGATCGATCGCCTGCTGGACCCCGGCACCTTCAAGGAAGTCGGCAGCATCGCCGGCAAGGGCACCTACGACGAAAACAGCGAGTTGATCGGTTTCATGCCGGGCAATTGCGTGTTCGGCCGCGGCACCGTGGATGGCCGCCCGGTGGTTGTCGCCGGGGACGATTTCACCCTACGCGGCGGATCGGCCGACGCCTCCATCAAGGGCAAGCCCAAGATGTCGGAGGAAATGGCAACCAATTTCCGCATGCCGATCATCCGGCTGATCGAAGGCTCCGGCGGCGGCGGCTCTGTCAAGACAATCGAAACGACAGGCCGAGCGAATTTGCCGGGCGGGCTGACGGAGACGACGTCGTTCGATTTGGTCGCCAACCAGATGAGCCAGGTTCCCATTGTCGGCCTCGGCCTCGGATCGGTCGCCGGGCTCGGCGCCGCTCGGTTGGTCGCCTCGCATTACGCGGTGATGGTGAAGGAGATCGCCGCCGTCTTCGTCGCTGGCCCCCCGGTGGTGGAACGCCTGGGCGAACCGCGCACCAAGCAGGAACTCGGCGGCTGGCAGATCCAGTTGCGCTGCGGCGCGGTCGATCATGCGGTCGATACCGAGGAACAGGCTTTCGCCGCCGCCCGTAAATTCCTGTCCTACATGCCCAGCTCGATTTACGATCTGCCGCCCCGCGTGCGCGGCTGGGACGATCCGGACCGGCGGGAGGAGTCGCTGATCTCCGCCATCCCCAAGGTCAAGCTGCAAGCCTACCACATGCGCCGGATCGTTTCGTCGGTGTTCGACAAGGACAGCTTCTTCGAAATGGGCGCGCTATTTGGCCGCTCCATCATCACCGGCCTCGCGCGGTTGGACGGCTGGCCGGTCGCCGTGCTGGCCGGCGATCCGCTGTTCGACGGCGGCGCCTGGACGGCGGATACGTGCAGCAAGATCGTCCGCTTCGTCGATATGGCGCAGACCTTCCACCTGCCGATCGTGCATCTGGTCGATTGCCCCGGCTTCCAGGTCGGCCTGCGCGCCGAGAGCAGCGCGGTGATCCGCTGGGGCGTGCGCGCGCTGTCGGCGATCAATCAGACCACCGTGCCCTGGTGCAGCATCATCGTGCGCAATTGCTACGGCGTCGGCGGCCTGGGCCACCAACCCGTCGGCCATCTGTGCCTGCGCTATGCCTGGCCATCGGCAAGCTGGGGCTCCCTGCCGCTGGAAGGCGGGATCGAGGCCGCCTATCGGGCCGAAATCGACGCCGCCCCCGACCCCGCCGCCAAACTGGAAGAGATCGAAACCAGGCTGAATAAGCTGCGCTCCCCATACCGCACCGCCGAGGCGTTCTGGGTGGACGAGGTGATCGACCCGAGGGACACCCGCAAGGTGCTGTGCGATTTCGCCAATCTGGCGGCGCCGCTGCGCACGCCGGGGCCATCGTCGTTTGGGATGCGTCCGTAACAACAACGCGTACCGCCAGTCCGACACAACAAGAATACCGGGAGACGTCTATGAAAATCCGCCGCCGAACCCTGCTGAGCGGGGCCGCTGCCCTGTCGATGCCCGCGATCCGCACCGCCCGGGCCGCGTCCACCATTAAGATCGGCGTGCTGTCCGATATGTCGGGCCAATATGCCGAGGCCTCCGGCCCGGGCGATTTCCTGGGCGCGCAGATGGCGGCGGAAGACTTCATGAAGGGCAATCCGGCCATTTCGGTGGAGGTGATCCAGGGCGACATGCTGCTGAAGCCCGATGTCGGGGCCTCCATCGCCAGGTCGTGGTACGATCAGGAAGGCGTGGATGCGATCTTCGACATCCCGCAATCCGCCGTAGCGATCGCCGTCGGTCAGGTGGCCAAGGACAAGGATAAGGTGGTGGTTTTCACCGCCGCCGGGGTCCCCGCGCTCACCGGAAAATACTGCACGCCGAACCAGATCCAGTGGACCTACGATCTGTGGTCCAATTCCAATGCCATCACCCGCGGCCTGGTGCAGGCCGGCGGAGATAGCTGGTTCTTCATCAAGCCCGACTACATCTCTGGCCATGTCATGACTCAGGATACCGCCACCATCGTCGAGCAGATGGGCGGCAAGGTCGCCGGCATGGCCGCCTATCCATTTCCCGGCACCACCGACTTTTCCGCCTATATCCTGCAGGCGCAGGCCAGCAAGGCGAAGGTGCTTTGCCTGGCCAATGCCGGGGACGACACCGCCAACTGCATCAAGCAGGCGCACGAGTTCGGCCTGCCCCAGTCCGGCGTCAAAATCGCCGCCCTGGTTTATCAGGACTACATCGCCCGTTCGGTCGGCCTGGAATCGGCTGCTGGAATCATCGGCGCGATGCCGTTCTATTGGGACATGAACGAGGGCACCCGGGCATTCGCCGCCCGGTTCGCGCCGCGCTATCACAAGGCGTATCCGAACTACTTCCATGCCGGCTGCTACTCCGCGGTGTGGCACTATCTGAAGGCCGTGGCGGCGATGGGTCCGGACAAGGCCAAGGCCAGCGGACGCGCGGCGGTGGAGCAGATGAAGGCTTTACCCGTGTCCGATCCGTTGTATGGAACCGGCATCGTGCGGGCCGACGGCAAGCATGTGCATGCGAATTATGTGTGGGAGACGAAGTCTCCGGCCGAGTCGAAGGGCGAATGGGATCAATTCAAGCTGCTGGCGACGATACCGCAGGATCAGGCGTTCCAGCCGATGGCAGCGTTGGGCTGCGCCTTCGTGAAAACCTGACGCTTCGCGACGCACGGGCGCTGCGGGCGGCGGGCCTGAGCGCGCCCGCCGCATACGAGGGGGCGGCCGCGACCGAGGCTCGTTACGCGGTCGCGGTGTCCCCGGCGATGCGGGCTTTGATCCAGTCGCCCGACGATCCGATCGCCCGGCAATTCATTCCCGATCCCTCGGAACTGATCGCGGCCCCGTTCGAGAATGCAGACCCGATCGGAGACGATGCATTGTCGCCGGTGAAGGGCGTGGTGCATCGGTACCCGGACCGGGCGCTGCTAAAGCCGCTGCTGGTGTGCCCGGTCTATTGCCGGTTCTGTTTCCGGCGCGAACATGTCGGCCCCGATGGCGGCGTGCTGACCGACGCCGAACTCGCCGTTGCCTACGACTGGTTCGCCGCACATCCGGCGGTGACCGAAGTTATCCTGACCGGCGGCGATCCGCTGATGCTGTCGCCACGGCGGCTGCGGGGGATTGTGGGCACCTTGTCCGCAATGCCGCATATCCAGACGATCCGTATTCATACCCGAGTGCCGGTGGCCGACCCCGAACGGCTGTCGGACGAACTGGCGGCGGCGATGGACACGGACCGGTCGATGTGGCTGGTCGTGCATGCCAACCACGCCCGGGAGTTCGCACCCGCCGCCAGGGCGGCACTACGCCGGGTGCAGACACTTGGCATCCCGGTGCTGGGGCAGTCGGTGCTGCTGCGCGGGGTCAACGACAGTTCGGCCGCGCTGGAGGCGCTGTTCAGGGCGATGCTCGCGGTTCGGGTGAAGCCGTATTATCTGCACCAGTTGGACCCCGCGCCCGGCACCGCCCGGTTTCGCGTGCCCATCGAGGAAGGGCGTGCGCTGCTGGAGGCTTTGCGCGGGCGCGTCACGGGATTGGCGTGGCCGACCTACGTGCTGGATATTCCGGGCGGCTACGGCAAGGTTCCCATCGGGCCGGACTACCGGCAAACCGACGGGTCGGTGCGCGATATCCATGGCGGCGTCCACCGATCGTAGCGGACGCCGTCCGAACGGAACCGCACCGCACAACCCGGGGTGCGGACAATGCCTACCGAACCTGCTGGATGGCCGAGAGTATCCAGTGGCCGCCGCGGGAGCGGACGAACGTCCATATCTCCGTCGCCGTCACATGCTCTGTCGTGCTGCCGTCCACCACCCGCCCGGCGCCATCCTTGGTCGCGTCGATCATCGAGAACCGCATCGCCACCGTGGCATAATCCTTCCCGCGCTCCGTCCAGGCCTGGGACAGATCGCCGGAAAGCAGCCGGACATCGGTGACGTAGTTGCGCACGCCGCGGCTGACCTGTTCGGACAGTTGATCGGCGAAGTAGCTGACCATCTCCGGCGTCGCCATGGCTTGCAGTCCGTTCAGGTCGTGCGCGCTCCAGGCCGCCTGGATGCCTTGCAGCAATTGTTCGAACTGCTGGTAATCGGCGGGGGCGATGGCGATCGGCGGCGGACCGGAGGGGGCCGGACCGCTGGGGATCGGACCGCTGGGGATCGGACCACCGCCTCGCAGCCCGCCGCCGCTGAACATGTTCGGCCCACCCGCCATGGCCGGGGCGCGTCCGCCGGCGACCAGGCGGAAGACGAACCGCACCACGGCGACGAGCAGGAATATCTGCAACAGCATCACCAGCAAGCCAAAAAATCCGCCGCCCATGAAGCCATGGCCGAACAGCATGCCGAAGATTCCGGCGCCGATCAGTCCGCCCATCAGGCCAGACATGAACCCCGGCGAGCGCCCGCCCTGATACATCGGCGAACCGCCGTACGGGGTGCTTTGCGGCGTCATAGTCCGTTCCATGGGCATCGCCGAAGACGGCGCGGTGCGGGTGGACGGCGGCGCGGACCAGGTCATGGACCCCCGGCTGCCGAACGAACTGGAACTGCCGGCGCGTGCGTGCGCCAACCCGGGCGAGAGGGCCAGGACCAAGGCCAGGGCGGCGGCGATCGGAAAGCGAAAACGAGCCATTCGGGTGTGCTTCGCGGATGTGACCGCGCGGATATGGTGCGCCATCCGCCACAAAGCGAGGGGGGAGCGCGCGCCGCGCAACCCAGCCAGACATCTTTCCCCCCGTGCCAGCCGCCAAACCGGTGATAGAAGCGCCGCTGGCTTGAGAATTGGACCCGATGACCATCCCTGTTCCCGAAGACGGACTGCGCGGCGCGCGCCTGATCTCTGCCGTCGCGACGTTGATGATCGCCGTCGGCCTGTCCTCGCTTGACACCTCGATCGCCAATACCGCGCTGCCCACCATCGCCAGGGACCTGAACGCCACCCCCGCCGATTCGGTCTGGGTGGTGAACGCCTATCAGTTGGCGCTGGTCGTCTCGCTGCTGCCGTTCGCCTCGCTGGGGGAGATTATCGGCTACCGCCGCGTCTATGTCTGGGGCCTGGCGGTCTTTACCGTGGCATCGCTGCTGTGCGCGCTAAGCTGGTCGCTGCCAACGCTGACCGCCGCCCGCATCGTCCAGGGCTTCGGCGCCAGCGGAGTCATGAGCGTCAACACCGCGCTGATCCGCTTCATCTATCCGTCCCGCATGCTGGGGCGGGGCGTCGGCAACAACGCGCTGATCGTCGCCGTGTCCACCGCGATCGGACCGACCGTCGCCGGTATTCTGTCGGTCGGCCATTGGCAGTGGCTGTTCGCGATCAACGTCCCGCTGGGGCTGATCGCGGTCGTCCTGGCGATACGGGTGCTGCCGGATACGCGGCGGTCCTCGCACCGGTTCGACTTCGGCAGCGCGGCGTTGAATGCGACGACCTTCGGCTTCCTGATCTTCGGGATTGGCGAGGCTGCACACCGAGCCGATACCGTCGTGACCGTGGCGGCGCTGGGTATTGCCGCGGTGTCGGGCGCGGCGCTAATTCGCCGGCAACTGGGCCTGCCGGCGCCGATGCTGCCAGTGGATCTTTACCGGCGGCCGATCTTCGCGCTGTCGTCGCTGACCTCGCTGTGTTCGTTCTCCGCCCAGGGTTTGGCGTTCGTGTCCCTGCCGTTCTACTTCCAGACCACTTTGGGCCTGACAGCGGTTCAGACCGGGCTGCTGTTGACACCCTGGCCGGCGATGACGGGGCTGGCCGCGCCGATCGCCGGGCCGCTGTCCGACCGCTATCCGCCAGCGGTGCTGGGCGGCATCGGGCTGGCGATCCTGGCGGCCGGGCTGGCCTTGATCGCATCGTTGCCGGCCCATCCCGGCACCGTGGCGATTGTCTGGCGGATGATGATCTGCGGCGCCGGGTTCGGGTTTTTCCAGTCGCCGAACCTGCGCGCGATCATGTCGAGCGCGCCGCCCGAACGCAGCGGCGGCGCCAGCGGCATCGTCGCGACGTCGCGCCTGGTCGGTCAGGCATTGGGTGCGGCGCTGGTGGCGCTGTGTTTCGGGATATCGATGCGCAGCGGGCCGTCGCTGGCCCTGACGCTGGCGGCCATGTTTTCCGCCGCCGGCAGTCTGGTGAGTTTTTCCCGCCTGGCCGCGAAGCCGCCGGTGTTCCGGCGGTAGCGGCCCGATCCGGCCCGGGCATCGTTGCTGTCGAACGCCCCGGCCGCCATGACGCGATGCCGCCCCAACGTCCATGCCGCTGCCGGCGGATTTAAGCAGCCCCCCGACCCAAGTCCCCGGCATCGGACAGGTCCGCGATATTCCGGCACAGGTCGATCAGCGTCCGGGTGCGGCGTTCGCCAAGAACCGGGACAGACATATCCGAAAATTTGACTTCGAGTTCCTGGTCCGTCATCGGGCGCGATGCGCTGCCGATCCCGTGCTCGATGTCGCAAGTAAAGCATCGCCCGTCGGTCATTGTAACGGTCACCTTGGCGGAATCCGCAGCGCGCGCCGGGTCCAGGGTTGCCTCCACCCGGCGCTGAAACGCCATCAGCGCGGGGTCTTTCACCGCTGTTTCGGTATCCATGTCCTGAATGCGGGCAGTGCCGCGAATAAAGCACACCGCAGTCCAGTAATGCAGGCTGACATGCGCCTGCATCTCATCCTTCGGATCGCGATTGTTGCACAAAGCCATCGCGCCCGGCGATGCCTGGATCGCCACCGATGCGATCCGCGTCGCATCCAGGCCGTGCCTGGAGCGCAGATGCAAACAGGCATCGACGATCGGATGGATCACGATGCCGCACGGATAAGGCTTGTAGGTATTGCGCAGAATTTCGAACCGCTCCCCCAGATCCCCTGTCAGCGCATCCAAGTCTGGCTGTTCGCAATACACGCTGAGAAAGCCATAGCGCCCCTCCAGCGGCGCCGGAGAACTGGTGAACCCGCCCTGCGCCAGCAAAGCCGCCCGCAACCCGGTCTGCGCCGCCTGTGCCGGCATCAGCGGCGTACACAAACTGCCATGCAGCGCCCGAAACCCAGCCGCCTGAGACAGCGCGATGCCCATCGCCGTCCGCATTCCCGGCATGTCCAGCCCCAACAGGCTGCCCGCTGCCGCCGCCGCGCCGATCCCGCCGGTTATGCCGGTTCCGGACCATGCCATCGACCCCCTCGCCGGCGGCACGGTCAGCGCCTTGCACAACCGGCATTCCAGCTCCACCCAAATAACGAACGCCGTCAGCAGCGCCTTGCCGGATACCGGCCGGGGTTCCGCCAGCGCCAGCGCGGCCGAGAAT
>VFSW01011424.1_pt1 | contig 12488 bp, 11 predicted proteins | sample 5358111 | NCBI WGS metagenome assembly VFSW01 (sample SAMN11554181, study PRJNA540505) | mine drainage metagenome | isolation source: sediment from site ElyBrook_90M | place: USA: Ely Copper Mine, Vershire, VT | collected 2017
GTCCTGTAGTGGCGCAATCAGGATTCATAAACGGTCCATCCTCTGTGCAATTATTTGTACCTTTTGTTTCAGCGGGTTCATATACCTTAACTGTTGCTGGCATTGAACTGGGCTGCACAAATTCTTATGTTGTAAATGTTTATAATAATACGCCACCAAACGAAACTGGTGGTAACGTAACTTCTTGCTATGGGAAACCCATACAGGTTGGTGTTGTACCGCCGCCACCACCGATATTATTTTTCTTTCCGTGGACAGTTAATTGGACAGTTTCGGGTGGAACTTTAAATAATTATAATTCACCTGACCCTTTGTTTACACCCCCTTCAAATACAAACGCAACTTATACCTTAACAGAAACGATTTGTAACATTCCACCGAATTCAAATTGCTGCGCAACTTATACCATGACTGTAACGGTGAATTCTTCACCTGTTGTTTCAATTTCCGGACCAGATGTTACCTGTTTTAATCCCGACCAAGGGATAGGAAATTATTGCCCGACAGTTACAGGCGGCGCACCACCTTATACTTACAGCTGGGGTGTAATCGGTTCAACCAGTTTTTCTGCTTCTTCAGCTTGCCCGCCAAACGGGCTGGGAATAAACTGGCCACAGTATCCTCAACCCGCCGGCGGCGATGTGATATTGAGCGTTACCGATGCCAATGGATGCACAGGAGTAGATACTTTTCTTGTACGCGGTTGTTGCGATGTGTGCCCTGAAGTATGGGAAGATATTACTTTAAGCACATTTATTCCTTCTCCAAATCAAAGTTGCATAAGTTATAGCAATGGCACTTTTTATGTGAACCATGCAGCTCAATTCGGTATTGCAGGAGTGCTTACAGTTGACAAGCCTTTGGTTATTCAGAATTCCCAAGTCATTTTGGGGGCCATGGCAAAAATAAACATCGTTGCCGGCGGCTCATTAATTATAACTTCCAGCCAGTTGCACGCCTGTACCGATATGTGGGATGGCATCTATCTGAATAATTCAACCACAGCCTCTCCAAACCTTATTGTTACCAATTCAGTAATAGAAGACGCCGAAAACGCCATAGTGGCTGCAACAAACAATCCTAATTTCGGACCTGTTTATGTCATCAACGGTAGTTTGCTGAACAATAATCGGAAAGGCATAATAATTAGCAACTGGCTGAATCCGTTTTTGGGCGAAATGGATAATTCTGAAATATCCTGCGACAATGTTGACCTGTCGGTTGAACCGGGCTCTTCTCCTGCCTTCCCGCCAGCCGTTACCTTTCCTCCAACATATCCGAACAATGTTCCGGATGCCTTGCTCGCCCCTCATACAAATAAACGCTCCCTCATCGGTGTTGAGGTAGCAAATAATGGCGCCACAATAAATATAGGAGGAAATTCAGGTAATAATATTTATCAGGATTTGGATTATGGCATTGTTACACGTGCAAGCAATGTAAATATAAACTACGATAAATTTTACAGCTTGAATAATTCCGTACTGCAAAATGTGACATGCCCTGCGGGTATTCTTGCCAATGGGAATAATACCGGAGCAAATACAGTAAATATCGGCACTACAGCCGCTTGTACGCTTACCGATTGCTTCTGGGGCATTGCTGTAAGAGACACCCTGAATGCTGATATTGAAAACAATATTATTACAGGTGTGGCTATAATTCCTTCAAATAATCCTGTTGGCATTAATTTGCTTAATAATTTCCACTCCAAAATTATTGTATCCAAAAATACCGTTAAGCACAATTTTATAGGGATAAACGGATACAATAATCTTGGCGCAACGGTGAATATTGGCAGCGTAACAAACCCTGCAATTGGCAATACAATTAAGAGTATTCCCGCCTGGGAGCCTAATTACGGAATAAAACTGGATGAGTTCGTGATGACCAATCCTGCCCTTTACACCATAGGGTATAATACCATTGATAAAGTATCAAACGGTATTTATTGCTCTAACCTGCATAATGCCGTTATTGACTTTAACGGTATAACCATAACCGGACAGGCGCCAGCACCGCCGGTAATAGATAACGAAGGCATATATATGGTAAACAGCCGCAACAACAGGGTTATAAATAATACGGTAACTTACGGCAATCATCTCACCATTGCCGATGGCATACGGTTTGATCAGGGCTGCAGCAGCAACCTGATTGGCTGCAATACGCTTAATTTTTCCAATAATGGCAACTGCCTTGCCTTTTGGGGACCACAAGTACCGGGTACGCTGGTTGATTTAAACTACTTTGGAATGGGCAACCCGGCTAATTCTAATGTAACAGGCATACACCTGCTTTTAACCAATACCAATATCGGACACCAGGGCTCGCCAAGCGCACCTACGATGAACCAGTGGTCAATATATAATCTCATTAATGGAGCGCCATGGGCTACTTTTGTAGATAATGGCTCTAATTTACCATGTTTCCCTGTTTCGGCAAGACCTACTCAATTTTGGGTGGATTACATACCGCCGCCATATTCTACATATTTTCCAAGACAGGGTATGAATGGAGGTTGTGCTATACTATTTAATTCCTCCCTAATAGGCGATCCCAATAATTGCCCTTTTCCTGCAAGTGCTTCAACAAATAAAATAGATACCAGCAGCGCAACGGCAATTGTGAACGATTCTAATTCTTTTGTGGAGTTTGTGAACACAAGTATCTGGCTAGATAAACATACTTTCTACCATTACCTTACCGAGCAGGATTCATCGCTTACGGGAGTTCCGGCTATTAAGCAATTCAGAGACAATGCAAGAACGGGTAATGTTGGCAAAATTGCCCAGGTAGATAAAACGTTTTCCGATACCCTCGGATTCAGCAATGCCGACCTCAAAAATGCAAGTCTGATGAACAGTTCCATATCCAATCCTGATACCGTTGAACAACTTTATCAGAGCGTTTACAGTATTGTAATGAATATGTTCGGCGCAGGCAATAATCTGCCCGATTCAGCAGAACAAATTGTATTAAAACAAATTGCTCCGCTATGCCCGGCCAAATATGGCACTGCCGTTTATCTGGCACGGGCTCTGTTGTCGCAGGTGGATACTACGCTCTATTACAGCGAATGCGGAGCGCAAATAGACAAAAATAAACGGGCAAAGAGTATTGAATCACAACAAAAAGAAACAACAGGCAGTAGTATTAATGTCTATCCAAATCCTGCCAATACCGTTCTGAATGTTGTTTCGACAATACGCAATGGGCAGATACAGAATATATGCATTTACAATTCTTTGGGCAAACAGGTTCGCTGCATGCAACTTACTAATTCGCTTACCGTTATACCCGTGAACGATTTGGCGGCAGGAATTTATTTTTACAGAATAACAGACCAAAGCGGCAACCTAATAAAAGCCGACAAACAGATGCTGATACATTGAAATAGCAATGAGAACACAGCCTAATAATTGTATTTCAAAAACCCCCTTCTGGGGGGTGGGGGGGCTTTGCGAGTTCCCCTTATGGAGGCTGATGAAAAAACCATTTTGCATATTATTGCTTCTTACCCTTCACTTTTCGTTTTTCACTTCCTCTGCCCAGGACTGGCAGCCTGTGGGAACTGGTATAGAAGATACGGGGTTTTATAACATGGCCATGATAATGTCAATTACCTCATTTCAGGGTCATCTATACGCGGCGGGAGCCGCTTATGGTCATTGCCCTAAGAATGATATTGCAGTATTAAACGGCAATGTGTGGGATACTGTTGGAGGAGGAATAACAGAAGATACAGGTGTGTATGGCATGTTGGCGTATGATTCTGTATTGTATGTGGCGGGAGTATTTAATAAAGCAGGCAATATTACCGCTATACACATTGCACAATGGGACGGTTCAAATTGGGATTCGGTAGGTAGCGGACTTCCTTTTGTTGGTGATGCTGATATTTCAAATCCTATGTGCGTTTATAATGGTGAATTATATCTTGGGTTAAATAATGGAACCAGATTTCAGGGCGGTATCAGAGTGGCAGGTATTGCAAAATGGAATGGGAAATATTGGGATTCAGTAGGAACATCTGTAAGTATCACAAATCGTGTTTTTGCAATGGCTGTATATAAAAATAAGCTATATGTGGGCGGCGCTCTTTCATTAGATACTAGTTATGTTTTTTGCGAACTTGCTGTATGGGATGGCACCAAATGGGACTCCGTCCCTGGGTTAGCCGCTAATCTTCATCATATGAATTGGCCTTATTATAATACGGTAAGCGGGTTGCAGGTTTATAACAATAAACTCTATGTATATGGAGAATTTGATTCCGTTGCCGGGATGCCTGCCCATCACATAGCCGTATGGGATGGCTCACATTGGGATAGCGTAGGAGGCGGCACAAATGAGAATGATCAGCCTTCTGGTGATGGGATGGCAATATATCATGGCAATCTGATTGCAGGCGGTTTTTTTGATAGCGCCGGTTACAAACCCGCCAACAGCGTTGCCCGCTGGGATGGCAGCAAATGGACACCCATGGGCAACGGGCTTAGCAGCGCCTACTGGGGAGTAATAGTGCCTTCCCTTTACGTTTGGGGCGATACGCTCTATGCCGCCGGCGATGCCACCAACTCCGGTTCCACGCAACTGCATGGTGTAGCCAAATGGCACGATGATATATATGCCGGAGTAGATAATATATGCAATGAACCGCCTTGCACAGGAGTTGATATAAAGGTTTACCCCAACCCTGCAAGTACCATTCTAAATGTAGAAATTCAAAACACAGGTGAGCTAGATAATTTCTGCCTATACAATGTAATGGGGCAATTATTAGAATGTACAAAACTCAACAATAGTTCCAATGCCGTTCCGGTAAGCAATTTACCAGCTGGTTTGTATTATTATCGTGTAACGGATATGAACGGAAACCTGCTCAAAGCTGATAAAGTGGCGGTAATACATTAAAAAAATGAAAGGCGATATAACGTCAGTACGATAAAACTTAGCAATAATAATACATAATATGGGAATAATTGATTCCATTCAGCAATTAGCCAGATTGGGAACGTAATGCTAAACTATTATCCTCCTACCTCACATTATGCTTCAAAACAAAAATAACTGACTAATCCCTTTCCTTCCACTGCTTCATAAGCCATACTACCGCTTCGTTTTCATCGGTAAATGCATTTATAGGGTAAGAGGGTTTGCTTGCTTCAATAAAAGCTTTTATCACAAGGCGCTCCCCCAGGCTTCTTACCAAAACTGCCTGTGCCACGGATTTAATTTTTTGCTGAAGTTCTGCCGAGATTTTATGCCCTTCCGGCGTTAAAAGAATCTGTATGCGCGTATCCACCAGGGCAAGGTACGGTTTTAGGCCGGTCAAATCATTGGTAATTTTTGTACACTCTAATATTTCCTCTGGCCCCATGACGATTGATTTTGTGTATCTTCGGTAAACTATAGGCGCTTTATACGTTATGGTTACATAGCTTAGTTTAACTTCTTTCATAATCTGCTTTGGGAGATAAAGATAGCAATTCACCTATTAAGCTTAGTAACGGGGAGCGCTATATACAGTTTATCACTAACTTTGTGATATGCTTAAGTTGTCGGTTGCCATAATTACCCTTAACGAAGAAAAGAACATTGGCAGATGCATTGATTCGGTACAGGGTATTGCCGACGAGGTGGTGGTGGCAGATTCCTTTTCCACCGACGGCACTGCCGAAATATGCCGCAGCAAAGGCGCAACATTCATACAGCACAGGTTCGAAGGGCACATTGAACAGAAAAACTACGTTCTTACCCAAACTACCTATCCGTTTGTTTTGTCGCTCGATGCCGACGAGGCGCTCGACGAAACACTGAAGAAAAGCATACTTGCCGTAAAAAATGAACGGCTTTACGACGGCTATGAGATGAACCGCCTGACAAACTATTGCGGCAAATGGATAAGGCATTGCGGCTGGTATCCGGACAGGAAACTGCGTTTGTTCGATAAAAACAAAGGCGCCTGGGGCGGCATGAACCCTCATGATAAATTTGAGATGCACGGAGCAAAGGTTGGCAGGCTGAAAGGCGACATATTGCACTACAGCTATTATACCAGGGAAGATCACCTGAAACAGATTGAATATTTTACCACCATACTTGCCAAGGCTATGTTTGATAAGGGTCGTAAGGCTCCCTTGTGGAGGCTGTGCTGCAGCCCCGCTTTCAAGTTCATAAAGGATTATTTTTTCAGACTCGGTTTTTTAGACGGGCGTGCAGGCTTGCAGATTTGCGCCCTTTCGGCTAAGGCTACATTTATAAAATACAATAAGCTAAGGGTGTTAATCAAGGGGCAGGTGCACAAATAAGCCGGCAGTTATGGCTCCTTGTGCTTTATCACATTATTCCGTTTTTCAATATATTCAACCCTCGGCCAATGCTCCTTTTTCCTGGGCAAAATTATCTTACGGTTGCACAGGTCGCCTATCATCAACTTATCGCATTCCGTTTGCCTGCGCGGCATTCCTGCTCCATACCTTACGCTTATCGAAAAATCGTTGTTTATACGTATCAGGTGCGAATCGAACAGTTTGTGATGGGTGGCACACAGAAGAATGCCGTTCCGCACATCCAGTTTTTCGTCGCTTTTCGAAACTGACCAGGCTACAATATGCGATGCCTCCAGTGCATGTTCAACACTAAAGCCGCACAGGGCGCATCTGGAGCCGTACACATCTATAAGGGCTTTACGGAAAAGAGGCTGTGCCTTGCCCCTCACCTTCACCCTGGCATACATTTCCTTTGAACGCTCCGGGTTGGCCACTAATGTTTTTATTATTTCGGTGTCGGTAAAAATCTTTTTCTTCGAATCAAAGGGGTTTACAGTTTGATACCAGTCGAACCGGCAAACCTGCCTGAAGGCTCTATCTGTTTTCTCCTTCTCCCACCCGTTGTATGTCTTCAATAATTTGCCTGAAGGGCTTACGGCAAGTATGGTAAGCGGCGGAAGGTTATTGCAGAGGCAATGTTCATTTATTCTTTCGAGGGCAAGCATAATGTGCTTGTAACCGGCCTTTGTTTTTTCAGACAAGTCAGCAAGGCCGATGTTCCTGCCTTCTTTTGCCGCGCCGCACAAAAGCTTCCATACCTTAAATGCAGCCAGCTCCCCAATGCCTTTTTCATCAGCCTTCACCTGTTTCAGCGCTTTCCGCAGGTTTGCATTCATTTTCCATACAGGTGCTGCATCCATGCTTTCGCCCGAAGGAGCAATGTAATCGCCTATTAACTGAAAATGCGCCGGGCAGGCTTCGCCGCCTTCATCGGCTATGCCTAAAGGTACCGACAGGTTATCTGCAATTACCTTACCTATATATCCTATTTTGCTGTGCGCCGCCTGAACGTTGGTTTTAAGAGCTTCAGCCAGTTGAGCAGCGGTAACTTTGCCGTCGGGCAATTCCTTCATGGTTTGAAGCACATTGAACAGTTTCTCCGAAAGCGATTCCTTTATTGCCCTGCGGTATTGTGCAGCCGTTATCTCCATATTCCGCAATTTTGAAATTAGATTTACGCCCGTTTATGGCAAAGATATAAAAATAATATCCGTTTTCCTTAAGCCCGTTCCGGAAAGATATCCGGCTGTGCGGAGGTATTAAAGTCTGTTGCTAAGATACCGGCCTTAAGGCAATACAGGAATGGCCGGCAGGGGAGCGCCACCCCTTCAAATGCTTATATGGGGGATATAACAATGGTGTATGCCAGCCATATCAGCGGCAATTTATTTTATATTTGTATCCTATCAATTTCAATCTCATCATGAAAAATGCCTGGAACGGTTGCCTGACTGTTCGTTTCCTCATAGCCTCAATGCTCCTGTACTTTGCTGCATGCAAACCTTCCAGCGAGAAGACAGCCCAGGAATTAATTGGGCAAAACGTAGGCGCCGGCAGCGGCGATTCTGCCGAAATACATAGCCGGACAAAGAAAATGCGGAGCGTTTTTTACACCATGCCCTCGGCGCTTGAAGTTACACAGTTGCTCAAGGAGTCGGGTGCCAAATATTCGGTAAACTACCCGAGCGACCCACAAAACCTCGACAAATACACCAGCACCAAAGGGCAGGCCATTAATCTGGGCATATACGCCTCCGACCTGTCATACGCAGGTATTTACAACCAGAAGGAAGATGCCATGCTTTACCTGAAATGCGCAGGTAAGTTGTCGGCTGAACTCGGAATACCGGACGCCTTCGACAAGGGAACCATAGCGCGCATAGAATCCAACATGGGTAACGAAGATTCCCTGCTCGACATTATAACAACGGCTTACTGGAATACCGATTCCTACCTGAAGAACAACGACCGCCAGCAGGTATCGGCGCTGATTGTGGCAGGAGGATGGGTGGAAGGCCTGTTTATAGCCATACAGATGGCTAATCATTCCAACAATAATCAGGCTCTGATAAACCGCGTGGCGGAACAGAAACTGTCGCTGGACAACCTGGTGGGCCTTATAAGCACCTATCCGGCCGACGAGGCGCTGAAGAGCACGCTCGCACAACTTAAAAAGATACAGGATGCCTACGCCGGCGTTACCATCGAGGAATCGAAGACCGAAGTATCGACCGACGGAGCAACCAATACCACCACCATTAAAGGGAATGAAACGGTGAGGCTGACGCCCGAACAGATGAAAAACCTGACCGCCGTTACGGATTCGGTCAGAACGCACTTTACCCTTATATACTGATAATGAAAAGACTGGCTCTTATATTTTTTATCTTAGGATGCGTAAGGGCATACGGCCAGTGCGACCAGTTTGTGCAGCAGGAATGTTCCCCTTTGCTGGGCACCTACAACAGCGAGGGCAAAAGGAATATAGCGGTATTGCTGCCGGGTGATACGGCCCAGTTGGGCGTAACCTTTTACAAAACCCACAGCTACAGAATAGTGGTATGCGCCGAGCAGGCGCTGGGCAAGGTGGAATTCAGGCTGTTGGATAACCTGGGTAAGGTGCTGTTCGACAGCAAGCAACACAACTATCCGAAATACTGGGACTTTAAAACCCAGCTCACCCAAAACCTGCTTATACAGCTTATTGTACCCTCGGTGCCGCCCAATCAGGTGGCGCAAACCGGCTGCGTAGCTGTTTTGCTAGGGTTTAAAAACGCGGGCGGCCAATAACTGTTGCTGCTCAACCTATAATTCGCGGTTCATAAGCTGCTCCGTCAATTCTGCCAGTATCTTTATTTCAGGCGACTTTAATGTTCTTATCGCTTTTCGCGCTTCCTTCCTGTATAGTTCCATTTGCCTGCGTGCGTATTGCAGCACGTCCAGCTCTTCGTATAGCTTTTTTACCTTTTGCACTTTTTAGGTATCGGGCAGCGAGTTGTTCTGCAGCAATGCTTCAAGCTCCCGGTGCTTGCTTCCTTTGGCAAGTTCGAGGGCTTTAAGCAGGAGGAATGTTTTTTTGTTTCTTACAATATCGCCGCCCGTTTGCTTGCCTACCTTTTGCTGTTTGCCGAATACGTCGAGCACGTCATCCTGCAACTGAAACAGCATGCCTGTATTTTCTCCGAATATGCCCATTTTCTTAACGTTTGCGGCAGAGGCCTTGCCCAGCATGGCTCCTAATTTAAGGGAGGCTGAAAAAAGGGCCGCCGTCTTCAGTCGTATCATCCGCAGATAGTCTTCGGCCGGTAAATTTTTGCGTGTTTCAAAGTTCATATCAAGCTGCTGCCCTTCGCATACCTTCAGCGCCGTTTGTGTAAACAGGTTCAGCGCCGCCTCTCTGTATGGCGGCTTTGTTTTCGACATGTATTCGAAGGCTTTAATCATAAGGGCGTCGCCGCTTAAGATTGCTATATTGGCGTTCCATTTTACGTGTACGCTTGGTTTGTTTCGCCGCAGCAGGGCATGGTCCATAATGTCGTCGTGCATAAGCGTAAAATTATGGAAAAGCTCTATGGCGAGGGCGGCGGGCAGGGCATCTTTCAGGTTTCCGCCAAAGGCCTTGCAGGCTAACAGCAGCATTACGGGGCGTATCTTTTTACCTTCCATGGATGCCATATACTTCATCGGTTCGTAAAGTTCCGGCAGTAAGGGATCCAGATCTCTGCAAAATTTCTCAATCTCCTTTTTTACAAGTGCGGGGTATAGCGAAGGCAGTTCCAAGAAGCAAGAAATTAAAATTAGTAATCAGTTAAGGACCGGTTACGCGCTCCGTTACAGAATATAGCGCGTGTCGTTCAGAATTTTTTTAATGCCCGCCTCAAGGGTTACGGGCTTGCGCATCAGCAGCTTTTTCATGCGTGCAAGGTCGGGTTTTCTTCGGGTCATGTCGCCTTCCTTAAGGGGCGGGTGGTGCACTATTTTCGATTTTGACCCTGTTATTTTGATGATGGTTTTGGCAAGGTCCATTATGGTTATTTCATCGGCTCCGCCCACATTTACAACGTCGTTGGTAAACCGGTTGTTGTTGAAGGCCGTGAGGCAGGCATCCACGTTATCGTCAATATAACAGAAGGTGCGGGTTTGTTTTCCGTCGCCATAAATTTCAATAGGCTGGTTTTTCAGCGCCCTTGCAATGAACCGCGACACCACAAAGTCTTTCGACTGCTTAGGTCCGAAGGTATTGAAGAACCGGAAAATGGTGTATTCAAGGCCATATTCCAGATGAAAGGCCTTAAGAAAAGCCTCGCTTGCATTTTTAACAATGGCGTAGGGCAGCCTTGAGTTGAGCGGGGTAACCTCTTCGTGCTGCGGAAAATGCACCGATTCGCCGTACACCTCCGATGAGGAGGCAAAATAGATTCTTTTTACGCCCGTATTTTTGGAAAAGTAGAGCAGGTGCTGTATGCCCGATAGGTCGTTCAGCACCTTAACGGGGTTGTGCAGCGTGCGCTGCACCCCTACCACGGCGGCATAGTGGAATACATAATCGAACGATTGCGAGAACATGACCCCTGCCAGGTCGCGCCAGTTGTTCACATCGCACTTAATGAACCGTATATTGCCGTAGCGCGAATCCGGAACCTTTTCGAGGCTGCCTGTGGAAAGGTCGTCGAGGATTACAATATTGTTGTTCTCTTCGCGGGCGAGTTTTTCGGCAAGTGAGGCGCCTATAAATCCCGCTCCGCCGGTAATGAGTATTCGAGGCATATTTTAAATTATATGGTTTTTATGTTTTTCCTGCGTTCGCAATATGCGGAAACAAATATACTTACTTCGAACAGCAAATATAATGGTATAGAGACAAATATCTGTGAAGCCACATCGGGCGGCGCTATAAGCGCCGCCACAATTAGTACTGCAACAATGGAGTGTTTGCGGTATTTTTTAAGAAACGACGATGAGATAAGTCCTATGGAGGTGAGAAGGTAGGTAACCACCGGCAGTTCGAATATTACGCCCATCCACAGCACAAGGGAGGTAACGGTGGATATATAAGAATTTATATTCAGCAGGTTGTCTATATGGGTACTGCTCATCTGAAAATCGTTGAGGAAGTTTACCGTCCAGGGTACAATAATATAGTACCCGAAAGCGGCGCCGATGAGAAAAAGGATGCTTGCCGCATAAACAAATCCGCGTACAGGTTTCATTTCATTGGGCTTTAGCGCAGGGCCTACAAACCTCCATAATTCCCACAAAATATAGGGTATGGTAATAATAAGCCCTGCCACTATGGTTCCCCACATATACATGGTTAGCTGACCCCATATCTGGGTGTTTACCAGCTTAAACTGTACCTTGCTTTCCATGCATAACATATTGCCCAGATGAAGGAGCTGCGACAGCCTGCACAGCACACGGTAGGTTATAAAGTTGGGGTGGGTGGGTCCGAACAGGACGGTATCGAAAATAAAATTATTGAAAAAGAACAGTGCCGAGGTAACCGCGGCAAGCACCAGCACCGAACGAAGTATATGCCAGCGCAGCGCCTCGAGGTGATCAAGAAAGGACATGGGCTCCTTCTTACCAAAAATATTCTTTAGCCCGCCTGCCATAATTTAAAATACATTTATCCGGCAAAAGTCGCTGTTTCCGTTGAACAAAAGAACAAAAAAAACAATTTCCCTCAATGATGCCCTTGCAAGAGCCAGGAAATACTGTGCCCTGAATGAGCGCACAAGGGAAATGGTTAGCCGCAAGCTGCAGGAGTACGGGGTATTGGAGGGCGATATTCAGACATTGCTCGAAAAGCTTACCGCCGAAGGGTTCCTCAATGAACGGCGTTTTGCAAAGGCCTTTGCGGGAGGCAAGTTCAGGATGAAGAAATGGGGGCGCAACCGAATTAAAACCGAGATGATGAAAAAAGGACTCCCTAAGGATCTTGTATCGCTGGGCTTGGCGGAGTTGAATGAACAGGACTATACCAAAACGCTCGATACCCTGCTGGCGAAAAAGAAAGAAGCATTGAAACGTAAAGGACTGGGAAAGATGCAGATGCTTGCCTCCCTGCTGCGCTATGCCCTGCAAAAGGGCTTTGAGCAGAATGTGGCGATGGACAGGATAAGGAAACTCGGTTTTGATGAGCCGGAGTAA
>VFSW01011425.1_pt1 | contig 12488 bp, 12 predicted proteins | sample 5358111 | NCBI WGS metagenome assembly VFSW01 (sample SAMN11554181, study PRJNA540505) | mine drainage metagenome | isolation source: sediment from site ElyBrook_90M | place: USA: Ely Copper Mine, Vershire, VT | collected 2017
GAACGTCCCGCGCGCCAGAATGTCGAAAAGCAGTCTGTTCCGGTATGCAGGCCGAGTTCGCCAAACTTTGGGATTGGAGAAAACGTCCGTGAGAAAACTTCCTTTAGCCATTTTTCTGGGTCTCGTGCTAACTGGTTCTGCCACGGCGCAAACCGTCAGCAAAGCCAAGGCGGAAGAGGTGCGGAAAGAGATCATGGCCATCGAAGACGATAAGCTGGCCGGGCTTCTCCGCGGCGGTTCGGATCCCGTGGACTGGATCAAGAAGTACGATGCCGAAGAGATCGCCCAGACCAATGTTGACGGAAGCATGCCCACGAAAGCTCAAGTGGAAGAAGGGCTGCGCCCCGGATTTTTCAAAATGCATTCGATGAAGCAGGACGGGCACAACTTCCGCGTCTATGACAACGGGCGTGTGGCCGTGGTCACCTATCACGCGCTGGGAGAACTGGAGCGCGGAGGCAAGGTCACGCCGCGCGAAAGCAATTTTTCCGACGTTTGGGTAAAAGAAAACGGCGCGTGGCTGCGCGTGCTTCACGACGAGCGGGAGATCACAAAGAAGGCCGAGACCGCGCCGGCAAAGTAGGGAAACGAATTGCGTGTGCGGCGGGGAAGATATGATTGGGCGTAACGGATTCGTATTCCGCGCCCTTGATGGATTCCAAATGAAATGGGGAGAACACAATGATCCGGTCTGATCAATACGCGGTCCGTCCTCGCATGGCGAGTTGGTGCCCTGTTCTTCTTCTGTTGGGTTCCATCTTCTGCGGGATGGATGCTGCGCGCGCGCAGGAAACGACCACGGCGCGCATCGAGCACGCCGACAAAGAGCCGCAGAACTGGCTTACTTTTTACGGCAACTACGAAGGATGGAGCTACAGCCCGCTCAATCAGATCACGCGCGAAAATGTGAAGCGTATCGCTCCGGTCTGGGCCTTCCCCGCCGGATTCCCCGCCGGCACGGCGGGACTCAGGCCGGGCCTTGAGGCCGCGCCGCTGGTCGTGGACGGCGTGCTCTATCTCGAAGGCATGCAAAACAATGTCTACGCCATCGAAGCCGCCACGGGGAAGTCGCTCTGGACCTACGAATACAAGTGGCCGGAAGTGAAAACGTTCAGCATCCGCGGCGCCCGCGGCCTCGCCTTCGGCGACGGCCGGATTTACATGGGGACGCAGAACAATCATCTGGTCGCGCTTGATGCCAGGACCGGCGCGGAAGTCTGGAATATCCTTATCGAGGAAAATTCCGAATGCGAATGCCGCATCACCGCGGCTCCCCTGTACGTGAAGGGAAAAGTTTTTACGGGCAACGCCGGCTCGGGCTATCAGGCGTTGCGCGGACACATCAACGCCTATGATGCGAAGACCGGCAATCTCATCTGGCACTTCGAAGTGATTCCTGCACCGGGCGAACCGGGCGCCGAAACCTGGGCTGGCGCGGAAAAGGATTACTGGAAGACCGGAGGCGGCGGAACCTGGTTCACCGGAACGTATGATCCCTCGATGAATCTGATCTTTTGGGGCACCGGCGATCCCACGCCGATTGACGGCAAACTCCGTCCGGGTCCGAACCTCTATACCGCTTCGCTGCTGGCTCTCGACGTGGATACCGGCCAATTGAAATGGTATTTCCAGGAGACGCCGCACGATCTCTACGACTACGACTCGGCGGCCGAACCGATTGTGATGGACATGGACGTCGCCGGACACAAACGCCAGGTCATCCTGCACCCCACGAAGAATGGCTACGTCTACATTTACGATCGCGAAAGCGGAAAATTTCTGCGCTCGTTTGCTTATTCCGCCCCCAACTGGAATAAAGGTGTGGATGATCAGGGGCATCCGATAGAACCCATCGTTCCTAAAGAGCAAAAGGATTATCTGGTTTGCCCGAGCATCCACACGGGCGGCCGCGGAATTCAGCATTCGGCCTACAGCCCGCACACCGGCTGGTGGTACACCTCTGATTTCGAGCTGTGCAGCCACTTCATCAACGGGTCCGATAAGGGCGACGAACTGAATCCGGGCAATCCGCCGAATATCAGCGCGTTTGATCCCGCCACCGGCAAGAAGGAATGGACGTTCAAGACGAAGTACTACAACATGTCGTCACTGCTTGCGACGGCCGGCGATTTAATTTTCGGTGGTGATCTCGAAGGCGAAGTTTTCGCTCTCGATGCGCGATCCGGCCAAAAACTCTGGTCCTTCCAGACCGGCGGGCGAATCGCCTCGGCGCCGGTGAGCTATTCCGTCAACGGCCGGCAGTACATCGCCATCGGATCGGGCGGCGGCTCGGAAACCGAAGGCCGCCTCGCAAAGTATTATCCCGACGCGCACATCGCGCAGCCCGCGTCCACGCTGTTTGTCTTTGCGCTTCCTGAAAAATAAGAGCTGGCGGTCTTCCGTCGACTGCCGGCTTCCAGTTAGGCTATTCTACTTTCATGCATGAACTGGGATATTTTCGCGAACACTTGCAGGAATTTGAGCAGATGGCGGCGAACCGCGGTGTGGCCATTGATTTCGCGGGGTTCCGCGCGCTCGATCAGGAACGCCGCGAGCGGATCACCGCCGCCGAACGCATGAAAGCGGAACGCAACAAGGCGAGCGAAGAGATTGCTCGCCGCAAGAAGGCCGGTGAAGACGCATCGGCGATTCTGGCCGAGATGAAGCGCGTCTCGGACGCCATCAAGCAGGCCGATGAGCGCGTCGCCACCCTAGACGCGCAACTTTCCGATTTCATGCTGACGGTGCCCAACCGCCCGCATAGCTCCGTGCCCGTGGGACACGGCGCCGAGGGCAATGTGGAAGTTCGGCGCTGGGGCGCTCCCCCGAAATTTGATTTCCAGCCTCGCCCGCATTGGGAGATTGCCGAGAGCGCGGGCATACTGGATTTTCAGCGCGCCACAAAGATCGCCGGCACGCGATTTGCTCTGTATCGAGGTATCGGCGCGCGGCTCGAGCGCGCTCTCGCCGCATTCTTTCTCGATACGCACGCGGCCGGAGGATTCGAGGAGATCCTCCCGCCATTCATCGTAAACACAGCGGCGCTCACCGGCGTGGGCCAATTGCCGAAATTCGCGGCGGACATGTTTCATCTGGAAGGCACGGACCTGTGGCTCACGCCCACTGCCGAAGTGGAACTCACCAGCCTGTATCGTGAGGAAACTCTCGACGCCGACGAGTTGCCCATCAAGCTCTGCGCGTGGACCGCCTGTTTTCGATCCGAAGCCGGTGCCGCCGGAAAAGATACGCGCGGCCTGAAGCGGCAGCACCAGTTTCAGAAAGTGGAACTGTTCAAGTTCACGAGGCCCGAGAGTAGCTACGAAGAACTGGAATCGCTCGCCGCCAGCGCGGAACTCATCCTGCAAAAGCTGGGCCTGCATTATCGCGTCGTATTGTTGTGTACCGGCGATATGGGCTTCGCTTCGTCTAAAACGTACGACATCGAAGTCTGGCTTCCTTCCGCGAATGAATTTATGGAGATTTCTTCGTGCTCGAATACCGAGGCGTTTCAGGCGCGGCGCTCCGGAATTCGTTTCCGGGCCAAGGGCGGAAAAAGTGAATTTGTACATACGCTGAATGGTTCCGGCCTCGCCGTGGGGCGCACGTGGCTTGCGATCGTTGAAAATTTCCAGCAGGCTGACGGCTCGGTCATAATTCCCGCGGCGCTGCAGAAATATGTGGGTACGGACCGGATTCCCGCTGTTCCCTGATCGGGACGCTCTACATATCCGAGCAAACCCCACCCATTGACCCCCCTCAGGTCCGGGTAATGAGAGTACTGATAAACACTCACATGCAAACAACCGAGGGGGAATAATTACGCATAGTCGCCGAACTCCTTATTTATAAATAAGTTATGGAAAATTTGAGGGTCACCCGGAAGTGCTTTTGGCGTATCATGGGCCAAAATAAACCCGCGTTTCGGTTGACACCGCTTTTCTTCGTTGACTACACTGGACTTATTGCAACCTCAGTTGCAAGGCATTAGATTTTTTGGTTATTGGTATCGTTTGGGAAGGCCTGGTTTTCGGGGAGCGAAACACCGCCGCCCCGGAACGCGCGCATTGGGAGCGCGCAGTCGCGAATCTCAAGGAGAGAATCGTACATGGCCACGGTCGTAAAGCCAGTTCCTCAACCCGTTGTTCCGCGCATGGCCCCGCGCGAGGATTTGAATCCTTTCCGTATCGCCCAGATCCAGTTTGACATGGCCGCGGAATATCTGAAGCTGGACCCGAACCTGCGCCAGATTCTGCGCACGCCGAAGCGCGTTTTGGAAGTTGCCATTCCGGTCAAAATGGACAACGGCCAGGTGAAAGTCTTCACTGGTTTTCGCGTGCAGCACAACATGGCGCGCGGACCGGCCAAGGGCGGACTGCGCTATCACCCCAACGTCACTGTGGACGAAGTCAAGGCTCTGGCCGCATGGATGACGTGGAAGACGGCGACCGTAAATCTTCCGTACGGCGGCGCCAAGGGTGGAATTATTTGTGATCCGAAGCGGATGTCCAAGGGCGAGCTCGAGCGCATGACGCGCCGCTACGCCGCGGAAATTCAGCCCATCATTGGCCCGGAAGTGGATATTCCCGCTCCGGATATGTACACCGACTCGCAGACAATGGCCTGGATCATGGACACCTACTCGATGACGGTAGGTCATGCCACTCCCGGAGTCGTGACGGGGAAGCCTGTGTCCATCGGCGGATCCGAAGGACGCGCTGACGCAACCGGACGAGGCGTTCTCTTTGTCACCGAAGAAGCCTGCAAAGTAAAGAAGGTCTCCCTGCGCGGAGCGTCTGTCGCAATTCAGGGATTCGGCAATGTCGGCTCGGCTGTTGCGCGGCTGCTTGCCGAGAAAAAAGCGAAAATTGTAGCGATCAGCGATTCGCGCGGCGGCGTGCATAATCCGCGCGGGATCGATCCGATGCGCGCGCTGCGTTACAAAGAACGCTCCGGCACGGTCGTAGGCATGCCCGGCGCGTCGCGCATCTCGAATGAGGAACTTCTCGCGCTAAAGTGCGACATCCTGGTGCCGGCGGCGCTCGAAAACGTAATCACGCTCTACAACGCCGAGCAGATTAAAGCCAAAATTGTCGTCGAAGCCGGAAACGGCCCCACGACGCCGCACGCCGATGAGATCCTTTCGCGCCGCGGCATCTTTGTCGTGCCGGATATTCTGGCAAACGCGGGCGGCGTGACCGTCAGCTACTTCGAGTGGGCGCAGGATTTGCAGGGGTTCTTCTGGCAGGCCGCCGAAGTCAATGCCAAACTCGAATTTGTGATGCGCCGCGCTTTCAATGACGTTCACGAATCCATGCGCAAATTCCATGTTCATCCCCGCGCCGCGGCTTATATTCTCGCTGTCAGCCGGGTCGCTGAAGCCACCGCGGTTCGCGGGCTGTTCCCGTAAACACGCGTTGTCAATTTTAAAAATCCGGTTGTAATTCGCCTCCCAGAATCCGGGTCCATCCGGAATGCTCTGTAAACCTCCAATAAAAATTGATTTCCCGTACGAGAAGCGCGGCCGGCCGCGAAGTGTCCGGAAAAATTCTGTTGCGCTCAGTGAATCACGCGCGTACATTGCACCTTGCTGGCCTCGAGTGCAGCGGAGGGCGCGAAGAATTGTCCAATCATGCAGTTGCAACCCCGCCGATCGTGCTGACGATTGCGGGTTTTGATCCTTCCGCCGGCGCCGGGATCGCTGCGGATCTGAAAACCTTTGCCGCGCACAACTGTTACGGCGTGGCCGCCATTACCGCGCTCACCGTGCAGTCCACGCAGGGCGTGAAATCCGTGCACGACACTCCCGCCGCGGAACTTCGCGCGCAACTCGACACGCTGCTCGAAGACATCAAATTTTCCGCCATCAAAATCGGCATGCTGGGGCACCGCGGCAACGCCGTCGTCGTCGGCGAATTCCTGGATCGCGCCGGCGTCGCGCATGTGGTGCTTGACCCGGTCATGAAATCCACTTCCGGCGATAAAGATCTGGTGGACGCCGGCGGAGTGAAATATATCGTCGAGGAATTGATGAAGCGCGCGAGCGTGGTCACGCCGAACATAGCCGAGGCGGAAATTCTTTCCGGCCTGGTCATCAAGGATCATGCCGCCATGGAAGCGGCGGCGCGCAAGATTGTCGAGCGCGGCGCCCGCGCGGTGGTCGTCAAGGGCGGGCACATGGAAAAGGCCGTGGACGTCCTCTTTGACGGCACGGAAATATTGACCCTGGGCGGCGATCACGTGAAGACTGAGAATACGCACGGCTCAGGATGCACGTTTGCTTCCGCCATCGCCGCGCAACTTGCGTGCGGCCGCCCTCTGCGCGAAGCCGTGCTCCTCGCGAAAGCCTACGTCACCAAAGCCATTGAACGAGGATTTTCCATCGGCAAAGGCCCTGGTCCGCTCGATCATTTCTACCGCATCCACGCGGAACCCCCGACACGCGGCATCCATGAAGTGCCGCAACACGGCATGCATCCCGCCGCCGAACCCGGCGCGCACTAAAAATATCCGACGAAAAAGTACCCCGGCACTTCCGTCAATAAGAACGAAACCCAGAAAACAAGCGGGGTTTTAGGCCCAGGCGAAAATGAAAAGGGAATAAAAGCAGAGCAAAGAATGACGGGCTATGCTTTTTTTCGCAGCCAGTGAAGCCGCGACCTACAAAGATTATTTGAGACTTGACTTGCAGCGTGTTTTTGCTTTTGCGAGAGGCCTACTTCTTGTAAACGATTTGTCCAGCGACGATTGTCGCCATCGGGGCGCCGCGGAATTCACGGCCATCGAATGGAGAGTTCTTCGACTTGCTGAGGGAATCCGCCGCACGGAAAGTCCATTTGTGTTCGGTGGAAAAAATGGTGAGGTCGGCGGGCTCATCTTCCGCGATGCGGCGATGGATGCCGAGAACGCGCGCGGGGCCGGTGGTGAACAGTTCGACGAGACGCTTCAGTGAAAGCTTTCCGGCGTGGACGAGTTCGAGTCCCAGCCCGAGCGCGGTTTCAAATCCCGTCACGCCGAACGGGGCGCGGTCAAATTCCACGAGCTTGAGCGCCTCTTCGTGCGGGGCGTGATCCGTGGCGATCGCATCCACTGTGCCGTCGGCAAGCCCCGCGATCAGCGCTTCGCGGTCTTCGCGCGAGGCGAGTGGCGGATTCATCTTGAAGCGCGTGTCGTACTGCACATCTTCATCGGTGAGCGTGAAATGGTGCGGCGTCACTTCGCACGTCACGGGAAGGCCCTTGGCTTTTGCCGAGCGCACCAGCTCGAGCGAGGCGCGCGCGGAAAGATGCGCGATGTGCAGCCGGCAGTGAGTCAACTCGCCCACCTGAACGTCCCGCGCGACTGCCAGCGACTCGGTGGCGGCGGGCATGCCTTGCAATCCGAGGCGCACGGACTGTTTTCCTTCACGCATCACCGCCCCGGCAAAAAGCGAACTGTCTTCGCAGTGGTCAATCACGGGGAGTCCGAGCGCCCGGCAGTACTCCATGACCTGCCGCAACAGTTTTGCGCTTGCGATCGGTTTCCCGTCGTCGGACACGGCGACAATCCCCGCCTGCTTCATCGCCGCAATTTCCGCGAGCGCCTCGCCTTTGCTGCCGAGTGATGCCGCGCCGATGGGCCACACGCGCACCGGCGACACCTGAGCGGCGCGGTCCAGAATCGCTCGCGTAACCGAAGCGTTGTCATTCACAGGCTTCGTGTTGGGCATCGGACACACGGCCGTAAATCCGCCGCGCGCCGCAGCATGGGTTCCCGTCTCGATCGTTTCCGAAGCTTCGCCGCCCGGCTCGCGCAAATGGCAATGCAGATCAATGAAGCCGGGAGCGACATAAAGTCCCGCTGCGTCCAATTGTTCCGCACCCTGAGCACGCGCGCCCAACTGGCCCGCTGGAGCGACGGCGGCGATGCGCTCGCCGTCCAGCAAAATGTCGCGCGGCTCATTCGCGCCGCTCGCGGGATCGAGCAGGCGGCCATTCTTAATCAGCAGCATGAGAAGAGTCCTTTTCGGGGGGCGGATCCGGCGTCGAGCCGATCATCAGATACAGCATGGCCATGCGCACAGCGACGCCGTTCGTGACCTGCTCGAGAACGCAGGACTGCAGTCCGTCGGCCACTGCCGAATCAATTTCGAGGCCGCGAATGATTGGCCCGGGATGAAGCACCAGCGCGCCTGGCTTGGCCCGCCGCAGTCGTTCCGGATTCAATTGATATTGCAAAACGTATTCGTCCGCGGAAAGCGCGGGCTCGTGCAGGCGCTCCGTCTGGACACGCAAGGTGATGATCACGTCCGCGCCTTCCAGCGCCTCCTCGATGCGTGAAACGCGACGAATCGAAGCGCCCGCCGGCCCCACCATTTCAATCTCTTTCGGAACCCACATCGGCGGGCCGCACAGCGTGAAGCGGCAACCGAATTTCGTCAGCAGATGAAGATTCGAGCGCGCGACGCGGCTGTGTTGGATGTCTCCGAGAATCGTGACATTCAAGTTCTCGAGCGAACCGAGGTGGTCGCGAATCGTCAGCGCGTCGAGCAGCGCCTGTGTCGGATGCTCGTGCGTGCCGTCTCCCGCATTGATCACAGGCAGCGGCAGATGCCGCGTGATGAATTCCGGAGCGCCTGAACTGCCGTGCCGGATCACGATGCAGTCGGGCCGCATCGCGTCCAGCGTGCGCACCGTATCGAGCAGCGACTCGCCTTTTTTCAGGCTGGACGATTCCGCCTGCAGGTTCATCTGATCCGCGCCGAGGCGCGAAGCCGCTGTCGCAAAACTGATGCGCGTGCGCGTCGAAGCCTCAAAAAATGCGAGCGCCACGGTCTTGCCGCGCAACGTCGCCAGTTTTTTCAAGGGGTGCCGCTGAATTTCCTGGAAGGGTTTGGACTGGTCCAGAATAAAAGAAATGTCTTCGGCGCCAAGAGGTTCGATGCCGAGCATGTGGCCGAAGCGAAGTGGCACAACCGTCCTCAGAATTCGTGACGGCGCGAAACCATCCGCGCCGCGTTCAGGAAATGCGATCCACCAATATCACGCGCTCTTCCTGATCTATTTCTTTCAGCCGCACTTCAACGATTTCCGTGTCGCTGGTTTGCACGGTTCGGCCGACGAAGGCCGCTTCCACGGGCAGTTCGCGGTGACCGCGGTCAATCAGCACGCATAGGCGGACGCGCTTGGGACGGCCCAGATCAAACAGGCCGTTCATGGCGGCGCGAATCGTGCGGCCCGTGTACAGCACATCGTCCACGACAACCAGGTCCTTGTCGTCCACGGGAAACGGAATGTCGCTCGATTGCAGCACAGGCTGCGCGGCCACTTTCGAGAGATCGTCGCGATAGAGAGTGATGTCCAATATCCCGACCGGAACTTCTACGCCGTCAATTCCGCGCATGGCCCGCGCAATGCGCTGCGCGAGCGGGACCCCTCGGCGCCGAATCCCGATCAGTCCCAGGTTGGCCGTGCCGCCGCTCTTCTCGGTGATTTCGTAGGCCAGGCGGTGCACCGTGCGCTCGATTTCACTTGCCGTCATCAACTGCGTTTTTTCGCGGATTTGCATCGGCGAAACATGCTAGCACAGACCGCGCCGGTGCCGAAGTGAGATTCGATACGGACAAAAATCCGCCCCGATTTTTTCCACAATTCCCTGAAACTGGCCTGCAATTTGCGTGCTACACTTTTCGCCGTGCCCGCTGCAGCTGACCTCTCCGTTGAAGTTGGCGCCCTGCGTCTTTCCAATCCCATTCTTGCCGCCAGCGGCACTTTTGGTTACGGCGTCGAGTTCGCTCACCTGGTTGATCTGAATCGCCTCGGCGGAATTGTCGTCAAGGGACTTTCGCTCGAACCGATGGCCGGCGCCGCGCCGCCGCGCCTCTGCGAGACGCCTTCCGGAATGCTCAATGCAATTGGTCTGCAAAATATGGGGGTGCGGGCATTTGTGTCCGACAAGCTCCCAGCTTTGCGGAAATATCGCACGGCCATCATTGCCAATGTATTTGGCTATTCGGTGAATGAATATGTTGAGGTCATCCGCGTTCTCGAAGCAGCGGAAGGAATTGCCGCCTACGAACTGAACATCTCCTGCCCAAATACCGCTCATGGCGGCCTGCAATTCGGCAGCGACCCCGCGATGGTTTCAGAAGTCGTTGCCGCCGCCCGGCGCGCAGCCCGTCGGCCGCTGTGGGTGAAGCTCTCCCCCAACGTCACCGACATCACCGTAATTGCCCGGGCTGCGGAAGAGGCCGGGGCCGACTCGCTGACCGTTGCCAACACCTATCAAGCCATGAGCATTGATATCCGAACCCGAAGATCCCGCCTGGGCCGGATTTCAGGAGGGCTTTCCGGCCCTGCGATCAAGCCGATTACCTTGCGGCTGGTCTACGAAGCCAGCCATTCCGTCAAAATCCCCGTGGTGGGACTGGGGGGCATAGAGACAGTCGAAGATGTCATGGAATACCTGATAGCTGGAGCAAGGGCGGTGGAGGTCGGAACCGCCAGTTTCGTGCGTCCCGATGCGACGGAAAGACTGGTTCAGGATCTAGGAAAAGCCTGTGAAAACATTAAAGTTAATAATATCAACAATTTAGTTGGGTCTCTTCAGGTGGATTGTGCTTGAAACGTTACTAGGGGCGTGGTAGCCTTTTACCTTGGCTGACTTGGAGGTCCTGGATGCGTAGGCGACTGTTCATGCTCTGGGCCGCCCTCCGCTGGCTGCCGCTGATGTTCCTGGTCGCGCAGGGCTTGGAATCTCCTCTTGTTGCTTATACCAGTCAACCCATAAAGCCACTGCGGGTTTGGACGGGAAAGGCCAGTTGGTACGGTGGCAGATTCCAGGGTAGACGGACAGCCAGCGGCGAAAAGTACGACATGTATGCCTCCACGGGGGCCAGCCCGGATCTTCCGTTCGGCTCCTTAATTCGGGTATCGAACCCTAAGACGCATGCTGCGCAGCTGGTCCGAATTAATGATCGAGGGCCGTTTATTGACGACCGGGACCTGGATGTCTCTTACCTGGTCGCATGCCGTTTGGGAATTAAAGACAAAGGGGTTACGCCTCTTAAAATTGAGCTCTTGGAGGTCCCGAAACGTCCTTGATGGATCGCGCCCGCCAAAAACTGATTCTCGCGCTTGACTACCCATCTATAGAACCCGCTTTTGAAATTGCCCAGCAGTTAGCTTCCGCAGTCGGCATCTTTAAGGTAAACATACACTTATTTACGGCGGCCGGTCCCGCTGCAGTCGAAAAAATCCGCCAACTCGGCCCGGAAATCTTCCTCGATCTGAAATTCCATGACATCCCGAATACTGTCTCTGGAGCAGTCCGCAGCGCCATTGCCCTGCCGGGTGTGCGGCTCCTCGACGTGCATGCGACCGGAGGGCTCGAGATGATGCGGGCGGCGGCTGAGGCCAGAGACACCTTCCGGGGCCCAGATGCCTCGCGACCCAAAGTTCTTGCAATTACCATTCTGACGAGCATGGACAATGCGTCCATGCGGGCGGTGGGGATAGCGGGTCCGGCATCGAGGCGGGTGGTGTCCCTGGCACGGCTGGCTCAGAGGGCCGGACTCGATGGAGTAGTCGCTTCCCCTCAGGAAGTGCGTGCGATCCGGAGAGCCTGCGGGAAGGACTTCCTGATCGTTGTACCGGGAATCCGACCAATGGTTGGCGGCGACAAGACTCCCGTGCGCCGGAGAAAAACGGATGATCAATCCCGAGTGGCGACGCCCGCCGAAGCGATTCGCAACGGAGCTGATTATCTGGTAGTGGGCCGGCCAATCACGGCCGCGCCAGACCCGGAAGCTGCTGCCCGCGCGATTGTCGAAGAGATTGCTTCGGCGCATCCTTGAATGGCGATAGCGCAGGCTGAACCTGGGCGAGGTTTGACTTGGATCCGCAAGAATTGCTTCTGCGAAGGAAAACCTTCCGGTGAACGTGATATACTTCGGACATTGAGTCCTTAGAGGTCCCAGCACATAAGCGGGATTCGACTCAAAAGGCAGGTAACCCATGGGAGAGTTTAGCCCATTTCATTGGCTGATTGTTCTGGCTATCGTGGTGCTATTGTTCGGCGGCAAGAAGATCCCGGAAGTCATGCGCGGCCTGGGCGAAGGAATTCGCAGCTTCAAGGAAGGCATGCACGGCGCGGGAACTACGACGACGGCGCAGACGACGCCGACTCCGCCTCCGGCGGCTCCGGCCTCCACGCCGGCGATCGAAGAAAAGAAGTAGCTTCCCCGCAGCTTGCCCGGATCAAAACGGAAATCAGGGCGGTCCATTGGACTGCCCTTTTTCTTTCAGCGCTTCGGTGAAATCTCAGTTGTCCAACCCAGGCCGCGAACGAGTGCGTAGAGCCGCGCGAGCGGCAGTCCTACGACGTTGAAATAACATCCTTCGATCCGCGTAATGAAACGTCCCGCAAACCCCTGAATGCCGTAAGCCCCGGCCTTGTCCATCCGCTCGCCGCTCGCAATGTAGGTGTAGATCTCGCAGGAATACCTATCATAA
>VFSW01011426.1_pt1 | contig 12487 bp, 10 predicted proteins | sample 5358111 | NCBI WGS metagenome assembly VFSW01 (sample SAMN11554181, study PRJNA540505) | mine drainage metagenome | isolation source: sediment from site ElyBrook_90M | place: USA: Ely Copper Mine, Vershire, VT | collected 2017
GGCGGTTAGCCCCCGCCACGGCCACCAATGTCCCCTGGGGGTGGCTACCCCGCGTCGCGCCGGGGACGTGGGAATTCCTTACATATTCAAGGCCAGCTACGACAAGGCAAACCGGACCAGCGTGAAGAGCTTTCGCGGTCCGGGGCTGAAGGAGGGGGTGCGGATCCTGGGGCGTCTGGCCAGGGACACGGGGCTGCCGGTGCTGACCGACGTGCATGAACCAGGGCACTGCGCGGAGGCGGCGGAGGCGGCGGACGTGCTGCAGATTCCGGCGTTCCTGTGCCGGCAGACGGACCTGCTGGTGGCGGCGGGGAAGACGGGACGGGCGGTGAACATCAAGAAGGGGCAGTTTGTGGCGCCGTGGGACATGGCGCACCCTGTAGAGAAGGTGCGTTCGACGGGCAACGAACGGGTGTTTTTGACCGAGCGCGTGGCCAGCTTTGGCTACAACACGCTGGTGGTGGATTACCGGTCGCTGCCGGTGATGCGAGAGATGGCGCCGGTGGTGTTTGACGGGACGCATTCGGTGCAGCAGCCGTCGGCGGCCAACGTGGTAAGCGGTGGACAGCCGGAGTTTATTCCGCTGCTGGCGCGGGCGGCAGTGGCTGCGGGAGTCGATGGGGTGTTCCTGGAAGTACACGACAACCCAGCAGAGGCGAAGAGCGACGGGGCGAACGCGCTGCATTTGAATCTACTCAGGCCCCTTTTGGAAAAACTACTGGCGATTCAGGCGGCGGCGGGATAACTTGTCCGCAAAGTCTCTTGAGTAGCCTTGCACCGGACGATAATGATCGCGATGGCTGGAGGGCGCCGTTGTACCTATGCGCGCTACCGGCCCCTGCACGAGCCGGCAGGCATCCGCATGATCTTTGGCGCGGAACGGCCAGTCAGGGGTGAACCATGAAGGACAAGGGTAAGCACGCAAAGCGGGCCGCGGGGCAGAATGCGGCGGGTGGGGACGAAAGGAGCGGGCGCGGCGGGCGTACTTTGCACGAGAGCGCCAGGACCATGCGTCTGGGCAAGGATTGCCACTACGGCCGCGAACTGCGCCGGTTGCAGATTGAACTGGTGAAGCTGCAGGAGTGGATTCGCCATAAGGGCCTGCGCGTGGTGGTGCTGTTTGAAGGGCGCGATGCGGCGGGTAAGGGTGGCGCCATCAAGCGCATTACCGAAACGCTCAATCCGCGCGTCTGCCGGGTTGAGGCTCTGGCCACGCCCACGGAGCGGGAGAAGACGCAATGGTACTTTCAGCGGTATGTTGCGCATTTGCCGGCGGCCGGGGAGATGGTGCTCTTCGACCGCAGCTGGTACAACCGCGCCGGGGTGGAGCGGGTGATGGGCTTTTGCACCGAGGCGCAGTTTCAGGAGTTCATGCAGAGCTGCCCCGAGTTCGAGCGCATGCTGGTTCGCTCGGGCATTCGCCTCATCAAGTACTGGTTTTCCGTGAGCGACGAGGAGCAGGAGCGGCGCTTTCACGACCGGATGAAGAATGTGACCAAGCGCTGGAAGCTGAGCCCCATGGACCTGGAATCACGCAAGCACTGGGCGGATTACTCGCGCGCCAAGGACGAGATGTTCGCTCTGACCGATACCAAGCAGACCCCGTGGCACGTGGTGAACGCCGAGAACAAGGAGGCGGCCCGGCTCAACGTTATACGGCACTTGCTGTCGATGTTCGACTATCGCGATCTGACGCCCAAGCCGCTGCCGCTGCCGCCGATTAACAAGTCAAAGTACGTGCGGCCGCCTTTCCAGGAACAGAACTTCATCCCCGAGGTGTATGGGGCGGAAGGGGGGAAGAAGGAGCGGTGAGGTTGTAGATGAAAGGTTGTAGCCGGTAGCTGGGAGCTTGTAGCTGAATTGTGGAGCGGATTGCCGCGCACCAGGAGCTGCATCGGTTTCTCGACGGACCGGAAGCACCATAGGCGGAAGATTGCGAAGGAATGACCGATGGACAGACGAAGATTTCTTATGAACGGCGCGGTGGCAGCCGCCGGAGCTGCTGCCGCGTCGCCGCGCGGAATGGCGCGAACCATCGCCGGGTCCGATGCGGAAGCGAGCATCGGGCTCGATTTGAACCGGCACAGGTTCGGCGTCAATTACACGCCGTCGCGGAACTGGTGGTTCTGCTGGAATGACTGGAACGTGGCGCCGATCCAGCGTGACCTGGATGCGATTACGGCCCTGGGCGTGGATCACCTGCGCATCATGCTGATCTGGCCTTTCTTCCAGCCCAATCCCAAGTGGGTGAGCGGGGCGCACCTGGAGCGGCTAGATCAGCTTTTGACGCTGATGGGCGAGCGGAAGTTGGACGCGCTGGTGACGGTGTTTACGGGACAGTTGAGCGGATGGTTCTTTTTGCCGCCGTTCAACCGGCAGAGCGATGGGTTTTACACTACGCAGCCGATGTGGGATGCGCAGGAGCTTTTTGTGCGTGCGCTGGCGCGGACCATGACGCCGCACGCGAACGTGATCGGGTTCGATTTTGGCAACGAGCTGAACACGTGCTGGCAGGCGCCGGTGACGGCCGGCGATGCGTGGATGGCGCGCATGTTCGCGCTGATGAACGAGGCGCTTCCGGGGCGGCTGAATGTCAACGGCGTCGATCATCATCCGTGGTTCGAGGGGGACACGTTTTCGCCTCGGGCGCTCGCCGGCGCGCGGTTTCCGGTGATGCACTGCTACCCGTGGTGGACGGGCGCGCTGAAGTACGGCGGGGCGATGGATCCGCCCAGCGTGAAGCTGCTGGCGGGGATGGCGGCGCTGATTCGGTCCTATGCGGGGACAGATTCGCATGCAGGGCAAAAGCCGATATGGGCGGGCGAGTTCAACACGTGCATCGAGGCGCTCGATGAGAAGGGTCAGGCGGAGTGGCTGGAGAAGGCGGTGACGGCGGCGATCGACGAGGGCGTGAGCTGGTTCAGCTACTGGGACTCGCATGATGTGGACCGGAAGTTCGAGTTCAATCCACTGGAGTACACGCTGGGGCTGCTGACCAACGACGGCCGCGTGAAGGAGCAGGGGCGCGTGTTCAAGCAGTTGGCTGAGGCGTATCGGGGCAAGCCGGTGAAGTATCCTGCGGCGAGCCTGCCGGAGCCGCCGCGGGTACGGACGATGGCGGGGACGTGGGCTTGGATCAATGAGTGGCTGGGGTGGAAGTAGCTGGGAAAAGGGTTCAGGCGCAAGGGGCTTCTGGCTGGTAGGATTTGGGCGTATGGTAATCGCCAATCTTTGCAGCGGCATTCGCCGCGTTGTCGTTGCGGGCTCAATCCTGAGCCTGTTTGCAGTTTTGCATGGTGGCGCCGCTGCGCAAACCGCGCTGGACCAGACGCAGACGGAGGCACTTCTGCGGGGACTCAACCGCGGGCGCGGCGTGGGCCAGGTGGCGGTGTCGCCGGATGGAACGGAGCTGGCCTGGGTGGAGGGCGGACGCGGCGGCGGCTCGATCCAAGTGGCGCCGGTCGCCGACCTGAAGAAGACAACCCGCGTCACGGCGGCGACGAAGCAGGGCGAGCACTGCGCGGAGGGCCAGATTGCCTGGGAGCCGGACTCGAAGGCGCTGGCGTTCTTCTCCGATTGCGCTTCAGTCAACGGGCAGATGGATATGTATCTCTCGCCCCTGACCGATACGCCGGCGAAGCGGCTGACGGCGCTGAAGGGATATGTGCATGCGCCGGCGTTTTCGCCGGACGGGAGCAAGGTTGGCTTTCTTTATGTGGAAGGCGCGACGCGGCCGGCGGGGGCGTTGGCGGCGATGAAGCCACCTTCGGGAGTGATTGGCGAGGACGGCGTGGAGGTGCAGCGGGTGGCGTATGCGGCGACGGACGTGGCCACGCCGGCCGATGCCACGATGGTTTCTCCGGCCAACTTGCACGCGTACGAGTTCAACTGGGCGCCGGATTCGAAGGGGATGGCGTACGTGGCCGCCGATCCTCCGGGCGAGAACAACTGGTGGGTGGCCAAGTTATACAAGCAGGAGCTGGGCGGAGAGGCAAAGGCGGTGCTGGCTCCGGAAACGGTGAGTGGCCCGCTGCACGGGCTGCAGATTGCGGTTCCGCGATGGTCGCCGGACGGAAAGTCGATTGCGTTCATCGGCGGCCTGATGAGCGACCAGGGGTCGACAGGCGGGGACGTGTGGATTGTCTCCGCCGATGGCGGGCAGCCGCGCGACCTTACGGCAGGACGGCCGACGTCGCCGGCGTGGATCGAGTGGAGCGGGAACGACCACCTGTTTGTGAGCGAGCTTGCGGGCGGGAACGATCAGCTGATCCGGCTGCACCTCGGCGGCGACCGGACGGGGGATGGATCGGTGACGTTCGGGTCGCCGATCTTCAGCATTCCTGGGAGCGTGGGCGACGGGCGGATGTCGCACAGTCTTTCATCGACGGCGGACGGCAAGCTGTTTGTGTTTTCGGCCAGCACGTTCGATCATCCAGTCGAGATTTACGAGGCCGTGCCGGGCACGGTGATGAATCCGGGGCTGGCGGGGGTGATCCAGCTCTCGCACTTCAACGATGGGGTGGAGCCGGCGTGGGGCAAGTCGGTCTCGGTGAGCTGGCGGAGCGACAACTTCCGAGTGCAGGGCTGGCTGCTGCTGCCCAGGGACTACGATCCGTCGAAGCGATATCCGATGATTGTGGAGGTTCATGGCGGCCCGGCGGCGGCCGTGCAGGCGCGCTGGGGAGCGCGGGGCGCGTTGAGCCCGGCTGCATTTTCGGTGCTGGGATACTTTGTGCTGCAGCCCAATCCGCGGGGCAGCTACGGGCAGGGCGAGTCGTTCACGCAGGCCAACCGCAAGGATTTTGGATATGGCGACCTGCGCGACATCCTGAAAGGCGTGGATACGGTAGAGGCGCAGTATCCCATTGACCCCAACCGGGTGGGCATCACGGGGTGGAGCTATGGCGGATTCATGACCATGTTCGCGGTGACGCAGACGCACCGCTTCAAGGCGGCGGTGTCGGGCGCGGGCCTGTCCAACTGGCAGAGCTACTACGGCGAGAACTCGATTGACCAGTGGATGATCCCGTATTTTGGCGCCAGCGTGTACGACGATCCGGCGGTGTATGCAAAGAGCTCGGCCATCAACTACATCAAGCAGGTGAAGACACCCACGCTTGTGGTGGTGGGAGACCGCGACGGGGAGTGCCCCGCGCCGCAGTCGTACGAGTTCTGGCACGCGCTCAGGGACCAGCATGTGCCCACGCAACTGGTGATCTATCCCAACGAGGGACATGGATTTGTGAACCCGGAGCACTCGCACGACGTGATGGTGCGGACCGTGGAGTGGTTCGCTAAATATATGCCGGAGGAGCCGCCGACTGCTCCCCAAGCAGGGCGATAGGGAGTCTATGGAGGATGGAGGACGGAGCCCGCGCATGCGGGGAGCCGTCCGGCCCTGATACACTTTTCTTTGGAGAAAACTCAATCGGTTGACGGCCGTTCGCGCGCCGGGCACCTGGGCGGACTTCCCGCGGCAGGTTCCGGATGGGTATGCCGGCGAACGATGTTCAACAGTTATATTCCGATGTCTTAAGGGGAGACCGTTCCGCGCCGGTGAGGGTGGAGCGGGGAGGATTCATGCGGCGGTTTTTGACGCTTGTCAGTCTGTTTTTCCTGGCCCTTCCGGCCGGTATCACGATCTCCGGTTGCTTTCGCAACCCGGCGGGCAACTACTGCAACGGCCTGGGGTACGGTGCGCGGAACACGGATCTGTACACGATCACTCTGCAACCTCAGTACATCGGCATCTCGATGGCGTACGGTCAGACGCGGCAGATCTCCGCGCCTACGCCATCCAACTGCAAGGGCGGCAGCGTAGCAGTGGCGAGTTACAGCTACGGCACCACGAACAATCAACTCGTGGACATCTCGCCCACGGGACTGCTTTGCGCGGGGACGTGGAACCGGAACTCGGGCGGCGGCATTGCCGACTTCACGATCTGCAACTTCCCCAGCCCGCTGCCCAACACCGGCGGACTGCCCTACTCAACGGCGTACATCAGCGCCTCGGCAGACTCGGTGACGTCGAATCCGGTTGAGGTATACGTCCATGCACCGGTCACGTCGGTAACGCTGGTGGGTCCGCAACAGTGCCTGTCCCAGGGTCAGATCGCGCAATTGGATGCGCAGGCGTGCTACAGCGTCAACGGGAAGCAGGTGCTGATGTGCGCGCCGTCGTCAGTGACCAGCGCCAACTATGCATGTCCCCTGCCGCCCGGGGTCGCGTCGGTGCCCAGTTGCACAAATGCTATCGGGACGCTGGCGTACGCGCCAGGGACCCCCAACATCGCTTCGATCAACCCGGAGACCAACCAGATTACGGCCGAGCAGCCGGGGACGACGGTCATCACCGCGTCCGTGGCATTGTCGGGCTCGTACGCAGGGTACTTCTCGACGTGCCCGCCGGCCTCGATTTCAGTCACCCTGAACGGCAGCACCAAGGGAACGGTAACCCAGGGTGTGACGCAGAACCTGGTAACGAATGTGATCGACACCAAAGGAAACCCGATTACTGGCGTGAGCCTGGATTATCAGTCGATCAATCCACTGGATGTTTCCGTGAGCAGTACCGGCGGCGTCAACGCCAGCTTCCCCGGATCGAGCTCAGTGTATGCGGTGTGCCAGCCCGCCACGTGCAACCCGGCACCGATCAACGAGGTTGGTGTGAACGGAACGGGATTGTCCATCTCCAGTAACCCAGTTGACATCACGGTTCCGGGCACAGCGAGCACCTTTGTGTGGTATGGGGCGCCGGGCCAGTCGCAGTATTTTGTGCCGGTGGAGCTGCTGACCGGGACCCTCGGATCGACGGTGCGGCTGCCGTACGTGCCCAATTCGATGATGATGGACAAGTCGGGCACCAGCCTGTATTTCGGCTCGCAGCACGAACTGATGGTCTACACCACGACAAGCAACGCGCTGAGCTCGCAGAACACGAACGTTCCGGGCGTGGTGCTGGCGGTGAATCCGGGAAACACGCAGGTGCTGGTGAACGATCAGATCCGCCAGGTGTTTTACCTGTTCAACGTGGGCGGATCGATCGGGTCCACATTCAGCGGAATGGGTACCGCGGCGGAGTGGACTCCGGACGGAAAGACGCTCTACGTGACCGACAGCGCCAGCGCGGGGAAGGGACACTCCAACACGTTGTACGTTTTTAATGCGAATACGGGCTGGACAACGTATCCCCTCAATACATCGGGCGGTCCTAACGGGCCGCAGAACCTGGCGGTCACTGTTCCCGGCGTGGGTGCATACCTCAGCGGCGACCCGACCGTGGCTCACACCTGGTGCCCAACGGGGACGCCGGGGAATGCCAATATTCTGTTTTATCCGCAGGGCGATTCGGTGAACGCGGATACGGATGTACTGGCTGCGACCACAGATGGCATGCACATCCTGGGCGCCGCGGCGGTGGGAGGCAAGATATCGTTCTCCGATATCGGGGTGACGATTCCCGCGGGTGACTGCCCGGCCCCGATTGCGGGAGTGCTGCAACCTCTCATCCTCACGCACACGCTGAACCAGACCACGCTCAATGTGAGTGCCACGTCGGTGACGGGGGTAGACAATTCGCCGGCGGCAGTGAACCAGGGCACCGTGGCCGCGCCTAACAGCCTCAGCTTTATTACGTACAACGGCACCACCCCTGGAGCCACCCTGCCGTATTACGTGCAGACAACGAGCAGCACCAGCGCCCTGGGCACGGTTGGCTACGTTACGCTGACCGGGGCATCGGCAATTACGGCCCCCGTGGCAGGGGCGTTCAGCCCGGATGCCACACTCTTCTTTGTCTCCACCGAAGGAGACAACATGATCCACTACATCAACACCACGACATTGCAGGACATCAAGCAGATCAGTCCCAACCTGCCCGCGTGCGCGCCGGGTTCCGATCCGGATTGCACGATTACGGCGCCAGCGCCGAGCGTGGTCCCGTCCACGGTGATCATAACCAAGCCGCGGGCGACCACGTAGTATTCGATGAATCGCAAGCGAACCGGGCCGGCCTGTGCGCCGGCCCGGTTTCTTGCGGTGGGTATGATGTGGCATCGGTGGCTGCGGCGACAAACTTCAGGCGCGGTGCGCGGACCGGATGCCCCCCGGAGCGGCGATCGGGGCACGATAGAATCGGAACATGATCAAGGGGATCTCCTTCCTGCGGCCGGTCGCAAATCGAAATGCCTATGACCGGCTGACGGGATTCTTTCAGGCGCTGGGATTGGAGAACGGACGCGGCTGGGAGGAAACGCCATTGGCGAGCGACGAACTGCCGCCGGTTACCCCGAAGATTGAGCGCGGAGCTTCCGCACCGGCATCGGCCATCGGCGGGGCGAGCCGCGGGGCATCCTTTATTGCGCCTCTGGGAAATGTGGAGTTTATCGAGGGCAGGATGCCGCCGTTTGCCGAGATCGCAGTCGAGGTGACGTCGCTCGATGCCGCGCACCAGGCGGCGACGGGGTGGTTTCGAGGCGAAGGACTCGATCCTGCGGCGTCGGTTTCGGAGCTCGCGGAGACGCACTGGCAGTCGAGCTAGTTCACGGTTGAGCCGGAGCCGGGATATACCTTTTCGTTCTGGGCCTGGACGGACCCTTTGAAGGGCCGGCCGGTTGCGGTGGAGGGAGATCTTTCCGCCGAAAGCATGCGGTTTGCGATCGTGGTTGCGCGCTGGAACGCGGTCATTACGGACCGGCTGCTGGAGGGCGCGCTCGATGCGTTGCTACGTTGCGGCGCAGCGAGGAACGACATCGAAGTGGTGCGCGTGCCCGGCGCGTGGGAGATTCCTGCGGCCGCGCGCACGCTGGCAAACCGCGCGTCACTCGGCCCGCAAGCGCTGGATGCGATCGTCACGCTCGGCTGCCTGTTGCGCGGAGAGACCGCTCACTACGAGGCGATTTACAACGAAGTGTCGCGCGGCATCGGGCAGTCGCAGCAGGAGACGGGCATTCCCCACAGCTTTGGCGTGCTTACCTGCGAGACGCTGGAACAAGCTCTGAACCGCGCCGGAATCAAAGCCGGGAACAAGGGCTTTGAAGCCGCGCTGGCAGCCATCGAGATGGTCCGCCTGCGGCGCAAGTTGATGGAAAAGAGGAAAGCGTGACGGCGGGAACGCGGCGAAAATCGCGCGAACTGGCGATGCAGATGCTGTTCCAGGCCGACATCGGGAAACAAACTCCCGAACAGGTTCGGGAGACTTTCTGGAAGGCCGGCGACGACGTGGAACCGGAGGTTCGCGGCTTTGCCGAAGACCTCTTCCGCGTGGCCACGCTTCACCGGGAAAGGATCGATGAAATGATCGCGGCGCACTCCAAGCACTGGCGGCTGGAACGTATGCCGGCGGTGGATCGCAACCTGCTGCGCATGGCCATTGGCGAGATGATTGGATTCAAGGGCACGCCCTTTCCCATCGTCATCAACGAGGCGCTCGAGATTGGACGCCGCTTTTCCGCGCCGGAGTCGATCAACTTCCTCAATGGCGTTCTCGACGCCGTAGCGCGGAGCGTGACCGGCAGGTAACAGGGCGCGGGCGCAACTGTTTGCAACTCCCGGATACTATGCGGCGTCCAACTCGGGAGAAGGCAGATCAGTATGCTCTTGCAGTCCAATGCGCCTGACTGCCTCAGGTAGCGTAACTCCCGGGTGGCCGTTTGCGATAACATGGAGATCGCATCGGCAGTCTTCGGGTCCAGCGAAGGGAGATTTCGATATGGCAGACGAAAGCAGCAACATGAGTGGCTTTGCCTGGTTTCTGGCAGGTCTGGGCGTAGGCGCGCTCGCGGGCATCCTGTATGCGCCAAAGGCCGGGCGGGAAACCCGGGAAGACCTGGCCAACAGCGCGCGCGAAGGTACCGAGTACCTGCGCAACCGCAGCAAACAAGTGGCCGACCAGGTCGGCACCATCGTGGACAAGGGTAAAGAACAGGTAGGCGAATACATGGATCGCGGACGCGAGGTGGTCGACCGTGGACGCGCCCAGTGGGAAGAGTTTGTAGAACGGGGCAAGAGCCTGGTGGGTGAGCAGGGTTCGCGGGTTACGGCGGCCGTGGACGCGGGCCGCCAGGCGTATCGCTCCACCAGCAGCGGCATCGGCTCCTCGGGAACTGCTTCGGGTACATCGACCCCAGGCAGCGGCGTCTTCGGCTCCGGCAATCCGGCTCCCTCGACGGGCGGCTCCGACACCTAGAACCCCTTTGCGGAATCCGCAAGGATTGCCTGGCTGCCGGGCACCGCGGCAGCAGAGACAGCAGCGGCGCGCCGCGTGGCGCGCCATCACCGTAAACGGCCGGGGCAAAACCTGCAAACCCGCTCGATGGCGCTCAGACTTGTCCCGGCCAATGCGCTTGACTCCGCTGGTGCGGCCTTTATCGCTCGAGTGAGTCGGCGCCAGTTGTGCATGAGGCCACAATGCCAAACTCCGATACCATCCTGATCGTCATGGTCGTCCTCACCGCGCTCTCGGTACTGCTGCAGATCTCCTTCCTGATCGCGCTGGCCGTGATCGGCGGCCGGGCGCTGAAGATGGGGAAGGAGTATGGGGACGAGTTTCGCTCGGTTGCGACCCCAGCGCTGCAGAATGCGCGCGATCTGCTGCAGACGACCCGGGACCTGATTGCGCGCCTGGAACCGCACCTGGATGCAGCCGCAAGCGATTTGGCCGAAATGGCGCATGTGGCTAACGAAGAGACACGCAAAATCCAGGCGTCCGCTGACGAAATCGCTGAACGCATTCGCCGCCAGGCCGAGCGCATGGACGGAATGACCACAAGCGCCCTCAACGGAGTCGATCGCGCCGGCCAATTCTTCAATCAGGCGGTTAACGTGCCCGTGCGCCAGGTTTCCGGTGTGCTCGCCGCAGTCAAGGCCATCGTGGAAGCCCTGCGCGCCCCTGCTCCGCCGCGCCGGCGCACCGTGCACGGCGCGCGCGCCCGCGCCTAACCGCCGGCTTGGCCACGGGCATGGGTTACTCTGGCCGCGGCGGTTCGGCACGTGCGTCCCCCTTTCGTCCGCATCCTTCTCGCCCTGCTGGCGACCGCCGGCACCGCTCTGGCAGCCGCCCAGTCCACCGTCCAGCCCACTCCCTCGCCGGCCCTTCTGGTTCTCTCCAAGCAGGACCGCACCGTGGCCATCGTCGATCCTTCGAACCTGCAGGTGGTAGCGCGCGCGCCGGTCGGAGACGATCCGCATGAAGTGGCGGCGTCCGCGGATGGCCGCACGGCCTACGTTTCCAACTACGGCTTCGGCCAGTTTCACACCATCACGGTCATCGACCTGGTGAATCAGAAGCAGGAGAAGACCATTGACCTGCTGCCTTTGCGGGGGCCGCACGGGCTGGATTTTGTCGACAGGGAGCTGTGGTTCACCGCAGAGGTCAACAAGGTCGTCGGGCGATACGATCCCAAGTCGAACAAAGTGGACTGGATCCTGGGCACGGGACAGAACCGCACTCACATGATCTATGTGTTTCGGGGCGCGAAGCGGATCGTGACCACGAACGTGAACGCGGGCACAGTGAGCATATTCGACCGCGTGGAGATGCAGGGCGGCGGTCCTCCGCACCCGGATGCGCAAGCCCCGCCGGGATTTCCCCGCGGCGCCATCCTTCCGCCGGGCGGCGACTGGAATCCCACCGTGGTCCCGGTCGGTTCGCGCGACGAGGGCTTTGATGTCTCCCCCGACGGCCGCGAGGCATGGGTGGCCAACGCCGGCGATGGCACCGTTTCCGTGGTCGATCTCGACGCGAAGCGCGTGACCGCCACCTTGCCCATCGATGTGCAATCGGCAAACCGGCTGAAGTTCACCCCCGACGGAAAGCGCGTGCTTGTCTCCATGCTCGGCAAGGGAGACCTTGTAGTCGTGGATGTCGCCACGCGCCAGGTGGAGAAGCGCATTCCTATCGGCCACGGCGGCGCCGGCATCCTGGTTCAACCCGATGGCGCGCGCGCCTACGTGGCCTGCACGCCGGACAATTACGTGGCCGTCATCGACCTTAATACGCTCGCAGTGACCGGCCACATCGACGCAGGCGGCGGTCCCGACGGCATGGCCTGGGCGGCGCGGCAGTAAAAGGCTATTGCTCGTCGAACTCGATCACCTGGATCGAGTAAGCGGGCATCGTGAGGTGCATTTTCGCGGCCCCGGGTATCGAACTCTCCACCGGTACCAGCGCCTTCGGATCGTCGATCGAGTTGGTTGCCTGCGTGTCCTTGCCGCTCAGCGAGATCAGCTTCGCGGTTGGCGCAACTTTCGCGCCTTCGAGATCGATCGTCACCGCCTGCGCAACCGACGATGCATTCACCAGCTTCAGGTAAAGCTTCTTCTTCGCCGCGCTCCCGGTGATGGAGTAGAAGAACTTGGCTCCCGCGCCGTCGGCCTGCGACGCCAGCGTGTGGTCGCCCAGGTGCGACGCGAACATCGCCTGCGCATAATAACTGGGAGAACCGTAGCTCTTCGCGGCCGTGTAGCCAATCAGGTCCGTCTCCCACTG
>VFSW01011427.1_pt1 | contig 12486 bp, 7 predicted proteins | sample 5358111 | NCBI WGS metagenome assembly VFSW01 (sample SAMN11554181, study PRJNA540505) | mine drainage metagenome | isolation source: sediment from site ElyBrook_90M | place: USA: Ely Copper Mine, Vershire, VT | collected 2017
GTTCGGGGATCATCCCATGCGAAATCAGATATCCTGCAATCATCTGGAAGGCGGGGCTTCTCCGTGCCGTGTCGATGAAAGGATAGCCGGCGGTCTGCGCGCGCATCGGGGCGCCGGCCACGGTTGCATCGAGTAGCCCAAATCGTTCGGCGGCAAACGAACTCAGGTCGCGAAAGGAATTGCCGCGCGCCAGAAAATCATGGGCGGCGCGAATCAGAATAGCAAAGCGCTCGAGATTGTAGCGCGTGTCCATCACGGCCGCGGTCATGGTCGCGAACGGCGTCAGCGCGGCGGGATTCAGGCGTTGGAAGACCATGCCACCGACGTGTAGTGGCGTGCCTCCCAGCGTGGCGCACATTTTCGCATAGCGCGGATATTCGGTCTCGGGGACAATAATCGCATGGGCGTCGTGAGCGGCGAGAAACGCCTTGAATTGATCGCCGTAACTCGGGACGTACGGAGCCTCTTCGAGAAGCGCGGGGATGATCGGCCAAGCCGCGTATTCGTTTGGGATTACACTGAAATAACCGCCGGCGACGCGAAAGAGAAAATCGCTTTGCGCCTGCCATTTCATCGCCTCACCGTTGGAGGCGAACGGCAGGATCATCACGGTCTCGCCCGGCACCAGGTAATCGCGATAGGTCCGTTCGCTGACGAACGGGATCGTAGCCTTGGCTGCCGGTATCGCCGTCGGCAATACGGAGAACACGGCGGCCGCCGCGACCAGCCATCGTAGCGAGGCACGCCGGCGTGGATCGCTCAGCCAAAACGCGATCGAGGTGCTGAGGACGAGAAATCCATACAATACGAAGCGCGCCGGCAGCGCATTGTTAACGATCGGAAATAAAAGTGCCGGGAGCCAAATCGACGGTGCAATTGGGGCGCCGGCGATGTGCATGACGGGGCCGAGTGCAAGCACGACTGTCACGGCGAAGAGCAGCGCCAAAAAACGCTCGAGTGGGAACTCGCTGGAGGATTTCGCGCGGGGTCTCAGCGCCAGCCAGATCGTGATTACCGGCAGCAGTCCCATGTACGCGGCGGGCTCGCAACCGAAGCTGATGCGGCGGCTAAGGACTCGCGCGAATTTCAGACCGCCGGCGAGGCTCGCGCCGGTAGGGAAAATAAGACCGAGCAGATCGATCGAGCAATGCGCGGGATTGTAGATCGGCGACAGTCCGAACGGTGACGGAATAAATCGATAGATGTATGGACTTAGCGCGACGACGGCGACTGCGATCGCGACGATGCTCTCGCGCAGAGGCGATCGGAGCCGAAGGCGGAAATCGCGGTCGCCGCTCCACCAGCTCGCGGCGCTCGCGACCACGCCGAAGAGTATAGCCGTCGTGAAGATTTCTGGCGAGATCAAAAACTGGATCGTCAGGCATACAAACAGCAGGAATTCGTAGCGCAACTTTCCAAGACGATTTTCCAGGCGCAACAAAAACAGCAACACCAGCAGTGGTGGAATAAACGTGAGCGCAAGGTTGAGATGACCCGACTCGATGCGCTGGTAGGTCGAGAATCCGTACACGAAACCGCCGACCAGCGGTGGCAGTGCCGCCCTCGCGACGTGACGACACAACGCAAACGCGGTGTATGCGCTGAGGATCGGTGTCAACAGGCTCAGCAGATTGAACGAGACCAGCGGACCGAAGCGCACCGTAATTGGCCACATGAGTAGCGCGGGCGCCGGGATAGTCGTTGACCACGCGAGGTTATAGCCGCCCGGCGCGAAAACCAGGTTGGTAAAGAGCGGATCGAGGCGGTGGCCAATCGCATACGGGTACCATGCGAGTCCCCAGATGAAGATTTGCGGGTCGTTGCTTTCAGGCGTTCCGACGCAGAAGCTGCCGAGGCCGCCGGCGAGCACTGGATGCAGAAAGATCGCCGACACGATCGCGTAAATCGCGATCGCCGCCACGTCCAACACAGCGCGGTGATTGGCGTCGTCAAGCCTCAAATTGCGAGCACACAATGTTCGCGAGGGGCCGCGCTGCGTTGCGGACGGGTTAGGGTCGATCGGTCTCGTAGCCACCTCTCTTTGGCCAGCTTCCGATGGTACCGGCTACTCAATCTGGAAAGTATGACTGCTGACATTGCCGCGTCTCTTTGGCACCATGTTGCTCGATGAGGTCTGGGAGGTCGGGTGCAACGATGAGTGGTCACCGCGGTTATAGTAACATCGGCTCGCTCTTAATCTATCTCATTCTCTCATTTCTATTTTTTGGACGCGGCCTGCTCGGGCATTTCACCACAACGCATATCGGGGTAAGCGAAGACCCGCCGCTGATGATGTGGTTTCTGGTATGGTGGCCGCACGCCATCGGCACCCGAATTAACCCGATGTTAACGGACGCTATCTGGGCGCCGTTGGGAGTCAACCTCGCATGGGAGACCGCGCTTCCGTTGCTGAGTTTATTCGCGGCCCCAATTACCTATTCCATCGGGCCAATAGCCTCCCTCAATATTTTCTGTCTCGTGGCGCCCGCGATTTCCGCCTGGACCGCATATCTCCTGTGTCGCTACGTCACCAGGCAATATTGGCCTTCGTTGGCAGGCGGATTCATATTCGGGTTCTCACCTTTCATAGCGAGCCACATGACCTACGCGCATCTCACTCTTATATGGATGTGCATACCTCCACTGGTCTGCTACTTTTCCCTTCAGCGATTCAATGATGACCTCACGTCGCACAAATTCATAATTCTGCTGACCTTAGCTCTTGTCGCACAGTTTCTGATATCTCACGAGATTTTCGCCACAATGACCTTATTCGGCGGGCTCGCGCTCCTTCTGGCTCTTGGATTCACTTCGGATGAGGTACGCAAGCGGCTTTGGGATCTGCTTAAGCCTTCGATTATCAGTTGGACTCTCAGCCTGCTGATAGTCAGTCCGTACCTCTACTCTTTCTTCTCCTATGGCTTCCAGCGCACTCCGCACTGGCTCGGCTCCAACCTCTCAGCGGATGCTCTCAATCTCCTGGTACCCGCGCCCTCGAACGAATTAGGCCTTATGCCTGTCTTCGATCGCCTGTCCGGACGCTTTAATACGGGGTTCCTCGGCGAAACCACCGCCTACATCGGCTTGCCATTACTGCTAATCACAGCATCCTTCGCCCGCTCGCGTTGGCGCGAACTCCAAGGGAAACTTCTTGTCTATTGTCTGGCTATTATTCTTATCTGTTCGCTCGGTCCCACTTTGATCTTTCGTGGCGATGCAACGCGAATCCGCTTGCCATGGGCGCTTTTCCAGGTACCCGTCCTGAACAATGCCGGCACCGGCAGGTTCATGATCTATGCCTTTCTTGCCCTCGCCGTCGTCGCCGCGCTCTGGTTGAGCGATCAACGATGCAGCCGAACTCTGCGAATCGGACTCGGCGCCGTCACTATCGCCAGTCTGCTTCCCAATCTCTGCGCCGCGTTTTGGGTCACTCCCGCGGACCGGATCCCATTTTTCACTACCGGAATTTACCGGCAGTATCTCGCGAAAAATGAGACAGTACTCATATTGCCTTACGGGATGCGGGGAGAATCGATGTACTGGCAGGCGCAGACTCACATGTATTTTCGCATGGCGCAGGGCGGCTCGCATGCGCCCGGCGACTTCAACATCTGGCCGATTCTCTCCGCATTCGAGATGCAATCATTTGTGCCGAACGCTCAGGAACAACTTCGGGCCTTCATCGCGAATCACGGAGTGACTGCGGTCATTGTCACCGACCAGGTGTATGAACGATGGCGCCCGCTGCTCTCCGCCCTCCAGACCAACCCAATCGCAGTAGCGGGAGTTCAACTTTATCGTCTTCCCGCGCGTAACCCTGATGCGCCAATACCAACTCTGCTCGCGATGCGCACCGATTTCGATTCTCGTCGATTCGAGAGTGTCATAACCGGCGTGCAGAACTATCTGATGCACGGTGGATCGATTGATACCTTGACTGCTCGCAATGCGGTTGAACTCGGTATTATCCCGCCGAACTCTTTGATCGGGCCCGCAGAACCGTATCCCTTTCTTCGCGACCCTCAGCACAATTGGTTTCGCAGTCCGCAATTCCGCTACGGGATGGCGCTCTTTACGACCGGTGACAATGAAATCGCAATCGGCGAGGCCGCATGGGCGCCGGCAGTCAAAGGGTTGTTGGCCAAGTATCGCCCGCTAGCCAATCTCTCGGAAATTGATTTACCGAATGGTAACGCTTCGGGTGCGACACCTGCTTACACTCTCGGCAGATTTGTCATGGTTTTCGATCGTCAACGCCTCGAACGAGCAGCTACTTTGGCGTCGTCGCAGGATGGAACGAAGGTGGCGCAAATCGGATACTTGAAACGCAGTTCGGGTGATGCCTTGAGTCAACAAACCGCGCTGACCTCATCGCGATTGCGCTAGTGTACGCGTTCGAAAACGGCTTCGCTTAAATGGCGGGCAACCGCAGTGGAGGTTGTGGCGGGATGCAGCAATTACCTGGCGAGAGAGACCTTGGTGCTGTGGTCTCCGAACCCGATGAGCACGTCCGTGCCGGCATCTTCACGAGAATTTGCCTACCCACCATCTTGTGGGCGATCATCGGTATTGCCGCGCCGGCGTTCATTACCGACTTGTATCGTAGCGGTCGCGACATCCAGGAAGACTTCGCGGTTTACTATGTGCTTGGGCGGGAATTGCACCAGGGTATAAATCCTTACACCACGGATTTTACAGCCTCGGCCCGCCTGAGCGGGTTCAATATTCACGGCGTTAGACACGGTAGTGAGCCGCCTACCTTTATCGCTCTTGTCTGTGATCCGCTTAGCCGCTTGCCGATTCGCACCGCCTATTGGATTTGGCAGTTTACGAATCTGGGATGTTTGGTAGCCGCTTTGTGTCTGTTAATCGGTCCCGCGTCCGGGATAACGCCTTGGACAGGGTTATCCCTTGTAGCGCTGACCGCGCTTTATCCTCCGCTTGTCACACACATTTGGATGGGTCAGAGCAAGCTTCCAGCACTGCTGCTATTGGTACTCACGATGCGTTGGATGGAGCGCCGCCGCGAACGCCGTGCCGGCTTCACACTCGCATTAGCCTCATTGTTGCGATTCTTCCCGTTGGGGCTAGTTGGGTATCTGCTGTTGCAGCGGCGATGGCGAATTTTGTTCTATACGGGGCTCGGCATTCTGATCGGCGGCGCAGTCACTATCGCGCTGGCAGGGATTCACAATTGTATCAGCTTCATCACCGCGGCGGCGCGACTGGTCGACCAATCGTGGACGGTTACCGCGCGCGACATTTCAATCGACACCTTCATAGCTCGTCAACTGCACGCAATACTGCCGGCTTCGGTTCATTTCGTCTCCTCAGCCGCATTCGCGATCAACATCGTTACAAAATTATTGGTTTTGCTGGCAACCGCAAGGGCGACGCTTGCTCAACCGGCTGGATGTGACCCCGACTCGCGTATCTATTCGTTATGGGTCGTCACCTCGATCGTTTTGCTACCCGTCGTCTGGGACTACGATCTGACTCTGCTGTTGCTCCCGTTCGGCGTCTTGATCCTCGTTGCCGTGCGTGGCGAAGCCAGCCGGCGCGCAATTGCGACGGCGGTAATCAGCTATATCCTGTCATTCTTTTGGGGATATTTGACCCCCGCCAGGTACGAATGCGGGTTCCTCTCGATGGTCGCCGCCTATCTCTCGGTCTATTGGCTGGCCGTCGATCAACCAGCGGCTGTTATCTTACCTGTTCGGTCGGTGCCGGCTGAACTCTGGCGGCGCCTCTCACCTACGGTATAGTGCGTCTGAATCCGGGGACAACGAACAACTAAGGGCTCGAATAGGTAATCGATGAATGTGCGGAACTATTTCCGAATGAAGTCGCGGAAGTTTGGCTGCAACCATGCTTTTTAAGCGGGACCTCAGTAGCGTCGGAGCGCTCGTCGCTTATCTGATTCTCTCCTTTCTATTCTTCGGACGTGGTTTGGTTGGTCATCTCTCGGATCGCTACATAGGGATCGGCACCGACCCCGGCTTGTTCATATTTTTCCTCGAATGGTGGAAGTACGTCTTCACTCATCACGTGAATCCGTTTTTCACTTATCTGCAATGGGCACCGAGCGGCACCAATCTGGCTTGGGCTACCTTCATTCCGCTTTTTGGAATCTCCGCGATTCCGCTGACCGCCACCCTGGGTCCTATCGCGACGTTCAATCTGTTGGTGCTGCTCTGTCCTGCGCTCGCGGCTTGGACCGCCTTTCTCCTTTGCCGGTATCTATGCTCATCATCCTGGGCCGCTGTAGTTGGCGGTTATGCTTTCGGGTTTTCCCCGTGGATGCTCGCCCACTTGCTCGGCCATCTAACGGTGTTGATGATGTTCCCTGTGCCCCTGATGGCACTGGTGACTTTGCGCAGGCTCAACCAGCAAATCAGCGTACCCAAATTCACCATTATCTTCAGCGCCCTACTTGTCATTCAGTTTCTGTGCTGGCCCGAGGCCGTGGCTACCGCGACCCTCTTCGGTGCAGCAGCGATCGCTATCGCCTGGTTGACCGCGCCGGAATGGCGCCAACGCCTCCTCGAGTTAGTGCCTCCGTCCTTCTGCGCCTACCTCTCGGCTGCGCTGTTGTTAAGTCCCTATTTGTACTACTTTTTCGCGTTCGGCCAGCCCGCTTTCCCTGGTGGAATGAGAGAATTCGTTTCGGTACGACCTATAAATTTCCTAATTCCATCCCCCGTCAATCTGCTGGGAACTCTCTCGCTATTCCCCAGACTATTCAGCGGAGGATACATCTATGAAACGGGAGCATATATCGCATTGCCACTCCTCCTCATCGTCGTGAGCTTTGCCCACTCGGCTTGGCACGACTGGCGCGCTCGATTGCCAGTGAACCTTCTGATCATAGTCTCTGTCGCCTCAATGGGATCCGCACTCTCGATACCGGGGTACCGGCGCATTCCCCTGCCGTGGGCGATTGCGGCGCATTTTCCGCTGATGGATAAAGCTTTGCCCGCGCGATTCTCGGTTTACGGTTTTCTAATTCTTGGAATCGTCCTGAGTTTGTGGCTCAGTCACAACGCCATCCGAAAGAGCGTGCGAGTGATCGGAGCCTGCGGTGTTGTGTTTTTTTCGCTGCCGAATCTGAGCGCTGCCTTTTGGACGTCTCCGGTCGATACTCCGGCGTTTTTTTCGATGCGAGAGTTCACGCACTATCTCGCACCGGGCGATAATGTGTTGATCCTTCCGTATGGACAATTAGGCAACAGTAATATTTGGCAGGTAACCAGCGGATTTTATTTTCGCATGGCGGGCGGGTACCTCGGTCAACCGCCTATTCCAACCGAGTATCTGCCATTTTTTCCGATTGTGTATGACCTATACAATCTCGCCGATTCTCCTTTTGCTGGTGAATTGCTGAAAACGTTTCTAGTGCACAAGCAAGTTAAGGAGATCGTCGTCGCGGACGAAGGCGCGCATGTTTGGAGAAGCAGTTTCAAAGGAATATGGTTTCCGGAAGCTACGGAGCTTGATTCGAATGAGAAAACGGTGATTCGTTCACTCTTCGCGCATCTAAGCGTTACCCCTATTCATGTCGGTGGAGTATCCCTCTATAGGGTGCCTCTTGAGCAACTGAAGGCCTATAGGAACGTCGATCCGCTCAAGCTTGGACAGCAAATGGCAACAGCCCAGCTCGATACGCTTATCAAGGCTGCGGACGAATATCTTTCAACTGGTCATCCTCTATCGGATCTGAATCCAGTTGAAGTACAACGCTTAGGATTCTTGCCGCCGCATTGGGTCGGTGGCACTGGAATCGTTAACCCAAAATGGTCTCTTCAGAATGGTTTGATGCTTTCGTCCTGGAGTAACAGCGATATAGTGCTTGGCGTCATTGGCGAACGCGAAACCGTCGAGCATCTCGCGGCCACGCATCGGCCTTATGCGAAGGAAGCAGCAGTCTCGCCATTAATATCCACGATGGCTTGGGCCGAGAGCACCCGATGGATTTTGCTGCTGGAGTATGATCGAGGCCGTCTGGCTTCCGCAGCCGCGATGATGGGTCGGAAATAATCGCCGATAGATCTGCGTTCCTACGCGGCTCCAATTGTTATACCAAGGCTCCAGGACCATGGGAGGAGCACACATGCCGCTTCGAGAAATAGACAGGCAGCAAACGCCATCAGAAGGGAGTTTACTAGATTCTGAATCCAAATCTCTCCCGCATAACTATAATTTCCTTTAGCATCCAGCGCCGTTAACCCAGCGGCATTCAACAGCGCAACGAACGGAAGTGACAGTAATGATGACCCATGTGGATATGAATATTGAACCTTGCCGTTTATTTTGACCAATTGATAAAACGAACGCCAAACTTCGAGATCTGGATGCGCCGGCAGCATCGACTCGTCGAGGCCGGGGATTCCGATATCATTGAGGGCTGGCGTTCCGTGCTTCAGAATGCTCTCGCTGACGAGCATCGAATATTTTGGATCTGCTTCGATTTCCTTAATTGGAGACAAGAAAAAGATGACAAAGCCGAGCAAGAATAACGCGATCTGTGATCTTCGCTTAAGCGCCAGGCTTGGTCCGCGCGGCATCTCGTCCTCCCACCTGGTGCTTCTGACCTCTCTAGCAGGTTGCGGAAAAACTACCTTGAGAGCCCATTACTCAGTAGGAATAGCATGCCAGGGCACACGTAGGCGCATTATCGCTTGTGCCGAAAACGCTTCAAAATCCCTTTTTCCGCAACCTGCTAGGCCTCGTGGCCGTGTTAGCCATTGCGTTCCTCAATAACTATGAAGACTGGGGCGATGACTGGGCGCAGTATGTGCTTCAGTCGAAGGCTATTCTGAATGGCAATTTGCGAGAGTGTATTCAACAGAACGCATTCATGATGCAACAATCTGCGCGGCCGCCAGGTCCAATAGTATATCCCCCTGGGGATTGCCTCTATTGCTGGCCTTGGAAGGGCATCTGTTCTCATTCAATCTCGGAGTATTCAAGATTTTCAATATCCTGATTTTCCTGTTGCTCGTCTTCGCCATCCACCGCCTCGCTCGCAAGTTCGTCAGCGAGGCCCAGGCACTCGCAGTGTCTCTCAGCTTTGGATTCAACCCGACCCTTCTCTATTACTGCAACCATATACTAACCGAAATACCCTTTACCTTAGTTTCGGTCTGCGCTTTCATAGCTATGGAATCCAGCGACTCGCACGGACCTTCGCGCGCTTGATCTCAGTTGCTAACGGGCGTCATTGCGTTCTTAGCCTTCACGTTCAGGCTCAATGGCATTCTGATACTTGCGGCTGCCACTGCCAGGGAGTTTCTGGTTCGTTCCGTCGATCAAGGCTGGCGTGGGACGACTCTAAAGACACTTTTGACGCCCTATGTTACTTTCGTACTGCTGTTCGCAGTCTGGTCTGTTGTACTCCCAGGCGGTGGGGAAGGCCATCTGCTAATCGTGCGCGAGATTTCGATCAAGTCGATCATCATCAACACGCTTACTTACCCGGTCTCCCTGTTCTATGTTTTCACGGGAGGGTATCATTCCATCGTACTGGCTGCCCTCTTATGGCCAGTTGTCATTCTGGGTGCTTGCAGAAGCTTCCGCAGAACCGCTCATATCAGCATTTATGGATTGTTGACCTTGGCACTCTATTTCATCTGGCCAGCCGGTGGTTTTCGATACATGATTCCGCTTACTCCTTTCCTGGTCATCTTCTTGATGCTAGGCCTTGACCAACTTGCACACGGGCGGGCGGCTGGGAAACTGGACCTTTTGCTGTCGCGCGGGGTTCAATATGGAATCCCGATTGCGCTCTTGATAATCGCACTCGTTATTATCGGTACGGGGATACTTCATCGAGAAAACTGGAATCCCTATGACCAACCTAGTTCGCAGATGTTTCAATGGATCAGACGGAATACGTCCGGTGACGCCGTGATTTCGTTTTTTAAGCCGAGAGCCATGCACCTGCTTGGCGACCGTATATGCCTTACCGCGACGACAGCCGATATCAGGAAGGCCTCCTATCTGGTTTACGCAAAAAGGCTGACTCCGAACGAAGATCAACCGTCACTGGAACAATATCAACATGTTGCCGCTCTGATTTCGGCCTTCGAAAACCGAAACTTCGTCGTTTATCGAGTCGGAGCAAAACGATAACCTCACTGTGGACACAATGACGTCGAATAAAAGTCAATTCGGGTGCGTGCCGGCCATTGGCGTTGCGAAGCGGCCGGCGCCGCGCAGACAGTGCCATCACCAGCCGATCTTGGGAAATACTATCCACTCGACCACCCGCGACAGCGAGTAGGCCAGACTGCTCTACCTACGCGTTCGCAAACCAAATACTCTTGGTGCGAGTCTGAATCAGGATTTAAAAAGGAAATTCCCGGTTTATAACGGAAGATAACGAGGAAGACTGTGCCGCGACGATCGTCTCAGGGGTTGATGTTGCTGCAAGCGCGATCTGAACAAGCGACGCCGATAGTGGCGGCTGGCACACGCAAAGCGTGAAACTGATACCCATATCGTTTCGACTTGGCCTCGCGGCCCTACTTGCGATCATCGTTGCCGATGCGGCGAGCCAAGCACGTGGAGCGTCACCCGGGAGCGCAGCGACACCGGCTGAAAGCAGAATCGCCGTTATTCTCGTATATCATCGGTTCGGCCCCAAGGTGACCGACAGCATGACGGTCACGACGCCGGTGTTTGCCTGGCAGATGAAGTATCTCCATGAGAACGGATACAGCGTAGTGCCTTTGAGCGAGGTCGTGAAATTCGTTCTGGGAAGCGGAAGTCTGCCGCCACGCGCGGTTGCGATCGCCGCAGACGACGGGCATCGCACGGTTTTCACCGATATGAAACCTCTGGTCGAGCATTACCGCATACCCGTGACGCTTTTCATTTACCCGTCGGCGATATCGAACGCCTCGTACGCGATGACGTGGGAACAATTGAGGGATCTCAAAGCTACCGGATTGTTCTCCATCGAATCGCACACCTATTGGCATCCGAACTTTCGCAGCGAAAAGAAGCGCTTGGCGCCGGAGGCCTACCGAGGTCTCGTCGCGACGCAACTCGATAAGTCGCGGGAGACACTGGAAAGAAGATTCAACTCGAAAGTCGAGATGCTCGCGTGGCCCTTTGGCATATACGACGATGAATTGATCGCAGCGGCGAGAAAGGCGGGCTATATCGCGGCTTTCTCGATCGAGCGCAGCAATGTCGCGCCGGGCGCCAACGTGATGGCCATCCCTCGCTATATTGTCACCAACCACGACACCGGTAGGGCGTTCGCAAATCTTGTTTCAGGCGGTTCCGCAGAACGCTCGATTCAACCTTCGCTCCCCAATAACCCGTACTAACGACTAGTAAAGGACTCAATCGTGCCCGAGTTTAGAATATGCAACTAAGAGCTTCCGGATTCTTCAAGATGATTTTCGCGATTGCGCTACTCGCCGAGTGCCTGCTGAGGCCGGACGTGGCGGCGGCGTTTAGTGGAACGGTGATTGACGGTTCGAATCATCGGCCGGTCGAGCATGCGTTTGTTACGCTCGGCCACACGGTAATGAAGACGGACAGTAACGGAAGTTTCACCATCGACGGTCCAGGAGATGCGATTGGCTTCAGAGCATACGGCTATGCGCGACAATCCGTAGAGGCTAGTGAATTCGGCAATGGATCGCATGAGGTTACACTGACGCCGTTTCAGCCCAAGGCACTGTACCTGTCTTTTTATGGTATCGGCAGCGCGAAATTACGCGAGGAGGCCCTCAACCTGGCTGAGAAGACCGAAATCAACGCGGTGGTTATCGACGTCAAGGGCGACCGCGGAGGCGTCGCATTCCGGAGCGCGACTCCATTGGCAAGCAATGTGGGCGCGCAAAAACTGATTACGATTCGCGACGCTAAAGCTCTGCTCGATCGTCTTCATGTGAAGGGCATCTACGCGATTGCGCGAATCGTGGTGTTCAAAGATGATCTACTCGCGACGGCCCACCCCGACCTGGCGGTGAAGCGGGGCAATGGCGCCATCTTCAAGGATCGCGAGAGACTCGCGTGGACCGATCCTTCGCGCAAGGCGGTGTGGGACTACAACATCGCGATCGCGGTCGAAGCTGCAAAGCTGGGTTTCGACGAGATTCAGTTCGATTATGTTCGCTTTCCCGACTCACCGGGGTTGATTTTCTCCGTTCCCAACAATATGCAGAATCGGCTTGCCGCAATCTCCGGATTCCTCGGCGAGGCACACCGGCAACTTACGCTGTACAACGTGTTCGTCGCGGCCGACGTCTTCGGCTACGTCATGTGGAACCTGGACGATACCCACATCGGACAACGGCTTGAGGAGCTCTCACCGGTGGTCGATTACATCTCGCCGATGCTCTATCCGTCGTGCTTTCAGTTCGGCATTCCCGGTTACAGGAATCCCGTTGCACATCCGCGTGAAATCGTTTTCCTGTCGCTACAGAACGCACGCGAACGCAGCGGAATCCCCTCTATCCGGTTTCGGCC
>VFSW01011428.1_pt1 | contig 12485 bp, 27 predicted proteins | sample 5358111 | NCBI WGS metagenome assembly VFSW01 (sample SAMN11554181, study PRJNA540505) | mine drainage metagenome | isolation source: sediment from site ElyBrook_90M | place: USA: Ely Copper Mine, Vershire, VT | collected 2017
GCTCTCGCGCCCCCGGCGAAGTTGTCCAACCCTGTTGACGATATACGTACCTTCGACGAAGTGTAAGCGAACGTCGAGGGGACTCCGGGTGTAGAGCCATCGTCGCCTAGCTGTATGCCGAGTCCAGGTGTGGCGGCGTTGGGATTCAGGTAATACACCTTCGTTGCGGCCATGTTGAGGCCACCACGAACGAGGAGCGCACCATAGGTGCCACCCTCTATCTCACCGCCCGACCAGATCAGGAAGGAGTCGTTAATAACAGACCAGTTGCCAGTCCCCCATACATGACAGCCGATGCACTGGAAGCCCCCGGCCAGGAACTTCTGACCCCCGGAATGGTCGTCCTCGACCCACAGGTTCCCGGCTCCGCCTGCCTGGTTATTGGAGAACCAGATGCAGCCGATTGCGATGGAGTCATGCGGGCCTCGATTGTGGTGACCCCAACCACCGTTGTAGCAGGACTTGACGTTTAGCCATACCGATTCAAGAGAGTCCGTGTTGGTTCCGTAAGCGAACGCCCCCGTAAACATCCATTCCGACCAGATGCCGTCTGAGTAGCAGTTCGTGACAGTGACATTCTGGACGTTGAAAGCCAAACCATAAAACCGAAGGCCCCATGACGGACCCGTCTGGTTGGAACGGTTGCCGTCAATGGTCAGGTCACGAATAGACCAGTTGGTGATTCCACCCGAAGTACCACCCCCTGTCAGGGTCGCAAACTGGTAGCCCTGCACCACGTCGGCGTTCGCCCCTGATGCCAACTTGATGGTGGTGACGTACTTACCCGCGCCCTGCCAGACGGTGTTGGAGTGCTTCGTTAGACCGGACACCCAAAAGGTGCCGGGCTTGAACGCAACGACACCGCCCACTGCGGTAGCCGCCGATTCTGCCGAGTTGATGGCAGCTGTATCGGTGACTCCGGTGGTGTCTCCCGAGGGCGACACGGTGACAACGACGGGCGCATAAGCGCCATTATGCGGATCGTAAACGATACTACCCATTTGATTCATCTTCCTCATACCAAGTATAGATTAAGTCAATGGTGGCGCCATTAGGTGCAAGGATATAGCTTCCAGCTTCGATCTCAAGAGTGAGACTATCGCCAGGATTCAGAGCCTTACCTCTAATAGTCTGACCTTGCAGTCTTTCTTGAGTAGAGGAAACGTAAACAATACCTGCGCTAGACGTTTGATTCTGAATGAAAATAGAATCCATGTTTATCTTTGGTGCCCAACCAGTAACAATCTCGTTAGCGGGAATCTGTAGGTTGCACAAAGTGTCCCACCGATTAGCTCGCCTACGGATTACTTCCGGTATCTGACGATCCACATATTTGATTGATTCCTCATAGGTCTTGCCAGGAGAAAGCTTCACTCGTTTGACTGAAGGAATAGGGGCAGGAGTTTCAGTATCAACCACTTCTGGCTCACTAGCAAGCGGAGTCTGAGTCATTGACGTATTATAGTCAACCTGCTTTTGTACCTCTTGGGAAGTAGTTAGCAAGTCTTCCGTTTGCCCCAAGGGTAGAGGATAGGAGGGAAGCAAAGCGTTATGTGCGCCAGCTTCCTTTTTGTGTTGTAGTTCTCTAAGGTCCATTGATTACTCTCCTATCCGTTCATTGCGTAGGACCAAGATGATGCCGAAGGTCCACCCATCCAAGGTGAGCCTTGAATGTTGGTTATAGGACCAATCTGAGTAAGTACCGGCGGCCTAACGCTACCGATAGTAGGGGCAGGAACTATGACATATTGCAGTTTGTGTCTATTCTTTGCTACGTCATAAAAAACGAAAGCGACAGCACCGAGACTCAAAGCTATGACAGTAGGTATCATGCGGCCGCTACCTCCGCAGCAGCTTTTACTTTACCAGAGTTAGATAGAAGACTTCCTATATCAATCGTTCCGACTACGATGACAGCAAAGCCCGCAAGTACCATAGCGAGACCAACCAAAGCTAGCGAACCTCTAACTAAAATCATATCAATCGAATGAGATACGTCAGTAAAAGGATCAAGTGAAGTACCGGGATTAAGTATTTGATTGAAAGAGTGAAGGAAACCTCCACCACCCAAAGAAGGTGTAGAGGTATTAGCGCTAGTCAGTTGTGCAGCGCCTACCTGACTACTTCCACTAGAAGTATTGATCGGTTGCGCACCACCTGACTGCAAAATCTTGTTCATTGTGTTTACTACTTCGGCACCGTAGGCACCGATAGTTACTGTGTTGCCAGCCGAAGGGTAGGGAACAGAGTTTTGGTATTGAGGGACGCCAGCCCAGGCAGGGTAATACCATGCTTCGGCTACGTTGTTCCAGTTTTGATAGGTAGCATACTTTTGGGTAGCGTCATAAGCAGCGACAGCATCTTGTACGGAAGGTGGAGCATCGCCAGCGGGAGCATTAGCATAAGCAGCGTATCCCGCATCTGTAGCTTCCGCTGACCATGTTGACTGAATATATTGGTAGGCTCCCGATGCTCCACCACCGGAGTTATAAGCAGAGTAGTTACCACCTGACTCTGTTTGTCTCTCCGCTTGCAGGAAAGCGGTTAGTTGCTGAATGAATGACAGCGGGGCCATTTGATTTATTCCTAACTTACCGGATGGTTAGCAGTAGCAGAAATATTTGGATCATAGATTGATGGAACAAGTACCTGTGCACCTTGTACTGCCTGGCTAGTTCCCTGTGTAGGCGTTTGCTGACCGGGAGCTAGGAAGTAAACTGGCGCACCACCTGACACATTGTAACCAGAGTATCCCTGTGGCCCACTACCGCTTTCTACGCCTAGCAAGGTGTATTGAGTACCACCTACGCTTACATTACCGAAACCATACTGAGAAGAGCTAGGCGCTGTTTGCTGGGTAGAAGCAGGAGGATTATTTGGTATAGAGCTAGAAGGGGTACCGGTACTAGTTCCGGTAGGACCAGCACCGGAGGTACTGCCATTATTAGGAGTACCAGCGTTAGGACCGTAATAACCAGTGTAGGGAACCAAATACTGTGTAGGTGAAACGGTACTACCACTAGAAGGATTGAAAGTAGTTGCGGTAGAAGTGCCAGAACTAGAAGACGACCGATGCAAAAAGCTATAAAGGATAGCTCCGGCCGTTATACCACCGGCCGCCAGTACCAAAGTTTTATGCTGACTCCATAGTTCCTCAAGATTCACTTACTTACCTCCATACAACGTAGCAGCACCAGCCGCCACATAGGCGGAAGGAAGCGGAGCAGGAATACCCGGATCGGTAGCCATTGATGAAACCTGCCATCTAGCGTATTGCTGCGCATTATCAACCTTAAGGTGAAACAGTCCCTGCGGAGTAGCGGAGTTATATTGGAGCATGTTTACAGGATTAGGGGAAACGTCAAGGTCTATATTCTTTTCCCATTTGTTTGATCGGACAGCAACAGGACCGACCGCAGCATAGTTTTCAGGAATAATAGTAATGTGTACCGGCTGATAACCAGCATCAATCAAATGAGGTATAGAAGGATCACCTACACCGAAGTTAGGACCATCGGCAGAGTACCCATATATGTAATCAATCGAAGATGGCAGAGCTCCAGCCGGTTCTACGTAAACCATGCGTGCCATAGAACCTACTTTCCTAGCAATGTGTTTACGAAAGTAGTAGCACCGGAGAAAAATCCCTTGAAAAGATTTGCCCCGCTACCGTTAGGACCACCTGTAACGAACATGAGAACGATTATTCCAGCAAAGACTAGAACTAGGAAACGTACCATTAGGCACCTACTAAAGACTGAAAAAGCGAAGTGCCAAAGCCAGTCACGCTGGAAACTTCCGAAGGTCCACCAGAACCAGACTTAGTGAAATTGTAGACCATAGTAGCAATGACGGCCAGACCGAGAAAAGCGAAGAATGCACCCATTGATTTAACCTCCCTTCACAGAACTAGAAGACTTGAATGGATTCAGTGCCCAATAAATCAAAGTAGCCACTAGGAAAGCCACCACTACCGGAGCAAACCTAGTACCACCTAGAAAAATCAAACCAACCACACCGCCAACAAAAGCTAGCGCAGTTTTACCAATACCTCCCCCTGAACTAGGGGAAGTAGGCAACGGATTACCGTTACCGTTTACTTGAGGTAGTGGGGTAGTAGAGCCTGTCCTAGGTGGAGGGTTAGGGTCAGTTATGTAGCCAGTAGGATTAGGTGGCTGTGATACACCGATACCATTAGAGTAGCCAGGCTCAGGGTAACAAGGTCCCCCACTACTGTTTACCCAGGCATTAGGAAGACCAACCAAACCAGTCATGTAGATACAAGGTCCACCTTTGCTAGCCATCTAGACTGTCCAAAGACCTTGCAGAGCCAAATAGAAATCGTGAACATATCCCTTGCGGATAGCAAGTAGAACTAAAGTAGCTGTCAAAAGTACGATAATAGTTTTAGTCATCAAACCTCCGTTTACGGTGTGACTGGAGGAAGTTCAGGAATAACCGGCTCCGGTGGCGCAGGCTCCAGCGTTCCACCGGCAGATCCTCCGCTAGTGGGATCACCGGTAGCCCAAGGATCACTTGTATAAGGGATACCCGGTAGTGGATTAATCAAAGGTCCGCCACCGGAAGACTGTTCACCGATACCGACGATAGCTCCGATCATGGCAGCTAGTCTCCCGCTAATGGCACCAAACAAGACAAAGGTGCCACCGATTATGAGTAAGCCACCAAACAGGAATGTCACGATTACTCCCCGATGCGGATGTTTACAAGATGAGTTAGAACCAGCAAACCGAAAAGAGCCGCAACTGCCAGAACGGCTCCCATTTCAGGAGAAAAGCTAGGCATTGATTGATCCTTTCTTAGTAGCTGACCGGGACAACACCAAAGTCATACGTAGTAGCGTAAGCATTAGTAAGAGCGGTACCACTCTTGATGCGGGTAACAGTCTGAGCGGCAGGGTAAGGCTTAATGCCACCGAGGTTAGCCAGAGCAACCGAAGGGGTAACAAGCCCCTTGTAGGGAGTGAACATAGGAACTTCGGGATCAAAGCCACCGATCAAGTCATGGATAGTGACTCCCTTGGGTAGAAAACGACCGTAGGCACGCTGGTACTTCTGATACTTAGCCCAAAGAGTATTGGACTGGTCATCAAACTCATATCGAGCATTGCTTCGATTGTCCGAGTACCAAAGAGCAGTGTAATCAGGATCAATCGGAGATTCATTATTGACCAGAATCTCGAAACGCTTGTGATAAATCATGGCCGTACGGATCTGGAGTTTGGCAAACTGACCAGCGTTAGGGATTGCATAGCCAGAGTTGGTGTCAAGTTCTAGAGCCATCATAACCTGCGGAGTAGGGATACCACCTGCAAGCTGCGGAGGAAGCTGATCAAGAGTACGTGACTTCCAAAGTGCACGCACAGTACCGGCGGTAGTAGAGTTAGTGACAGCAGTAACGCCAGCGCCAGCCGAAACAATCGCATTGTTCTCTGGCTGAACGCCTACAAGCTGACCAACCCTAACATTCAGCAAAGGACGGGAAGAAGGATCGCCCAGAGGGACAGCACCGACCAAGTTTTCCTGACGCCTAGCGTAAAGATTACGAGCCATCATCATACGCACATAGAAGGTAAAAGTATAGTTTTGAATAACGGTCGCAGTACCACTATTGGTATAGGTGCTGCCAGGAGTGACAGGAATAGCGGTAGCGGGAGAACCGGCAGGGGAAGTATCAACAGAGCTACCGTCGTCCAACCAAACGGCCGGAATAGTAGGACCAACGACAGGATTGCTAGGGCCATAGTTCATCTGGTCATAGCTATCATGCCTAGAAGTAATCTCGTCCAGCCAGAAAGGAACCAGAGAAACAGGAGGGATAGACTCCGAACCACCAATCAAAAGATTGGCGATAAGAAGATTGTAGGGAAGGTAAGGGGACCAAGTATAAGACTGACCGGCAGGAATAGTGACAGTAATAGGGAGACTAACCAGAAGGTCAATCGAAGTACACCAGGCAGCATAATCCTGAACGGGAGTATCCCAAGTGAAAAGCTGGCTACCGCCAGAAACATTCAGCGGACCAGTACCATTCTGAATAGCAGAAAAATCTTCCCTGGCGTACTGGAGGAAAAGATAAGCAATATCCTGCGGAGTTACCTGCTGAGTAGTCGTATTGTTTGCCATTTAAGCCGCTGCCTTCCATGCCGAAACCAAACCATTTGAGAGATTAGAAAGTACCGGGATATTCTTGCTACCAATCCACTTAGACAGAGTTACCGCACCAATGATGAAAAGCATTGCGGTACCTCCGGTAAGAATCCATGCTGAAACATGGCCAAAGTTCATTTAGGCGTTTCTCCTATCGTCTTAAACCATTGATATTGATTTTGGAAGTAGTGACCCTCACCGTCGTAATCGACAGCTACGTGATAGAAACCATGCAAATGATCTTGTCTTTCAGTATGTCCCCATTTAGTTGAATCCTCATAGGGTAACCTAGTCGGCCTAATGTAACCAGAATACATTTCTTGTAGATATTGAATGTCACGAGGGAAAGAAACATTAAAAAGAAACTGATGAGTAGCCTGGGAGAGTAGCTGACGTGGCACATAGACTGGTTCTTGAGTACAACCGATCAAACCTACGTCTTTACCTCCACCACGCTGAAATACGTTTAGCAGTTGCTCTCCAGCGCTTTGAGCAGACTTCACTACCTGAACGTACTCATCAATGATTAGAACAATACCGCCAGTTTCATAGGCGGTACCGATTATATCTTCCGCTTCCTCATATGGCTTACGATTGTTAATGACTATCAATCGTCGGGGAGAAACTTTTTCCGGTCGCCATAGACCAAACATTTTTTTCTTTGGTTGGCGTACCGTAAATCCCCATTCTTGTAAAGACTTCCAATCTTTAGGATCGTTTTTGGTATCAATCCACCAAGCTTGCCAGTCTTTACTTTCTCTAGGAACCAATATAGAAGCTAAAGCCATTGCGTGTTTTGTTTTACCAGACCTAGTTTTGCCTACTTCAGCAAACCTTTGGTTAGGTGCAATGTCTATTAGCCTTTCCTCATGCGACGTTCTCTGTAGGTCTGTCATGCACCGCACCTGCCATATTCGCTTGAGTTTGTATCATTTCCATCTGCTTTTGTAGCATATCCTTAACCTGTGCTACTTCGGTCCTAGTTTGCATTACTCGCCAACCATATTTAGCGGCTGCAAAGCCAGCAAGAGCCAAAGCGAGTATTCCAGCGTTACTTTCAATCCAAAGACCGATAGCCTGTCCCATAGGTGAAACAGAAAAACGAGCGGCAGCTTCCGCAAGTCTTTTTGCTTCACCTTCACTAAAAGTAAGCCTAGTGCGTAGAGATGGGTCCCAAAGTTTGATTACTTTACCATCCGGCCCCATACCCTCAAAGATAACGGTATCTGCCCATTCAGCGGGAATGCCAGCATAGTTACTGACAGCACTAAACAGGAAGGGATTGGCGTCATTCAGTATAAACTTAGTCCATTGATTAGTACGTTCTAGCCTCATCTTGTCATTCTGAGAGACAGCACTAGTCGAAGCTTTACTTATCGGAGTAGGCTCTTTAGGCTTAGCAGCCGGAGTCTTCGGAGCATTTTCCGGTGGCTTACGATTGACAGTAAATACGGTGCTGGTTGCCTTGGCAGGATTCTTTCCACAGCTATCAAGGTGGTATTCGTAACGCCTAGGATCATTAAAAGCTTGACCACACTCAGGATATGGGCAAACTAAGTCCTTGACTTCTACGTCTGTATCTTCCATTTCATTAACCTCTCTAGAATCCAAGTTTTCTGAGCCAGTGTTGATTGGTAGTGATTTCGACAGGGATGTCGGGTGGGATGATTGTCGGCTCTGGTTCTGGTTCTGGTTCTGGCTCTGGTTCCGGTTCCGGTGTCGGTTCCGGTGTAATGGATTGCTCAAGTTTACTCTCCATTTGCCCCACTCTGTCGCTTAGGAAAGAGTGACTGTCGGAATGTGTTTGATGCTTTTCATCATGACCGTCTAGTCGAAGTTCAATCTTTTCTAGACGGTCATCTAGGCTTACATGCCTTTGATTGTGTTCAGCTTGGTAGCCATCTTCCGTGGGCACAGGGATTACTACTGGCTCCGGGGTAGGCGTAGGTTCTGGTTCCGGTTCCGGTTCCGGCTCAGGAACAGTTACCTCTACTTCCATTTAATCACTTCCCTCTTTGCTTAGAACGTACACCAGCAATAGTCCTAGTAGCCCATTGGTTAGCAGTACCACTCTTTGCAATCGTTTTACCAACTGCCTTTTTCGGCGGAGGCTTTCGCTGGTTGGTAGCTTTGGTCGCCATTTCAGTTGAATACTCCCCGCTTTTTATTCTTGCGAGGTTTAATATCGTAGTTGTCTTTAGCAAACTTCACAATGAGATTAGTGATTGGTTGCGGACATTGGTCACAGGTTTCTCTAGGCTTATGGCCTACCGACTGCCTATGGGCAGAGAAAGCAGCTACGTCTATCTTGTTTACCTGACTAGCTATATCTTTGGTGCTCAACATTTTAAGCCTCCGACAGGTAAGTGATACTAGCCATCTTGCCAGTATCACTAGTGTTCGATTGGTTTTTTCGTCCAGATTCCAAAGCGTTCCGGTACATAAGGAACATGCTACCCAGGACAGCAGCCACTCCGACCAAAGGCCAAAGAGAACCAGTCAGAGCAGCACCTACTACACCGAAACCAATGGCAGTAACGCCACCTACTTTTACCCATTTCCAGAGAGTATCTGCTCTATCGTCAGCAAATAGCTCTGTAGTTTGCGGGCTAGAGTTAGTGGCACTAGCAATGTTCATAGCTAGGTCAGCATAGATGCCAAACAAAGCAGCAGCACCCATGCCAATAGCAGAGATAGCCATATACCTCCTTTAGGTGATTTACTAGTGAACCACTATTAAACATTTTACCATATGTCCTGTTGACGTTTATAGGACCAAAGTGGTACCATTTGATCGTGACCCCAAGGTCACATAAACCAATCACTATAGGAGAGCATCAATCAAATGCCTTTCACAAATCCCCCTAAGTACGATCAAGACCGGGAGACTTGGCCCGACTTTGTCGGAGAGACTGTCATAGTCGAGCCAATCAAAAAGCATACTAATGTGCCTACCCGGTACGGTGCTCAAGATTGCTATGAGAGTATCGTTTGGGTACTCAGGGGTAACTCCCTAGAGCCTCATGCTGGAGTGCGTATTTTCAATCAAAGAATCGTAAGCCAGCTAGAAGTCGCACATAGAATGTCTAGCCCTATTCCCGGTGTAGTTGCCAAGGATGGCAATAGCGTCCGCTTGACTGACGCTACCCCCGAGATAACGGAGTATCTTAGCCAGCTTTGGGACGGTAGTTCCTCGGATGGCGCTAGCCAAGGATAACGCATAACGATTGAATGGCCCCGGATAGGTAATCCCTATCTGGGGCTATTCTCTTTTTCTAGTTCAACCTAGCTAGGAAGGATCAAAGTTTGGAAGTAATCCTCTCGACAGACTGGCAGTTAGAGGAAACCTACTTTCGGACACTATTAAACCCTAATGAATCAATCAAAAACGAAAGTTTTAAGCGCTTACCCGGTGGTCGATACATTGTCATTCATACACCAAACGAAATACCTTCAGGTAAAGGTCACTGGGCAGGCGGACGTATGAACACACTAGAAGATGTCTTTAGTTTCATGCGTGGTTTAGGTGCGGCAGTTAGCTATGCGACAGCGGTAGAAAATGAAGATGGCACCTATTCCGTATGGATAGAAGACAAGGACTAATCAAATGCCTAGTGAGGGTATCGTTCTACCACCTACCGACTTTTACCAAATGCTTTCGGCCAATCTTGTCAATCGCTACAAAGCGAGTGACTTTGAGAGAATACGCATTAGCATGGAACCGATTGATTGGATAGCGCAGAACAAACCTCGCAACTGTTCACTCATCGTAGGATCAAAGCAAATAACCGACACTACAAACAAAGTCAAATACATGTATCAATGGCCTTTCTCCTATGGAGAACTGGCGGTGGAATACTTAAACCATTGTTTGATTGATTCTGAGCAGAAACCATTAGGAGGTTCGCCAGGACCTAAAGCTCCGGTTGCCTTCCGTGGCCCAACCAAAGGAAACTTTGCCTATGTCGATATCAAAGCCTGTTACTTTAGCCTTTACCGTTACGTCAATCTTGACCTTAGCTATTGCGATAGCTATTTTGACTCTGGCTCTATTCCTTTTCAGGATACTAGCGACCTTGCTCTATGCAAGCCATTGCGTAATACGCTATTCGGTATCCTCCGTAAAGCCTCACGTACAAGATACAAAAACGGTAGATACACTAGGACAAATGAAAGAAGCCAATACTACAGACCTATGATTAGTAACTACGTTCTATCTACTATGCAAGCGGTGGCCCAAGAATCATGGAGACTTTTCCCTGTTCAGCAATGGCTAACCGACGCAGCAATCATTCCTAGTTCATATGCACCCGAACTAATCGAATACTTAGCTGAAGAATGGCGACTAGATGCTAGAGTACAGGCCAGGGGACCAGCCTATTCGTTTGCGGCTGGCGTCTACAAGATTGGACAGAAAGTTACGTCAAACCTTCTAGCTCTTTCGTTTCAGTCAGGAAATACAACCACTTTCGAGCCAGTACCTATATCAATGCTTCGAGAGTTACGAAGGGAGGTAACAGATGGAAAAAATCATGATAAAAGCCTACATACCATTGGACCTTTATAATCAAATGATTGAATCAAAGAAAGACGATTCAATAAGTAGGTACGTCAGGGAAGCAATCAAGTCTAAGCTAGCTGAAAACAGTAACGAAAGCCGATAAGTAGATGGCAATGGTAAGCAGTTGTGTAAACGATAGGAGTAAATAATGTTGATTAGTTGTGACCAAGGCCATATATCCAAAGACACAGGAAACTACTCTGGCAGATTCTATTGCAGAGACTGCGACGATTTTGTGTTAGCACATAAGCAATACCCGACTCCTGTTGGTATTCATGTTCACTATTCAATAAATGGTGAAGACATTCGAGTAGATTGCGTTATTTGCTATGCTCCAGTGGCCAGGATCATAGGCGAGTCACTAGATGAATGTAGAAAGTATGCAAACGCATGGTTTGAAGGACAACCATGAAAGCAAAGAGATACCGTAGCTATTCGACTCAAGAAATGAGAGCCGTAGCGCAGGAATGCGAAAGATTGCGAGACTATCTCTACAGACAAGGAAAGCTAGACAAGGTAGAGTTTTCAAGTTTTACCAGAGTAATCACTACCATACGTACTAATGCGGTAGCGTCGCTAATCAATCAAGAATCACTCTTTGAGCAGAAAGCGGAAAGCAAGTGACAGAGCAAACTCCTAGTCCATTCTTTAAGCGTTCAATCCTCCACCACCTACACAACATATTCTCTCAAGAGTTCTACGAACAGAACACTAGGGATAGGTCGAAGATTCACATACCCGAAATAACTGGTTGTAGTCGCAAACTCTGGTTGAACCTACGCATGCCAGACCAAACTATCAATATGGTGAGCATGGCGATGAAAGTAGGTACTCAGTTACATGTACTCACGCAAGAGATATTGCAAGACCTTAACTTAATCACCAAAGAGCAAACCGAAGTCCCGGTAATCTTTAACGATTACCCTGTGATTGGTAGTGCCGACGTAGTATCTGGTGACTATGTAGTAGACTTAAAGTTTCAATCAAGTTGGTCTTTTGACCATCCTTTTTCTGAATCAACTCATGCCTATAAAATGCAAGTTTTGCTTTACGCCTATGGGCTAGGTAAAAAGTTCGGCACTGTCTTTGCTGTTAATCGTGGCACGCTAGGCTTTAAGGCCGTCACCTATATGACAGAGAAACATATTCACGAGATACGAAAGTATCTGAACAGAGCAAAAGAGATTTACGAAAGCGAAACGATGCCCCACAGAGAGCATCAAACGCCAGACAACTTTGAGTGTCGCTACTGTCCCCATAAGTCAGCATGTTGGGAGTCTTTTGATGAGTGAACCTAACGCCCAGGACCGGGGCACAGACCTCATGGCCGCCTTAGAAGCATCCCTCGCTTCGATCAGGCCGCACCCCTACACGGTGGACGCCATCCTCATCGGGGCCGAACCCTACCCGTGCGTCATTTGCGGGAAAGGCCGCGAAGACCATATCGGACAGGAAGGAAGTCACTAAATGAGTAATACCGTAGTCCTGTTTCCGTTCACTCAACATAAAGCAATCAAAGACTTCTTAGCCAATGCTCAAAGAATAAGTCTTCATTTTCCAACCATCTTTGCACCTACCGAAACCCAAGGTGCCTACGATACGGTACTGGCTACTCTTTGGGATTGGCCGGGTGACCTTGTCATCTTAGAACACGACATACATGCACTACCGGGCGACATACAAGACTTGATTGATTGTCCGTACCCTCTTTGCGCTAGGTCATATCAGATAGAAACCAATCATACTAAGGTCAA
>VFSW01011429.1_pt1 | contig 12485 bp, 6 predicted proteins | sample 5358111 | NCBI WGS metagenome assembly VFSW01 (sample SAMN11554181, study PRJNA540505) | mine drainage metagenome | isolation source: sediment from site ElyBrook_90M | place: USA: Ely Copper Mine, Vershire, VT | collected 2017
GAGTCGCTACCGTTACGCGCCGCCCGCCTTCAAAACTCGGGGTAGCTCCGAGCCGGGGGGCCTGCTGTCGGGCGGCCAGACCCGTCAGCTGGAGGGCCGCCTACCGCGGCATCTTGAAGGTGAGATGAAACGTATAGGCGACGTCGATGGGCCTCCCGTCGAGCTCGGCCGGGGCATAGGTGCGCGCCTCGAGGGCGTCGATCGCCGTGCGCTCCAGGAAGGGGAGGGTCTTGAGGGCGCGGCACTTGCGGACGTGCCCGTCCGCGCCGAGGATGCACTCCACCGCCATCCTCCCCTCGATCTCGTGTTCGTAGGCCCGCGCGGTGTACTCCGGGTCGGGCCCCGCGAGGCGGCGCGGTGGGGTGAGGCGGCCCGCGGCGACCGCCCCGGCGGCGGCCGAGCTCGGCTTGGTGCTGAAGGGGGTGAACCTCTCGCGTCCATCGATCACGGCCTCCTCATCGAGCTTGAAGAGGGCCAGCTCGTCGCCGACGCTGATCGTGGTGGTGGCCGCGGGAGCCGCCTGAGGCTCTGCAGTGCTCGGAACGGAGAGCAGCGTCAAGGTCACCGCCGTCGTCGCTAGGTGCGCCATGTGTGATTCCCCCCCCGCAGCATTGATGAAGGCACCCCTTCGACGTGGACGTGGGCGTCCAGCCAAACGCCGCGCTCGGCTTACTGAGGCTTGAAGGGATAGTAGATGAAGCCGGAGCTCTCCTCGCTGACCAGGACCGGCGTCGCTCCCAGATGGGTGGTCTTGAACCGAAGAGAGAACACCACCAGCACGCAGGTGCGCGTGGCCGGGCACGAGGTCGTGGGGACGAAGGCGGAGTGGTAGGTCGGGTCCTGCGCCAGCGGCGGGGTCAGCCACTGCACCATGAGCACGTCGTTGTCGGTGGTGCCCACGAGCACGAGGTCGGCGTACTGGAGGACCTCCCCCGGGCCTGGGCTGACCACGTCATTCGCGGACTTGAACGTGACCGCGTAGCCCCCGTCGGAGGGGGTCACGCCCTGCACGACGGGGCTGTCGGACTGGGGCGTGGCCTCGACGTGGCACTCGCCCATCGGGTAGCCGGTGCCCGCGATGGTGAACGCGTAGTCGCCGGCGAACGCGTTGTAGACCGTCCCGAGGTTCCCGATTCCGATGGGCAGGCCGCCGGCCTTGGCCCAGACGGGCAAGCCGGGTCCCCCATCGATGGTGTTGTCGACGCCAAACAGCGAGCCGGCGTCGAGCGCCGTGGGGTCGGCTTGAAGGATCAGCGTCAGCGTTCCGGACGATCCGGCATCCGGAACCTGCATCTGACTCACGGCCGGTGAGAGCTCGCCCCCGCCGCTCAGCTGCGGGGCGTCCACCACCGCGTCGATCACGTACGGGGCGCTGGAGACGGCCGGAGCGTAGCCGGTGATCACCTCGCAGCGGCGGAGCGTCGAGACGTCGAGGTTGTAGTCGCAGGCGTTGGTGAAGCCCGCGAAGACCGGCGCCGGGTAGGACAGGCTGTCGTTCAACAGGTCCCCCGCGTCGTTGTTCTGATGGAAGTCGTACTGCCCCGCGATCCAGTAGGTCCGCCCCACGCCCACCCCCAGCGAGTACGTGCCGTCGGAGTGCACCTGGACCTGGTACTGCGGCGCCTCGAACGGAGGACCGCCGTCGGGGCCCACCAGCGTCGGCGGATGGTCCCAGGCATCCGCCCAGGCGTTGTTCGTGGTCGGGAGGGGATAGCCGCCGTTGAGGGTCAAGCGGCCCGCGAGCGGCGCCCCGGCGCAGTCCGGCCCCGCGTCGAAGCCCGCGTCGGGGCCGGCGTCCGGCCCGGCGTCGTTGTAGTCGAGCTTGGAACGGCTGCCGGTGACGCACCTCGCGGCCACGCAGTGCTGCGCGTCGGGGCAGTTCGCGTCGTTGGCGCAAGGGGCTCCGTCGAGGTTCGGACAGGCGGCCGCGGCGATCGCGAGCGCGAGGAGTCCACGTCTCACAGCGCGTCCTCCAGCGGGGCCTTGTCCGGGCCGCCCAGCGTCTGGACCAGGAAGATCACCCCGCCGGTGACGAGCGCCGCCCCTCCGACGACCAGGGCGGTGATCCCCACCGTCGCGTAGTTCTTGGAATCGCTGTAGTAGCTCTGCGCCGTGCTGCCCGGCAGGGGCGCGGTCGCGCCCGTCAGCTGCGTCGCCTTGCCCTGCGCGGCCACGTCGAGCGCGATCCCCACGCCGAGGCCCGCGGCCCCGAGCCCCATGAGGATGAAGCTCGCGAGGCGGTTCGGGGGCTGCACCTTCGCCTCCTCGGTCACCACCAGCGGCACCGACGGGGCGAGCTCGGTCTTCCGCTGCGCCTCGATCAGCTGGGCGTCGATCGAGGTGAGCTCAGCCTCGACCTTCGAGCGGTCCTCGGCGTTGGGGGCCCGCCGCAGATACTCCTCGTAGTAGTGGCGGGCGTTGCGCAGGTCGGCGAGCTTCTCGTAGCACTCGGCGATGTCGTAGCTCAGCGAGGCGCTCGGGCTCAGCGCGTCCGCGGCCTTGAAGCTCCCGATCGCCTGCGCGAACTGGCCCCCGCGGAAGGCGGCCATGCCCTGCTGGTAGAGGCGCACCGCCTCCGGCGTGGGGCCGGGGCGCTGCTGCGCGGAGGCGATGGAAGCGAGGAACCAGGCCACGGGGAGGAGCGCTCTGAGCCAGTGAGTCGCCGAGGGCATTCGTGAGGTGAGTATCTCCGGCTCCGCCCTTCGGTTCAATCGAAGTGTTTTGGGGAAGTGTTCGGGGCTCACAGGCTGAACGTCGACCGCTTGACGAACCGACCGTCGCCCTTCTTCCCCTGGTACTTGAAGTCCTGCACCACCACCCGCCCGTGCGACAGCACGTGGCTCGGACCGCCGACCACCTCCTGGCCCTCGTAGGGCGTGTAGTCGACCTTCATGTGCAGCGTGCTCTGCTTCAGCGTGTGGCGCTTCAAAGGGTCCCAGACGATGAGGTCCGCGTCGGCGCCGATGGCGATGGTCCCCTTGTGCGGGTACAGGCCGAAGATCTTGGCCGGGGCGGTGCTGGTGATCTCCACGAAGCGGTTCATCGAGATCCGCCCGGTGCGCACGCCGCCGTCCCAGAGGAGGTACAGCCGCGTCTCGATCCCCGGCATCCCGTTCGGGATCTTCGCGAAGCTGTCCTTGCCCAGCTCCTTCTGGCCCTTCATGCAGAACGGGCAGTGGTCGGTCGAGACCACCTGGAGGTCGTGGGTCTTGAGGCCGCGCCAGAGGTCCTCCTGCATCGATCGCGGCCGCAGCGGCGGGGTGCACACGTACTTGGCCCCCTCGAAGCCCGGGCGGTCGAGGTCGTCCTCGGAGAGGAAGAGGTACTGCGGGCAGGTCTCGGCGTAGGTGGGCAGGCCCCGGTCGCGGGCCTCGACCACCTGCTTCAGCGCGCGCTCGGCCGAGAGGTGCACCATGTACACCGGGGCCCCCGCCATCTCCGCGAGGCAGATCGCCCGGTGGGTGCCCTCGGCCTCGGCGATCTGCGGCCGGGTGAGCGCGTGGTACTTCGGCGCGGTGTGGCCCTTCGCGAGCGCCTGCTGCACGAGGATGTCGATGGGCAGCCCGTTCTCGGCGTGCATGCAGATCAGCGCCCCGAGCTCGCCCGCGCGCTGCATCGCCCGGAAGATCTGGCCGTCGTCGACGAGGAACACGCCCGGGTAGGACATGAAGAGCTTGAAGGAGGTGATGCCCTCCTGGACCACCTGGCCCATCTCCGCCGCCGTGCGCTCGTTCACGTCGGTCATGATGAGGTGAAAGGCGTAGTCGATCGCCGCCTTGCCCTCGGCCTTCGCGTGCCAGGCGTCGACCCCCTTGCGCAGCGGCTCGCCCTTCTGCTGGATCGCGAAGTCGACGATGGTCGTCGTCCCGCCGTGCGCGGCGGCGAGCGTGCCGCTCTCGAAGTCGTCCGCCGAACTCGTGCCGCCGAAGGGCATGTCGAGGTGGGTGTGGGCGTCGATGCCCCCGGGCAGGACGTACTTGCCCCGGGCGTCGATGGTGGCGTCGAAGGTCCCGGTCGGCGCGTGCCCCGGGGCGAAGATCGCCGCGATCTTGCCGTCGACGATCGCCAGGTCGGCGGCGTAGGTGTCCACTGCGGTCACGACGGTGCCACCCGTAATCAGCGTGCGTGTCATGGGGCCTTCGTCTAGCGCGCGGGCCGGGTGCTGACAAGCGGGGGTGGGGCGAGCCGCGGTAGCCGCGCTCCTGACAGTGCGAGCATCGAATTCAACCCCAAGATCTTGTGGCGTCAGGTGGCCTGGACCCTGTGCCGGCGCCCCGCTGATTCGCGCCGCGCAACCTCGTGTTTTTGCACTGCACCGCCGCGGGGAGCCACCAAGGGGGGCTCACGGTGCGTCCGTCGAGTGCCGTGGAGGTGCCGATCTGCTGATTCCCGCTCATGGAATACATGTTTGAAGTGGTCTAGTTGAATCGACATAAAAAACCAGTTGCTTTGTCAAGTAGGGGGGGGGTAGCTTCGCGCGCGCTGAACCCTAAACGCGTTGTCGTTGAGATCTCGCCCATGAATCTTTTTCGGTTGCTGGCCTTCGGTGTCTTTCTCGCAAGTTGCCAGACCTCTCCGACGGAGACGCTCAGCGGAGGGAGTCTGGCGGAGGGAGTCTGAAGATGGCCTCCGCTGCCCTCAAGGCAGTGGACCCGATCGTGGCGCACTATCTCAACACCGCGGGCCTCGCGACCGCGCAAGCCAACGCTCTCCATATGGCCGCTACAGTCGCCACTCTGGGCTTGGATGGAGGTGTCCAGTGATCGCCATCGCCGCCAGCCTGGCCTCCCTCGCCTTGACGTGCGCGCAGCTCGACTGCCCCGCGAGCGCGCAGTGCAACACCACGCTCGGGTCGCCCGGAGAGAACGGCGAAGCCGGCGAGCTCGGGTACGCCGTCAACCCCAGCACCGGTAACCTCTTTCTCTCGCATGACGATATCGAGGTGAAGCCAGCCCTGGGGCCGGCGCTGGTCTTCAGTCGGTACTACAACAGCCAGGGCAACGGCGTGGACGTCGGGCTCGGTCCCAACTGGACCCATAGCTTCTCGGCCTCGATCTCGGTGAGCACCAACGCCTATCTCAAGAGCGGCTCCGGACGAGTGCTGGAGTTCACCCCCTCGGGCAGCAGCTGGATCGCGACCAATGGCGAGTTCGGAACGCTGACGGGCTCGGTGTCTACGGGGTTCACGTACACGAACAAGTACGGCGCACGCTACGTCTTCGACACGTCCGGTCGCCTCTCGAGCATCCAGCCGGCAGACGACAACCCGATCACCATTGTCTACAGCGGCTCGACCACCCAGATCGCGACGGTGACCTCCGGCGCGGGTTCTTGGAGGGCCCTGTCGTTCACCTATGCCTCCGGCCGGATCACGTCGATCACCGATGGACTCCGCACGTGGTCGTACTCGTATACCACCTCGCTCGACACGGTCACGTACCCGAACACGGATGAGAGCGGGAACCACGGCGCGATCGAGTACTTATATTCGACGCAGACCGTTGGCAGCGCGACGTTCGTGCCGGGCTCGATGGCCGCGCAGCTCACCGCGGTGGAGGTGCGCCAGGCGGCGGGGACCTGGGTGCCGACGGGCTACTTCTCGTACGCGAATCCGGCCAGCGAGACGACGCAAGTGTCGCGGGCCGCCTCCGGCTACGATGGCGCGAACCTGCTGCGAGACACGTCCTTCGCCTATGACCTCTGCGCCACCGGCGCCATGACGACGACCGCGACCTACGCGGCCGGGGGCGCCAAGACCGTCACCTCGAACTGGTTCACCGGTGGCCCGCTCACCTGGCCGCGCATCACCGGGATCACCTCCACCGGTGGCAGCGGCGTGTCGGGAGAGATGACCTCGGCAGCCTTCTCGTGGAATTCGAGCCCCATCACGTTGGCGTCCCAAACGGACGGCAACGGCCACGTGACGCAGCTCTCCTCCTACGACTCCCTCGGCAACCCGCGGACGGTCGTCGAGGCCCATGGAACAGGCTCGGCGAGGACGACCACCTTCACCTATCACCCGGTCCTGTCTCGGCCGCTCACGATGACGCGCCAGGCGGTCGACGGCATCAGCGGGCACAACCACGTCGTCACGTGGGACTACGGCACGACCTACAACACCAGCTACAACACGCCGCCTCTCGATACCTTCGTGCACCAGGTGGCGGAGTCGGGCTACACCGACGCGAGCCTGGCTGGAGGGCTCGGCACGTTGACGACCTACACGACCCAGATTTACTACAACCCGGCGGAAGGCGCGGTGAAGCTCCCGAGCTCGGTCCTCGGCCCGCTTGCGGGGTCGAGGACGACCTACGCGTACTATGGGATCTACGGTCTCGATTCCTACCGACTCCTGTACGAGCGCCACTACTCCAGCGGCTCGGCCTACCTTCAAACGGCCTACAACTCTTACGACTATTTCGGTCGGATCCTGCAGACCACGGATTCCAACTCGACGACGACGACGTACACCTACGACGCCGTCGGCAAGGTCACGCAGCGCCGGGTGGTCAACGGGACGAGTACCGCCACCGATGGTTACACCTACGACCTCGCCGGCGAGCTGGTGAACCACGCCACCCCGGAGAACACATACCTGATCACCGAGTTCGATGGCGGCGTGCTGCGCCCCTGGCGGACCCACGCCGTGACCGCGGGCTCACCTGCCACCACGCCGTGGTCCACGGTGGTGCACTACGACACCTGGAACCACGCGCTGGCGGTCCGAAACTTCGCGGCCGTCCTTGGTTCGGATGAGGGCGGCTCGCAGTGTGCCAGCTCAGGCGCGGAGCAGTTCTGCCGCGAGATGCTCTACGATAGCTGGCATCGGCTGAGGGTGGAGCGGGTGCTCGACTCGAACAACAACGTGTGCACAGGACTGAACTGCGAGCAGATCATTGGGTACGACGGCAATGGCAATATCTCGAGCCGCAGCGAAGCTGGACTCAACCTCTACACCTACGGCCGGGATCCCTTGGACCGGGTCACCTCGATCGGCTTGCCGATCCTCAACGCCGACGGCGGCGTCGCGACCTCGACGCTGACGTACGACCTGAACGACCAGCTCATCACTCGGCGCGACCCGAAGGACGCCGCGAACGGGGGTGGTGGAGGCAGCCGGCTCAGCATCTACCTGAACGACGACTTCGGACGCGTGGTGAAGGTCGTGAACCCCGACATCGGCACCTGGATCTCCAACTACGACTCCGCCGGGAACCTCACCGCGAGCCAGGACGCGCTGGGCGCCCAGCTCACGTACGGCTACGACTACCTGAATCGCCGGACCGCGCTCACGTCGCCCACGACCTCCGATTCCGTGGCCTACCGGTACGACGAGACGGGGACCATCCCGGGGACGAACCTGACGTTCACCAACACCCTCGGTCGGCGCAACTCGGTGCAGGGGACTGACATCAACAATGGTGTGATGATCACCAACTTCTCATACGACGTTCAGGGCCACGTCACGGCGGACGTGGAGACGCGGGGGACCAGCGCGACCGAGACGGCGACTCAATACACCTGGGGTCTCAACGGCGAGCCGCTGACGATGACCTACCCGGATGGACTGGTCGCGACCTACAAGTACCCCGCGGCTGGCGCATCCAACGGGTTCGCGCCGCTGCCTCTTCCAAGCGAGATCGACGTTCCCTTCCAGGGGCTATCGACGCCGCTGATCTCCAACGCGAGCTACTTCACCGATGGAGTCGTGCAGGGGCTCACGTACGCGAACGGCAGCACTCGAAGCATCACGCGCAACAAGCGCGGCGAGTGGACGTCGCTCGCCTCTGGGCCCACCGCGACCCCGTGGTTGAACCAGACCTTCACCTACGACGGCAACGGGCTTGGAGAGCTCACGTCGGTCAACTTCAACCCGAGCAAGAGTAACGCTTGGACCTGGAGCTTCGGCTACGACGGCCTGCGTCGGATGACATCCTACAGCACCAACGTTCGGCCGACGACCGATAACTACAGCTGGACGTACGACGAGGTCGGCAACCGCAAGACCGAGGTCTACAACGGCACCACGACCAACTACGCCTACGACTCGTCCAACCAGACCAGCCAACTCGCGAGCCTCAGCGGCGCGAACCTCCGCAACTTCACCTACAACGCCAACGGCGACACGGTGCAGGATCACTGGTACGGCGGTGCGGGGACGTGGAACCAGTACGGGTACTCCACGCGCCATGCGATGAACAGCCTGGCGTACTACGACAACTCGACGTTCCAGTTCACGAATGAGCTCTACCAGGACGACGGGCTCGAGCGGCGCTGGCAGAAGACGTCCCGCACCGGCACGTGGGAGCAGTTCTACTACGACCTCGAGGGCCGCATCATTCAGGAGTACCAGAACAACGGCGCGTTCGTGAACGGCTGCGCGGCCTACGACGTCGTCGACCACGTGTACCTCGGCCCCGGTGCCCACGAGGTCTCGCAGGTGATTCGCAGCTTCCAGTCGACCGGTGCCTCGTTCTGCGCCCCCTCCACCTACAGCTTCGTCGACAAGGACCTGTACTACGTCCATGAGGACTACCGGCACACCACGTTCGCGATGGAGAGCAAGGTCCTGGGCGGGCTGGGGATGGAGCAGGAGATCACCCCCTGGGGCATGGTCGCCCATGCCGCGATGCCTGGGCCGGATGGCAAGATCGGGACGAGCGACGATACGGCTGAGCTGATCACCACGAGGTTTGGCATCCACGAGGGCTTCAGCGATCCCGAGTTCAGCAACTTCGCGTTCGGGAGCAAGGAATACACGCCGCCGGTGGCGAGGCCCATCCAGGCTGGCTACAACGTTTGGGACCGGAGTGGGTTCTCGGCGTACGGGTTCCAGGGGCTTCAGGCGCGCGTCGGCTGGCACATCCAGACACCTCCGGGGGTCGGGGTGCATCGCGGCGAGCGGACCTACAGTCCCGTGTCTCACAGGCCGGGCGGGCGTGGGAGCTTGGACCCGAACCTCGAAGGTGGAGTGGGATCGTTTGGGTCCACCACGTGGTATTCGAGTGTGGGCTCGCCGGGCTTCAGTTCGCGGTTCGGATCCTCGGGCTTTTCGATCGATCCGATGCTGCGCAAACATCACGGCGGCGGCTACGGGGATGCCGAAGACGATGGTGGGGCCCAGCAGGCGCCGGTGCCCTATGCTAAACCTGACGGAGGACTGAATCTCACCGCCCCCGACTCCCCTTCGGATGGCGGCGCTGGACCCGACAATGGCGGAACGCCCGACGGCGGTGGGACGCCCGACGGCGGTGGCGGCACCCCTCCCAGGGTCACCTTCGGTGACTATGTCTTCAACTTCGACCTGACGAAATTGATAATGGCCGGCGCGAAGGCGCTGAAGATCAAGGATCCTGGTGGACCGGACGAATCAGTCACGTCCACCGGGGCGCCACCGAGACTGGCCCCTTTCCCTGGCTGGGATCCGTTCGGGACTTGCTCGGGAGGCACATTTGTTAGCGGGACCGATCTCAGTTGGCGCTCAGTCCGGATGGAGCCGGGAGACGACTCGTCGCCGACCGGGCCGGGTGTCGTTCCGCCGTTTCTGGGCAGCGACAACTGGCTGAAATAGCCGCAGGCACAGCTGACAGGACGCCTTGTGATGCTGTCCATACCAACAAGGGGCGGGATCACGTGAAGGTGAGACCTGCCTGCGGTCTTGCCGCGGCGTCGTTACTCGTGGCTCTCGTTGTTGCCGCTCACTTCGGGAAACTCTGGGGCTGCTGGGAGATCCGTGGGCTGCTGCGCCTTCTGGGCAGCGCGGCGCGGGCGCAGGCTGTCGACTCCCTTCGCCGCGCGGCTCCGTCACCTGGCCAGGGGGTCTATACGACCTTGGGGCTGATCGCGCTCGTGTTGCTGCAGGGGATTCCCGCCTGGGCGAGGCTGCGGCCGAGCCGTGCCTTTGCGTGGACCGCTCTCGTGGCGCTGGCTCCATCGATTGCTCTGGTGGCCGTTCTCTCGGTGCCGAGCCCTCTGCCACGGATGGTGGCCCTTGCGTCCGAAACCTGGCCCGCGTTCGTGCTCATGCCGTTTGGGACGTTGCTTCCCGCCCTGCTCATGGCCATGGCGGTGAGGTACCGCTACCCGAACCGCCCGGCGGCCGTCTGGTGGGTGGTTGCCTTCCTCGCCTTGGTCCCGCAGCTCTTCGTGAACCAGGAGGCGTTACACCTCGGCGCACTGCCACTGTCCTGGCTCGCGGATCCAGCTGGCATCGAGGCCCTGGGTCGTGACGAAGGTTGGTCGGTCCATTGGATCCTCCTCAATCGCCTGTTCTGGCTCGGGATCGGGCTGGCCGCGGCAGTGCTCTCTCGCACGCGGTCATCCAGCCCTGGTTCCGAGACGAGCAGGAAAGCTGGGGATTGCGCCGCGATCGCCGAGGTTGCGCTTGCCGCGCTGGTGGTCGCGGCGCTCGAAATTCTCACGGTCTGGCCGTTTAGAAGCACACTTTCCGATAGAATCACGCTCTCCGAGTTTGACGGCGTGCTCAAGGCCTTCGATGCCCCGATTGCCCTCTTTTGCGCCGGTCTGGCCGTGCGCTCCGACAGACGCCGCGCAGGGTTCATTGCCATTCCGGTCGGCCTCCTTGCCGCCGGGGTCGCGCTTCATCTGCTGGACGCGGCTGAAGTGCCCTGGGCCTTCGTCTGCCTTCGAGTGGTCTTTGATGCCGCAGCTTGGGGAGTCGTGCTGGTGATCCTGGTGGCGGTTCAGCGCCGGTGGCCGGGCTCCGAGGTGGCTCTCGGCCTCGCCTGTCTCGGGCTGGAGGCCGTGGCCTCGCTCGATGAGCCAATCGCTCATTGGTTCGACGTCGGAGGGTTCGTTGGTCTTGCCTGGTCCGCGCTCGGGGGCGGCGTCTGGGGGCTGGAGCGAGCGCTCACGCAGATACTTCACAGCACCGCCTTCGCTGCGCTGGTCTGGCTCCTCTGCTCGAAGACCACGAGGCTCAGGTGGCCAATCGGTGTCGGGCTCGCCGCGGTGTTGTTAGGAACGAGCTGGCTGCTCTGGAGTGGCGCGCGGCAGCTACAGACTGTGGGTGGCTATTGGGAGCCCGAGGCCCAGCGCATCGCGCTGTTGGCCTACCGCGATAGCCACGAGGGGTTCACTGACAAGCCGCAACCCAAGGTGACGCGGGGGCAGGCCACGGTGGTGGTGTCGCCGGGCGGTCGAGCTGTCAGCGTGGTCGGTCAGTACGTCCTGAAGAACCTGACTTCCCGTCCAATCCGTCGACTGGCCGTGTCGCTGGACCACCGGTTCGAGGATGTCTCCGTGCACCTGGAGAGCCCGGAGCAGGCCCTCGCCTTCGACGAGTTTGGGAGCGCGGTCGTCGAGCTGAGCGAGCCTTTGGTCCCGACTCAAGAGCGCCGTTTGGACTTCAGCTATCGGCTGCGCCGGACCTGGGGCCGCTGGGGCGTCGTCGGTCTCGGGGGCAGCGTCGCCATCGGACAACGGGGGGACGGGCTCATGGGAGATCTCCTTCCGTTGATCGGGACGACGTCGGTCGATCAATTGTTCGCTTACGACAGCAATCGGGTCGTCACGGGCGAGGAACAGTTTCGCGACCCGGCGAGCCCCGACACGGATTCCACAGACTTCGTGCTCGACCTTGAGGTGGTCTCGCCCCGGGGCTGGCGCGCCGCCACGGTGGGCAAAGCGGGAGCCCACTGGGTTGACTCTCTGGGCGAACATGCCCGCTATCGCTTGGAGGGGGCCGCCAAGCGGGTGGCGGTCGTGGCGGGTGAATACCAGGAGGCGATCGCCGTTGAGCGTGGGGTTGCGGTGAGCGTGCTGACGGCGGCGTCACGGCCTCCTTCGTTTGGTGAGGCAGTTCTCGCTGATGCGACCCGGGTTTTCGACTTCGAGGAGGCTCTCCTCGGGCCGTGCCCCGCGCCGTCGCTGAGCATGGCGGAAGTCGCCGCGTATCAAATGTCGCTTCCGACGGGTTCGATTGCCTTTCCGGGCCTGATTCTTCTGAGGGACAGCCTTGTTTCTCGCGGAGCAGGCACAGTGGGGCAGCAGGAGACCTTCCTGGCACACGAGCTTGCACATCAATGGCTACCGTTCGGAGTTAGCCAGGTCGGCCTGAGCACGAAGGCGATCGAGGCCACGGTTCAGGGCGTGGCATTTGGCTGGGTCCGCCAGGAGCGTGGCGCCAGCGCCCGGACCTGGCTGCAGGCTCAGGCGAGTCACTACTTTGACGGTTGCCGGGACGCGCAGGAGGGAACCTTGTTGCAGCCCACCTCGGACAATTGCGGGCGAGACGTCGTCTATGACAAGGGAGGGCTCGGGATGGCAGCGCTCGCGGACTTCGTGGGGTCCGAACGCTACTTCGCCGGGCTCCGCGGGTTCATCGAGTTCGCGCATCACCGTCCCCCGCCGTATCCAGGGTTCAGGGAGTTTCGCTCCGCCCTGGAAACTGCCGGCGACCCCATGACCATCGACGAGTTCCTGTCGGAGATCTGGGACAAGCGCATCACGTACAAGAACGAGGC
>VFSW01011430.1_pt1 | contig 12485 bp, 15 predicted proteins | sample 5358111 | NCBI WGS metagenome assembly VFSW01 (sample SAMN11554181, study PRJNA540505) | mine drainage metagenome | isolation source: sediment from site ElyBrook_90M | place: USA: Ely Copper Mine, Vershire, VT | collected 2017
GCTTCAGGCGTCGGTGGCGGCGGCACTGCGGTCGGCTGTGGTTGGGGCGCGGCCGGTGCCGGTGCCGGCGCTGGTGCGGGCCGAGTTGGTGCCGAGCCGCCGCACGCACCACTCCGGTAGCACGCTCGCTGTTCGACCGGCACGGGCGTCGTGTCTTTCGGCGCGCGGTTGCTCTCGCAGGCGATGCCGTCCTGGTCCCGGTCGAGCGCGGCCAGGCCGATCGGGTCGGCGCGGTAGGCGGCCTGCGCCGAGGCCTGGCTGCTGAACGTCGAACAGGTGACGCGGGATTGCGCGCCGGCCAGTGGCGCTACGGCGAGACCGGCGGCGAACAGAAACAGCGCTATGAAAGAACGCACGATAGCCCCCCTACCCCTCCCACTCATACTGCTCCACCAAGATCGCTATCGCTTGTTTGACCTGACCCAGGCGCACGTTGACGACATCAAGCCGATCTACCCCCCTGCGAAACCGAATGGGTTCGACGCGATCTATGCCCTGGATTAAGTCGTTCGACGCACCCTCGGCCTCTGAACCCAAGGCGAGCACGTTCAGATTGAGCGACGACACTTCTCGTGGAGGATTCTTGATGCCTTGGAGATCCTGAGCAGCTAAGCGATAGAGGCGCAACAGAGCCAGTGTCTCTCGTCGCCAAGTGCTATCCCCCATCAAGTTTGGCTGATTGCCCATCGCCGTCATTTGTTGGGCGATCGGTCGCGTCGTTTGAAGCAGAGCATCTAATCGCCGCTGGAACTCCACGAGGTAGATTCGCACTGGGGCAGGCACCGGCGGCTTGCCCGCCACGGCAGGCACTGGCGGCACCTCAGTTGGGGCGAGAGTGGGTACGGCAGTTGGTGGCACAGCCGTAGGGACAGCCGTAGGAGGAACCGGCGTTGGGACGGCTGTCGGCACGGCGGTGGGAGGAACCGGCGTTGGGACGGCTGTCGGCGCCATCGGCGTCGGCCCGGCTGTTGGCAGCACTGCGGTAGGTGGCATGATCGTTGGCCCCGATGGAGGGGTCGGCACAACCGCGCGTGAAGACGGCTCAGGAACTTGTGGTTGCACCGACATCGCGACTCCTGTCGGCTGCGACGTCGTTGATGGTTTCGTTACTGGTGGTGACACCGCGGCAAAGATGACGAAGCCAACGATCCAGAAGCCGGCCAGGGCGAGCGACGACACGAGCAGATTGCTCCGCAGCGCACGCGGACAACGATCCCGAACTCCCCAGGCGTTCGTTATCAGGAAGCACGTGAGCAGTGTCCAGAGGGCGATGACAACGGCTGGCATGTAGCCGGTTGCGGCACCACTGATGCCCAGGAGGGCGGTCAGTAGATACCCAATCACGGCGATCACGGATTTCCATGCCCTGCCGGATCGGAAGCCCGGTATGCCTAGCCCCTGCATCTCACCTGCCTCAGTATCGCAGGTTGTTCCGCCGAAGTTGCACCACTGTTCCGATCAGCCGCGTCTCTCTGGTCATTGAGATCGGTTCGTCATGCAAACTTTCGAGCACGCCATCACGCCAAATCTTGATGAGTACTTCCCTCTCATGGAGGGACACCACCAACTCGCCGTTCTTCGGCTGCCGATCCTCCTCAAAAACCACGATGTCATCCGGCATCAGGTCGGGTTCCATGCAGTTCCCACGGACACGGACGGCATACATCTTCCGTCCCCGCCACTCTGGCGATCCGTAGACAAACTCCGTCCACTGCTCACCGGAGGGTATGCCGCTCGCACCGGCGTACGCGATATTGGGGAGAAGTGGCACACGTACCGATTCAGCAATTCGTCGCACTCCAGCCGCCTCAAGTATCCGATCTACTATCTGGCGCGGCAAGGCAACTACGATCTCACCGGCATTCGATGGCTTCGGCTCTCCCGACTCTGCTGTCGGCAGTCGCATAACGTCATCGAACGGAAGCCCAAGGAAATCGGCAACGCTCTTCATCAGCTCGGCAGCAGGACGATCGGTTGCTCCTCGTTCCAGCGATGAAATCGTCCGCTGGCTGACACCCGTCGCCCTGGCCACCTGCTCTTGGGATAGACCGAGCTCCTCGCGACGACGTCGCAGGAGCGTGGCGTTGTACATCAGTCGGTTGGCCATGAGGACAGTTTAGAACCTGATTGCTGAACTCGGGATACCAGTTGCAGAAATTAGAAGAAATCTCTTGACATGGCACCGGATAGTCGTTATATTCTAACGAGGAGAATAGCAATTAGGTACTAAGGAGAACGCATGGCACGACTGATGGCTCTCCTCCGAGACCTCCGAGGAGACCTCTCCCAGGAGGCGTGGGCGCGCGATCTGGAGGTCAGCCAGCGCGCGGTCTCCAGTTGGCTAAGCGGCGGGCCGGTCGGCAAGAAAGGGTTGCTTGCCCTCAGCCGGCGATACCCCCATCGACAGGACGAGATTGTTGATGCGATCTTCGATTCGGAAGGGGTTTTTCCAGAACCGTCGCAAGAGGTCAGCGTATGAACCAGATCGAGCGGCTGACCGCGCTCGACTACGAACTGCAAAAGACCTGCCTCTGCGTGGAGGAGCGCCGCCGCTTCGACGTGGCGCGCAGCTGGCGCGACCACGGTCACGCGGCCATGGCCGAGCGCGAAACGTTCTTCTGGCGCGCGCACGAGACGTCGCTTGCGCGTGCCAGGCGCAACCTGATCCTCGCCGGCGCAGAGACCGCCGCCTCACTCGACCGCGCCATCTGCGAGGCGCGCCGAGCTATCGAGGCGGCGGTTTTGGCGTTAAGCGCGGCGGACCCACTGGCAGACGCCGCACCGGCCGAAGCCGCGATCGCGGCTGAGGCAAGGCCATGACCGATACCCTACTGGCCGCGAATGGCGACCTGCGGGCCGGCTGACGGCACGGCTGGCCCGATCCCGATCCCACGGCGACCCTCTGCGACCCCACGACATGACGCAGGAAGTGAGGACCGAAACGAGATGCCACGAACACCCGGCGACCCGGCGATCCGCGAGGCACTGGCGGAACTCCTGGAGGAACAGTTGGCGTATCACGCGGACCAGGCCGAGTTGCACGCGAGACTCCACGGCCGGACCCGGCACCAGCTCCAGCAATTGGCGGCGGGACGGGTGCCGCGCGTGCTCCGGCTGAACTACTACGCGCGGTGCCGTGAGGAGATGCGGCAGCGGTTGAGCAGTGGCGGAAAGGACGCAGCGTGAGTACCGCCACCACCACCACGACACGAACGACGCGCAACGACCGGATCATCCCGGCGCTCCAATCGCGCGGCTACACGTTCGTCCGCGATGCCGAGCGCAACCGCGCACTGCGGCTGCCGTTTGCCTCCACGCTGGTCGAGGGCCGGTGTGGCGCCTGCAACAGCCAGCCGCTTTCGGTCCAGTGCTATGAGCGGCGGGGCGCCGTACAACCAGTGCTCGTCTGCAACGTCTGCGGACATCAGGCGATGACGACGGCGCCATCAGCCCCGACAGCGCCATCAGAGGAGACCGCATGACGGAACACGGCGAGATGACGGTCGCCCAGGCCGGGCGGCTTGGCGGCACCAAGGTGATGGCAAAGTACGGTCGAGCGTTCTACGTCCGCATCGGCCGTCAGGGCGGCCAGTTCGTGAGCCAACAGCACGGTCCCACCTTCTTCGCGCTCATTGGCGCGAAAGGCGGCGCCACCGTGCGTGACCGCTACGGCTCGGACTTCTACGAGCGGATTGGCCGGAAGGGTGGTGCGGCCGTGCGGCAGAAGTACGGCGCAGAGTACTACGCCCGCATCGGCCGCAAGGGCGGGCAGTCGCCCAAGACGCCTCGCCAGCGTCCACCCGCGTAGCGCGCGCAAAACAACACCGGCCCGCATCTACCCATGCCAGCCGGTGTCAGACCACCTGGAAAGAAAGGAGTAAGGGTAATGTTGGAGACTGCTGTAATCGTACCGCAACACGTGTCCGACGTCAACCCCCTGCCCGAGCACCTGGCCGAAGCCCTCAGCCCCGACGTGCTGGCCGTGGTGCAGTCGCGGGTGCGCGAGTTGGAACGCGAGGAGCGCCGGTTCCGCGATACGGTCGAGGGCTTCATCGCGTCGGCCGGCGCCATCGTGACGGCGTGGGGGTCGCCGCATTATGACGAGCGCTGGCTTGTCCACAGCGCCGGCACGCTCCACCTCTGGTACGACGGCGACGACCAAAGCGCCGTGGTGCGGATCGTCTCGGGCGCGTCCTATGTGCTGTGCGCCAGCCGGCTGACCGGCGCGCCGCTCAATGTGGCGCTCTACTGCCCCGGCCCGTGGACCGACGAGTTGGCGGCGCTGGCCGAGCGAGCCGGTCAGGTGCTCTCGGATCGGCGCTGGCTCTGCCGGCTCGCCGTTCAGGAAGAGGCCGCGCGGTTTCGGGCCTCCTGCGTGCCGCTGCCAGCGCCGACGACGGACGGTGAGGGAGCATCGTGAGCGCGCTGGCCGAGCGGCTTGCCGCCCCCAGGCTGCGCCCGTTGCCGGGGCGCTCGATCAGCCTGACGACAGACGGTTGCTTCACGCTGTCCGACGGCGCCTGGTTGGCGCTGGGCAAAGCGGACTACGTCACGCTGAGCTACGACCCAGCGAGCGGCACGCTGTCGATCAAGAGCAGTGTGGCTGGTGCGCCGGGAGACGGCTCGATCCTCCGCAAGGTGTCACGGCAAACGTCTCCGCGTGTCGCTATTGGGCAGATCATCGCTCTCTACCGGCTTCAGGACCGCCTCGGCTGCCGGTATCCAGCCGCCGGCCAGACGTACGGCAGCCTCGTGGTCAGCCTGACCGACGGAGCCGCGTTTTGAACGCTTCGCCCGGCTTCACGATCCGCACCAGTTTGGACGCCGTGCGGGTTGACGGCCGATCCGCTAGGGAACCGGATCGGCCGACTGAGGCAGCCAGTGCGGCGGAGCGCACCCTGAGCAGTGGGCCATCTGGCGCAACCGCGTGAGTGAGAGGAGGTATTGAAACCGGAACAAACAGCAACCCCAGGGCCAAAAAACGGCGGTCTGGAGCGAAGAAGCCCCAGACCGCCAGAGACGACGAGAGGACCCCCAACCTGACAGGGGAGAGGATCAATGCTCAGAGCAAGCGTAGCAAACGGTAGCCCGGTACGCACGAGGATCTGGCAGCAGTTTCGACCGGATCCGAACGAGCATGGCCAGACTCGACGACCGCGTCGCTACCGCGACGGGACATGGCAGCACACGCAACCGGACCGGGACAACCTGACCCCGGCGGAGTGGACCGCGGTGCGGCGCTGCGTCTACCGGGCCGTGCACGACCGGCCCATGCTGCTCACGACGAGCGACATGGATCGGCTCATCAGCGGCTACCCGAAGATTCGGCACAGCGAAGAGGCGGCAGACGAACAGGAGCGCACGATGCAATGGAGCCAGAACGACGCACAGACCCGGCCGGGCGCGCCGGCCGAGGATTACGGGCAGGGCGAACTGCTGACCCCGAGCCGGATCGGGACGCTGCTCATGATCCTGCTGGGCCTGGCGGCAGTAGCTCAACAGGTGAGCCAGGTGCTGCGGTAGTCGAGGTCTACTACTGCCCGGACTGCCACGCGCGGTATCGGGTGATGCCGTACGGCAACGCGTGTAGCGCCCACCCACGGCAGCACCGCTATCTGGTCCGGGTATCGGCTGAACGCGCCGACGAACTGACGGCGCTGAAGCAGCGAAGAGCAAGTGAACGAGACGGGCGGTGACACGGGCGCCGCCCCACCACAGTAGGGATAGGAGGTCAACCAACGTGGCAGCAGCGAACGTCAGCCTGGTGTCGAGTACGCCGCGCGACATCGCGTCTGTGGCCGAACGCGTGGTCGTCCTGAGCGATCTGAAGGAGATGACCGCCCAGGAGCGAGTCGCCTACTACGCCGAGGTCTGCCGCAGCATCGGTTTGAACCCGGCGACGCGTCCGTTCGAGTACATCACGCTCAACGGTAAGCTGACCCTCTACGCGCGCAAGGACGCCACGGATCAACTCCGCCGCCTGTATGACGTGTCGATTACGCGGATCGAAAAGGAGATCATCTCGGACGTGCTCTTTGTCACCGGGACGGCCCCGCTCCCGCACGGCCGACAGGACAGCGATGTCGGCGCGGTCTCGCTGATCGGACTGAAGGGCGAGTTCCTCGCGAACGCCTATATGAAAGCGGTCACGAAGGGCAAGCGCCGGGTAACGCTCTCGATCTGCGGTCTTGGCTGGCTTGATGAGACGGAGGTCGATTCGATTGATGGCGCCGCAGCTACGCGGGTAGACCACCAGACCGGTGAAATTGTGGCGCCGCCAGCGACCACGCCGAAGCCAGCCTCAACCCCGACAGCATCAACGAAGACGACCACCACCACGATGGCCCGTAGCGCGGATCGGGCGAACGGCAGCGCGGCGGTACGAGCACCTACCCAGGAGCCGACGGCAGATGAGGCGACACTGCCCGATCTCGCCTGGCGTGTTGTCAGGCACCAGCGACGCCGCGGTGAGGAACTGCGCTGCGATGCCGTCGGTGCGTTCGGTCGCTGCCCGTCCTGCCTTGAGACCCAGACCCATGAAGGCCGCACCTACACCCCAGCCGCGATCCTCAAGAACTTGCGCGACCTCTACGGACTGCCGGAGTGGGCCACGGTCTGCGTGGAGCATCGCGGCCAGTGGAAGGCCGCCTGGCAGGGACGCCAGTCCGTGAGCGACGTAACCGCTACGGCAACGGCACCGATCGAGACGACAACGATCGAGACTACAACGACCGAAGTTCTGCCCACCGACGACGGGTCGCCGCCACCGACGTTTGAGGCAGCCCTGTTTATGGATAAGGACAAGGACAAGGACGAGGACGAGATGTCGTTCTAAGCATCTAGCCGGCATTGCCGGCGAGAGCCGTCAACCCCCAGCATCTGGGACCGGTTGCCGGCTGTCGCGGGCGAGGCGGTCGCCCCGCGAGACGACGCGCACATCAGGAAAGGAGGGCTATCGGTGTCGTGTTGGCGCCTGACTACGTGCACAACGTCCTGGACCGACTCGATCGCGTCAAACCGTCGAGTTCGGGTTGGACCGCGCGCTGTCCTGCGCACCACGACCGCAACAACAGCCTCTCAGTGGGCATCGGTGATGAGGACGGCGTGGTGATGCTGCACTGCTTCACCGGCTGCGCCGTCAGCGACATCGCCGCCGCGATAGGTCTCACGCTCGCCGATCTGCGCCGGCCAAAGGTGGCACTCACGAGCGGCCAGCCCCTCGTGCCAGCCACGCCAGCCGGCGTGCGGACACCGCCGGTGAGCCGGACCAGCAAGTCCCGGCAGAACGGGCACGAGGCTGTGCCAAGGACTGGGACGCGGCTGGTCAAGGTCTACGACTATCGCGACCAAACGGGCCAGCTCGTGGCCCAGAAGTCGCGCTGGGAGTCGGCCGATGGCCGCGAAAAGACGTTCCTCTGGCGTCTCCCTGATGCCGACGAATGGTCGGGACTCAACGGGCGTCTCTCCCTCTCCAGCATGCCGCTCTGGGGCGCGGAGATCGTGGCCCAGGCCGGTCCAGCTACACCGGTCTGGTATTGCGAGGGTGAGAAGGCGGCTCAGGTCTGTCGTGACCACGGACTGCTTGCGGTCTGTCACGGCGGCGGAGCGAACCAGCGGGAGTTCGGGTCCAGCCTTGACGTGCTGCGGGGGCGTGACGTGCGGCTCTGGCCGGACCACGACCTTCCCGGCCGCTCGCTCATGGCACTGGTTGCCCGGCTCCTCAAGGGGATCGCGCGCCAAATCGTCACCATCGAGAGTTCGGCGCCCGCCGCCGGCATCACGTTGCCGGACAAGGGCGACGCCTACGAGTTCTTTGCCATGGGCGGCACGGTCGCCCAACTTGACGCGGCGGTCGCGCTGTTTACCGGGGCGCCCCAGGTGGCCTGGTTGACACACGACGCCCTCCAAATCCAACTCGGGGATAAGGTTGGACCGGTGACGGCCACCTTCCGCGAGATGGAGATGGGCGTCCGCTCCCTCGATTGCGAACTGACGCTCGATATGAACGGCGAGCAATACACGGAGCGGATCAATCTCTCGTCTCAGAGCGCGAAGGAGACACTCAGGCGGTCTCTGGAGTCTGAGTTCGGGAAAGAAGCCGGGCTGACCGGGCTACTCAGCCGGCTCTTCGCACTGGCCCGATCCACCTATATCAGCAAGTCACGGGTACAACGCCTCGGGGATATCCCCCACCCCGGTGAGCCGAAATGGGCCGTTGCGGGCTTCATTCCGGCCGGCGTCCCCTCCTTGCTCTATGGCGACGGGTCGGTCTCGAAGACGTTCACCGCCCTCTCGCTGGCCCTCACGATGTCGATGGGACTGTCCTGGCTGGGCCGTCCAACGGCCGCCGCCCGGGTGCTCTACGTCGATTACGAGGCCAGCGCAGAAAGCTTCAAGTTCCGGGCTTCTCGGGTCATGACTGCTTTGTGGCGTACAGCGGCGGAGTTCTCCCCCCCCAGCCTGCGGGGAACCGTCGACCCGAAAGACCCACCCGTGGGGTATCTCGCGGCGCGTGGCATCCCGTTTGTTGACCTTAAGACGATGGTTCGGCTCGAAGTCGAACGCGGCGGCTATGCCGTCGTCATCATCGACTCGGCGGCTCCCGCGTGCGGGGGCAAACCCGAGGAGGCCGATAGCGCGATCCGCTACTTCAATGCGCTCGCGAGCCTTGGCACCGGGGTAACGACCATTACGTTAGCCCACGTGACCAAGACGGGTGACGTTGACGCGCCCTTCGGATCGATCTTCTGGCGCAATCTGCCACGGATCACCTGGTATCTGGCCCAGCCGAGACAGACCGGTGACCCTGATCTGATCCACGTGGTCGCGGACTGTAAGAAAGCCAATGATGGCCCGCTCCCCGCCATCGGTTGGACCGTCCATTTCGAAGCGCAGGCCGGCCCGGTCGAGTTTACGCCGGCCGAAGCCCTCATCATCCCACGCAAACAGGGCGCGAACGGGAACAGCCGCGCCAATCACCAGGCTGTGAGTCACGTTGACCAGTTGCGGGCCGCGCTTACAGGCGGACCTATGACCGTCAGCCAACTCGCCAGGGAGGTCTACGTCAAAGCTGATGTGTTGGGTGCGGTGCTCCGGCGGCATGAAGGCACCTTATTCGCGAAAACGGAGGACTCTAAGGGGGGGCGTGGCAACGCGGCCCAGTGGTCTAACCTCGCGGCTCCTGAGCGCACTGACACGATCGGGACCTTAGCCAATGGCTAAACCCGAACAGAAACCCGAACAGTTCGGGTTTGTTCGGGTTTCTGTTCGGGTTTAGGGTTCTGTTGGTTGGGGGGGTTTAAGAGAACCCCCACCAAACCCGAACAAACAATATCTCTTAAGGGGTGTTCGGGTTTCGGGTTTTCCGAGACCCTGCTCAGGGGAAGGCTGTGCCAAAAACGGCAGGGAAAGGAGGCGAAGGCGCAATGATGGTGTTCGCGGAACCGGGGCAACAACTCACCTTGCGGGACTATCAGCGTGACGCCATCGCGGCAGTCGAAGCGGCAGAGGGGCAGGGTATTCGCCGTCAGTTGGTGTCCTTACCGACCGGGACCGGGAAAACCGTCATGTTCGCGGGACTCTGCGGCAAGCGGGGTGGCCGCGCACTCATTCTGGCGCACCGTGATGAACTGGTTCGGCAAGCCGTCGAGAAATACCTGCGAGTCAATCCAACGGCCGACGTTGGGATCGTCAAAGCCGAGCGGGATGAGGTGACCGCGCAGACCGTGGTTGCCTCCATTCAGACCCTCGTCAGCGAAACACGACTACAGCGGCTCGTGCAGCAGGGCGACTTCAGAACAGTGATTGTTGACGAGGCGCACCACGCGGCCGCGGCGAGTTATCTCAGTGTCCTGAACGGGTTAGGGTGCTTTGCGCCGGCCGGGCCGTTGTTGGTCGGCGTCACGGCGACGCCGGAACGCGGGGACAAACGCGCGCTGACCCCGGTCTTCGAGGAGATCGTGTTTCAGCGGCAACTCGACACCTTTATCCCGGATCACCTGGCCGACGTGAAGGCGCTTCGGGTAGCGATCAAGACCGACTTGAGCGGCGTACGGAGCCATCACGGCGACTTCGACGATGCGGCACTCGGCGCGGCCCTGCGGTCAGGTCAGGCCATACCGGCCATCGTCGCCGCCTACCAGCAGCATGCCCCGACTCGGAAAGGGATCATCTTCACGCCATTGGTCGATCTCGCGTATGAGACCGCAGCCGCGCTTCGGGGGGCAGGGATTGCGGCTGAAGGCGTTGACGGAGAGATGCCAATGGACCGCCGTCGCGCGGCCCTGCAACGGTTCACGCGGGGTGAAACGCAGGCGCTGTGCAACGCCATGTTGCTCACGGAGGGCTACGACGAACCGAGCATCGATTTGGTCATCGTGGCGCGTCCAACCAAGTCGAAGAGCCTGTATATGCAGATGGTCGGTCGAGGCACGCGCAAACTGCCGGGGAAAGAGCACCTCCTCATCCTCGATCTGGTTGGCGTGAGCACGACCCACGACCTCTACACGGCTGAAAGCCTGTTTGGCCTGACGTCGGCGGAACTCGCGGACTTGGGTGTTGCCGAGGCGAAGGAGCGCCGGTTGCAGCGTGACCTCGATCAGGAACGGGAACGAGATCGGGAACGGCTGCTCCATGTCGGCCCGGTTGACGTGTCGGCGTTCGAGGTAGACGCCTTCCACGGCCGCCGGCTGCAATGGACCGCGGACGATAGGACGTGGGTGCTGGGACTGCCTGACGGCCGGTTCCGGCTCGTGCCCCAGGATCACGCTGGTGGTGGTTGGAAGATCGTACGTTCGTGGCGCGATGGCCGGCCGGCGGAGATCGTCGCGCGTGCGCTCCCGTTGGATTGGGCGCAGGGGCAAGCTGAAGACATGGCGCGTGCCCAGGGGTTGGCGGCGCTGACCCGCGCGGACGCGCCCTGGCGACGACGGCCAGCCAGCGAACGGCAACTGCATGCCTTGCGGCGCTGGGGCTACCGGGGTCCGATGCCACAGACTGCCGGTCAGGCCAGCACGCTCATCGATGCGCTGGCCGCACGGGCGGATCGATCGCGGGCGGATCGATAGTGGTAGTGGCTTTGAATGAGGTGCAGCCGATGGAACTTCGGCGGTTGCTGCGCGAGCTCGAGCAGCACGGCGCCACGCTGCGCGCCGAAGGCGACACCCTCTATATCCGTCCGGTCGGCGTGGGGGCGGCGTTTCGCGCGGCCATCGCGGCACACAAAGCGGCACTGCTCGATCTGGCGCGAAACCAACACGATGGCCGGCGCCCTAACGACGCGCAGCTTGCCGAGGCCATAGCCCGGACGGCCGCACGCGGGATTGAGGCGCTGCCAGACCGGTGCCGCTGCCGGCGTGAGGTCTACCGCTACAGTCCGGCGGGCGAGGCGCTGTGCGAACGGCACGCCGTGGTCCTGGCCCCACTGCCGCCCGAAACAGCGGAGCCAATCGCGATCGTGGCTGGTCCGGCGTGCGACCGCGTGCCGGGCACCTGCGATCAATGCGGCGACGGCATCGGCAACCATCAGTATGTCGCGCTGGGGCAGTGGCTCTGTGCCGCGTGCTGGTTCCGCATCTGGAGACGGCCGCTCCGCGTCGAGGGTGAGGCGCTGGCGAAAGACCCGGCCGAACGCGAGGCCGAACGCGAAGAAAGGCGGTGGAAGACGCGCGTCACGCGACATGGCGAAGGTCATTGATCGCTGTCAGGGCGCGGCAGGCATGGCAGGTCCGGGCATGGCAGGCGGGGCGAGGGACCGGTGCGCTCGCCGCTCGTCACCACCAGCATCACGCGAGGAAAACGACAGAGGAGAGCGACTTGATGACCCTATCACGCGCGGTAACCGCGATCCTGCTCCTGACGCTGTGGCTGGCGACGGCGCCACCCATCGCTACCCGTGCCGCCACCTGCCCCAACTGGTGCGGCACCGGGTACGTACCCGGCCCGGACGCGCCGAACCCGACCACGGCTGATGGCACCAGTGTCTGGACGGCTGAGTCCATTGCGGCCGCGCCGGCATGGGTGCCGTTCGGCTCACTGATCGATCTGCCCGAGCTTAGCCTGACGGTGCGGGTAGCCGATCGCGGCAACCTTGGTCCGTGCCACGTGGATATCCGCGTGTTCAGCACCCGCGCGGCCTACGCGCTGACCGGGCACTACGACGCGACGATTATCCGTTGGGGGTATTGATCATGGCTGACGACGCAGCCGGTTGCGCGACACGTCGCGCCAGATCGAGTCCGTCGCCACGAGCCAGGGGCTGGCCGGCGGAGCACCAGTCGAGGCTACGCGAACGGTGGACCGCCGATATCAGCCGAGATGCCCTCTTTGCCGAGATGGCCGCGCTGGGTGGCTATAGCGTGTCCGGTGTGCAGTTGCAAGCTGGGCGACTGGGTCTGCGGATTCGGCCGCGGCAGAACCGCAACTGGCCACCGGCGGGGGGGGGGGGGGGGGCGGGGCGGGGGGGGGGGGGGGGGGGGGGGGGGGCG
>VFSW01011431.1_pt1 | contig 12484 bp, 14 predicted proteins | sample 5358111 | NCBI WGS metagenome assembly VFSW01 (sample SAMN11554181, study PRJNA540505) | mine drainage metagenome | isolation source: sediment from site ElyBrook_90M | place: USA: Ely Copper Mine, Vershire, VT | collected 2017
CGGCCGCCCGCGCGCTGGTGTTTTTTGGGGGGGGTTCCCTCCTTACTCTCCCCCCGCGGCTCCCGGGGGGGGGGGGGGGGCCCCCCCGGCCCCCCCGCCGCTCCTCGTCACCAAGGGAGCGCCCGAATCGGTGATCGCACGGGCCAGCCAGGTGCGCGAGGAACACACGGCACGGCCGATCGACGGGGCGGAGCACGCCCGACTGGCGGCGCTGGTCGACGGGGCGTCGGCGGAGGGGTACCGGATCGTCGCGGTGGGATCACGGGTTCTCGCCACGGACGAGCTTGCCGGGCCGGAGTCGGGCGCGGCCGGACCCGAGGCTGCTGCACGGCTCGAGCGCGACCTGGTCTTCGAGGGGGTCATCCTGTTCAGCGATCCGGCCAAGGCCGGCGTCGGGATGACGATCTCCCAGCTGGCCGGCCAGCACGTGGCGCTCAAGATCGTGACCGGCGACAACGAGCTGGTGGCCAGGCACGTGGCAGGCGAGGTGGGACTCGCCATCGAGGGCGTGCTGACCGGCGAGGAGATGCGGACCCTGAGCCACCCAGCGCTGGTGGCCCGCGCGGCCCGCACCACGCTCTTCGCCCGGGTGGACCCGGACCAGAAGCTCCGCGTGATCCGCGCCCTGCGCGAGGCGGGCGCGGTGGTGGGCTACCTCGGGGACGGCATCAACGACGCACCGGCCCTGCACGTGGCCGACGTGGGGATCAGCGTGGACAACGCCACCGACGTCGCGCGCTCGGCGGCCGACATCATCCTGCTCGAGCCGAGCCTGGAGGCCATCAGCCAGGGCGTGACCGAGGGACGGCGCACGTTCGCCAACACGCTCAAGTACATCCGGATGGGCACGAGCTCGAACTTCGGGAACATGCTGAGCATGGCCGGGGCGGCGCTGCTGCTGCCGTTCCTGCCCATGACCCCGGCGCAGATCCTGCTCAACAACCTGATCTACGACGCGTCCCAGACGGCCATCCCGACCGACACGATCGATCCCGACGTGGCGGCCGAGCCGGCCAGCTGGGACATCCGGGGCATCGAGCGCTTCATGGTGCTCTTCGGGCCCATCTCGTCGATCTTCGACTACCTGACGTTCGGGCTGCTGCTGCTGGTGCTGGGGGTGAACGAGACGGCGTTCCACACCGGCTGGTTCATCGAATCGCTGTTCACGCAGATCCTGGTCGTGCTGGTCATCCGGACGCGACGGAGCCCGTTCTGGTTGAGCCGGCCGAGCCGGGAGCTCGCTGCGGCGATCGCGGTCGCGCTCGCCGTGGCGGTCGCGCTCCCCCTGAGCCCGCTGGGGCCCGTCCTGGGCTTTGCCGCGCTCCCGCCGGCGTTCTGGGTGCTGCTCGCGGTCATCGTGGTGGCGTACCTGGCCCTCGTCGAGACCGCCAAGCGATGGTTCGAGGCGCGCCGCCGGCGTGAGCAGACGGCGCGCCAGGGTTCGCCCGGGATCAGCCGGCCGGTTCGGTCGTCCCCCTGACGGTCAGGACACCGGCCCGATGGAGCCGGTGATGGGCAGGGAGTCGGACCCGCGCGGGCTCACCACGCTGGCGCGGTACCGGAGCCCGGCGTAGCCGCCGGAGCCGATCGAGGTCCAGGCGATCGTGAGGTTGCCCTGCACATCGAGCGAGCCTCGCCAGACGCCCAGCCACCGCCCGCCGTCGTTGGTGACCTCCGAGGTGCCCCACCAGTCGGCGCTGCCGTCCGGCCGGGTGTCGGCGTTGAAGTTGCGCGTCGAGGCGCCGCTGACGCGTTCCTCGGTCGTGTACTCGTAGCAGCTGATGTACGCGTTCCGCGTCTGCGTGACGTCGCCGGCGGTCGTCGTCGATCCGTAGGTCCCGAGCTGAGTGTCCCCGCACTGCTCGGTGCCGGAGATCGCGAGCGACGTCGCGACCGGCGCACCGGACTGGCCGGCCGACACTGGCTCGATGGTCCCGGTCACGTCCCAGGTGCTCCCGGTGTCCGAACTGGTCGACGTGGAGCGGAACTGGAGCCCGGCGTACGCGCCGGTTCCCTTCAGAACGGCGGCCCCGCGGTGCGTCGTATAGCCCGCGTCGATGATCCCGGTGAACCAGCCGGTCCACGTGCCGCCGTCGCCGGCGATGACCTGCGTCCCCCAGTACTCGGCGCTCTGGTCAGCGCGGATGTCGATGCTGACGTGGACGGTGCCGGTGCCCCGGATTCGAGCGTCGGCGGTGTCGGCGAACCAGCATTCCATGACGAGGCCGCGGACCTGGTCGACGGCCCCGACCTGGGTCTCGGTCGGCACGTCGGTCTCCCCGCAGGTCTGGGTGGTGTTGACGGCGACCGGCGACGGCGCGGGTGTGGGCGCCGGAGTCGGGCTCGCGGTCGCCACCGGCGCGACGACCCCGCCCGCGGCCGGCTCGTTGCCGGCGCGCCCGAGCAGTACCACGCCGGACATGATGGCCGCGGCCACGACGACCACGGTAACGACCGCCACGGCCAGCGAGCGGCCGGTGTGACCGGCCCGCTGCGGGGTGACGGGCGTGAGATGCAGGCTGTCCATTGCGTGCCTCCACAGGGCGGCGGCGCAGACACGTCGACGAGGATGGGTCAGGGCGTGGTCGATCGCCGCCGCTGTCGCCCGGTCCGGTGCCGTGACCGGCCCGTCCTCGAGCCACCGAGCGAGCTGCGCATCGAAGTCGTCTTCGCGGTTCACGCCGTGTGCCTCCAGGCGACGACGCCCCTGGCGTCCGCCTCGAACGCGGCGCGGAGACTCCGCACCGCGTAGTGCAGCCGGGACCCTGCCGTGCCGACCGGGATGCAGAGCGTCTCGGCGATCTCGGTTACCGGAAGGCCGGCGTAGTAGTGGAGGACGAGGACCGCCCGGTGCTCGGGCGTCAATCGTCGGAAGCCCTGCTCGAGCTCGTCGCGCTCGACGATGGCAGTCGCCTGGTCGCAGCCGATGGGCCCGTCGGCTGGCGTGATCGGCCGGACCCGCGCCGTCCAGCGTCGGGCGCGCCGGGCCTCCCGGTAGCTCGCCCGAACGACGAGCCGGCAGGCCCACGCGTCGAACCGCCCGGTGTCGCGCAGGTCCGGGAGATCCTCCCAGACATCCACCAGCGCCTGTTGCAGGGCGTCCTCGGCACGGTCGGCATCCCGGAGGATCCGGAAGGCCACGGCGTACAGGCGGTCCGCGGCAAGATGGACCACGGCGGCGAATGCCTCCTGGTCCCCCCGCTGCGCCTGCTCCACGAGCTCGCGCTCCACCGTGCCGCTCCCCCCAGAGCACATCGGCTGTCATGTGCTCACCCCTGATGGGGCACGCAATGGCGTGGATCATTCAAACCCCGCCGGTCGCGCGGCAACAGGGCCGTTGGTCGCACCGGGTCCGTATGCGCGCTCCGGTGCGCGCAGGCACCACGGCCGTCACACGCGGGCCTCGTTCCGCGTTTACCGGTGTGCGCGAGGGGCCGATCGTTCCCCGCCGTTCAGGCGGCGTGTGACAGGCAGGACGGCCCCTCGCCACTGCCCCACGGCTCGCCAGGCAGCCGGCCACGCGGCGCGACGGCCCGCGCCATGGCAGAGGCAGCCAGTCAGGATGCGGACGCCTGCTCCGCTTCGGTGGCCGGTTCCACGATCTCGCCGGGCCGACCCGATCCCAGCACCGAGTAGTGCTGGACGTCAACCTCCAGCAGGCGGTCCTCGAAGCCGCGGAAGAGCACCGCGTCCCACAGCAGGTTCCGGCCGCCGACCGCCGCGTAGACCGCATCCAGGTCGTGCCAGGTCGATGCGACCAGCAGGCGCGTGGCGTCCTCGTCCTCCTGCGTCGCCCACGTCACGTGGACCAGCCCGGCAGGCCTGGCGTCCACGAGTTCCCGGACCCGGCGGAACAGCGCGGGGGCGTCACCGGGGCGCACGCGTGCCTGCAACATGCGGTAGATCATGCGCGGACCTCGGCGTCCGGGAAGGCGGCGGAATCGATCATCGCGCGCGCATTCTCGCGCCGGCGATGTTGCAGACGCACAACAGCGCGGCCGGAGCGCGGGCGCCACGGTGACCGGCTGGCGCCACGGTGGCCGGCAGGCGCCCGGGAGTGGGCACCAAACCCCGGGCACGCAGCCCGGGGCGTGGCGTCAGGCGCGGGCAGCGACCGTGCAGGAGTCACCGCTCGCGACGAGCCGCAGCCGCCAGGCAAGCGTTCCCCCGAGCAGCACCAGGGACGCGGCGCCGATGACGGGCTGCAGCGGCGCGAACACCGAGAGCGCCCCGCTGGCGCCCAGGAGCAGCAGCGCGACCTTGTTGCAAAGCGGGCATCCGATCGCCAGGAACGCGGCCATGCCGCCGATGGTCGCGGCCGTGGAGCCGGCGTTGCCCGCGACCACGGCGCCAGGGGATCCGGCGCCCGACTGGACCGGGGTGCCCGGCCCGATCGGGACCGCGGCCGTCACGGCCGCGGGAATCCCCGTCAGCGGCCCGTACGTGGCGGCGATGAGTCCCATCATCGGGGCCGAGAGGAGCCACACGGCGATGGCGAACGGCTCCGGCGGGATGCTCCGCCCGAACACGGGGTTCGGGATGATCGCCGCGACCAGGCCGAACCCCAGCAGGGACACCACGCTCCAGGCCAGGGCCCGGGCGGCGAACCGCCGGTCCGACACCGCGGCCAGTGCCCGCGCGGACTCGCGGACGTACGAGGCCACCGAGCACGCCACCGCGGCAGGCGGACAGGTCGAGTTCATCGCGATCGCCGGGCGCGCGAGGTTGCCCCGCCCCGGCCTCGCCGTCGGTTCATCCGGGCGCCTCCCCTAGAACGTCATGATCTCGTAGCCGTCGAGCATCCGGCGCTCGACTTCCTGGCCCGCGGGAACCAGCTCGGCGCCGGCCTCCTCGAGCCGCCGGGTCACCCCGAGCTGGTCCGCCACGGCGCGGCACGCCAGGGGGGCACCCTTGCGCCGGACGATCGCGAGTGCGTCGTCAAGGTCCGCCGGCGGGTCCGCGAGCAGCCGCTCGCTGGGGCCGAAGAACAGGACCCGTACGTCGGACAGGGCGCCGCGCTCGACCATGCGCGCTGCCATCCGTACCCCGATCGACGCCTTGACGTCGTCGGACACGATCACCACGAGCAGCTTGTCCGTCATCGGGACGCCCCGGTGATCAGGCGGCGGCGACGGCGGCCGGCGTCTCGCGCAGGATCGCGAGCAGGTCGGTCGAGTCGATGATGAGGTGGTCGTCCCCCTCCAGGCGGATCTCGGTGCCCGTGTACTTGGGGAAGAGCACGCGGTCCCCGACACTGACCTTGATCGTCTCGGTGTCGTCACCGACGGCGACGACCTCTCCGCGCTGCGGCTTCTCCTTGGCGGTGTCGGGGAGCAGGATCCCGGACTTCGTCACGCTCTCCTCGGCGAGAACGCGGACGAGCACGCGGCTGCCGAGCGGCTGGACCTGGGTGGACATGGCAGATGACTCCTTCTGCTGTGCGAACAGATGGCTGGCGACGACGTTCGATGGGGACCGCACGGGGACGAGCCGCCGGTCCGGGGCTCAGTTGACGGGCGAGCCGGCGCGGAGGCCGAGCAGCGCGTCGATGCGACCCTGGTCGAAGCCGACGATGGGACGGCCGTCGATCTCGATGACCGGGACTCCCATCTGGCCGGTTCGCCGGACCAGGTCGCGGGCTGCGGAGGCATCCCGGCTCACGTCGATCTCGCGGAACGGCACGCCCCGGGTGCGCAGGTAGCTCTTGGCGCGGCTGCACCACGGGCACGTGGGCGTGGTGAAGACCAGCACCCGGTGAGGGCGCGCTGTCGCTCCGGTCATGCCTCGACCTCCAGGCTGGCGACCACGCGCTGCAGACGCTCGCGCGCATCGGCGGCGACCGCGGTCACGGCTGCGTTGTCCACGATTCCCAGCGCAGCGTCCGGGTCCATGGCCTCGACGATGGTCTCGCCCCCATCCTCGCGCAGCACGACATTGCACGGCAGGAGGGCTCCGATCGACGGATCGGCCTCGATCGCCCGGTGTGCCAGCGGCGGGTTGCAGGCCCCCAGGATGAGGTAGGGGGCCTGTTCGATGCCGAGCTTCGCCCGCATCGTGGCCGCCACGTCGATCTCGGTCAGCACGCCGAACCCCTCGGCCTTCAGGGCCGCTTCGACGCGGGGCCTGGCGTCGGCGATGGGCATCCGGAGGCGCGTGCCGAACGTGTAGCGCGTGCCGGTGGTCATGGGTCTCAACTCCGTGCGCTGGTTGCCAGTGATTCCGGCCGGGCGGGCCCGCCAGCCGGTCGCCCGCCAGGCTCCCGCATGGCGCGACGGCCGACCAGGCGATCGATGATCCGGCAGGCGTCCACGATCTCGGGCTCGCTCAACCGGTACAGGACGGTGGTCCCCTCGCGGCGGGTCTCGACGATCCCCGCGTGGCGCATGACGCCGAGGTGCTGGCTCGCGTTGGCGAGCGTGACCCCGAGGACCGACGCCAGCTCGCCCACCGATCGCTCGCCGACGGCGAGCGCGTCGATCAGGGTCAGCCGCTTCGGGTCCGTCAGGACCTTGCAGACCTCCGCGTGGAGCCGGTATCGCTCCGCGTCCCGTTCGTCCAATGGTTCTCCATCCGGCCTGTGCCCCGCGCCGCCCGGCCGGCGGGGTGCGAGGTGCCGCGTATGCTAGCCAATATTGCGTGATTGCGCAAGTAGATGAGGAAGACCCCGGCGGTCCGTACTGCGTCGCTGGCTTCGACCGGCTCGACATCTCCCCTTCCTCAGTCATCCTCAGGCACCTCCGCTACTCCGAGGTCGGGGGACGACCTTCATCGAGATCTTCGCCGCCGACGAGGGCAGCGCCAGGGCCACCGCAGGGACGTTGCCGATGGCCAGGTGGTGGGACCTCGACGTCTGCCCGACGACGGCCCCAGCGCCGCCGGGAGCATGAGCCAGGCAGCCTCGGGACGACGACACGTTCCTCTCCTTCGGAGCCGGACTGACTCGGGGGCGGAACGCAGCATCAGCGCGTGCCGGCGCCGGGCGGGCCGGCCAGGATCGTCGGGACGTATTCGAGCAGCTGGATACGACCATCGAACGTGCGGCTGGCGGTCATCTCGAGGGCGACATCGGGATAGCCGTCGTAGATCCGCTCCCGGCCGCTGCGACCGGTGATCACCGGGAAGACGACCACGCGGAAGCGATCGACGAGACCGGCCTGCAGGAGCGAGCGGCACAGGGTCAGGCTGCCGAGGGTGCGCATGGATTTCGCGCCTCGCTTCTTCATCTCCCGCACGGCGTCCACGGCGTCCCGGGCCACGAGCTGGGTGTTCGGCCAGGCGAGGGGCTCATGCAGCGTGGTCGAGAAGACGACCTTCGACATGCCGGCAAGGGAATCGGTGCCCGGCTCGCCTGCCGCGGCGAATGCCGACATGAGCCGGTACGTCGTGGCGCCCATCAGGACCGTGTAGTCCCCTTCGGGCTGCGCTCCCAGCCACGCGAGGTACTCGGGACCTTCCAGCCCCCACCAGCCCGGCCAGCCCTCGGCGGCCGCGTAGCCGTCGAGTGACGTGATGAAGTCGATCAGGAGTTCTGGCATTCGCGGTCTCCTCTGACCCGATCGGGTGGCCCGAACGCTACGCGGAACCCGCGCGGGCTCTGGTGGGGCACCGAGGGTCGTGACGCTGAGGGCCCGCTGGAAGAGTCGTTCGCCGGCCTGGCCGCCGTCAGTGGCTGGTGCGAGGATGGCTCCGCCAGCCGTGGCCGGCCGTCCTCAGCCCAGCGCCTTCTTCACGAGGGCAGCGATCCGCGCCTCGTCCGCCGGGGTCAGCTCGGTGAGCGCGTAGGCGCTGGGCCACATGGTGCCCTCGTCGAGGAGCGCCTTGTCGCTGAAGCCCAGGGTCGCGTACCGCACCTTGAACTTCGCGCGCTCCTGGAAGAAGCAGACGACGTTCCCGTCCTTCGCGTACGCGGGGCTCCCGTACCAGGTTCTCGGCGCAAGCTCCGGCGCGGTGGTCGTGATGATCGCGTGGACGCGCTCGGCGATGGAGCGATCCGGCTCATCCAGCTGCGCGATCTTCGCGAGCACGTCCTGCTCGCCCGCGGCCCGCTCGGCGGCCGGGTCGCGGCGCGCGGTCCGCTTCCGCTCGCGGGCATACTCCTGGATCGCCGCTCGTTCTTCGTCGCTCCACACGTTGTCTTCCTTGCGCGCGCCAGGCCGCCCGGCGGCCCTCTTCTCGTCGGTCATGGCAAGTCTCCTCTCATCCCAGCCTGTCGAGCCCGGACTATGCGACGGGGTTACCCCCAGGTCAGCTGGGTGATCTGCACCAGGTTCCCGCAGGTGTCGGGTAGCTGGGCGATGGTCGAGCCGGTCACCGCGGTGGGCGGCATGCTGAACTCACCACCGCGCGCGCTGATCCGCGCGTAGTCGCCCGCGAGGTCGTCGGTGAAGAACATGACGGCGGGCTGGCCCTGCCCGAAGAGCGCCTGCTGGTAGGTCCTGGCCGCCGGGTTGTCGTTGAGGGCGAGCTGCAGCTCGGTCCCGTCGGGGTCATCGGGTGCGACCACGGTGAGCCAGCGATACGGCCCGTTGGAGAAGTCGGCCTTCTTCGTGAAGCCCAGCACGTCGGTGTAGAAGCGCAGCGCCTTCTCCTGGTCGTCCACGTAGACGCTGGTGAGCTTGATCTTCATGGCGGGTCTTGCGTCCTTTCCCACGGGGTGCCGGATGGCGGTTGGACAACGATATTGAGACGGGACGAACCCCCAGCGCGTGACAGCTCGTCAGTCGGATCGTGGGCTGACTGGGTGCCCGTCGAGGTGGCGGAGCTTCTCGGGATTGCTGATCGAGCGCACGGCGATGACCTGCCCGTCGGCAATGTCGAGCGCGATGACCGCCACGGCCCGCGCCTCGGCGTCGAAGAACAGGACCCCGGGTTGCGCGTTGATCTCGGCGAACCGCTGCTCGACGGCCCCGAGAGCCGCGGGCCGGTAGCCGCTGAAGATGTGGAGGACGTGCTCCGGCCCGCGGATCGGCTGCGGGAACGCCGGGCCCTTGCCGCCGCCGTCGGTGTAGAGGACGACGTCGGCTGCCAGCAGGTCCACCAGTCCGTCGGTTCGGCCGGCGCCGAGCGCCTCGAAGAACTGCCGCGCCAGCGCATCGCGACGCTCCCGCGAGGGCTCGAAGCGTGCCTTCCCTGCCTGGACGTGGCGCCGCGCCCGGACGGCGATCTGGCGGCAGTTGTCCTCGGACTTGCCGACGATCCCGGCGATCTCGTCGAACCCAAAATCGAACACGTCGCGCAGGAGGAACACCGCCCGCTCGACGGGGCTGAGACGCTCGAGCAGGACCAGGAACGCCATCGAGAGCGCGTCTGCGGTCTCAACCTGCTGGGCGACGTCCGGCACGGCGTCGCTGAGGAGCGGCTCCGGGAGCCAGGTTCCGACGTAGCTCTCGCGGCGGACGCGCGCCGATGTGACGTGGTCGATCGCGAGTCGCGTGGTGACGGTCGAGAGCCAGGCCCTGGGGGACGCGATCTCCAGTCCCCCCGAGACCTCGCGGTGGAAGCGCAGGAACGCCTCCTGCACGATGTCCTCCGCCTCACCGACCGCGCCCAGCATGTCGTAGGCGATCGCGAGCAGCAACGGGCGCAGCGCCGTGTAGACGCCGTCGGGCTCGTCGGGGACGGCAGGCATTCGGCTCGTATCCATCGACGGATGAGGACAGTATCAGGTGACACGCATCCGCATATGCCACGCCCGTGGTTGCAGACACACGACCCTCCGCCCGGGACCGCCGCCTGCCGCCGTCGGCCCGGCCCAAGGGGCGTGCTGACTACCCTCCCCCGGATGGTCCCCCCTCCCGCGGGGCGTGCTCGCTTCAGGACATCTTCAGCGTCGGGGTGCAGTGTGTGGGAACCGTCGGGGCGCGGGTGCGCAGGAACCCCCGCCCCGACGCGCGACTCACCGCCTCGTCCGGGTTCGCCGCCTGTCCCCGGCGAGCCGACCACGCATCTCGCATGACGCCCCGCGCCCGCTCGCCCCCCCCGGCGGGGGCGGGGCGTCGTGGGTCCCGGCCAGAGCGACCCGAGCCGTGACGGGTCGGGAGGCCGCGCACGGTCCCGGTTCCACGGGTCCCACGTCGATCCCGTACGGTTGGGGGGATGGACGGGTCACGCCGGCCGGCGACACTGCATGTGGCAGCTGGAGGGACCGATGCAGATCCGATTCGCCGGCTACGCGGGGGACTGCCGGGTCTCGGCCACACTCGAACTGACCATGGATCGGCTGACCGACGCGCTGAACGCGGCGGACACGATCCTGCTCCGCGACGCCGTGCTCGAGAGCCTCGACGACGGACGCCGGGTTGCGCTGGACCGGGTCGAGCTGGCGCGGAACGCCCTGTACGCCGTGGAAGCCACGGGGCCGTCCGGCGACCGGCGGCGCCGCGTCCGCACGGTGCGCCACCGCATGCACGTGCAGCTCGGGCCGTACGGCGTGCTGGGCGAGATCCACGCGCGACCGGGGATCGCGCCGCTCCGCAGTCTCGTCGCCCGTGGCCCGATGGTGCCGCTCACGAACGCGACGATCGCCTACATCAGCGGCGGGCAGCTCCAGATGCACGATGCCGGCACGCTGCTGGTCAACAGCGCCCTGGCCGACTGGATCGTGGCGCCGGAGCGCGAGGCTGCCTGCTTCCCGGGAGTCCGGACGATCCCCATGACCGCCTGATTCGTCAGGCCCCCAGGTCGGCGAGCACCGTCCCGGCGAACCGGCGGTCCAGTTCGGCCAGCAGCTCCGTGTCGTAGGCGACCCTGGTGCGCAGCTCCATGGGCTGCGTGCGGCCATCGCCGAGCGGCACGTCGAGGATGACGGGCGTCTGGCCCGGGCGGGCCCGGAGGATCTCGCGAACCGCGGCGAACGCCTCCGCGAGCCCCTCGCCGGAAAGCGATCCGAAGCGCAGGTGCAGCGCCTCGCCCGGTGGCGCCTCGACCGCGCGGGTCGGGGCGGCGGCCTGCCGTGCCCTCGCGCGTTCGGCCTCCGCCGGGAGCGGCGGCTCGTCGTCGGAGAAGGTCGGCGGCTCCGGGGGCTCGGCGGCACCCGGCGCCCCGGCGCGACGCTCCACGACCCGGGACACCTCCACGCCGCGGACCGCGGCCGTCACGCCGCGGGCTGCCGGCGCGGCGCCGGCGCCCACCGGCATCTCGATGACGCGCTCGCCCAGGAGGCCGCCGCCCCGGAGGGGCGAGACATGCGGGATCGTGCGACGCACCGTGCCCGCGTGTTCCCGGCCGTTCCCGTTGCCCCCGGGGCGCGCGCCGTTCGACCCACCCCCGACGGCGGCGCCGGCCGGGCCCGGCACGCCCGGAGCTGCCCCACTGGGGCCCGCAGGAGGTCCCCAGCGGCCTGTGTCGCGACCCCCGCGACGTCCCCGGTCGAGCGTCTGCACCTGCCGGGCGAACGCCTCCTCGCCCTGCGCCAGGGCGTCCTCCCAGGTCCAGGCCGAATCGGCCAGGATCACCGACCCGTCGCCCTTGTGGTCGACCCGGCCGGCCACCAGCAGGATGGCGTCCTCCTGCCAGGTCGACGCGGTGGCCTCGAAGGTCCGGGGGAACACGATCGCCTCGACCGTCCCCTGCAGGTCCTCCAGTGTCGCCACGCCCATGGTGGCCTTCGACTTGGTGATCACCCGCCGGATGCCGGTGAGCACGCCCCCCACCACCACGCGCTGCTGGTCCATCTCCTCGCCGAGATCGCCGCTGTAGGCCGTGACGTAGCGGTCCAGCTGCTGCGCCAGTGCCGCCAGCGGATGATCGGAGAGGTAGAGCCCGATGAGCTCCTTCTCCCAGCGCAGTCGCTCGCGGGGTGGCGCCTCGGTCGCCGCCGGGAGAGGCCGCTCGAGCGCCTCGGGCTCCACCTCGCCGCCGAACAGCGCGGTCTGTCCGCTGGAGCGGTCGCGCTGCTCGGCCTGCGCGGCCGCCATGGCGTCGTCGAGGGCGACCAGCAGCTGGGCCGGGTGCCCGAAGCGGCCCAGCGCCCCGACCTTGATCAGCGACTCCAGCACGCGCTTGTTGACCAGGCGCAGGTCGATCCGGCGGCACAGGTCCGCCAGCGATCGGAACTCGCCATCCGCCTCGCGCGCCGCGATGATCGACTCGATCGCGCCCTGCCCGACGTTCTTGACCGCCAGCAGCCCGAAGCGGATCGCCTCGCCCTCGACCGTGAAGTCAAGGTGGCTCCGGTGCACGTCGGGCGGTCGCACCTCGATCCCCAGGCGTCGGCATTCGGCGATGGCCGCCGCGACCTTCTCGGTGTTGTCCCGAAACGCGGTGAGCACGCTGGCCATGTACTCGACCGTGTAGTTCGCCTTGAGGTACGCCGTCTGGTACGCCACCAGGCCGTACGTGGTGGCGTGCGCCTTGTTGAAGCCGTACCGGGCGAAGGGCTGGAAGGCGGCGAACACCGCGTCGATGATCTCCGGCTTCACGCCCCGCTCGGCGGCCTGCGGGACGAACTTCGCCATCATCTGCTGGAGGACCTTGTCCTTCTTCT
>VFSW01011432.1_pt1 | contig 12484 bp, 7 predicted proteins | sample 5358111 | NCBI WGS metagenome assembly VFSW01 (sample SAMN11554181, study PRJNA540505) | mine drainage metagenome | isolation source: sediment from site ElyBrook_90M | place: USA: Ely Copper Mine, Vershire, VT | collected 2017
ACTATGGCACCCGTACCCGCCCTGAATATAGCCGCGACGACTACCCAGCGGCCCGGAAAATGCCGCGCCAATTCCGAGAAATACCACGCGCAGGGTATTCGGGAGATTGAGGTAATCCGTAATTCCCTGGCGGAACAGGAAGAGAAGGAGCCCCACGAGCAAGCCACATCCCCACGCTGCCCGGTGGAGATCGCGATAGACGGCGTCTCTTCCTTCGGCCGAATCCTGCTGCGCTACGACTTTCGCAGAGGTGATCTGGAACGACAGCGTTACTGCCGAGGTAATGGTCAGCAACGTATAAACGGCCGTTGCATGCCCAAAGCCTTTGGGACCGAGAAAACGTGCCACGGCCATGTTGTAGGCGAGGTTAATTGCCGTAGCAAGGCTCGACCCCGAGAGCAAAACGACACTCCCAGAGATAATTCGTGCCTTCAACTCTCGCGACTTTTCCGTCGGCCTAGTCAACACGTTTCAATGTACCAGCGATCATAAGGTCTTCTTAAGATGATGCCAAATTGCCTGTTAGAGATGCTTAGGAAGGCTTAGCGTCTCCGAGGGTATCTTCTATCTGAGGCAGCTGTTATTAAGACGATCAGGCCCCTTTCAGCGTGTGTATGTTGGATAATACTTACATGTCCGCTGGTCTGAGCGCTACAATATTTTCCTTTCTTTTCTTGTTTCATGGATGCTTTGGTCAGGCTCCACCCGTGCAGCTGAAGTACAAAGCTACAGGTGCGTCTCCCGAGATACTTGCCGTTTATGAGGCGTGGTTTGGCACCCCCAAACATATTTCCGTGGGCTATACGTCCCATGACCCCGAGGTGATCCGCAATCAGATTCGCAAGGCGAAGGAGATGGGAATCTCCGGTTTCGTCGTGGACTGGTATGGAGATCGCGAGCCCTTTATCGATCAGAGCTATGCGCTGGTCCAGGGGCTGGCGGCGAAGAACAAATTTAAAGTCGCGATGATGTACGAAGAGGCCAATATCGAAGAGGGTGCGACAGACGAAGCGATCGCGGACTTCACCATGTTCCACGACACGTACCTGTCGCCCAATGCGCCGGGGCACCAGGCATACCTCACCTACGAGGGAAGGCCTGTGATCTTTGTGTTTCCTAATGGAAATCACACGGATTGGGCGAAGCTGCGGAGCGTGGTGAACAAGTGGAATCCTGCGCCGCTGTTGGTCCAGGAGAACCTTCCGGGACCACACCCGGATGCCTTTGACGGCTTCTATCCGTGGATCAATCCCGGGCCACTGGGGTGGGCAGCGGATGGTAGCAACTGGGGCGATCGGTATCTTGCGGATTTCTACAAAAACATGGCGGAAAAGTATTCTGACAAGCTGATCGTCGGCGGTGCGTGGCCAAAATTAGACGATCACAAAGCCTCCTGGAGCCTGAACCGGCACATCTCGGCTCGCTGCGGGCAGACTTATACCGAAACCGTAAACCTGTGGCGGAAGTTCTTTCCTGCAGGGCAGACGATCCCCTTTGTGATGATTGAAACCTGGAATGACTACGAAGAGGGCTCGGAGATCGAGCCCGGTATCCCTACGTGCACCGACAACTTGCCGGGGAAGTCTTTGAAGGATCAAGAGAAGAGTGTTCCAGTGCTCCCGTCCAAGCCGTAGGTAAATCGAACAGGCTGCAGGGGTTAGCTGGAGATAGGTCTTGCTGATCCCTCGCCTCGCAGAGTGCTGGCCGTTCCCGGGTGAAAGCCCATACGGAGCGGTCAGCCGGGAACGGTGGGAGCTTATTCCGTGTCTGCCTGAAAGAGGCGCACTCTCCAACGCACTTCGGAGGGTGTGAGCACGATCAGATAGCGTAGGCGTAACGGCTTGGTTGCTAGAACTTTGTCGTGATCGAGCACCTGCTCGTCGTATTCAACGGTATCGATTAGCTGGATCGATGAACCTTCCGGCGAATAAAACACGAACTGCAGATCGTGCGAGCGCGCCTGATACCTGGCGTGGATTCCAAGTTTCGTCTGTTCCTCTATCGTATTCATCAGCTTGTCGCGGGCGGGGCCGACAAAATTCGCATCCAGAAGTGCCGCTTGATTTTGATCGAGCGCTGATTGCAGACTCGTCCAAGCCGCCAGATAGTCGCGGATCACGGCTGCCTCGGTCTGCTTCTCGATGGGGCGAGATCCGTGCAACTGCGGGGGTTCGACACGAACGGACGCCTGCGGGTCTGCCCAGGCAGCCATTGGCAGAGTCAAAGCGCAACTCAGTATAAGGAGGTATTTGATCATTGTCCTCCATTCCATAGAATCTCATTGCCAGCCACAACCCCGCTTGCTGCCGAGATTTTTGAACCTTTGTATGCCGGCATCGTTACTCGCGCGACTCCTTGCTTCAGTGGAACATCGACGGTGGATTGCATGTCATGGTAGGTTTCGGTGAAGGTTACGATGGTGCCGTCTGGAATGGCATTTCCGCTACAGTCATGCACCGGAGCGGTCTGCACCAATAGCTTCCCGTTGACCGGCTGGGCGGTGATCGTGATGGAGCACGGATCTCCTGGGACCTGATCGATGATGCGGGTGCTGGAGATTCCGCCGACTCGAGCCACAAACTTGACGGTGCCTTCTTTTGCCGCGGAATTCATCTCCGTCCACGCGAGGCCATTCAGCGTCGTCACGGTTCGAGTCTGAACGATGCCGGATGCATTCGATAGCTCAAGCGTGGCGGACATCGGCTTCGTGATCAGGTTATGGTAGGCATCGAAGACGTAGATTGCTCCGCTGATTCCATTGGGTATGCCGACCGGAAGGCGAGATGGCTTTGCAAGAAAACCCATGGTCTCGGGTTGAGGCGCGGGTAGCACATCCAGCTCGCCGGTATCGGACACAGACTCCCCTGCAAGAATGACCAGATAGTGTCCAGCGTTATAGAGAGCTCCGGCTGGGAATGACGCAGGTTGTCCCATGTCCACATTGCTCCGAACGGCCTGCCCCGGTCCGACGATGTAGAGAACAGCCTTCCCGCTTCCGCTGGTAGGAATCAGGAAGGCACTTCCAGCGGTGACGCTTGGGGGTAGAGTCATGTATCTGCTCTGTCCCATAGCCACAGTCGCTGCCGCCAGTGCGACAGCAGCCACGAAGACGGATACCCGGCCAGACCTCACAGGGAACTCCCCACGGCATACGTCGCTACGACGGTTCGCTCCGTGTTGACCTGCCTAGCAATATCTTCTGGAACGGTAATGCGGAAGTCGACGGGTGTCTGGGGAAGGAGAGCCCGGTCTATATATTGACCGGCAACCCAAATGAGCTGCCCATTCTTGTCATAGAAGGAGGAGAGAACATGCGCTACGTTGACAGTTTGGCCACTTTGGTTGGAAAGCTGGCCGGTCAGGGGTGCTCCCGGGGGAGCGTTGTATTGCTGGTTCTGCACCTCGATCACGGGATCGGCTGAGGCAGAGACGAGAACGGATAGTGGCTGCATGCGGATGCTGCCTACCTCGGACAAGTCAACGTTGGGGAACCGGATAACAAAGGGGGTGACCTGCTTGGGCAGCAGGGTGTGCGAGATCATGTCAAAACTGCCCTCGCTATCGAGTACAGAGCCGTTCTTTGCAAGCAGCGTGGCTCGTACCGATACGTAGGCCGGGATGACATCTTCGTTCAGAAGTTCACCCATGACGACGACACCGTCAGCGCGGTTCACCGGGTGCATGTCGACAATACGGACGTGAGGCGCTTCCACATCCTGGGCTCCCCAGTCATCTCCCGAACCGCTGGTGATGACATCCCAGCGCAGATAGTTGACCGGGATCACCTGTGGAGGAACGTGCTGCTCGGGCACGATCGGCCAGTTCACGGCCCAGTGATCGCCGCTGCGGATGACGTGCACATCGCGCTTGTCCTCGAAGGTTCCGACGACGGTCGACCAGCGCAGTTTCATGATCATCTCCGCATCATTTGCGGACTGGTGAAGAGGCTGCACTTCGAAACCATCGAGGGTTGCATAGGTGCGGAGACTCAGAGCATATCCGGTAAGGTCATGGATGAACTGCGACTGAGTGAATTCGGCTTTGTTGGAGAGGCTGGAGTACGCCTTATCCCAAGCATGAAGTCGAATCTGGGTTCCGAGATCGTTGGCGGCGGCCTCGGGGGTCGAGGGAGCAACCAGCAGATCGCCTTTGCCGCCACCAGCGTAGGCAACGGCCGAGGGAACGGGCCACGTCGTACCAATCACCAACAATGCCACCGTGGCGACGGCTATAACAACTGCGAGCAGGCGTCCCTTGTTCACGAGATCATCTCCCCGTCTAGAGCATGTTCATTTGAGGTGGACATATCGTCATCGCGGAAACCTCGCGAGCGCTTCTCTGGAAGCCAGATCACCAGCAACGCAAGGATGCTGAAACCGAAGGGGAGTGTCCCCCACAGGAGGCCTTGCCAGGGAGGAGGCATCTGCGATGCGTTCATTGGAGTGGCCGGGGGCACACCATCTTTACCCCAGACCGTGATGGTTTTGTCATCCAGCTCGTCCACCTGACGCCATCCAGCGAAGTAGAGTAGCGGGTTGTAATAGGAGTCGCGAACGATCACCCACTTCAGTCCATAGCGGTCAGCGTGAGCCAGCATTGCCCGCAAGGAGTCCAGGCCGGGCTTGGCGAAGTACTTCGAACTGGTGAGCGCCGCGCCGCCAAATTGGGTGAGTTCCGGAAGCATGCGTGAGGAGTTCGATTCGCCGTCCACGCTGGTTGCATCCGTCATGATGGCGAGTCGCGAGAGCTTGTTGCCGAATCCGATGGTGACGTAGCGGAACCTGTCGTGACCATCGCGATTGAGCCACTGGGCGACCGAGGCTACGTCGAAGTTGGCGGCATCGGCCGGGCGGATGCTGGACCAGGCGACGGCCAGAGCGCAGGTGGATGCTGCAAGCAACGCTGTCGCAATCGCTGCCTTGAGTCGAAAGCGATCGATGAATTCCATGATGACCAGGCCGAGAATCGGAAGTGCGAGCAAGGCGGCCCAGTAGCTGAATCGTTCGAAGGTCAGGACCTCGAAGGCGCGGCCGAGAAGCACTCTGCCGACCGGCGTCGTTCCGCCGAGACCTACCAGGAAGGCTACCCAGAAGCCCAGGAGCAAGGGGCGGAGTCGAGCCACCGCTGCTCCTCGAATCACGATGAATGGTAGCGCCAGGATCAGTGCTCCATAGGGAACGAGGAAGTAGTTGAGGCCCCACTGCGGGCTGAGGATGTAGCTCGCGCGGCTGGGATGCGGAATCGGTGTCTGGGTGATGGGATAGCGGATCAGGCCGATCCAGTAGGGCAGCAGCACCACGGCGATGGCGGCGCCGACGAGGACGGCGAGCGTTACGGTTCGCACGATTACCGCCTGTACGGAGGTCTTTTCGTCGGACTCACTCTCGCTGCTTTCAATTAGCACGAGGGCGATGACCGGGAGGGCGAAGAAGGCGGAACCGAAGATCAGGGTCGCATGGTGCGCTGCGGCGGCGGCGACCAGCAGCACGCTCGCCTTGAGCAAGGAACGCCACTTGCCGTAGCGAAGCCAGTCGAAGAAGAAGGGCAGGGCATTGAGATAGATCGGCGCTGCGAAGGTGGTACTTAATTGTCCGGCGGAGTAAACGAGGAAGCTCTCGTTGCCCAGCAAAACACTCGCCAACGCCGCATAGGATGCAGCACGCGGACTTACCCAGAGCCGCGAAAACCGGTACACTCCGACCGCGAGCAGAAGGATCGCCGCCAACTGCACGGCCATGTATGCCATATTCAGGCCGAAGACCCACGAGAGAAGAGCAACCCACTGCTGAGGGAGCGGCGGATAGGTGGTCTGCGAAAAGCCTGCGAACCACTTTGGATTCCAGGGATCAAACCAGTGATGGACGTAATGCGACGCGAAGAAGATGTGAAAGTTCGTGTCGTACGACTTCAATGGCAGCTGCATGAGCATGAGAGGCAAGTGAATCGCAACCGCCGCCATGAGGATGAAGCTCATCGGTATGGGTTTCGACGATGTTGCAATAGAAACAGGCTTTTGCAAATTTCCCTCTTTAGTCAGACTGGATGTGATGCGATGATTACAAAGCCCGGTTGCTTTTTCTTGAAGTTTAACTAGATTACATAGATCGGGGTGATCGTGGGTCCGAACATGGCACGCCCACTTCTCCAATTGTGTACCCGTTACATTTTAGTGACTAGGAGACTCTAGCATCGTATTTTGAATCCAATGGCATGATACTCAATAGCAACGCTTCGGTGACCGCTTGATAGTTCGATTTGATCGTTCCAAAATTATTTGTTCGTTTGTAGTTTTCTTGTTTGCTAGCTCGGGACTCTCTCAGACCTACCAGGTAGGTTCTGGAGGGTCCGCTAAGCCTGAACCGCAAACGGATCATCAGAGCCAGTCCCCTGAGCTGGGTTGGGGTTCGAGCATCCAGAATGCCCGCCTGGCGCGTGCCGCGGAACTTGCGCTCCAACGCGGGGACCATGCTCTTGCGTTCGAGTATGCGCAGCGAGCCTCCAAATCTGCGCCGAACGATCCCCAACTCTTGTTTCTTATGGGGTACGCGGCACGACTTGATGGTAAGTACGGGCCGTCTGCAGACGCCTATCAGCGAGGGCTGCGCTTGAAGCCTTCTTCCATCGATGGCCTATCCGGCCTGGCCCAGACCTACAGCCTGATGGGCCGTACGGACGAAGCGGAACGCATGTTCAAGCAGGTTATTGCAGCCGCACCGGGACGCAAAAATGATTTGCTGGCTCTCGGTGATCTCTATATGCGAACGGGAAACTACACCGGCGCGATCGAGTGGCTGAACAAGGCGGAGCACATTGAGCCGACCGCGCAATCCGAACTGCTGATGGCCGTTGCGTACGAGCACCTGAAGCAGCTGGACCTGGCGAGTCATTATCTGGATCTTGCGAAAAGTCGTGCTCCGAATAACCCTGATGTTGCTCGCTCGCTGGCTGAGTTTTATCGCGAGACTGGCGACTATTCGAAGGCAGTCGACGCATTGAAGGCGATCCGGAATCCTAAGCCGGATGTTGTTGCGGAGCTCGCCTATACTTATGGGCTCGATGGTAAGCCGGAGGACTCTGCCCGCCTCTACCGGCAGGCCGCAGACGCACTGCCTCGCGATCTTGGTCTGCAACTTTCCGCTGCGCAGGCGCAAGTCTCGGTGGGGTCAATCGATCAGGCGACCCATTTTCTTCAGCGCGCTTCGGTTCTGGATCCTAACTACTACAGGCTGCATGCCATTCGAGCACAGATAGCGCAAATTCAGGATCGTAGCAGCGAAGCCGCACAGGAATACAGCATTGCCCTGGCCAACCTTCCTGCGTCGCCCGCGGAAGGAAATCTCTACGGCATTCAGTTGCATATGAATCTTCAGGCGCTGTATCAGAATCTGGATCAGCCAGACCTCGCTCACCAGCAGCTCGAGATAGCGCAAACCCAAATAGGGGCGCTCGACGGGCAAGGCCCTACCCGGGCAGCATTTCTGCGCCTGAGAGCCCTTATCCGCATGAATGCCGGCCATCTCGACACGGCACTGACGGACATGACGGAATCTCTCGCGATGACTCCCAAGGACCCGAATAGTCTGCAGCTCTACGGAGATCTGCTGATGAAGATGGGCCGTACCTCGGATGCGATTGTGGTCTTCCAGAAGGCTCTTGCCATCGATCCGAAGAGCCGCTTTGCCCTTACCTCGCTGGGGTATGCGTCGCGGGCAGCAGGGAACAACGCCGACGCCGAGAAGTACTTCAAGCTGCTGGCGCGGGATTATCCGTCCTCGTACGTCCCGTTTCTTGCGCTGGGAGACATGTACACGGACCTCGACGAATATAGCAAGGCGGAAGCCGCTTACTCCCGTGGCTATGCGTTGGCTCCTCAGAACTCGCTGATTGTTGCGGGAGGCATGAATGCAGCAATCGAGGCGCACGAGCTCCCCCTGGCTGGCACATGGCTGCATCGCGTTACCGACAAGATGGCGATGGCCCCGCAGGTCCTGCGAGAGAAGGAACGATACTTCAGCTTCATGGGCGAGAACCAGCAGTCTGCTGACATCGGGCACGAGGCGATCAAGGTTCTTCCTCATGACCGCGATGTCGTTGTCTATCTCGGGTACGACCTCCTTCACCTCGGGCTTTATGCTGAGCTGCAGGCACTGACCACGAAGTATGAGGATGTCTTCCCGAAAGATCCTGATATTCCACTGCTTGCTGGTTATGTCTACAAGCACGATGGCGAGTTGGACCTGGCAGTGAAGGCATTCACCGAGGCGCTAAACCGTGATCCGGAAGTCGTGACTGCCTACACCAACCGAGGGTACGTGTTCAACGACCTGCATCAGCCGAATGAGGCTGCAGCTGACTTTAAGCAGGCGATCAAGCGTCAGCCAAACAACGCAGAAGCGCATATGGGGCTTGCGTTCGCTCAACTGAATCTGCAGCATCCGCAGGAGGCTATTCGCGAGACACAACTGGCAGAGGCCGTAGCCGGTGACTCGGAGTTGGTCCACATGATTCGCGCTACCGCGTATGGTCGCCTGGGTCTGCTGGGCAAATCGGCGGCAGAGTACAACGCTGCACTGAAATTCGATCCCACGGACGGATCGCTGTATCTTGGCCTGGCCAATGTATTCTTTGCGGAGCGCCGTTACAACGATGCGGTGGTGCAGTTGCAGACGGCAGCGAAGTACCTCCCTGAGGATGCTGCGATCTATGCGCTGAGGGCCCGCGCCCATGCGAGCCTGCACGATCGCCAGCAGGCGCTGCTCGACGTTGAACTCGCGGACAAGTACGCCGAGAGGCCGGTGTCGGGAAGAAGTCCCACTTTGGATCTGAGCCGCGTCAGTGACATTTACATCTCCACCGGGGAGGCGCTGACCATACTCGGCGATCAGGCTGGTGCGATGCAGCAGTTCAGCAAGGCGCTGCTCGTACCCAACAGCAACCGGGTGAGTGTACGCCTCGCTATCGCCGGGCTAATGGCCCAGCAGGGCCACAAGGATGATGCGGAACGACAGATCGCGTTGGCCCTGATGGAAGCCAACGCCGGGGACACTGCTCCGGCTACCGGCGAACAGTACATTCAGGCCGCCAGTATCTTTCAGCAGATACATGAGTACGAACTGTCGCAGACCTATCTGCAGCGCGCCAAGGAAGCAGGAGCGCCGGATATCTCCGTTCGCATCGGGTTGGCGAATAGCTATCTCGCTTTAGGAGAGACAAGGCTTGCTGCTGCAGAACTGGCCGCAGTGAAGCAGACGGATGACAATGAAGCGGACTATCAGTTTCTGCTTGCGCAGGCTGCATTAGAGCAGCAGCAGCACCGCACTACGGAGGCCCTCTCCACCTTTGCCCAGGCCTCCAGCGACGCTGGTGCAGATCAGTCGGCTGAGCAGGGACTGCTCCAGGCCGGTGCCAATGAAGGCTACCGGGTTAATCCGAACATCAGTGTCCTGTCGAACCTCACTGTTCAGCCAATCTTTGAAGACACCACGGTCTATGTGCTCGATTCCAAGCTGGACAGTCCGAATGGCCCAGTCCCCAGCACGGACACGGCGCAGTTGCCACCTCCGCGGTCCTCGATCGAGACGAGCTGGATCACTGCGTTCCATCTGCATCTGCCCAACTTGCCTCCCAACGGCAGCTTCTTCCAGTTGCGCAATGCTCGCGGCATCATCTCCGTGCCAGCAACGAATTCGATCGTGCATCGCAATACCACCGACTATACGGCGAGCTTCGGCCTGGACCCGACGCTTCACCTCGGCACCAATGTGGTGACCTTCAACAGCGGCATGCAGGGAACCCTCCGTCGCGACTCGCTGTCTCCGGTGGAATTGAATCAGAACCTGTTTCGAGTCTTTACCTACTTCACTACGACATCTTTCTTGAATGCTGTCTCAGCCGACGGATTCTTCACCTACGAATTTGGGCCCTTCACGGAAATTCCGATGCGCAGTACAGCCCTTATAGGCGCAGTCAACTTCCGCGTCGGTGCGCCGTGGGGAAAGACCGCGTTGGTCACGGGTTGGGGCGTCAATGATCAAAAATTCACGTCGCAGCTACTCGGGAACAGCGAAGACTATTTCACCTCGTCCTACGTCGGCCTCACGCGACGTTTCTCGACGCACTTGAATGTGGAGGCGATTATGGAGGACCGGCGAGCCTGGCGGATTGTGCCATTTTCTCCACTCCACTCCGCGATCTCCCAGGCGATTCGACCAGCCGGAACGATTGATTATTCCCCAACGCCTTACTGGGATATTCAGGCAACCAGTTCCTACGAGAGCACGCGAGGCTTCCACGTCTACGACGCGGTACAGAACGGATTTTCTGTGTCCTATACCCGGCCGATCAATCGCTCGTTCACGGATAGCGAACGGAAGCTCCGTCTGAAATATCCAATTCGCTTTTCGGCGGGCGTGCAGGAAGAAACCTTCATCAACTTCACTCAAGGGCAGAGTCAATTTCGGCCGTACTTCAGCATTACGATCTTCTAGGGCTGCACCCCGGGTTCGGGCGTATACCTCATCCATTTGTCCGCCCATTGGATGAGGTACTTTATATTGGGCGCATCCGTGTGGCCACCATCGTCTTGTCTCCAGGCGAGCTTCCCATCGAGCAAGCCATAGTTCACCGGCGGCATCTCGGCTGTCTTGTAGTCGTCGCTGACGCCGAGTGCGGGTGCCCCCAGCAGACGATAGACCGGCTGCGCTGCAACGACCGCCATGTAGCTCCCCTTCTGGTCCAGCCACTTGGCATCGCCCTTTGCTGGAATGCCGTAGCTGATGAAAACCAGCCGTGGCGCGCACAAATCGATCAGTTCATGGGAGTCCACCGGAAGATCTCCCGCATGCATGGCACCGAAGGTCGCCTCGGATGCGCCGTACTTCATAAAATTTCCGGCCATCCAGTAGTATTCTCCGCCAGTCAGGCTCTCGACCGACTCACCCCAGTTACGACGATTCAATTTCGCCCCACCCTCCCCTGAAGAGCCAATCAGCGCCATGTAAAAACGCTGCTCGAACGCCATCGTTACGAGCGCAGCCTTGCCGTAGCGTGACACACCCTCGATTCCGACATGGTTCGCGTCCACCGCAGGATCGGTTTCAAGATAGTTCAGCCCTTGTGCAGCACCCCATGACCAGGCCCGGAGTGCACCCCAGTCCTCCGGCTTTCTCGGCTGCCCCTTATTCACCAGCCCGATAATTCCTCGCGTCAGCCCGGCTCCGTTGTCCGCCTGAATGCTTGCAGGATCGATCGCCGCGTAGCCCCAGCCGGCCGCGACCAACTGCTGATCTGTAGGTGCGTCGGCGCCCGCCATCATCGCCGCAAATCCTGCAAAAGGATCCTTCTCCTGCGAGGCGATCGGGTTATACGCAGGATACTTCTCGAAGACCTGCTTCAGCGACGGGTCATGCTCCACCAGCATCGCCTTCACCGCGGTATTGATCTTTTCCAGATCCTGCTCCGGTGGTTGCGCGGGTGACGGCAGTTCACTGCGCCGGAACATCATGAGCACCGGCACCGGACCTCTCACATTCGCCGGCACCACCACTGTCATCTGGATGTCGACATGGATCAACGGATAGCCGGTGTCGTCGACATGCCCGACCAGCTTCGTCGCAATCACGGGCGTAAATCCAATCCGCTCCCTGTCGGTCACGAGCACCTTCCAGGTCACCTTCGGCGTATGTTTCGGCACCTCGCCATAGACATCCTTGCTGAAGAGTTCGACAAGCTGCGGCCTCCGCTCGTTCCACCACATCGCAGGCGTGGTCACCTTCTTCCCATCATTCAGCGTCAAGGCATCGGGCAAATCAGGATAAGGATTCGCCTTCGATTCATCGTAGTTGGCGTGGTTGGGCGCCTTCTCGTCGCCACTCGGGCCCTCGCGCAGCTTCTTGATTCCGAGCTGATCCATCATATTTTGATGGTCCTGCTCGGCGGTGAACGTCACCGGTGGTGGATACGTGGCGCTCTGCGCAAGGAGGGATTCGAACGGGAGAATCGTTGCCGTGCAGACTACGACAATCTTGCGGAGAACAGAGAATACTCGTGAGCTTGCCACAGCCTGCATTTGTTCCTCCAGTGAACTTCGTTGTGGTCTCAAACAAAAAACACTATAGACGTTCTTCAACACGGACATCAATACAGGGCTCCTGGTTGGAAATACCTGTCTGGTTGCATGATCGTCTTCACTGGTCCAAGTTGGAACAGGCACGGTGAATGCCCAGACAGCGAACGATGTGGTTGGCAGGAGAAACCTTTGAAGGTCGCGTCAACCACGCTGGGAGGTGCAGGAGAATCCAGGGTGCATTTTGTGGGTTCTGGCCTCCGGGCGAATAATGGGCAACCCGTTTGCACGGGTCGTTCGTGGATCTCATATCGGCACTATGGTTGACGAGGCGCCAATCCGCAGGGGAATGGATGTCATTCAACTGCTACAGACTCGCCGGGTCACGCAGCGAACCCTGGCGGAGGCTCGTGAACGAAC
>VFSW01011433.1_pt1 | contig 12484 bp, 10 predicted proteins | sample 5358111 | NCBI WGS metagenome assembly VFSW01 (sample SAMN11554181, study PRJNA540505) | mine drainage metagenome | isolation source: sediment from site ElyBrook_90M | place: USA: Ely Copper Mine, Vershire, VT | collected 2017
TATCCAGATTCATCAACGGCGCCAGCAATGGCACAGCCTCGGCCAAGGGCACCCCGGCCAGGCCAAGCGACGCTTCGAGGCCGGCGAGGCGTTCGTTCGCAGTCTGTTCACCCCGCCAGCGAATGCCCTGCTGAATCATGTCCGCGATCATGTAGAAGGGTGTGTTCTGATAAAGCGCCGCGGCGGCGCAGTCCACCCAGCTATGGGGAGTGCCGGCGATCTGCTCGCGGAAGCGATGGACCATGCGCGACTTTCCGATTCCCGGCTCGCCCACGACTACCACCACCTGACCCTCACCATTGCGCACCTGGACCCATCGGTTAAGTAAAAGGCGCAGCTCATCCTCGCGTCCGATAAACGGCGTCAAGCCACGCCCCGCTGCCGCCGCAAGCCGTCCCCGCACCCCACTGGGCTGAATAACGCGATAGAGGCGAATCGGACGGTCAACGCCCTTGAGCGGATGCGCCCCTCGATCCTCAACCACAAACAACCCGGAGACGAGCTGATGTACCGATGCGGTTATCAGCACCGTGTCCGGAGCCGCGGCGCTTTGGACCCGGGACGCGATATGCGGGACGTCACCAAAAATGTTCGCTCCCTTCGCATCGTTTTTACTCACGACCACTGAGCCCGCGTGTATCCCGATCCGTGCTGCGAGCACCGGTCCTCCTCGGCTGACAAGCCGACGGTTAAGACCCGCTATGCCCTCGAGGATAGCCAGCCCGGCGAGCGCCGCGCGCTCAGGGTCGTCCTCATGCGCCTGCGGATAGCCGAAGTAAGCCAGTACGCCGTCTCCGAGATATTGGGCGACGTGCCCGCCGAAACGCACCACTACTTCCGTAGCGACGTTATGATAACCGGCAACTATCTCACGCCATTCCTCCGGGTCGAGACGCGACGCCAGTTCGGTCGAGCCCGCCAAGTCACAAAACATGACCGACAAATGACGCCGCTCACCCTGTATGCCACGCGCCTCGAACGGTTCGCCCTGCGCGAACGACGCCGACTTGAGCGATGACGGATTTTCGGTAGCCGGTGCCGGGGATGGGGGGATTCTCAGCCCACTGCCGCACTGGGTGCAGAACTTGGCGTTGGGCCTATTGGGTGTTCCGCACGCGGAGCATTGGGCGAGAAGTGGCGCCGAGCATTCGTCGCAGAACTTGGCATCATCCGGATTGTTTGAGCCGCAACTCGCGCAGTGCATTGCCAGCCCCCCTTCGAGCATCCAAGACGCGAACTAACATTTGTCGGCAAAGATAGCAAAACTATCCTACGTCAAGGCTGGTCCGAACGCCTATTCTGTTTCGTCGATGTCCAGGACGACCTCGGGGATGGCGCGCCGCCAGGCGCACACCGCAATCATCGGATACCGTTCCGCGCGCGCTTTCGGCTTCCGGATCGAAGCATCGTCAGGCGCAAGGTTTGGGGGGATTACCCGTATAGTTGCCGTAGAGCGAGGTGACTAACCACGCTCCGCTAGTATTCGAGAGCTTAAACTTGAACTTAAGCTCGCCGTCCCCTTTATCGCCATCGTCATCCTGCCAGCACGCTAATCCGGTCACGACCGCGACCGAATTATGGGGCCCCTGGATTTTAACGACGGGTTGTTGGGCGCCTGAATACGGCTTAAAGATCATACTAACGGGCGGCGAACCGTTCCATGCTCCCTTCAAATAATCGATCACGTTTTGGCGCCCGTCGATCACCGGCTTAGAGTGACCGGTATGTATCTTGCGCAGTTCGACGTTGAGATCGAGCAGCGGCCCAAGCACATCGGGCAGTTTGTCATTGAACGCCTTTACCGCTTTATCGAATGCAGCCCGCGCATCATCAGCCGGGGCGAGCATCGCCCACGAACTGCCGCTGGCCAAAAACCACGGCATCGATACTGCGGCCCCTGCGATCAAGCTCTGCTCGATGAATTTCCGGCGGGTGACTCTTCCGCCTGATTGCATTTCGCCTTTTCCGCGCATGACACCCTTCCTTTTGGAGGAAGCCCCGACGGTCGGCTTCTTTGTGATCCGCTAGCCATCACGCAGTCGCATAATTGCGAGCGAACGTCAAGCGAATGTGGAATCGAGGTGCGTGTCAGCGACGAAAATAGAAGTGGACAAATCATCTAATCATGCAAAAGACCAAAAGGCAGCCAAGTGAATGAGCAACGGTCTCCGGAATCGTCGAGCGCTTGTTGCATCGAATTGATCCGATGACGCCTTCATCATAGCCGGGCAGATCGGGCCGTATGTCGAATGGCCGGCGCAGCGCCGGCTCTCAAGGCCGCAAGGGCTGGCTCGTCAGATGTCGTCGAGCGGGAAAACGGGGCGACGAATCTTGGTGTAGGGCAGCCGGCTCAACATCTGAGTAGCTAATCCGGGGGTATCGACGTCGATAAACGTTCGTGCCGTATCCGCCATCCCCGGGCGATGCTGCAGCTCGGACTTGCAGACGACGATTTTGCGTTGAGTCGGCTCGATGCCGAGGCTGCGGAAGTGGGTCGGCTCGAAGACCAGCACCGCGCGCGAAGTCAGGATTACCTCAACCCCGCCGCAATCAAGCACCGCGGTCGCGCCGCGGCGGGTGGTGCCACCATTGAACCGCGTCGAGGTGGTGAAGACGCCATCGTGGATCGTCCGCACGCGCCCGCTGATCTGGATCGGGTCGCCGTGGAACCTATCGACTTTACCACCGACGGTCAACGTTATGGTCTTGCCGATGCCGGCGCGAATCGCGTCCTGGACCGCGGCGGGATCTGCAATGTTGCCAATCACCGCGCCTTGGGCGTTTTGCTTTAGCAGTTCCGCGAGGAGGGCGGTGCCATCGCCGGGCGTTCCGGCTCCGCCGCTATCGGCGAGATCTCCGAGCACGACCGGTCCTTCGTCCGTTTCGATTGCTTCGCGCACTGCATCCGGCACCGGCACCATATCTGTATGGAAGGAGTGGCGCTTGCGCCAACATGCCTCCTTGATTTCCTCTGCGATGTCGAGAGCGAGGTTGGATTCACGATCGGTCGTAACCACCACGCTGATGCCGGTCTCCGGCCGCTCGGAGCAGAAAAAACCGCCGAGTAGCGAGACGTCGAGAACTCGCGGATGGCGGCGGGCACGATTGCGCGCCAGGCGCATCAAGTGTTCCATCGGCCAGCCGGGTGCGATGTAGAGCTTCTGCAGGGCCGGCGCCATCGCCGGTTGGGCTAAGGCGCTGGTGGGCGCGAGCGAGGTATCAAATATACCACTCATCACGCGCGCGCCGACGCGCCCGGTCTGGACGAAGTCATAGTGAGGGTTGGTTTTGACGCCGATCAGCATGGTCGCGTTGCGGACCATCTGAGGAGTGACGTTGGCATGGCCGTCGAGCGACACGATAATCGGGGTTTGGTCGCCGACCAGGCCGCGTATGGCCGCGAGCAGGTCGCCTTCGCAATCGTCGATATGATCAGTGGCGGCGGTGCCATGAACCTGGAGAAAAATGCCATCGACCTTGCCACAGTCGCGCAACGTCTTCAGGAAGGTTTCTTTCGCCCACTCATGCGCTTCGTCGGTGGGCCTGCCGGCGAGGCCGGGAAAGATAAAGTGGAGTGGCAGGACCTCCCAGTTGCGCTCGACCGCACCCGCGATGAATCCCGCGATTGGATTTTCGCCACGGGCCAGCCGCAGCACGGAGTCTCCCGAGAGCATCGCGCGCTGGAACAGTTCCAAGCCCATGCGTTGAGTGGCGAAAGTATTCGCTGCAACCAGGTAACCACCAACGGCTACACGCATCTTGATGTCCTCCTGCAATCGCGACCGACATCGAGCATTTACCAACGATCATCGCCATCTTTGTCAAGTCGGTAGAGCGTCGTGTCCGGGCCGATACGCAGGACTTCCATCATTTGATGGAACAGGCCGACGACCGGTTCGAGATTCCGCCGACGGATCCGGAAGACCTCGCTTTACTGCACTTCACCAGCGGCACCACCGGAATGCCGAAGGGCGCGATGCATGTGCATCAGGCGGGAATCGCGCCAACTTCCTCGGGCGTGCCGATCAAGAGCAGGTGTTTGAGTCCGGGCAGCGCGGCGCGCAGCTCGGCAACTTTACGCTTGTAATGCGTGGCCGTCGTGAGCAGTACGCGTCCGTCGCCGATGCTCAGCCGCTGGCGAATCGGCTCGGGGCCGAGATCATCGCAACCGCGAGTACCGTCCCGAAGGTGGCACAGGCGCGTCCTGCTCGAGCCGAAATGCTGAAGCATCGGTGTGAAGAATACTCCGGCGGTGTTGTAGCCCGACCCGAAAACGAGAACAGCGTGACAAACAAACTGGCTACTACAATCCGCCCTTGATGTTCGCGAGTTTTCACAGCGCGCGCACCGCTGCCTCAACCTTGCACGCCAGTTCGGCGTAATTATCGCCTTCAAGTTTCAGCGGAGATCCAAAGGCCACTTCTACGGGCCCCGGATGAACCATCCTGGAGGAATGGGGCAATACGCGGCCAACGCCCCTCAAACGAATCGGCACAATCGGAACACGCAGTCGTGAGCCGACCATTCCGACGCCGGGCGCAAATGCGTTGATCTCGCCGGTAATACTATGTCCCCCCTCCGGGAAGATCAGGATCGACCAACCATCGCTTACCAGATCGCCGATATGACGGACCGCGTCGCGCACTCCAACCTCCTGCTGTGGAAGGGGAAAGCCGTTGAAGACGAGCGTTGCGAGAAAGAAATTGAGCCTGTTAGTCATTACCTGAGCGAATGAATATCGTTCCGGATGGAAGTGAGCATCGAAGAACTCCTTCCACATCGCTGGCGCGACCGAGTACCGCCATCGCGGTGGCAACGCGCTCAGGATTACCGGCGCGTCCAGATAGCTCTGATGGTTCGCCGCGAAGATAACCGGCCCGGTAACCTGGCGTAATACGTCGAGCCCGCTCACCTTGACGTGCGCGCAGAGTCGCGTGATGGGAAGTGCGAGTCCACCCTGCATCACGCGGCGAATGATTCTCGCAACGCCGCAGCGGTTCCATTGAATGAACTCCAATACCTCCTTGGCGGGCGCTGCGTGAGAGATTTGCTCGGCAAGATCAGCCAACCGCCGTGCATCTCTAAGGGTGGCTTCATCTATCGTTGTGTTGAAGCGTTCCTCCAGTTCAACCAACAATTCCACCTGCTCGATGGAAGTCAGACCGAGTTCCGCGAGCGTGGTCTCTGGAGTGATGGTCCGGCCGGGAGCGTAACGGCCAAGTAGTTCTGCAAGTTCATTTTGCGGAGTGGCCACTACCGGCAGGCTTCCGGCATCGACCCATTTCTCGATCGCGGGGCGCTTGAGCTTCCCGGTGCCTTCCGTTCGCGGCAGCTCGCCCGCAGTCCACACCGAGATGCTCCGAATCTTCTGATGATCCTCGAGCGCTGCGTTGGCGTTGCGCACGACGTCGTCCTTGTCCGCACCCGGCTCCAGTACAACAACGGCGTGAACGCGTTCCCTGCCAACAACGGCGGAGTCGCGGACTCCAGAGACGCGGTTCAGGACGAGTTCGACGTCTTCAGGAAACACCTTGAGGCCCTCGGGGGTGACGATCATTTCCTTCTTGCGGCCACGCACGCTGAGATAGCCGTCGTGATCGATTACCCCGATGTCGCCGGTGTGAAACCAGCCGTTCTCAAACGCCCTCGAGGCCTCGACCGGTGCGCTAAAGTAGCCCGGCGTTACGATTTCACCGCGCACGAGGATCTCGCCGTCCGCGGCGATACTCACATCGACGCCCGGAAGCGGCTTTCCGACGGTGCCTGACTTGAGATGAAACGGGTGATTGAAACTCACGATAGGTGCGGTCTCGGTGAGTCCGTATCCTTGGACGACCATGAAACCGAGCTGACGCCAGAAGCTCTCGAGGCCTGCCTCAAGGGGCGCACCGGCGATTACGAAACCAACGAACTTCAGGCCGAACAGCCCGTGCACCTTTCTGTAACGCCATCGACGAACGAGCCAGTGTGAATCGTCCTCCTTGATCCGGGCGAGTTCGGGAAACCGGCTGACGACATACTGGCGGAGCACCGCGAGAATTTTCGGCACTGCCACGAGGAATGAAACCCGCCGCCCGTGAATCTGCCGGAGTACCTCATGGGGCGCGTAGCTGGGCATGAAAATCACGACGCCCGGCAGCATCGGCGGGAAGAACGTTGCGAGCGCCTGCCCGAACATATGGCTGAGCGGCAGGAGGTTGAGAAAGCGCACGGGCCTCAGCGCGCGCACATAGCGCCGGTAGCGCTCGACCTCTCGCGCGATCGGATTCAGGTCGGCGACAATGTTGCGATGCGTTATGATTACGCCTTTCGGAGTCGCGGTTGACCCCGAGGTAAAGACGATTTCGGCCACGTCGTTGGGGCCAATCTCACGCACCGATTGCCGGTCCCGTTCCTCACCGGCAAGTTCGATTTCTTGAAGCCGCCAGATTGGTAGCGCACCTTCGAGCGCCGTCCCCTTGACTTCGTCTCCGGCTAGGATCGCGCGGGCCTGCACGACCTGCTGTATGTTCAGCACCACCTTGGCTGAAGTTCGGAAGTCCACTGGAACAGCAACTACCCCTTCCAGGAGGCATCCCCAGAAGGCCGCCAGCCATTCCGGCCGGTTCTCCGACCAGATGAGTACCTTCTCGCCCTTGGCGATCGACTTCGCGCGAAGCTGCGCCGCGAAAGTGCGTGCCGCCGCTCCGATCTGGCGGTAGGTATAGCTCCAGCGCCGATAGCCGTCGTCGTAGATTATGAATTCTTCGGAGCGTTGCGCGAATTGGTTGAAGAAATCGACGAGCGTTCGCTCAGCCGAAAAAATATCGTCGACCTTGTTGTGTGAAGAAGGGGCAATTGCCTTGAAGCCCGGTGTCCTCCGCATCATGTGATGTCTCCACGCAAAACCGCGCATTCACTATGCCAACTCCCCGCCCGGTCACGAATGGCTCGCCGTGCAGGGTCAATCTCGCTAGTGGTCTGTAACAGTGAGATAGTTAGCTTGACGGTTCTAGTTCGACTCGCTCAAACCGCCGGCGATGCACCCCTCACCCCCGCACCTCATCACGAATGGTAAACATCTTTCGTTAGGGTGTTAGTGAATCACGGCGATTTGCTTTCTTGTATCTTTGCTGATATGGTTTACGTCAGCTACTCGGTCTGCCATTCAGCAATCAACGGCCCCTAATAGCGTGGGCCAAACACCGGACCGGTTTTTCAAGCTCAAAGCTCACTTTCAATCGGGACGGTTCGCTAGCTGCCGGACCGCGGTCCCAGGCGGATCGCACCTGCTTTCGGCAAGACTTCCCGTCCCTGATTGGATACCCATGCCTGTGTGAATTCGACACCCAGCAGAAAGATCAGGGCGGAGTAGTAAGTCCACATTAGTATCAGTGCAAGCGAACCCGCAGCCCCGTATATGCTCGTCTTCCCGGCGTGGCCCAGGTAAATAGCGATCATGAATTTTCCGATCACAAACAACAGCGCGATAAACAGGCCCCCCAGCCACACGTCGCCCCAGCGCAGATCAACATCAGGCAACACCTTCAAAATCGTCGCGAAAACCATCGCAAACAAAGCCAATGATATGACCGTCTCGCCGGCCTCCGCAGCCGCGGGAAAAGTCAGCATCCTCGCCAATGCTGAAATCACGGAGCTCGCAGCCACCGACACCATTGCCAGAATACCCGCTCCAACCAGCAATAGACTCGAGCGGACACGCCTCATCGCAAAATGCCTTATACCGGAACCAATCACTCTTACTTTCCATGCTTTATTGAGACACTGCTGAAGTTGGAGCAGAACGCTGGTCGCGGAAAGTAGCAGCCCTGCAAATCCCAGCGCCGTCGCGAATAGTCCACCCGCATGGTTCTGAGCCACGTTGGTCACCATGGTCTGGATTTGCGTAGCTGCCTGCGGACCCATTGCGCCGCTCAGCCTCGATTCGATTTGGCCTCTTGCAGCCTGTGGACCAAGTACGAGGCCTGCTATGTAAATGACTATCAATAACAGCGAGGGTAGCGAGAATATCGCGCCGTATGCCAGAGCCGCCGCCATCGACGGACATTCGTCTTCGGAGAAATCGTGGAAGACTTGCTGAATGAACGCTTTTGATGTCTCCAACATCAGAACTACCTCACCAGAAAGCTATCCTACTGAAAGTGTCTCTGCCCACAGGGGATTTCGATCGTCCGAGTTTCTCTCCGGCGCTCAGATTTCAGGACGGCGCTGGTCGACGAGTCAGTATAGCTAGCGGCCAATGAACTTCGGCGGGCGCTTTTCGATAAAGGCCTGCACGCCCTCCTTGAAGTCTTCGGTGCGCTGCGACTGATGAACGGCCAATCCCTGGAAGCGGTAGGCGGTCTCGGGCGGCACCTCCCATCCCTGCACCACCGCAGCCTTGGTCAGACCCAAAACAAGCGTCGGTCCGCCTGCGAGTTGCTGAGCAAGTTCGATGGTTGCAGCCTCGAGCTGATCCTGCGCTACGACGCGGTTGACGAGACCCCAGCGTTCGCCCTCGCGCGCCGAGAGGGTAGTGGCAAGCAGCGCCCATTCCATCGCCTTGCCGATGCCGACGAATTGTTGGAGGAGATTGGTGCCGGTGCCGATGCCGCGCCTGGAGAAAGGAATCGCGAGCGTAGCGTCGTCGGCGATCACGCGGAGATCGCAGCCGAGGGCGAGGTTGAAGCCGGCACCGTGGGCATGGCCGTTGACCATCGCTATCACGGGTTTGGACATCGCGCGCATCCGGGCGACGATCAGGGGCCAGCGGCCTTCGCCCTGGACGTATTGCTTGATGGGGTCGTCGAAGCGGGGGAACGATGCTCCGGGTTCGTCCATGCCGCGCAAATCGTCGCCGGCGCAAAACGCGCGGCCGGCGCCGGTGAGGACCACGACGCGGACCTCTGGGTCGCGGTCGGCCTCTTCGAGCGCCTGCAATAATTCGACGCCGATTCGAACGTTGAGGGCGTTGAGACGCTCGGGGCGATTGAGAATAATGCGGCGGATGCGATCAGCGTCGCGTACGAGTAGGTGGCGAAACTCCATGGCGTCGGCCTCCAGATCCTGCTTCAGTCTTTTGAACGGTACGATCATCATCATTACGCGTGGTCCGTCGCCAACTGTCGAGTGTGCTGGACGGGAAATGGGGTGGGGCTTGATTCTGCGTTCCTAGTGGAATGCGAGCTGCTCCTCCATTCAGATTGTTCACAGTTGGGCGCGTTCCAAGTTAGGCCGGTAATTTTTGCGGAGGACAGTCAAGAGGGGCCACGCCGGATTGACGAAATCCACGAGAACTCGCGCACTGTAAGGATACTACGAGCCATTTTTCAATCTGATTGATCAGCTGGGACTCCATATGCGAGCATCCACCGGCGCTAATGTTGGCGCGCCGTAGTTTCAGGCGCTCGCTGGACGGCGGGTGGATCAACCGAGTTCAGGTTTGGATGCCGAGGCTATGGGCACAAAGAATCGCAACTTAAACTATCAAGCACGGATTATGCCTCGACGCTGAAGCAGGACCAATGGCCGTAGCAAGTTCAGCCCAACACCTTGGGTCCGAGCCGCCCGTGCCGTCGCACAAATGGTTTATTGCGCTCGCGGTGATGCTTGGCACCGTGCTGGAGGTCCTGGACACCTCCATCATCAATGTGGCGCTGCCGCATTTGCAGGGCACATTTTCGGCCAGCGTCGACGAGATTGCATGGGTGGTGACCAGCTATCTGGTCGCCAACGGCATCATGATCCCGATGACGGGTTGGATCTCGTCTCGTTTCGGCCGTAAGCGCTACTTCATGACCTCGGTGCTGGCGTTCGTCGCCGCCTCGGCGCTGTGCGGTGCTGCACGGTCGCTAGAACAAATGGTCATGTTCCGCCTGATCCAGGGGGCGGCCGGTGCCGCAATGATTCCTTCTTCGCAAGCCATCCTGATGGAAACCTTTCCGCCGGAAGAACAGCAGATGGCGATGGCGGTATGGGGCATGGGCTTGATGGTAGCGCCGATCGCGGGCCCGACGCTGGGCGGCTGGATTACCGACAACTGGAACTGGCGCTGGAACTTTTACATCAACGTCCCGATTGGACTGGTCGCGTATCTGATGGTGTCGGCATTCGTGCATGACCCGCATTTTATTCGTGAGCGTCGTGCCCGCGGCGGCAAGGTGGATTACTTCGGGATTATCCTGCTGGTGCTGAGCCTGGCTTCACTTCAGATTGTACTCGACCGGGGACAGCGCGCCGATTGGTTCGCCGCACCCTGGGTGATCTATGCGACCGGAATCTCTGCGCTATCGTTCATATTGCTGATCGTTCGTGAACTATCGTTCGGCGAGCCAATCGTTGATCTGCGCATATTCAAGGAGCGCACGTTTGTCGTCGCTGTTACCCTAACCATCGCCATGAGTTTCGTTTTGTTCGGCAGTATCCTGCTTAATCCTCTGTTTTTGCAGGAACTTATGGGCTATACCGCCTGGAAAACGGGGCTGGTGCAGGCTCCGCTCGGGCTCTGTTCGATGTCCTCCATGTTGCTGACGGGGCAGCTCGCACGCGCTGGTATCAATACGCGGCCACTGGTCGGTCTCGGTTTTACTCTGGTGGCAACCGGGGCGTGGTTCATGAGCGGTATGAATCTGCAAGTGAGCCTGCCGGCGGTGCTGCGGCGAAACCTCATGATGTCCTTCGGCTTCGGCATGATCTTTCCCAATACTACCGCAGCAGCATTGTCGTGTGTCGCACCCGAGCGGATCGGTTACGCCTCAAGCTTGTTCAATATGCTGCGGAACACCGGAGCAGCGATCGGCATCGCGTATATGACCAACTCACTTCTCAGTCAGCAGCAAGTCCATCAGTCGCGCCTGGTTGAACATTTGTCGGTGTTTGACGCGTGGAAGCTGAGCAACATGGCGCCAGCTTCTCCCGGATCGCCAGCGTTTAATTATTTGCCGCAGCTCATAACAGGGCAACGGCACGGTTTGGGCATGGTCTACGGCATGGTGCAGAGTCAGGCGGCGATGTTATCGTTCAACGATATCTATCGCTCGATCGCGATCGGACTGATTCCGCTGATTCCACTCTTCCTGCTGCTGCCCAGTTCGAAGCGCTCAAGCTCAGCACCGGCGCATTAAGGTGGCGCTTACTTGTCAGGCGGGCGGGAATGGCATCCATGATCGCGGCCTGTGCTTATTCAAAACTTGGTCCACACGAAAAGTAACATCCTGATGCGCGCGCGATCGGGCCCCGCTGAGGGGGAGCATAGGTTGGACTTCGCACCGAAACGGATTTTATTGGTGGGCGGTGCTGGTTTCGAACCAGCGACCCCCGGCTTGTAAGGCCGTTCCGGTAGCATCCGAAACTCCTTCAGATTCAAAGAAAAGTACCAGAAAACGGGGATTTCATCATGAGCGGCTTCTGCCGAGTGCGATGGAGTTCGCCCTTTTTCGATGGCCAACTGACACCACTACTGACACCGCCATCAGGGTGCAGCCGAAGTCCCAATCAAAAAGCCCGCCGCAACGGCAGGCTTAAAATCGTCGGCGAAAGAGCAGCGCGACTTTTTTCGGGGGCACCGGGAAGCGCCTTGACCGGAGGGGAGCGGAGCCGCCGAGCGAGGCCATCCGTGGGACTTACGGGGTGTCTTTTCGGAGATCCCAGCCACAGATGCTTATCAAGTGCGGCCCGGCGGCTCCCGAACTTCCCGTACGCCCGCCATCCATCGAGAGTCGTAACCTCTTTGGAGGGCTCCTTAAGCATAAAAAATATGGATTAAGCGTCAAGTTCATCCGCGCAGCTTCGTATTAAACGGGCCAATTTCGTGAATTAACCAAAGCGTTGAGAGGAGGCAAAAAATGAAGTTCTGGAAAGCTATCGGAGCCTCGCTGGCGGCAGTTGTCACGGGGGCGACGACGGGCATGATGTTCGCCACTTCGAATTGGGGATCCGAGTATGTGGCGAGGCTCCTCCATTCATCCGACTTTCAAGCCGACGCTGCTCACTTGCGGCACCTCAGCCTGCGGCATACGTGGGAACCACTCATTTTGGGATGCTGCGGGATTGTCGGTTTGTGCGCAGACGCCAGGCGTCGGCGACGATCTTGTCGGCCAACAGGCGTTCGAGATCGCCTTCGGGCTCGAGGGATTTGACGAGGCCGGCGCGAAAAGCGTCGTATTCGTGGGGATTTTCGCTGGGAAGAACGATGTGGCGGCCGGTGAGACCGTGGGTCAACGGATTCTGGGCGACGCGCGCCTTGCCGATCAGAGTGCGGGGGCCGGTGCTCTTGAGAGCATTGGATCGGTTAGCTTCGATCTGACGATCGGTGGTCATGGATGCTCCTGTGGCCGGAACAGTTGGGATACGAGACGGGAAGATCCGAGAGGGCGGACGGCGGGAGGGGTCGTCAGGTGCCGTCGTCTGGTAGGACTATACTCCTTTTGGAAGCAGCGCGTAACCCCCCCTTGCGAAAATAAAAACGGAGGGGTGATGGAGGAAGGCAGGAGCGGAGGGAGTCGGA
>VFSW01011435.1_pt1 | contig 12483 bp, 11 predicted proteins | sample 5358111 | NCBI WGS metagenome assembly VFSW01 (sample SAMN11554181, study PRJNA540505) | mine drainage metagenome | isolation source: sediment from site ElyBrook_90M | place: USA: Ely Copper Mine, Vershire, VT | collected 2017
GTTTTGTTTTTGTTTGTGCTTGTGTTTTTTGTTTTCTGGTCTCTTTTTTTGTTGGGTCTTGGCCCGGGGGGGGCTTGCTTTTTTGGCCCGCCGCCCGACTCATTTTGTTTTCGCTTCCCGGCGCTTGGACAAAAGCAACGACATTGCGACTTGGGAAAGTCACTTGTTGTCGGTCAGGAGTCGCTGGAGAGACATTCGCAGATCCCTCCAAGGAGAACGAAGCGCATGGATTGTCAGAGCAGATCGTTCGACGGCGCCGGGAAGCACATCGGGCTTGGCTCCATCAATGGCACCGCCTACCATCTACGAAATCTCGTTGACCAGTTTGCATGAGTGCACATCGACGAGCATGATCCGGTTGAGCCGGGCGATATGGAGGATGTGCGATGCGGGATCTACAGCCATGTAGTCCCAGCTTCCATCTCCGCCCAGCTTCCAGGTGTTCTGGATTTTGAAGTCAGGTTCGGAGGCGCGGAGATTCAGGGCCATTGCGAGGGAGAGCGCAAGAAGACCGAAGATCATTCTGGATCTTGAAAGCATGGTGGATGTCGTTGCGATTGGAGTTACTGCTGAGGAATCAGGAAGAGCAATGAGAGGCCGAAGACAATTCCCGAGATACAGAAGGTGACTACCATGAAGCCCATGACACGGCGCATGGGTATACCGGCGATGGCGAGGATAGGAAGCGCCCAGAAGGGTTGCAGCATATTGGCCACGGACTCGCCCATGGCAACCGCCATGGTTGTGCCGGCAAGCGAGGAGTGGAGTTGCATGGCCGCGGGCACGGCAAACGGGCCCTGCACCGCCCAGTGACCGCCCCCGCTGGGCACGAAGAGGGTGATGATCATCGAGGTCAGATAGGTGAAGAACGGGAGCGTGTGGGGCGTCGAATACTCGATGAAGATTTTCGACAAGACGCCAGCGAGCCCGGTGGTGGTGATAATCCCCATCAACCCGCCGTACAGTGGATATTGAAGGACCAGCGAGCCGGAGATGCGGGCGGCGTGCTTGACGGCGCCAATGTACGCCAACGGGCGCCAGTGAAGGAGCAGGCCACCGAGGACGAGACAGATGATAACCGAATTCAGATCGAGAGAGAATCCTTTGCTGGACCACTCCATGACGAGAGCGAAGATTCCGAAGAGGACGAGCGCGAGGTTGAGGATCCACGCATTGTCGAGCCGGGAGCCAAGATTGTCTGTACTTTTCGTGGCATGGACCTGCTCGTCCTCCTTGCGCAGACGGTCAGGATCGGCCATGACGGTACTTTTTTCCGCTGGCTGAAGATACCGAAAGATTACGGGCAGGATGATCAGCAACACCAGGCACGGGATCAGATTGAAGCGCGAAAAGACGGTTTCCGACAAGGGAACGCCGCGCCCCGTGACCTTCTCGACGACGTTTAGCACCGATCCGTGGGTCGCCTGGGAGAGCGCGATCGAACCGGACAGGCCTTCCGTAGAGACAACGAATCCGGTGTAGGCGGCGGCGACCAACCAGGCGAAATCGAGCCGTACCCGCTTGGCTATCTCGCGTGCTAGGAGAGCTGAAGTTACAAGGCCCAGTCCCCAATTGAGCCAGGAGGCAATGAGACTGACGACAATCGTAAGCGAGATTGCGCCGAAGGGAGAGGAGACCGTGCCCGCGATGCGGGCCAACAGCTTGTGTACCGGCGGGGCCATGGCTAGCGCATACCCTGCGACGAGCATGATGACCATCTGGAAAGCGAAGGCGAAGATCGCAAAGATGCCGCCGTACCAGGCCGAAGCGATACTTGGGAAAGTGGCATTGGGCGCGAAAATACGCGCGAGCACAACGCCGAGAAAGGTGAGTAGCACGGCGAAGACATAAGGATCGGGCATCCCCTTCTCGAAAAGGAAGACGAAAACTGCGGTCGCGCGACTTAGCAGCGATTGGTGATGTTCTTCGCTTGAAACTGGTTTCGGGGTGCTGATCATCATGGGAGCCATATTCTCAAGTCTCCGACAAATTGGGAAGAGGATCCGAGCAATTCATTAGAGTCTGATCTCACTGCTGAGGTGGTGGCGCCGGCCGTTCGGGTTGCGGCGCACATTGCGCACAAGAGCCCGCCCAGCACGCCAAACATCAACCGGATTCATACTATGTTTTTTTCATGGGACGAGTTGACATTCAAAGTTGGCATCAGCTTAAGAACACGTCCAGCAAGGATCCGCGGTAAGTCGAGCCCAGGAAAAGCCAGAGTGGTTTTCAGTTACTCGACCTCGTACGTGAGGACTTTGGCGGTTGCCTTGCTATCTCCCGGCGATACGGCCAGGAAGAGGCGGTGAAGCGAGGTAACAAGAAGGCCCGGCTGGGCCCCTGGGGCGGTGTAGACCTTCTCGATCAATTTCAGATGGTTGGCATCGCGGGGGTCGTAGCGCCCCCTGTAACCTTCGCCGCCGGGAACGGACAGGTGGGATTTGTAATGGTCATACTGCAGGTCGTCCGACCGCAGAGGGGCTGGCTGCGAATCGACGACCGCGCCGGTATCGGAATTCATCACGACGACCATGCCCGGATCCCGGCACACCACATAAAGACGATGCTGATCGGGATCGAAGGCCACCATGGCATTCTGCTTCGCCGCCGTGACGGGCCAAGTGGCAATCAGCTTGAGAGTCCGGCGGTCGACAACCGCGATTCTGTTGGTCTGCGTGAGATTGATGAAGAGCCGGGGATCCTTCTCAACGAACGCCATCGCCTCGACATGGTTGTCCTGGAAGGTAATGCTGCCTAGTTTGGCTCCGGTGTCGGGGTTCACGGCCTCAAGGTTTGCCGTCTTCATATCGACATCCTTGCCACCCGTGACGACATAGAGTACATTGGCGGCGGCGTCATATTTCGAGGTGTCAGAGCCGGGGGTCAGCGGCACGGTTTGCTTCTTGGCGTAGGTTTCGGCGTCGCGCAGGGTGGCACCTTGCTTCTCGCTGTCGGTGACCAGCACGGTAGGAGAGCCTTTGCGCACAAGGATGCTGTGGGGATTGCCAAAGCCATCCACGCTGCGGAGATGGGCGGATGTTCGGAGGTCAAATACTTCAAGCGTTCCGTGGTCCTCTGCCGCAAGCAGCAGCCGGTTGCGATCGAAGTCTACCGCGAAATGGTCGAAGTCGCCCGAATAGCCGGGGAGTTCGACGGATTTGATCAGCTTGACGGATGGGGCCTCCTGAGAATGCAGGGCCGGGAAGGTCATCATTGCAAGCAAAGTGATCAAGGCCAAGGTGCGAAACGATGAAATGTGCATATCAGCTCCTTCGATACAGGAGCCAGCTTGCGGGCCGAGCATGAGTCTGTGTTGAAGCTGAAGTGAAAATGCTTTCATCCCGAAGATCCGCGAAGGTGCAACAACGCGGGAGTGAGCATGAAGTCTTTTTCATCTTGGGTTCAGGAGCGCTTCATGCCGCACCGTAGTAATGAGGGCAAGTTATGAGGATCCTGGTTATAGAAGACGAACAGAAGGTCTCGGCGCTGGTGAAGCGCGGGCTCACCGCGGAGCGCTATGCGGTGGACATTTGCGCAGACGGGATCGAAGGCCTGGAGTACTTCGAAGCCTTCCCTTATGACCTGATGGTCCTGGACCTGATGCTTCCCAGGCTTCCGGGTGCAGAAGTGCTTCAGCGCATCCGACGCAAGAACGACCATGTGCCCATACTTGTTTTGACCGCCAAAGACTCGGTGGACGACAAGGTCAAGCTATTCGAACTTGGGGCCGATGACTACCTGACCAAGCCCTTTGCCTTCGCCGAATTGCTGGTGCGCGTGAAGGCTCTGCTGCGGCGTGGTCCGGTAAACCGGTCGAGCACTCTGCGCATCGATGATCTTGAACTCGACCGCCTGACGCAACAGGTGAAACGCGGGGGAAAGCGCGTGGAACTCACAGCAAAGGAGTATTCCCTGCTTGAATATCTGATGCAGAACCCTGACCGGGTTCTCTCCCGCAACATGATCATCGAGCATGTATGGGATCAGAGCTTCGACGGCATCACGAACATTGTGGATGTTTATGTGCGCCATCTGCGCACAAAGGTGGACGAAGGCCAGCCGTTCAAGATGATCCGCACCGTTCGCGGCACGGGCTACATGATCCGCAGGGGAATGGAGTCGTGAATCTGAACCGCAATTCGCTGCGCGTGCGGGTCACGGCGTTTTATGTGTCGTTGCTGGCGGCCGCGCTCGCGGTCTTCTGCATAGCCGTGTACGGCGGAGTGCGCGCCTACCTCACCAATTCTATGGAGCGGACGCTTGTCCACACCGCGGACACCATCATCACCGATTACCTCGTGCCGCTGGATACCAAGGGCCAGGCCTGGTTTGAAAACGAGATGAGCGAGTCCTACCCGCAAGGGATCAGTGATCCTTTTGTACGGGTTACCCAGAACGGCAAGGTATTGTATGAATCCGGCGATATTCGCGAGCCGTTTGTGCCGGCCACAGGTCTGGCCATGCCTTCCGATTCGTCCGCGCTGAACCATTTTCGTCGCCTGACCACAAAAACGGGCCAGCCATTGATGATCTACACGAAATTCTATGCATCGCCTCGCGGGGCGCAGATTTTGGTGGAAGCAGGCGCGAATATGGAACCGCTGTTCCACCTGCTGCATAGTCTCGTTGTAATTCTAATGATTGTCATGCCGGTGATTCTTCTGGGTGCCGCGGCGGGAGGTCACTTATTGATGGCCGGTCCGCTGCGACCGGTGGTGACGTTAACCGCGCAAGCCGAACAAATTGGCCGTAAGGAATTGGGAGAGCGGTTGTCGGTTATCCGCTCCGGAGACGAGTTGGAACGCCTCTCGCTGGCTTTGAACCGCATGATCGAGCGGCTCGAAGAGGCTCTGGCGCACAATCAGCGCTTCTCCGCCGACGCGTCCCACGAGTTGCGCACTCCCCTCACTATCATCCACGGTGAGTTGGAGGCGCTCCTCGATATTCCGGGACTTGATACTCGGACTGTGGAAGGGATCAGCAGCGCGCTCGACGAAAGCGATCGCATGTCGCGCATTGTGCACAATCTCATGACCATTACGCGTCTCGACAGTGGCGGCGAACGCATCGAAATGCGGCCTGTCGAGATGACGAGCGTCCTCAAGAGCACCCTCGATCACATGAGCCTGCTCGCCGTTGAGAAAGCTATCCTCGTGACCTGCAATGCCCCGTCGCCGGTGTGGGTAACCGGGGAAGCCATGCGCTTGAAACAAGTGATCGTCAACCTCGTGGATAACGCCATCAAGTACACGCCCGAAGGCGGAAGGATTGTTGTTGGACTCGAAGTTCATGATCAGCAGGCATCGTTGACCGTTGCGGATACGGGGATTGGCATACCCGCTGAATCCCTCCCGTTTGTTTTCGAGCGCTTCTATCGAACCGATAAGGCTCGCTCGCGTGAATCGGGGGGAACCGGACTGGGACTAGCCATTGTGAAGGCCATCTGCGCTGCCCTCAATGGCACCGTCTCCGCTGTAAGTTCGGAGAATATAGGCTCAACCTTCCGGGTGCAGTTGCCTCTACTGCAACTTTCAGAGCGAGACGCAGCTCTTTTGGAATCGAATGCTGCTACGCCTGTTAATCGGGGCGCCGAAGAACCTACTGTCATCTCTCAAGCGAAATCGTAACTGCGAAAGTAGCCGGTGTGAATTTCCGCGGCGTGCAGCGTCGTCGCTGCAGACACGGTAAGTGTTTTCGGCAAAGGTCTTGCGACCTGGTTCGGGAACACATCCATTGAACCTCACCGAAAGGAATGAATCATGTCCAGAACCTACATACAGGAAACGTGTCTTACTACCAACAAACATTTGATCCGCTGGGTCGAGAAGATGGCAGAGCTCACCCGGCCCGACCATATTCATTGGGTGGACGGTTCGCAGGAGGAGTACGACAGCCTTTGCCATCTGCTTGTCGCCTCCGGCACGTTCATCCAGTTGAATGAGGAACTTTGGCCAGGCTGTTACTACGCGCGATCCGCACCAAATGACGTCGCCCGGGTAGAGGAGCGCACATTCATCTGCTCGCTTGCTAAGGATAGCGCCGGGCCGACGAATAACTGGGCAGATCCGTTTGCGATGCGGAGAAAGCTAAAGTCGCTCTTTCGCGGGTCGATGAAGGGCCGCACCATGTACGTGCTGCCTTTCAGCATGGGGCCGGTGGGATCGCCCATGGCGCGCATCGGTGTGCAATTGACCGACTCCCCGTACGTCGTGGTGAATATGCGCATCATGGCCCGCATCGGGCTGCCGGTATTTGCGGAGATCGACAAGGGCGAGCAGCGCGTAGTTCCATGCGTGCACAGCGTGGGCGCTCCCCTCGTCCCGGGAAAGAAGGATGTGCCCTGGCCATGCAACGACGAGAAGTACATTGTGCACTTTCCGGAGACCCGCGAAATCTGGAGCTACGGATCGGGCTACGGCGGCAACGCATTGCTGGGCAAGAAGTGCTTCGCGTTGCGCATCGCCTCCAACATAGCCCGCGATGAAGGCTGGATGGCCGAGCATATGTTGATTCTGGGGTTAGATAGCCCGGAAGGCGAGAAGACATACGTCGCGGCGGCTTTTCCGAGCGCCTGCGGCAAGACGAATTTCGCGATGATGATCCCGCCCCGGGAGTTCCAGGGATGGAAGATCACTACCGTGGGAGACGACATTGCATGGATCACCGCTGACGATCGCGGCCAACTGAGAGCCATCAATCCCGAGGCCGGCTTTTTCGGCGTGGCGCCCGGCACGTCAGCGAAGACCAACCCGAATGCAATGGCAACCCTGCGCAGAAATACCATTTTTACCAATGTTGCACTTACGGCCGACCTGGGAGTGTGGTGGGAGGGTATGACGGACGAGCCGCCGGAAGAATGCCTTGACTGGAAGGGGAATCCCTGGACGCCGGAGATCGCCAGGCAAACGGGAGCCACAGCGGCACACCCCAACGGACGGTTCACGGCGCCCGCATCGCAATGCCCGGTTATGGATGAGGCATGGGAATCGCCTGATGGGGTACCCATTGCGGCGATTATCTTCGGCGGACGGCGATCGAAGAATATTCCCCTCGTCTATCAGGCCTTCAACTGGTCTGCGGGAGTCTACATGGGTGCGACCATGGGCTCGGAGACTACGGCTGCCGCCGCCGGGGCAGTTGGCAAGGTCCGGCGAGATCCAATGGCAATGCTTCCCTTCTGCGGATACCACATGGGCGACTATCTGCGAACCTGGATCAGGATGCAAAGAGCGCTCGCCATAACACCCAGGGTGTTCAATGTGAATTGGTTCCGCAAGGATGAAGACGGCAAGTTCCTCTGGCCTGGATTCAGCCAGAATTTTCGCATTTTGTGCTGGATCGTGGACCGCGTCCGCGGGCGAGCCATGGCGAAGGAAACGCCCATCGGCTGGACGCCTTACTACGAGGACATCGATTGGAAGGGCCTCGACTTCCCGAAGGCTCAATTCGATCAACTTCAGGGCGTCGATCGGGCGGCATGGAAGAAAGAAGTGATCGACCACGAAGAGCTTTTTATCGCGCTCCATGACCACCTGCCTCCGGAAATGGTGTACGAGCGCGAGCTGCTGATTTGCAGGCTGTAACAACAGCGGAAAATCATCGGGCCCGGCGCGAGCGGAGGAACAGCTCAATCGGGCCCGGGGCCCCAATGGCGAGCGTGCCGACGATGTTTTCCCAGGAGGAAACGCGCCCGCATCCGCGTGCCATCCAACCCATTCACACCCTCGCGCAATCACCTTCTTACGGTCCGAAATCCTCTGTGCTTCTGCATTCGTCCCTTTTGCCGCATCCACCGGAATGCCAGCGACGATTCTCCGAACGCGATTACCGGATTCGTGGCAAAAATGGATGCGCGTTCACAGTTCATTCGTGTATAAATCGTGATCTCGGCTGCTTTAGTAGCCGGTGAACAAGTTTTCATGTTAGGTTCAGTCATCCTTCATTCCGAGAGCCGAGATTCTGGTTCGTTAAAGGAACAACGAGACGCTCTTCCCCAAGTGTCGTCTTTGAAGGAGCAGACGTGATGAAGGCACCATTCGCAGTCCTGGCAGTAACCCTGGCGGTGGCCAGTGCTGTAACGACTTTACACGCTCAGGTTACCGGCGCAACGGTGGTCGGAAAGGTAACTGATGCTACGGGCAGTCCGGTAAGCAATGCTCAGGTGGCTGCGTTGCGCCCATCAACAGCGATTCTTGTCAAGGTCAAGACGAACGACGCGGGCGGGTACACGGTTCCCAACCTGATCCCCGGCACATATAACATCACGGTCAGCGCAGATAACCTTGGAACCCAGGAGTTGCAGGCGCTCAATTTGGCGGTCGGCGAGAATGTTGAGGAGAACTTCACGCTTACGCCGGCAACTGTGGTGCAACAGGTTGTTGTGACTACGGCGCTTCCTGTTGTTGACCTATCCAGCTCGCAGATCTATAACGTGGTGGACGAACGAACCGTCCGGCAGCTTCCCTTGAATACGCGCGACTGGACATTGCTTGCGACATTGCAGCCGGGAGTAAGCCAGGTGCGCACCGAAAAGGCCGTTGCCGTTGGAGCCGACCGTGGAAACCGCGGCTTCGGAGCACAATTGACGGTCGCCGGCGGTCGTCCGCAGCAAAACAACTATCGCATGGACGGCATTTCAATCAATGACTACTCGAACGGAGCTCCGGGGAGCGTTTCCGGCATCGACCTCGGCGTCGACGCCATCCAGGAGTTCTCGGTCATCACCGCAAACGCATCTGCGGAATACGGTCGCGAAGCCGGCGGGGTGATCAACGCCGTAAGCCGCGCCGGCACAAACGAATTCCACGGTACGGCATTCGACTTTTTCCGCAATGATCTGTTGGATGCACGGAACTATTTTGATCCCGCCCAGAAGGGCGAGTTGCGCAAGAATCAGTTCGGCGGCGCAGTCGGAGGGCCGATCATCAAGGACAAGACATTCTTCTTCGGCGATTACGAAGGTATTCTCGAGGTAGCCGGCATACCGTTCACAGTGAATGCGCCAAGCGCCTACGCGCGCCAAGGAATTTTGAACTGTTCGCAGGCGGTTGGCGGAGTCAAGCAGGCCGGGTGCCCCACTCCGGGTCCGGCGGCCGCAGGAAGCACTTATACCGTACCTGTAAGTGCCGACACTCAAAGCTATCTGAAATTCTACGGAGTGCCGACTAACCAGCCGGCTAACTCCGATTCAGGAAGTTACACCTTCGTCGGAAAGCAGGTCACGCCGGAGAACTTTCTCCAGAGCCGCGTAGACCAAACCTTTTCGGCGAAGGATTCGGCGCACAGCACTTACATGTACGATGACGGTAAATTCACTCAGCCTGACGCAGAGAATAACTATCTTCTCCTTTCGCACACCAACCGGCAACTCGGGCTGGTGGAAGAAACCCACGTATTCTCTTCTTCCTATGTCAATACTGCACGCTTCGGCGTGAGCCGCAATGTCGCGGAAATCACCAACACCGCGCCGGGTTTGAATACCCTCGCTGCCGACGCGACCCTGGGAGGCGTTCCCGGCCGAACGGCTTCCAGCATGGTCATTGGCGGTCTCACCAATTTCGGGGGCGGCCTCAATGCACCCTCGCAATACGATTTTTACTGGACCTCGATCCAGGGCTACGATGACGCGTTCTACACATTCAAGAATCACACCTTTCGCTTTGGCGGGGGCTTTGAGCGCATGCGGAACAACATCGTTGCGACATCGAGCCCGGCGGGGTTGTTTACTTTCGGCTCTACAGCCGACTTTATCGCTGGACGTGTTCAGAACTTTCAAGCCCAGTTACCGGACTCCATTCCGGAGAGGGGCTTGCGGCAAACGCTTGGCGCAGGATACATAGTTGACGACTGGAAAGCCCTTCACAATCTCACCCTGAACCTGGGCATCCGGTATGAAGCGACGACGGTTCCCACTGAGGTTGACGGACATCTGAGCCGGCTTGTGAACCTGACCGATTCCGCGCCCAAGCTGGGTGGCACGTATTTCTCCAATCCGACATTGAAGAATTTCGAGCCCCGTGTCGGCGTAATTTGGTCTCCCTTCAAGAATCAGAAGACGGCCATTCGCGGCGGGTTCGGAGTATTCGACATCCTTCCGTTGCCCTACCAGTTTGAATTGCTGAGTTCGCTGGTGGCCCCTTACCTGAAGAGCGGCAGCATGGTTTACGCCAACACAGCCGCACCATACACAACCCCGCAGCCCGGAGACGGGAAGTTCCCGCACGGTTCCTACTCGTCGATTCAAGCACCTTCAACGCTGCGCCAAACCTACATCCAACCCAATCCAAGCCGCAGCTATCTGCTGGAATGGAACCTGAACGTCGAACAGGACCTGGGCCACGACTTAAGTATGTATCTCGGATTCGTGGGCTCAAGAGGTGTACATCAGCCGTTTCGCACAGACGAAGCGAACACCGTTCAACCCATCGGCTACACGAACGGCCACCTGACTTTCCCCAAACCAGGCACAGCGTCAGTGCTCAACCCGAACGTCGGGCAGATTGCCGCGATCTTCTATAACAACAACACCTACTACGACGGTCTCGAAGCCGGCATCACAAAGAGGATGGGCCATGGATTGCAGGCCCAGGTCAGCTACACCTATAGCAAGGCGATCGACCTGGGTTCCGCAGTGCTCGCTGGAGATCCCTTCGGCAACTCGATTTCGGGCCTGTTCTTCTTCGCACCCCAAACACGGCGAGGTGTTGCCGACTTCAATGTTCCCAATGAGCTCACAGTGAACTACCTCTACCAACTTCCTCACCTCAAGAGGTTCCATGGACCACTCAACATGCTTGCCAACGGCTGGGAAGCCAGCGGAATCTTTTTCGCGCAGAATGGATTGCCTTTCACACCCACGATCGCGGGCGACTCACTCGGCCTGAAGGGAACGGCGCCTTACAATGTTCCCAATCGGATCAAGGATGGGTCCGGCTGCGGAACCGGTGTCTACTCGAGGCGCGCCGTAGGCTACATCAATCTGAGTTGCTTCACCTTTCCCACAGCCAACGCCGACGGAACCACAGTCTACGGCAACGCAGGCAGAAATTCGTTGCTCGGTCCTTCGCTGAATTCGTTAGATTTCTCCGCGATGAAGACAACCCACGTGAGAGGCGACGCCGACAGGATGAACCTTCAATTCCGCGCGGAGTTTTATAACATCCTCAACCATTCCAACTTCTCGCCGCCGATCGCGAACCGGACCGTGTTCACAGCTGCGGGCGCTACGGTGGGAACTGCTGGAAACATCACGTCAACGGTTACAACGAACCGCCAGATTCAATTCGGCCTGAAGCTCTTGTTCTGAGCGCGCGGAGAGCCCCGCATGCTGCAGCGGGCCGTTTCCCCTTTTCTCTGACTCCCCAAACATCTTCTCTGACTCCCAAAACATCGCTTGCGCTGACTATTTGGCCGGCGTGGGCTAGTCCTTAATATGCATTAGGGAGCGGCTGCCGGAGCCGCAGGCCGCATGGAGTTTGTCCGCGGGGCAGTCACATTGGACCAGTCGGTGATCCGTTCGATGCGCACGACTATTTTGATGGTCGGCCTCTCGCACGGCTGCAGAAGGCCGCAGCATGTCCGCCACCCGTCGTGCCTGGCGGTCGCCGGCTATGAGACTCTATCAATATGAAGTTTCTAGCACCCTCGCCCTCGTTGCACCCCTGATTACGTCTATCTATCTAAGAGGCGAATAATGGCATCTTCCACCCTGCTCGCGCCCAGTTCCGGCCGTTCCAGATACAAAACCGTTCTCTGGATCTTCCTTGGCCTCACTGCGCTCTTTGTCTTCATCACCTCAGAAGTTCTTCTCGCCACCGATTACCCCATGTACCACGGCTACCGTCTGCAGGTCATCGCCGACCGCCATCTCCTTATTCCCCATACACTCTGCGGCGTGATCGCACTCCTGGCCGGCCCTGTGCAGTTCTCGTCGCGCCTTCGCCAGCGTCAGCTGAAGTTCCATCGCCTCCTCGGCCGCATCTACGTCATATCCGTCTTTATCGGCGCTTTCACGGGGATCGCACTTGCAGCCGGCCGCCCCGGCTTGCCAGGAACCTCCATGCAGGCCGCAGCCTGGATCGTCTGCACCACCGCCGCCTTCGTCACGGCGCGTAACCGCCAAATCGCCCAGCATCGCCAGTGGATGGTCCGTTCGTACGCCGTCACGTTTACGTTCGTTTCCAGCCGCGTGCTCAATCTCTGGCCCCGCTACTGGAGCCATCTTGGCGACACCTTCGCCGCCGTCGGCGTCATCGCCTTCACCCTGGCTTCCCTTCTTCTCGTCGACCTCGGCCTCAACTGGCGCGAGCTTACCACTCGCCGCGCCTGATCACGGGTGCAATGGCCTTGCCTGAACCTGCCCCCAAGGGAATGCTTCCCCCATAGCCGCAATATTTCAGGCAACAATGATTTGATTGGCCAATTTGGGAAGTGTCGTTAGCAAGTAGAAGTGTCCGCTTTTCTGAGCAAGTGAAGTGTCCGGTT
>VFSW01011436.1_pt1 | contig 12483 bp, 16 predicted proteins | sample 5358111 | NCBI WGS metagenome assembly VFSW01 (sample SAMN11554181, study PRJNA540505) | mine drainage metagenome | isolation source: sediment from site ElyBrook_90M | place: USA: Ely Copper Mine, Vershire, VT | collected 2017
TAATAACTCTCAATAACCGTTGAATAATCTCCAAAATATTTATTGGTCGGCATGACTTTTTTATAGCTTTTAATGTTTTTTTTGTTTTCGTGGTCATTCGTTGTCCTCTTCATCTGTGGAATCACCCCATGTTAAAGAGGTTGGGGATGAACATTCTTCGTTTTCACTATCGTCACCTTCTGTATCGTTATCTGGAACTTCATCGACATCTTCATTGCGTTGACATGCGACACTCAAATCAATTTGTTGCACTTCATTCCAATTAATCCCACACGATTCAATCACTGTTTTCAGTCTGCTATTGACTGGCTTACTTTGCGTCCACACGGTGGTGGATTTCTCCAATTTTTGCATCGTGTCATCCACGAGGCCCTCTCTGTCGTAGGTGTTCTCATCAAACTGACTGTCTCTTCGAAGATATCCATCCAACCACGCAGTCTTTATCGTAAACTGTCGTGTCTTGGTCCACACTGAATAAGTATGAGAAATAAAAAAATCACACATTTTTATTCAAGTTTAAAAACCGATAAGAGATGACGTGAAGCGCGTCAGGAAGCCGGGTTGTTTCATTTCATGAAGCCGGATACAAGCTCCAATTCATACCGGGCTGATTACCGATTTTTTCTCGCATGTCTTCGCATTCGCTCTCCATGCTTCTGGTTCGTTCCATGTGAATTTTGCATGTTTTGGCATTGTAGAACAACCGGGACGGCTCCATCTTATTGGCGCGCCCTAATTGACGCATATAACTCGAATTACTACAAGATTTCTTATGTTTCTGTTCGTCCGAGTTATCGTCATGGGTGCGCAGTCGGTTTCGCTGATTCAAGAGCGATGATAATTCCTGAGTTGAGTACTCGGGGATCGAAACTCGTTTCAATTCCATGGTCAGGCGATCGGGGGCCCTTTTGAACACTTTGGGCACCGAAAGGTTTTTCAGCATGTGACTGGTCTTACAAGGCTGAACTTTTGCAGGGTCGTGAAGATGAATCTTTTGATAAGCATTGGCCATCTGTTCCAAGACTTCAATCGGTGTATTTGGGTAACCTCGTTCGAATTGAGCGCTGAATTTTTGCATATGGCTCAAACTTTGTTGTTTGGTGGCGTTTGAATCATCTTTCTCCACATCCTTGGTCTCAAAGATATGAGAAGCAAATTCTTGAGTCGCACCGCACTTTGGACAAACCGAGATAGCAGTCTCTTTATCCACGTGACGATTGACTTTGCATTTCTCACATTGATCGACGGGGTTGTTGCGACACGGCGGATGTTCCATGTCAAATAACATGGCACAGCGCTTCCTGTACATTCTCATCAACTTCCACTTATCTCCATCACGGCCAGCCATGATATCAAACAGATTCTTCTTTTGTGCTTTTGGTGGAAGAATTCGGTTGTCCAACGGGATGGTGGGGGGTCCTTCTTTCTCTTGGGTCGGCATTTTTTCAATCTTATCCATAATCGCCAGATACTGATTCATTTCCTTTTCTTGTTTTTGGGTCTCTAGGTCTTCAATTTGTTGTTGCAGGGCATTCTCTTGTGATTTGAGCACTTTAAACCTCAAAATGTTTTCTGGGCCGATACAGGTATCCATTGCCTTGTGGATGTTTTCAATCTGCTTCTTAATTTTTTCAATTTGAATGGTACGGTCAGTCCCATGATACAATTGGTATTTTTTCTTGTCGCGCAACAGGTGACTCGAATAGTCTTTCGGGTGTGATTTGCGTTTTCGTCGATTCTTCATGGCGATATGAGCTGTTGTGATCTCTGTTTTTTGCTCCTTTTATTAGTATATTGTTGGTTTTGAAACCTGTTTTTTTTTGGTTTGCTAAAGGAAGCAAATGCCTCCGTGTGCATCATAATGTCAGAATCCTCTTCGTCTTCGTCGTCGTCCCAAGTGCCCACGAGAACCCCTGGGTATTTTAGGAGCGTGAAGGTGCCTCGATCTTCCATTTATGTGACCAGCTCCACGGCGCCCACCGAAACTAAACAAGTTTTCAAATTTCAGACTGATGTTTCCAAATTTCATTTTTACTTGATTCTCAAATGTGGAGTTCATTACACCCAGGAAGACTTGGAGCATGCCAATGGCAAGTATCAGTGTCACAACTGTGGACGCAAAATTCAGGATCAAGTCTATTTTTACCCAGAACGTTTTGACGTTCACACCAATCGATTTATCTGCAACCCCACCCCTCATTGTCGAACGGCGTGCGTCTATCGTACCTTGCAAGACTTGAAGAACAATGATGATTACTTGACCAATTTTTTTCTCATGTATGGTAATCAAGTGAATTGCGCTCCCGATCGTTTCCTCTTGTCCATTCCGGGAGGTCTGAGTCTCGAGGAATACCATCGCTCCATTGACGAAAGTGTGGTATTCCAAACCCATCCACAACACATCCGTGCCTTTCCAGGGCCCGTCTATGTGTCTTGTACTCTCCTCAAGGACCATCAACTCGTCCCAGATGTCATTTCTTACCTGGAAGAGCTCAACATTGATCCGAAATGTTCCAATATTGGACCTGCGCGAGACAGAGATGACTCCACTATTCAAGTCAAGACCTTGTCACCCAAGAGTTTGAGAGACAGTCAACTTTCCAAGGTGTTCCCTATGGATCCACGCTCATTCAATCGTAATACCACTTTGGCGCAAAATCCTCACATGCAATAAGCGAAAGGCCTCGGTGGGATCCGGTGTCTCTGGTCCAGGAATCCAATACACCCACTTATCCTTTGGCGCTAGAGTTCCTGGAGGACCCACCACATGATAGACATCTGGAGGTAATTCATCAACCTGATTCACACGAACCCATATAATGTCTTTTTCATACATTTGAAAGGCCCTGATCACTTGATGTTTCACCTTTTCGGGGTCGAATAAAACACCGACTTTACACAGACGCGTCATATTATTCAAGAAAATGTCAGTGTTTATAAAATGCCAAAGGGTTCGAAAACTAAAAAACAACCCGGGGCGCCCGCAGATGAAGCTCTCAAAACGGGTCTTCGTAAAAAATTACGTGCGAAAATGAGAATGTTTTCCACCTGTCGTCAGGGCGGTTCTCGTCAAGAAGTACAAAAGATTATGACCCAATTTAACGAGGGGGATGAGGAAAAAACCAAATTGATGAAGGATATTCAAGAGGATGTCAAGGGTATGTCACAGAAAGATGCCAAAAAATATTTGAAAAAAGTGGTGAATACGATGGATTCAGGTCAAACAGATCATTTTGTGGATATGGTACGTAACAAATTACCCAGTGGGCAAGGTAAAGAAATCGTAAATTACATTCAACGCGCCAAAACCACTCAAGAGCAACAAGAGAAGCCTCAAGTCAATCCAGAGACCGTCTATGTGCCCACCCGCTTGATGACAGAAGAACAAAAACAAGAGGCATTGAAACAAAAAGCAACAGTGGTTAAAAATAATAAATTTTTTGCCAATATAGAAATGCATGTTCCAATGTTAACCTTTCTGCGTCAAGCCGCCATAATCGAAACCACGACCGTACCAAAACCCAAGAAAAAGAACCCTTTCGTAAAACCGCCCCCAAAGGAACTTACTGATCTTTTTGCCAAGAAAGCCCCCGGTCTTCCTTATGACCAACGGATGAAGCACCTAGAAGAATTCAAAGGAGATATTTGGTCACAACTCATGAAAACATGTATAATAGAGAGTTCCAGCGAAGACAAGATAATCCCTGTTCTGAGCATTACTACCATTCCCATGAGTTTGACTCAACCGATTCCAGAAACTCAAGAGGTCGTTCAGCCTTCCAGTGTTCCTCAGCAATATCTAGAGTCCGTTATCGAAAATAAATACATGGGGGATGACACCTGGCTTTACCGATACGAAAAGGGTGTTTGGACGCGCACGAGGAATGCCTATCAGGATAGTATGCGTACTTCTGTTCAGTACTACCACGTGTTGAAATGGTTGAATGCCCTCACAGGGACTTTGGTGCCGGTGGACTGGCTACTGAGACAATTGGCGAACGTCGGTATCCTGAAAGACGAAATCTTGTCAACCGACCGCGAACTGGTGCTAAAATTATTGTGCCAAGAATATCGCGACAGGTCCAAACCTCAAGTGAACAATGTACCTTGTTTACCGTTTGTGAAGATTTCATTCAAACCATAATAAATGTCCATTTTTGTATGGCGTGCTCTGGCGTTTGTTGGCCTTTTATACGCGGCTTTCATCGTGGCCACTATTACGGTGACACTCATTGTGATCAAAGACGTGGAGAATGAAATTCCCACCAATACTCAAGAAGTCGTTTTTGTCGAGGCAGCCAATTATGTTCATGCGGCCATTTTGTTTCTGATCTTGTTATCAGTGACATGTGCAACTCCCATAGTTATGTATTATCGAAAAAATACACAAGATGCATTAGCAACAGGATTGAAAAGAGCCTTCTAATCACATTTCATCGTCCGCGTCATTTCCAGAGTCATAGTCGTCTTCAACCATGCCAGGCTTCATCATTCGATTACACTCAATTTGTGGGAAATCGGGTAAAGGGTAACTCTTGACTTGGCCATTGATCACATACTCCACTGTCAGGGGTTTGTACAAGAGAAAAAAATGTCCTGCGGGTTTTGACAACGCCTCGATTTCATCCGTTATGAGCACTCCTTCGGGTTGGTCGTATGGTACAAAATATACACCCTTATCCGTCTGTCCCAATAATTGGTTGAACTGGGAGCGATCATGAATCAAACAGCCTTGTTGAAGGATGCATTGTTTGGCAAATGTACGAGGCAATCCAAACATTGACAGACGCGTTGGAATAATGATGTATTTTCTAGTAAAACAAACCAGAGGTTCGCCGAGAAAAATCTGGTATGAATAAGCGATCAACAGACGCAAAAGAAGATGAAAGATCACCCAAACGCTCCAAGAGCGATGATCCCGAAGAATCACCCACTATTACATTGACAGAAGAACAACATGATATTCTAGATCAAATTATGGCGCGCAAAAATGTCTTGGCCGTGGCCAAAGCCGGAGCCGGAAAAACTACACTCGGGCTAGCGTGTGCAGCCAAATTTTTTGAAGTGTACCATGCTCGAACGTTACTGATCACTTACAATTGTCGATTAAAAGACGAAACTCGTGAACGAATTAAAAAGATGAACTTGGAACCTGCAGTCGAATGTCATTCTTACCATGCATGTGCCTTTCGCTTTTTTGTGGATACCTACAAAGGTCAAGCCGATGACACTATGATTCATGCGGCACTTCAATCAGAGTGTAATTGTGAAATGGATTATGGATTGATTATCATTGATGAGAACCAAGATATGAATCAACTCTATTATGATCTGACCATTCACATTATGAAACAATTGAAAAATAAGCCCACCTTGCTTTTGGTCGGGGATATCTTTCAACGCCTCTTTTCGTTTAATGGAGCGACTGACAAGTTTTTGACCACCCCTGAAGAGTATTTCGCGACCTATTGTCATTCCCCAGAGTTTGTGACTCGACACTTATCGACCTCATTTCGCATCTCCCATGAGATGGCTGATTTCATCAACAAAAACTTGAACCCTTGCAATTTAAAACACTGTGTATCTGCCGAATGGTGGGAAACCAATGGTGAAAAAGTGACTGCCTTTTGGGGCAAAGGAATTCGTGCCAATCCCTCCCGCAAACCAGAGCCCAATTCAGTGGAAAAAATCTCCGGATGGGGCGCTCAAAAAGCGATTCAAAGTGTGAAGAAGATGTTTGCACAATTCGGAAATGATCAAGTTGCCTTATTAGCACATTCGGTCAAGTCGTCACAATCGCCTCTCCGGGCCATTGTTGACAAACTCGGACAAAACGAAGATCATAATTGGATGGTTATGGATGGATCGGCCTCTACGACAGAGAATCTTTTACGGGGCAAACGAGTGGCCGCAACCGTTCACCGTTTCAAAGGCTTAGAAAGAGATGGAATTCTCTATTGCGGCCTCGATAGCCACCTGGAAAAAGTGTTCAAAGATGCAGATCCCCTAGAGCATTTTAACATCAATTATGTGGCTTGTACGCGAGCCAAAAAAAAATTGATCGTGAATGTTTGTAGTGTCACCGAATATGCCACCATTCGTTGCAAACCTTTAGCCAGTGAAGGCGGTTTTCGTCAGACTTGTGATGTTTCTCAACTCATTGAGTATGTACCTTTTGACGAAGTATTGAGTCTGCCCGCCAACCTATTTGAAACCAAATTGCTGCTCAATTGCCCGGAAAGAGCCATCAAGATCTCAAGAACGGCTTTTTTCATCCCGGGTCGATCCAGAGGCACCGTAGAAGATTTAACACCCTTTTTGAGTCGAGCGATCCTGATGCGATTAATGCTCCTGACAGGCTCTGAGTTTTGTCGAGTGCCCCTGGATGCCTACATGGACTCGGATCGCTACGATGAGAATTTGGTCAATTTCTTTTTGGAATTTTATCAACAGCTGGAAACTTCGCGAGATGTCTCTTGGTCTGACTTGATTCGTTATGCCATTGCTCATTACACAGTTAAATCTAAATATGCTCATTTATGGCGTCAACTCTCTCACTATGATATGCCCCAAGCCGTCTGTTCTCTGTTGGATCAATGCACAAGCAATGCTCTGATATTGTTACAACGCCTGGCCGTGCAATCCGGGCTGGTCACCGAAGACAGCAAATCTCAGGAATTATCGGCTTTTTTACGATTTGATGTTCCCATCCAATACCCGTTTCAGGCTGAATGGTTCTGCAAGGATCACACCCCTTACATCATTGGTTCGATTGATATTCTTTTCAATCATGATATCGTGATCGGTATTGAATGTGGCGATTCAGTGCCCACAGAACGTGGTCTGGAATTACAAATGTACTCTTGCATGAGGAACATGATTGATAAATCATCCACTAAAGCTGCCTACTTGATCTTGACCAACACTGCTCAACTGGCTTCTGTGCAACTGAAAATCTCTCCACTCACTGATACCATTCCTATTGAATATGAATTTATCAATCGTGTCATTCGCCGTAAATTACAACGGAAAGCCTTAACGGCCGCTGAATTGGTCACCGACTTTCATCATGTTCCCAAGCCCCCGGCATGGTTGAAGCTGTCGTCATGATCTTTTTTTGCAGGTGCAAGAAATGGATGATACTCTCCTCATACAAGTGGGGGAAATTGTTGGTATTATAAGTAGTCTTTTATTTATCATTTTGTTGATTGAGTATGGTTTCACTTTTGTAAAATTACAGAGACTACAACATCGGTGTGAATTTTTAATGTCTTCAAATTCTAAAAAATGAACACACTCGATTATGTCTCGACGATTGTGGGTATCATTGTGGCTTTTTTGTTTATTATCATCACTGTGCTCTATATTTGGTATGTTTGGAAAGATTATCGAAAACGCAGCGCAGAGTACATACATAAAATCAATATATTAGAAACAGCAGTTAGGCAATGAATCAACCCAGTATTCGTCATTTACATCAGGGTCAATGGCATTTCACCGATACCGATGGTTTTCAATTAATCATCACTCGTTCCAACTACCCTCATTTCTGGGCTTGGTTGCATTTCACGATTGACACGCTCGATCGTGTCATGTCGCTCGAAAATGTTAAACGTCAAAATGAGCTGCTGAAAATCCTTTTGCAATTAATTCAATATTTTGGGCAAGATATCGAGCGTTGGACCGAGCATTCGGATGAACTTGTGGCCCTGTACGCCCAAAAAAAATGTGGTTTATCCAGTCGAAGGTCGAGTAATTAGGCACTTTTCGAGGCAAATGTAAAAACACTGAACTCCACCTCCCATGTCTTGGTGAGAAGGAATTAAGGCCGCAAAAGTGGATTCATTACAAACATCCACTTTCCGTTTCGTCCCATCCACAAAACGAATCTTGGAACACTCAATGCCTTTGAGGCCTGGAAATAACTCTTTCAACTCCAGAACTAATTGAGCAAAACTATCTGGCCACGATAGCGGATACAAACAATTTTTGGATTCATCTGTCACATAAATGACCCTCACCTCTTTGGATTGATGTCCAAATTGGATCCAATTCCCCATACAGTTTATTGACTGACTCGATGAGCCTCAAAAGAAGAACTCGCCATAGCGGCCCAATCAAAATATAACAAAATTAGACTCGTATTATCATGCTGTGAATATTGTTCGTTTCGCCAAAAGTTGATGTGACTTGCAGATTGCTCCCAACCGGGAACCTCTGTGAGGCAATTGAGAATTTTGGCAGCGGAAACCACATCAAATAGACCATCTGTACCCATGATAATCACATCATATTGCTTCTTTATATTTCGAATATAGGGTGTGGGTAACAAGGCCTGTGTAAATTCATGATCACCTAAACTTCGAGTCATATTGATTCCATGACCACTCTCCGCCATAACGTATCCGTCTTCGATCTTGAAACCCGGTAAATGGGTAATTCGTTTTCGTTCCGAGGGCATATTTAACGTGTGATCTTGGCTAATTTTGACCACTTTGTTATTGGCCACCCCATATATCGACGAGTCACCTACATTAGCTAACCATACTTGTAGGGGCTCTTCGACAATTAAAATGACCGATAGGGTAGATCCAGAAGGAAATGGTTTGACCCGTTCATGTAATTCAAGAAAGGTGTCATTAAGTACACGTCTCATTTGTGCACTTCCATGTTGGGTGATTTTCTCCGTAAGAATAGTAATCATATTATCTACAATGAATTGAGCCACTTCATCACCCCCATGACCATCTGCGCACAAGGCAATGAAAAACATTTGGTTGTCGTGAAAAAACTGTTTCAATAAAATACGATCTTCCATGTGTGCACGTCTACTCCCTTGAATAGCAGATACGGACGCCTTAATCCAAGAATTAAATTGAATTGCATTCATAGAGATTTTATTTAGCAATGAAAGTCAATCTCTAACGATCTTTCCACCTATGGTTGCAAGACGAGTCTTTACATTGATAATAGTACGAGGTAGGCTCATCAGCGCTCCTGGTCTGTATGGCCTGCATGGTCGCTTCCGATCTTCGACACTTTCTACAAATAATACCCTTGACCGCTTGTCCAAACGTCTCGACAGGTGATTGGAGATGGGAAATTGCCTGGTGTGTGACACAATGTTGACGATACATTTCAATGAGATATTGTTGTTCCGGTTTGTTGGGCACTTCACCGTCCAAAATTTGTTGTTTGGTCACATAGTGGGTGATTTCATCCAGTTGAAACCTTATGAGCTGTTCATCCTTGTAAAATACCATATATTCCATAACTTTCTCTGCCCATCTGCAGACTTGTTCTTCCAAGAGGTCCGAGAACCTGGACCGAATAATGTTTACGACTTCTGAAGTCTCCATGGATAATTGGAAAAGTGAGAGTGCACCTTATTCTTCGTCCTCTTCTTCCTCACATATACAAAACATGGGATTTTCGAATGTTGTGCGTAACTCGTCATTGGCCAAAACATGCGTCTTGTGCTTGCCCTCCAGCAACATTCGCACATTCAAAATAACATCATTGTGAGGACGTGACAAAGCATACCAAGGAGAACAGAACCATATGTTTTCATCAATAAAAATGCTCTCCCGATGCTTGATCCCGCACTTGCGACACTTGAGCAAAAAACATAAACCACGTCCACCTTTTGTATCGGTGCACCAACCGACATCATGTCCCCCCAGAGAAAAGCTCCAATCAGGTGTATTCAGTTGGATTTCTTTTAATTCGTCCAACGTTAACTCTCGATGTTTGGCCACCTCATTAGCAACTTGTTCCCATTGATTAAAGGTAATTTTGTCGCGACACAAACGTTGACGTCTCAATGAGCGTGATCTCAAGTTGAGAGCGTGCAAAATAACCGAGGGCTCTTCCACCATACTCTTAAATTCATTGATTTCCTGTTCTGTGCCAAGTTGGATGGCATGCGCGAAAATCTTTCTTTCTTCTAAAGTGGCTGTTGGGGCCACAAAATCTCGAGCCAGTACATATGCCTTATCTTGATTGTTGAGCAAGTCAATTGCCGTCTGAATCGCATCTCCTCGAAAGATTGGTGGACATTCGTCGCATGTTTCACTCTGATCAGCGTGATAGTGATCCATCTCGTACGCGTCGATGCCAAACGCTGTCATTCGCACGAGCCATCGTTGCGGATCAACAAAAGACTGATAAATAAATATGACTTCACGGTCACCTCCCAAGAATCTCGATTTTACGGACATTGCGAGACCCAACCGACTCTTGATATCCTTGTAAACGATCAAGTCATGTTCTTGATCAAAATCGTGACAAAAGCCAGCAAAAAGATCAACCTTGTGCTTCTTCAAATCTCGAAATGATTGATTACGATTTTTGAAGAGTGTATCACACAAAGCTGCCGGAAAGTATGACATCTTTGATAAATACATTGAGCTCAATTCAACACATAACGCACGAAAAAAATGTTATGAAGCCCACTGAGGGAATTGAACCCTCGACTTTCAGATTAAAAGTCTGACACTCTAACCAGGCTGAGTTAAGCGGGCGGTTTGATCTTGAGACCATCCTGCGGTTTGATCTTGGATACGGACTTGTCTTTTGGCTTGAATATCTTGTTCCACCATTTCAGCTTCTTCCGGAGTAAAAACAATATCAACAAGATCAACAACAACAGAAAAACCAGTGCGCCCAATACCACCCCAATAATACCACCAATGGATAACACTGGACTGCTTGATGAACTCGGAGTTGTTGTGGGTGTTGGTGTGATAGTCAAAGTTAGAGTTGGAGTTGGTGTGGGAGTCGGAAGGAGTGTTAATTGTATTTGAGCATACTTACATGCCCATTCTGACTGAGAAGTTGGTTGAGCCGCATACTCTTGAAATGTCCAAAAGTCTAACCCATTGGCTGGGTCAACTTGAGTCGTACTATAATCACCCCATCGATTATACGGGCCGGGTGAATAAATCTTGTTGTAAAACCCTAAACCTGCTTGAAATACCATGGGAGAATGAAAAGTTCCCACAGAGTCGTTTGCAGATTGAAATACATAAGCAGCGCTAGGATAGGAACGGCTATCAAATTGAGTAAATCCAATCACAACATCTCCGTTAATATTAACTGCAACAGAAGGAAATGCCCATGACGTGGTGTTGCCACCAGGACCTCCGTCATTGAGAAAAACTTGCTGGGCACAAACACCTGTTGTTGGATTAATCTGGAAAAACATGACGCTCGCAAATGTTGGAGCACTCGCAGGGAAAAAAGCCGTGTTGCAAGTGTAAATATATCCATTACGGTATTCCACACCCAAAATACGATCGTCATTTGTTGTCACATTGGTCGAAGTAGACCCTCCCAATTGAAATCCAAAATTTTGGAAACTGTCACCACCTGACACTCCACTTGTGACGATTCCGTTGGCCCAGCTTACAGCAGTAGGGCTTGTCGTTGCTGTTCCAATAGTCAGCACTGGGGCATTCACTGGTCCAGTAATTGTGCTCACTCGTAGAGCATTTAATGAATAGTTGTTGTCCACTAGGTACATGATACTCACAGAATTGTCTCTCACTCGAGCAGGTCTCATAGAAAAAACGGACGTTAAGCCGGTGACTTGTGTCGGAGTGAAGTAGGTAGATACGTTGGTTCCAGAATAAGCAGAAGCCTTGTTTAATACCCAAACCACTCCATATTGGAACAGCGAACTTGCGTTAGTTGGTGTCGAATACACGTTAGCAGACAGCACAATCCATTGATTATTAAAACCGATCGTAGGAAAATCACCACTTAAAATACTATTGGCATCAACTTTTTGTGTATAAAAATACCAACTTGAAAGAGCAGAGCTCCCCTGAGAGACTCCAATGGCAAACCTGCTAGTAGATAATCCAGCATCCATACAAACACTTACGACAAATCGATTGTTATACTCATCAAAAAGAATACTTGGGTCAGTAACACTCGTGAATGTGATCCCAGAAGCGGTCCAGAACTGTTTTAATGTTTGAGTAAACAATGTGTTTCCGGAGCGATCTTGGACACGAAATGTGTTATTTGTCGTTGTACAAACTTGGGTGAGTGACACGGCCCCAGCAGAGTCCGGAGGAATAACAGTATTGTCGTCAGTAGACCCAACAAATGACAAAGTTGTGCTAGGGACGTATGTTGCACTGGATGAAGTTGATAATATCAAAGGACAAAAAGTTGGTGCAATTCCTCCTGAACCTACGGTTTTTTGTGGTGGCAACAAAAGCGGACGGCTCATTTATTGTCTAGTTGAATACTTTTTTTTCATCACGTGTACAAAAAGGCCGGCCCGAAGATGTGGAGGCTCGATCACACTGGTTCAACCCTATTAAGACCTTAATATAATTGGTGACATCCTTTGTGTTCGAGGACGATTTCCTTGTTTTAGTAAGGCGAAATAGTAAAAAAAAAAATTAAACGTTTGTCGAAATAGAAAAAATTTTATAAATACAATATAATTATATAACCCAAATAAATATA
>VFSW01011437.1_pt1 | contig 12482 bp, 8 predicted proteins | sample 5358111 | NCBI WGS metagenome assembly VFSW01 (sample SAMN11554181, study PRJNA540505) | mine drainage metagenome | isolation source: sediment from site ElyBrook_90M | place: USA: Ely Copper Mine, Vershire, VT | collected 2017
GGTCAGGTGGACAGTAGCGCCGGGAATCACGGCGCCGGTGGGATCAGTGACGCTGCCGCGCACGGCGCCGGCGTTGCCGCCCTGGGCCCGCGCGCAGAACGGCGCGAGAGCCAGAATGACCAGGAAAAATATTCGAAAACGAGCGCCGTAATTGAACGGCATAGGCGGTCCTCCGAGAGACGGCTGAAGCGATGCGAAATCCAGGCCGGCGCTTTTTGCAACGCGCGGCCGATGGTGCAACGTGCGCTCCCCTTCGGTTTCCGGTCAGCTTGTGAAGATGCGTGGGGTCCGCAGCCTTGAAAAGGCCGCAGTCACGGAATCCGGCTGAAGAGAAACAGGGAGGGGCGCGCTAGCAGGCGGCGGGAGGAGGGCGCGTGAACTGGGTCGGATGCCAAGTTCGAATAATGGAGCGGGTCTCAAAGACCGCAGTCGGGGTCCCAATCTGCACCAGGATGATCACCGCCGCAGGGACGGCAACCGGGACCACCGCATGCATGACGATGCAGAGCGGGCAATTGTCGGCATCGCTGTTGAGCGGATGAGCATGCGCGACCTGCGCGACCGCCAGAAGAGCCAACAGAAAAATGCACACAACTGTCGCAACCGCGAAAGTACGCGATTTGGAGCGGCGATTGGTGCGGCCTTCTGCCTGAAATCCCTTCAAAAACAGAACCTCGTATCTCAAGGATACACAGAATTCGATGCGCCAGCCGGCAAAGCGGTTACGAGACTGCGACGCGAGAGAAGGTTTTTCGATAGCGGCCGCCGCCAACCTGCGGCAGGTTCGCTCGTCTAAACTGGGAGCGTCATGGGGTACTTTCTTCATATTCGGCGGTGGTTGAGCGCGGGCCTGGTGTTCCTGGCCCTGGCGGGGAGCTACGCAGCCGCGCAGACGCATAAACCGCTGCCAATGAAGCCGGGCATTCCCGGCGTGGGCACCAACCAGCGGCTCATTCTGAAAGACGGGACGTATCAGATTGTCAGGAAGTATGAGCTTGTGGGGGATCGGGTCCGCTACCTTTCAGTGGAGCGGGGCGACGAATGGGAAGAACTGCCCGAGTCTCTTGTGGATTGGGACGCCACTCGAAAGTGGGAACGGGACCACGCCGAGGCCGCACAGAATGAAGACTCCCCCGCCATGGAAGAAGCCGCCGAGATCGATAAGGAAGAGGCCGCGGCGCGAACCGAACAGGCTTCGCGCATGCCGGAGGTGGCCAAGGGCCTGGAGCTACCGGACGAAGACAGTGTGTTTGTCCTGGATACATTTCATGGGACACCGGAGCTGGTGGAATTGCTGCCCAACGAGGTAGGGGTGGATGCGAATACCCACCACAAGCTGAGCGCGCTGAACCCCCTGGCTGGAAGGCGGGCGAGCATAGAACTCGAAGGCGCGCATGCCAAGGTTCACCTGCATGTGAACGACCCGGCTATCTATCTGGCGCTGGATGGACGCGATGACGCGGAACAGGTGCTTTCGCGCGCCGTGACGGTGAACACCGGCGGAGCCAAGGAAGTGGCCAACCGCAAGCACGGCGCACATTCGCCGCAATCGGGCTTTGCCATTGTGCGGGTGGACGAACGCCGGGCGGTCCGGATTGTGGGCGGCGTCCGCCTGAGCCCTACGGGCACGGTGACGCAGAATGAAAACGTCATCCCCACCAAGGTGGAAGTGATGCCCGGCAAACACTGGCTCAAACTGACCCCGGCGCAGCCGCTCCTGATCGGCGAGTATGCCCTGGTGGAGATTCTCTCTCCGTCGGACATCAGCGAGGTGGTGTGGGACTTCCGCGTCGATCCCAGAACCGGCGACAACTTAGGTTCGTTGGGGCCAATCCTGAAAAGTAACGACTAGGCCCTAGGAAGCCTCGGGCGCCACGCGACGCGCAAACCGCAGCCGTCGCTGCTCCCACTCCTCGCTCGAAAACAGGCGCGGACCCACCTCAATGAGGCGAGGCATCATGTTGAAGACCGCGATCCGGCTCCACGGCTTTCCTTCGCGGGTGCGGAACCCTTTTTCGTTGAGATCGCTCACGATGCTCGAATATGAGAAGTCCTGGGCGAGCAGGTCCATCATGAGCAGCAGCACCTGGTTCTCCGCGGGATCGACCTCGAGCCGCTTGCAGTCTTCAGAGATGCGCAGGCCGTAAGGTATGGCTTCGTTGAAGCGGCCCTCGGGAGGCGCCTCGGAGTCGGGCAACTCGCGCCGCCACTCGATGGACACCATCTGCCACCCGGCAGCGGTGCGCTGTTGGATGATCCCGGGGCTGAATGGCTCGGAAACCACGTCTCGAACCCGCTCGAAGTAGGCCATGGCGGCACCTCCGCGTGCTTCTTCCGGACCACTCTGGAAGCAATCGCCGTGCCAGAGCGGCGGGCGGCGAGACTAGAGCAAAAGGGCCGCGGCAAGCGGGAAACGTCCCACTCCGGGTGCGAACGGGACGGGCTGCCTGTCCGTTTTCGAGATCTTCTGTTCACTCCCGGACAATGGCTTGCGCGGGGGCGGGCGCGTTGGACGCATTCGGCGATTCGCGGCAGTCTTCGACCTTTCCAAGTGATTTCATGCGGTGATTGCATGGGGGCGGGCTTCCCGAATTGGAACTTCATTCCCGAGGCGCGAAAAACTCCCCTCGTGTACGCCCCGATCACCGCTTATCGAGCTGGAACCTCCCTACAATTGCCGACAATCCTCCTGCAAGCGTGTACCGGCAAAGGTGCGTGAGCACGTTCAATTTGCCGGTCATGCGCAACGCAAATTGAACCGGGGATGAGAGAGGAATCAGGGTGAAGCGCGAGAGTTCCAAGATCGACTTCTGGTCACTTTCCGATGCTGTACTGGCGAAGAATTGCCGCGTAATCGCAGAGAGTGAGTCCGCAGAGATCAGTGCGGCAGTCAGGGCCGAGGCGATGCGGCTCTATGGAGACTGGCGAGCTGCCATCGACTCCACGGACAACGACCGTCATGAGCGGGAACTGCGAGCCGGAGTAATGGCAGCCTTGAGGAAGAGAACGATCCAGATACTGGTTGGTTTGAGCGAGACCGATAGCGAGTGAGAATCCGAAGCTACTCGCGGACACTGATTCCCAGCGCTTTCATCTTGCGGTAGAGGTGGCTGCGTTCGAGGCCGAGCAGTTCGGCGGCGCGGCTGACATTGTTGCGGGCTTCCTCGACCTTCTTGAGGATGTATTCGCGTTCGTAAGCATCGCGCGCCTGCTGCAAGGTCGAGAAATCTTCTGAGGGACGTGTTGCTCCTCTGTGGGTCAAAGGCGGCAGATGCTTGCGTTCGATGCGAAGCGTGCGCGGATTGAGGATGAGCACCCGCTCAATCACATTTTTCAGCTCGCGCACATTGCCCGGCCAGTGGTATTGGCCGAGGACCTCAAGCGCCTCATCGCCAATTTCCATGCGAGGGCGCCCATACTGGCGTCCGAAATCGGCCAGAAACTCACGCACCAGCGGGGGAATATCCTGCTTGCGCTCGCGCAGGGGGGGCACGGAAAAGGGCACCACATTGAGGCGGTAGAACAGATCTTCACGAAAGTTTCCCTTGGCGATTTCCTCTTCAAGGTCCTTGTTTGTGGCGGCGATCAAGCGGACGTCAACGCGCAGAGGCTGTGTGCCGCCGACGGGCGTAAACAGCTGGTCGTCCAAGGCGCTCAAAACCTTGGCCTGCGTCTTCAGGCTCATGTCACCCACTTCGTCGAGGAAGAGCGTTCCTCCATCCGCGCGTTCAAGGGTGCCGCGCTGCTCGGGCGGGCCTCCAGGTTGCATGCTGTGACGATAGCCAAACAACTCGGCCTCAATATGCGCTTCGGGAATCGCCGCGCAATTCAGTTCCACAAAGACGCGGTCGCGGCGCAGACTTTCCGCGTGGATGGCGCGCGCAATCAGTTCCTTTCCGGTGCCCGATTCGCCGTAGATGAGCACTCGCCCGTTGGTGGGAGCCATGAGCCGGATCTGCTGGCGCAGCGCTTTTACCGGAACGCTGTCGCCGGTAAGTACGGAGCCGACGCTGAACTGCCGCTTGAACTCCAGGTTCTCCGTCCGCAGGCGACGCGCTTCAACGGCGTTCTTGAGCACAATGAGCGTGCGGTCAAGCGAGAGCGGTTTTTCAAGAAAGTCGTAAGCACCGAGCTTGGTGGCCTTCACGGCCGCTTCGATGGTGCCGTGTCCGCTGATGATGACCACCTCGGGCCGCAATTCGAGGGCCAACTGGTGAATGTCGGCCAGAACGTCAAGCCCATCGCGGTCAGGAAGCCAAATATCGAGGAGGACCACGTCGTAAGGGGCATCCTCAATCATGACCAGGGCCTCGCCTGCCGTACCGGCGGTGGCTACACCGTAGCCTTCTTCGCGCAGGATCTCTTCAAGCGAGGTGCGAATCTCAGCCTCGTCGTCTACCACCAGGATGTGGTTCATGAGTGCAGTTCCTTCACCGCGTCCGGTTGTCCGATTTCCATTCGCTGCTGCCCCTCGGGCTCCATCAAGGGCACGCGCACCAGAAACCGCGCTCCTTTGGGACTGTTGCTCTCAGCGCGAATTGAGCCGCCATGTTCCTGCACGATCTTGGCAGCAATGGAAAGTCCGAGCCCCGTACCGCTATTTTTGGTGGAATAAAAAGGCAAAAACAGTCTCTCGCGTATGTCTTCCGTAAGGCCGTGCCCGGTGTCGGAGACCGCCACCTCAACCGCAGCTCCATCTTCGCTGAGGGAACTGCTGATGCCGAGCACGCGGAGGAGGCTTCCGTGCATGGCCTCTGCTGCATTGTCGATGAGGTTGGCAAGGGCTCGCCGGATGGCTTCAGGATCGGCCAGCACAGCCGGCAGACCGGGCTCCAGGTCGCGCTTTACCGTGATGCCTTCCAGCCGGCCGGCAAAGAGCACGAGCGCTTCCTCCGCAACCTTGTTGATATCGCAGGCGCGCGGCTGCGACGCGGGAAACTGCGCCAAGGCGGAGAACTGGTCCACCAGCGTGCGCAACGTGCCCACGCAGCCGAGGATGACTTCACTGCACTTGCGAATGACGTTGGGCGAATCCGGCTGGGGCCGATCCAGGTGCTTGCCGATTCTCTCCGCGGAAAGCGCGATGGGAGTGAGCGGATTTTTGATTTCGTGGGCCACGCGCTGCGCTACTTCCTTCCACGCCAGTTGTCTTTGCGCGCGCAGCAACTCCGTGGTGTCTTCTACTACCAGCACGGTTCCCTGCTTGGCGTGTGCGAGGTCCAGTCGCGCGCTGGTTACCGCGAGGTGGATGGTGCGACCGCGCGCGTGCAACTCGATCTCAGAGGAGGCCGCGCCCATGCGTTGTCCGCGACGAATGACCGCGGCAAGTTCCATGGCGCAGTCTGGCGGCAGGAGTGTCTCGATTTTCGCTCCGCGCATGCCGGCGTCTTCCCTCTGCCCCATGAGGGTGGCAAAGGCACGATTTGCCTGGAGCACGTTCCCAACGCCATCCAAGGTGACTACGCCGCTGGGGATGGTTTCGACGATCGTTTCCAGTTCGCGCCGCCGTTCTTCGATGGCCAGATTGGCGGCGGTGAGTTGGGCCGAAGAGCTCTCAGCCAACTGCCTGCTTGCTTCGAGGTCGGCTGCCATGTGGTTGAAGGAGCGCACCAGCTCGGCCATCTCGCCGGTCGTGATCAGTTCCACCCGCTGCTCATATTTGCCGGCCGCAATTTCGTCCATGGCGTCGGCCAAGGCGGCGACAGGTCGGGTGATCTGCTTGGACAGGAACATTGCCAGCCAGACGCTGGAGAAAAACACAAAGACTGTAATCAGCAGCAAGAGGAGGAAGAAGTTGGCACGAATCCGATTGCGCAAACGGAACAACTGCCAGTAGGCGGTCGCACCCTCGCGAATGCGGATCGCCGTCTGGCTCAGTCCCTGCGGCATGGGAAGCGCAACGACCACGATTTTGCCGGATCCACTGACCGACACGCCAAGCGCGTACTCCTGCCCATCCACCTCGATGACGGGTTGATCCCTGCGCCGAGCCGAGGACAAGAGTCCCTCAGAAAACGGCCCGCGCAAGAGGACGGCGTTTCCCCTTTCGCCCTGGTCCAACCACGGGACCAGGCTGGCCGTTGCCGACTCTGGCGGAGCCTGAAAACCTGTCAGCATTCGGAAGTGCTTGTCATACACCACGGCGAAGCCGCCTGCGAGGGTGATGCGGCGCGACTCCAACTCATCCTGAAGCTTGGGCGGACCCTGGTCGGCGGCCCCCGAGGCCACGATCGATTCCGCCTCCACCCTGGCGTTGGTTGTGACGTACTCCGCGAGTTCCTGCACCACCCGCATCGAGTCTTGACGCAGTTCCGAAGTATTGGGCGAGAACCATCGATCGATGGACCGGTTCATCAAAAAGAAGCTGAATAGAAACATGCAGAAGGCCGGGGTGAGCGCGATGAGAGCCGCGCCGAGGACCATGCGGGTACGCAGCCGGGCACCCAGCGCGCTGCTGCCCTGATCGGCATAAAGCTTGAGGATGTTCCTCAAGAGCAGCATCAGGAATGCGATTAGAACAACGAACAGCACCACGGTGAGCCCGGTAAAGGCAAGCGTTTCACCGGACGTGTCGGGATTCAGGAAGCTGACGTTGGAGGTGTTGAAAGCATTGAGACCGCCCAGCACGGCGAGAAACAGGAGCACTCCGCCCGAAAGCAGAACGACCAAGCGCCGCCGAGGATCTCCCTTGAAGAACATGGGGGGATTATAGAGCGCACCGCGAATCGAAGTCGCTTAGCGGAGGTCCTTTCGGGGCAGTTCACACTGCTCGCGTGGTGGCGCCAGGGGCCAATTCGTGCGAGTTCGAGGAGTGCGGAGTAACGACTACGGGGGCCCCAATCGGACCGGTCCTTGTCCGGGGGTAAATACCGGGTAACTGCTCGCAACGATCGACGACGAAATCGGGAAACTTGGCTCCGGCCCGAGGGATTGCGGCGACGGATTGGACCATACTTCACTGTCGCGCTCGACGGCGGGCCAGCCACAGCCTTCCGGCTCGGCGCCATCCAGCCGGATTTTCGCTCGCGACGCCTTCCGGCTCAGGAGTGTGAACAGACGCTGGTGTGGTGAGTCAAAAGTTCGTTGAAGAACAACCGAAGCTCCTTCGACTCCGCAAGCCGCACAAAACGCGGTTTGCTACGCTCAGGATGACAGTTCAATTATTCAACGAATTTCAGACTCAGGACCCTAGGCAATGGCCTCCGCGACGGCTGTCCAGGAGCGCTTCTGGCTTTCCGCAACGCCGCGGTGCGTCAGTTTGCCCATCCAGGTATTGAGCCCTTCGGCCAATCCTGTGTCCTGGCGCAGGGCATCCCGCGCCCCCAGCTTTGCCAAACGCATGAGGTAGGGGAAGGTTGCATTGGTGAGCGCCAGGGTAGAGGTATGGGGCACGGCACCGGGCATGTTCGTGACGCAATAGTGCACCACGCCATCCACGACATAGCTGGGATTCGAGTGCGAGGTAGGCCGCGCCGTCTCCACGCAGCCGCCCTGGTCGATGGCCACATCGACAATGACCGCGCCCTTCTTCATTTGGGAGACCATGGCGCGGGTCACGATCTTGGGAGCCGTTGCGCCCGGAATCAACACACCGCCGATGACAAGGTCGGCCTCTTTTGTGGCCTGGGCCACGTTGTAGCTGTTTGAAGCGAGAGTGTATACCCGGCCGCCGAATATATCGTCGATTTCGCGGAGGCGGTTCAGATTCATGTCGACCAGCGTGACCTTGGCTCCGAAGCCCAGAGCGATCTTCGCGGCATTTGTGCCGACAACGCCGCCGCCGATGATGGTGACGTGCGCAGGAGGCACGCCGGGGACACCGCCGAGCAGAATTCCGCGACCGCCCCGTTCCTTTTCAAGATAGGTTGCACCGACCTGCACGCTCATGCGCCCGGCGACTTCGCTCATGGGCGTGAGGAGGGGCAGCGTGTTCTGGCGGTCGCGCACCGTCTCATAGGCAATGCCAATGACCTTCGATTCGAGGAGCTTATTGGTCAGCTCGGGTACGGGCGCCAGATGCAGGTAAGTAAACAGGACCAGTCCTTCGCGGAAGAAAACGTACTCCTTCTCCACTGGCTCCTTGACCTTGACCACCATATCGGACTTGCCCCACACATTGCCGGCATCACCGACAATCTCCGCGCCGGCATCCTGGTACTCCGCATCGTCAAACCCTGACTCTGCGCCGGCCTGCGTTTCCACCAGCACGGTGTGGCCCGACTCGGTCAGGGGCTTGACGGCCGCCGGGGTGACGCCGACACGGGATTCATGGTCCTTGAGCTCTTTGGGAACGCCAATGATCATCTCTCTTGCTCCTGTCTGAGTTGGATGCGTGCGAAGGAACGCCGCGCCGGATGGGTATCTCACGGACATATCGGGCCCGAACCGGCGTTGAAATGCAACTGCCAAGAATCGTACGGCGAGGCGGGCTTCCAATGTTTGCAAAGTTCGTGATAGAACTGGCGAATGGGAACAAAACGTGAAAGAAAGGCGGGGTCTGCGCACGAATCGCGCGTGATTCGCCCTTCGACCGCAGCGCAATCGGCTTTGGACGAACTGGATGCGTCCATTCTTACGTATTTGGGACGCAATGGCCGGGCCACCAACTACGACGTCGGCGAGGCGGTGGGGCTTTCGGCATCGGCGGCCTCGCGGCGCATTCAGTCCATGGAGGAGTCGGGAGCCATCCGGGGCTATCGCGCCCTGATCGATGACCGGTTTCTGGGCAAGCAGATGACGGTTTTCATCCGCATCACGCTGGAGCGGCAATCGGCAGCCGTGCTGGGAGCTTTTGAGACCGCCGTACGACACACGCACGGCATCGTGAGCTGTCACCTGATGGCAGGCCAGTACGATTACATGCTGATGGCCCGCGTCGCCGACATCGACGACTATGGCCGCCTGCACCAGAACGAATTATCGCGACTGCCGGGAGTGACTCGCCTGGAGACGAGCTTCGCGCTCAGGGATGTGCTGGAGGGGCCGAAGTCCTAGACGCCGACTACTTCATCTCCTCGCGCGCACCCTTCCATAGATCGATTCCCGCGTCCTGCGCGTGGTGATCAATCGCGTTCAGTTCCGCATCGGTGAAGTCGAGTTTCCTGATTGCATCGAGCGAATCATCAAGCTGCTCCACGTTACGAGCGCCGATCAGTGCGGAGGTAACGCGCTTGTCGCGCAGCACCCAGGCAATGGCCATCTGCGCCAGCGTCTGGCCGCGTTGGTGCGCAATGTCATTGAGCGCACGAACATGCTCCAGGTTTTCCGGGCTCAGAAAATGCTTGAGCAGCGACGAATTTTGTGCGCTGGCGCGCGAATTCTCCGGTATGCCTTTGAGGTATTTGCGGGTCAGCAATCCCTGCGCCAGCGGCGAAAACGCGATGCAACCGACGCCAAGCTCATCGAGTGTTGCGAGCAGTCCGTTCTCGATCCAGCGATTCAGCATGGAGTACGAGGGCTGATGAATCAGCAGAGGCACGCCCATGGCTTTCAATATTTCGGCAGCCTGGCGGGTGCGTTCGGGGCTATAGGACGAGATGCCAACGTACAGAGCCTTGCCCTGATGCACGGCTGAGACGAGCGCGCCCATGGTTTCTTCGAGCGGCACATCCATCCAGGGGCGGTGCGCGTAAAAGATGTCGACGTAATCCAGGCCCATGCGCTTGAGGCTGTCATCGAGCGAGTTCAAGAGATACTTGCGCGAAGCGCCGATGCCATAAGGGCCGGGCCACATGTCCCATCCCGCCTTGGTGGAGATCACCAGCTCATTGCGCAGTCCGCGAAAGTCCTTGCGCAGAATTTCGCCGAAGTTCTCTTCGGCTGAGCCATAGGGCGGGCCGTAGTTATTGGCCAGGTCGAAGTGCGTTACGCCGCGATCGAAGGCGCGCCGGATAGTTGCGCGGCCGGTCTCGAAGACGTCGGCTCCGCCAAAGTTCTGCCACAGGCCGAGGGAGACGGGCGGCAAAACCATTCCCGATCGCCCGCAGCGACGAAATATAGCTCCTTCATAGCGCTTCGTATCCGGCACATAAGTCATAGTCGCTTGTCTCCGTAATCCCTTTTGAATATCAATCGATGTCGATCATTATCGATTGTGACCAATTTACTCGGCATTATCGATCTGCGCGCGCTGCAACTTATCGGAGTAATCGACGTACACAGCCTTCCAGGTGGTGTAGAAGTCGATTGCCTCAGAACCTTCGCGATGTCCGTTGCCTGTGTGCTTGACGCCGCCGAAGGGCATGTGGACCTCGGCGCCGATGGTGGGAGCATTGATATAGGTAATGCCCGCCTCGAGATCGCGAATGGCAGCAAAGGCGCGATTCACATCCCTGGTGTAGAGCGCGGTTGAAAGACCGTAGTCAATGGAATTGGCAATCTTGATGGCCTGCTCGAAGGTGTCGAACTCGATGAGGCTTACGACCGGCCCGAAGACTTCTTCGCGGGCGATGCGCATGGTGGGTGTAACACCGCCAAACACGGTGGGCGCAAAGAAGGTCCCTTTGCTGTAAGCGCCCTCCGTCAATGGCTGGCCGCCGGTGAGTAACTTCGCACCCTCCGCCTGGGCGATCTCGACATACTTCTTTGAAGTCTCAATCTGCTGCTCGTTCACCTGGGGGCCGACTTCGATACCGTCTTGAAGACCGTCGCCGACGGTGAGTTTGTGCGCGCGCTCGACCAATCTCGCAGTGAACTCGGCCGCAATTCCCTTCTGTAACAGGATGCGGCTGGTAGCGGTGCAGCGTTGGCCGGTGGTGCCGAAGGCTCCCCACACGGCGCCGTCGAGCGCGAGTTCCAGGTTGGCATCGTCGAGGACGATTTGCGCATTTTTGCCGCCCATTTCGAGGGAGATGGGCTTGAAGTTTGCAGCGGCGCGCTGCGCCACGAGAGAACCTACCTCGCTTGATCCCGTAAAGCTGATGGCGCGCACATCGGGATGTTCCACGAGGGGAGCGCCGGCGTCGGGCCCATAGCCGGTAACGATGTTCACGACGCCCGGAGGCAGGCCCGCGTCCATCAGCGTCTGGACGAGGTTGTAGGTGGAGAGCGGCGTATCTTCCGCGGGTTTGATGATGCAGGTGTTTCCCGAGACCAGCGCCGGAAAAAGCTTCCACGACGGAATGGCCATGGGGAAGTTCCACGGGGTGATCATGCCTATGACGCCCACGGGCATGCGCACGCTCATGGCGAACTTGTTCTGCAACTCCGAGGGAGTGGTTTTACCGAAGAGCCGCCTTCCCTCCCCGGCCACGTAGAAGGCTTCGTCGATGGCCTCCTGCACGTCGCCGCGAGTTTCGGCGAGGACTTTGCCCATTTCGCGCGTCATCTCGCGGGCATATTGCTCTTTGCGCTCCTGGAGCAACTGTCCCGCGCGGTAGAGAATTTCAGCCCGCTTGGGCGCGGGAACGAGCCTCCATGCGGCAAACGCTTTTTTGGCGGCGGCCACGGCGTCCGCAACGTCTTCCGCCCCGGAGGCGGGAAATTCACCCACGACGTCCTTGTGGTCCGCGGGATTGAGATTCAGGAAAGTTTTGCCGCTGCGGGCCGGACGGCCTTCGCCGCCGATCAAGTTCAAATAAGTACGGTGCGCCATGGAAACCTCGAAAAGAAATGGGAATTGAGGCCGCAAGTGCCAAAACGATCCAAAAAAACAGACCTGAATTACCACCGACGCCGCGTGAAGCGGTATTCTGACAGTACGGCAAACACCTGAGTTTACCGCACCGGCAGCACCTTTCGCAGCATTGCGGGGTGTTCAGTGCGACTTGCGCTCGCTAGCCGTACAATACTCTTTGAGGTAGATTCAAGCCCCCAATGTCATCCAACGGCTATCCTTCGCGCTCATCGCGCTCGCACGGTCTCCGTTCGCTCTTCAGCATGTTCTCGAGCGATCTGGCGATCGATCTCGGTACGGCAAACACGCTGGTCTATGCGGCCGGCAAGGGCATCGTGGTGAACGAGCCCTCTATTGTGGCCATAAATAAGAACACCGGCGAAGTGGAGGCCGTGGGTAAAGAGGCCAAGGAGATGCTGGGCCGCACGCCCGGCAACATCGTCGCCATCAAGCCGATGAAGGATGGCGTCATTGCGGACTTTAAAGTCACGGAAAAGATGTTGAATTACTTCATCCAGAAGGCCCACAACCGCAAGATGCTTGTTCATCCGCGGATCGTGATCGGTGTTCCTTCAGAGATTACGCAGGTTGAAAAGCGCGCGGTTGAAGACTCGGCTTATCGCGCCAAGGCCAGTGAAGTCTACCTGGTAGAGCAGGCCATGGTCGCCGCGATCGGCGCAGGACTTCCGATTACGGAGCCATCGGGCAACATGGTGGTGGATATCGGCGGCGGGACGACGGATATTGCGGTGATCTCGCTCTCGGGTATTGTTTATTCGCGCTCCGTGCGCATGGCCGGCAACCAGATGGATGAGGCAATTACCAACTATCTGAAGCGCAAGTACAACCTGCTGATCGGCGAACGCAC
>VFSW01011438.1_pt1 | contig 12482 bp, 15 predicted proteins | sample 5358111 | NCBI WGS metagenome assembly VFSW01 (sample SAMN11554181, study PRJNA540505) | mine drainage metagenome | isolation source: sediment from site ElyBrook_90M | place: USA: Ely Copper Mine, Vershire, VT | collected 2017
CGGGCAAAAAGACAAGCCAGAATGCGACAGTTATTGTTGCGCGGCTCCTTAGTTGCCGGGCTCAAAGGCGCTTGAAAACCGACTCCATCCGGCTTGTCCATTTGAAACTCGGATTCGCCGCGTGGATTTTTTTGCGGGAACCGGGGTTGTCCAGCGTGTAAATGGCATAGTCAAACGGCTTCTGCCGGTAAGCCCCCGCCATGAGCCTCTTGACGCGATGCCGCAGAATGAGGGCCGGGGCGATTTTGCGGACCCATGCCGGGGCGGAGTCCGCCCGCGCTTTCCGTTCGCGCTGGGCGTTGGGGCCGAGGTTCATGTTCTCGCCGGTGTCGGTGAAACTTGAAAGAAATTTGTCCAGCGTCCCGACGCGGACTCCTTTGCCCATCGCGCGCAACACCCATTCGGCATCGCCGCAATCGCGCCATTTGATGTCGAAGCAGAGATGGTGCCTGTCAATGAGCGACCTGCGGAAAAACATGGAGGCGGTGAAGGTCGGCAAATGCGAAATCATGACGTGATATTTAGAGGGTTTTTGCACCTTCCGATAGCACATCAATTCGCCCTTTGGATCGACGACCAGGCAATTGCCGAAAAGCAAATCCACCGGCGGATGCCTGTCAAAGTAATCACCGACCGCCGCCAGCGCGCCAGGAAGATATTGCTCGTCGCAATTGAGATAGGAGAGAATCTCGCCCGTGGCGCGTTTGAGGCCGCGATTGACGGCATCGTACATGCCCGCGTCCTTTTCGGGAAACGCCTTCACGCGCGGGTCTTTCAACAGCCAATCGAGCGTCCCGTCCGTCGAGCCGGCGTCCTGCACAATGTGTTCATGCTCGACGCCTTGATCGGCGATGGACGCGACGCAAAGCTTCAGCCATTGAGATTGCTTGAAACTGGGGGTGACGACAGAAAAACGCATGGAAAATCAAGCAGGCTCCAATAGGGCGCCGGACGGGGATCCGGCTGCGGCGGCGCGGAGCGCTGGTTTCCTGCAAACACCATTGTTGAGGCTCACTCCGAATCCCAGCGCTCTGAGAAATACATATAGTTGACTGATTAAGGCGCCAAAGACAAATACAAAGAAAATGGCTTGCGCCAGATAATACGACACAAGAACTGCATTGATCTGCCGCAAACAGGGGTCGATGCCGTATCCTTTTCCAACCATCATACGCGCTGCGAAAAGCGGTTCATTCAATTTCGCAAGATATTAGCGCGCCGCTAAAGAAATTCCGGCGGCGTTCGTTTTCTCAACAGCGAAGAGCGAGTTTTGAAAACAGCTTGGGCGGTGTTGATTGGGCCGTTTGTTCATCGTGATCATGTGACGGCCACAGGCGATGTCAGCGGCGGGGAAGATGGCGCTCGGGCAATCGAAACGGCCCGCCTGCAAACCCCGCGGTTCAGGCTCACGCTAAATCCCACAGCTCCCAGAAAAATCGAAAGCTGGGAACTTAAAGCCCCAAAAACAAAGAAAAAGCAAATCGCCTGGGTCAAGAAATAGGAGAACATCACGCCATTTATCGGTTTGAGCTGGGCCTCGCCATATCGAAAATTGGAATACAGAACTTTAAGGCCCGCCCCAATCATCCAAAGGAAGACGGCAACGCCGGGCAAGCCGAACGGGATTAATATAGATAGAGGCCCGCTGTGAAAGTCGCCGGACAGCCGGGAGACTTCATAAGATGGCAAGGCGCCGGTTCGAGCCGCCTCGGTTGCCAAATAGAGTTCAGTCGGGTCGATCGAGTAGCACTTCCCCACCCAAAGATACTGGGGGGCTTCCGCCAAGGTTGCCCTCCACATGTCGAACCGCCATTGAGACGACTCTTCGGCCTCTTCCCGAACAGTCGGATCAACTGGCAGGTGCAGGAACTCCAAGGTGCGCTGAATCGCGCGGGGCATGTGGTCGAGGAAAAGCAGCATCGGCGCGGCGCACAGAATCCCGATCGAACAGAAAATCGGCAACCAAGCCGTCTTCCAGAGCCCTTCCACAAAAAACTGGATCACAAAAAAGAGGCCTACAAACGCCAGTTCTGAACGAAAACCGCTAAAGAGCGCCGCCGCCCAAGCAAGAGAAAAGAGCAAGAACCGCCACGGTTTTGACCACCGCAGGATTCCGATAATCCCCCATTTGGAAATGACAAAAGCCAGCAAGCCGATGGCAGCCGGTCCAAGTCCTCCATAGCGCCTGACGGTAGCGTCCGAATAATCCGCCATCACTTGCGTGTTCGCCATGCCCGCGTCGATAAAGAGGTAAATAAAGTAAAAAGTCGAACCCAGCAGATACCCAACATTAACCAACCCGTAGGAAAGTGCGGACAAGAAGAACCAGCGGATGGATTGAACTCGCTGCATGATGGGGACAGGTTGCGAAACGAGCCCAAAATACCCAATAATCGAGATCAACAAGAAAAAGTAGTTCTTTCCCCCGAAAGATGCGCCGCCAAGGCTCTGAATTCCCAGGCCGCCTCGAACCCTTGCCGTCAATAAAACCAGGATTCCGAAAGCGACGAGAGGCTTCGTCATTTGCGGCACGCGCAAGAAAGGGCGCCGCGACATAATTGAATGAACCAGGCCGATTCCAAAGGCGAGGAAAGCGAATAATGTCCAAAACGGCAAGTGACCGGGCAAAAAACCCAATATGAACGCTGAATTCCAGGTAAGGATCAGGAGCCAATGGCTGTGCTGCATCAGCAGGGGTATGGCCAGCACGAAAACGATGAACCCCGCCATGGCGATGCTGGCCGAATCCGGCGTTGCTGCCAGCCAGCCCAGCATCAGGGCCAGCGGGATGGCGACGGCGTATAACGTCAATAGGCGCTGAAATCTAAACATTCGTGCCAATGATGCTGCCCCGGCGAAACCCCACTAAGCAAGAACATTCGATTTTGGAGGGATCCCAGCTTTTTATCTGTTGACACAACGCCCCAATGGGCGACCTTTTTCTTGGCCAAATATTGAGTCGGGGCGAAACTGCTCCCGTTTGCTCGCCGAATTCCGCCGTTGCGGCTCGGCGCGCGCGGCTCCCACGAGTGCGGTGCCTGTTAAATGAATGTATAGTTATTCAGGAGGCACTACACTAGCAGGGCCGGAAGATCGCCGCAAAAAGCGGCAGAGCAAGCTCGCCATTCCGCACCGGATCACGTTCGTGTTGCGCTCGAAAATCCAATATATCCCGTATGCATAAATGTAAACCAGAGCAGCGAGGCAAAGAAAATGCACATAGGCAATTGGGTTTGGCCCAGGCCTTTCCAAACGGAAAATGCTGATCCAAATAAATGCAAAAAAGGGCGTGTGAGCAAGATACAGCGTGTACGAAAACTCGGAAAAGAACACGGCCACGCGACCAAGAGTCCCCATCGTTAAGCGCATCATCCATGGCATCGCAACCGCGAGGCAGCACGCTAGCGACCACCCAGGAAATCGTAAACTGTCATCATACCGAGAGAGTTGCAGAATGAATATAAAACACGCGATCGCCGGCACTCCGATTTGCCATCGGGAGAAAAGCCGGTGCCAACGGCTTATCTCAAGTCGCGCCACAGCGGCACCCAGCAACCAAGTGAAAAAACCCTGTCTAATTGGCGAGGGTAAAATTATCAGCAGCCCTCCTCCGAGAACTGCCATTATTACACGTCTGGCCAGGGGCTCTTGCGATCTAAAATGCAGCCCCCAGAATAGCAGTGGAAAGAGAATATAGTACCAAAACTCAAAGGAAAGGCTCCACAGCGCCCCATTGGTCCCGTATGCTGACGCCGTAATTTCCTGCAAAAAAAATGCGTTTTGAAAAAAAGTCGAGGCGTCCAGTTTGACGGGAACGTGGAAAGGCGCCGCGTCCTCCCACCTGGTGCTTATCTTTCCAGCCATGAAGTCTGCGCCGCCTGCCCGCAGTGAAAGGAGTCCCCAAAAAGCAGTCAATGCCAAGCACGGGAGAAGCACGAGCCACAGCCGAGCGAGTCGCTTGACCAGATACTGGCTCCAAAAGCCGTTCCGACGGGACGCCATTACCGAACCGCCAACAAGATACCCGGAAAGCACAAAGAAAATAATTACCGCCTGGTGCCCGAAAGAAACAGCCCACGCCATGCTTCTTGCTATCAGTCCCCAATCCTTCGGTTCTCTGGCCTGAAAAGAAAAACAAAAGAACGCCAGATGCGACACCATTACTTCACCCGCGGCAGCGGCCCTGATTAGGTCAAGAGCGCAACTTCTGTCGCGTTTCAATGGGCTGAAAGGCACCCCGCCGCCTGACCCTGCCGTGACTATAGTTTTATCAGCCACGCCATTCACTTCGTCTCAAAATGGCAGCGGTCGTGGGTGTTCCCGCGCAGTTGCGCACCCGTTAAGCCGGACCCGATGATCAGGCATTTCATTTGCAAGGTGCCCACGGTATACGGATAGAATAAATTGTCGAGGGAAAAGTCGGGCGACGGGTGGCTCCCCAGAGCGAGATTGTGAGCCGGACGAATCACCCTCTATGGCTTCTGGAAATCGCTCCTCGCCAAAGCCAACGCATCTTCCTTGTGGCCCAAGTGGCGGAGGATTTCCGGTTTCAACTGCTCCAGTTGGCCAGCGTCCTCGTTGTGCCAGTTTCGCCTTGGCTTGAGCGCGATTCCCTTTTCCAACCAGCCCAGCGCCTCGGCCCGGCGTTTCCGGGATATTTCCATTTCCGCCAGGCGCTCGCAGTCACGAGGGCTGAATCCCAGCTTCGCGCACAAGGCGGCGTAGGAGGAGACGTCGCCCAGAGAGACTCGTCAATGTCTTTGAGCGCCATTGCCGGCAGGCGCAGGGTGTTCTCGTAGTCAAAAATGGCTTTGGCAGGTTCGGCTGTTGGCTCGGGCATGGCTTTCTCGACCGCTTCCCGAAAATGGCCGATGAATAGCAACTTCCCTTGCTCATCCAACACTTTGACAACATCTCTCTCGATGTCGTTGCAGAAGCCGTAGTTGTCGTTCTTGATCCAGTTGAGAAGCTGGCTGACGGTTTCCGCCGCCGATTGACCGGCTGTCTGGCGAGCTTGGATCCAGCCGCAAAACGAGACGATGAAAAAGATTTGCCAAATCGCATTCGTCGTCGGCCTCCTCAATCTTGGCGTAAACTCCCGAAAGGAAGATTTCATAGAGCCGGGCGGCCCTTTCTGCTTCACCGGCTTTCATCAGGCTTTCCAGCTTCTCATGCACGCGGTCCAGGTCCTTGGCCAGCGCTGCGTGATCAAGAAAGGGCGGGTGCCAGTGCTCTTTGTTGTTGGCGTACGGCCCTTTTTCCTCACCCACTTCCGCGACGTGTCTGCTCCAAACCTCCCAAAGCTCGTTCCAAACTTTGACGGTCTTGTGAGACGATGCCGCCGCCTCGGATTGGATGCCTGATTTATCCAGGATTTGACGGACCGTGTCGGCCAAGTCCGCGTCTGCCGACCGGAGTCGGTCGTCCATCGCCTGAAAATGGCCTGCCTCGGCGGCGACATTGAGCAGGGTTTGAATTTGCTCGTCCGTGAGCGCCGCCCGAAGTCGGGCACCAAGGCTCGCAGACAACAGGGTTTGATTCTCAAGCATACGCAGGCGCCGGTCTGGGAATCGGCCGGTTTGAGTTGGAACAGCGGGCCAGAATCCGCTTCCACCCGTTGCGGGCCTCGACGGCCTCGGTCAGGATGTCGAGCAACTCTGCCGTATCCACTGTTTCATCGGAGGGCTTGGGACTGCGAGCATATAGCGTCAGGAGTGCCCTCCGTCCAGCGGTTCCTTGCGCCTGCTCCACGATCCGGCCATACGTCTCGCACGCATAGGCAAAGGTTTCCCGTTTGGCATAAGCAATATCCAGCAACCACTCCTTGGAAAGTGTGTGCGGCAATCCGAGCGTCTTGCGTTTGCAATTGTGAAAGATGTGCGCCACCTCGTGCCTGAGGTAGTCCGCGAACGGGTCCTTCTCGGTAAAGTATTCTATTGACACATAACATTTTCTCTCAAGGCTCAACCCAACGATTTGCATGGCCCCAGTCCCCAACATAGGAGCGCCGAGACTATTCAAATACACATTGGCAATGGTCCAGGCGCTTTCCAGGTATGGGATTTCACGGATGATCTGGTGCGCAGCCTCGCAAGTCAGAAAGACAATCGAGCACTCGGCCGTTTGAAGCACAACTTGCCGTTCGGACGCGGGAAAAAGGCCGTTTATCATCGGCTCCACTTTGCCGCGAGTCCAACTGGGTGAGTTAAAGTCCGCAGGCGCCTTTGCCTGTCGACGACCACGCTCACGGCGGCGAACCTCGGCAATCAACTCCGCGCGGAGGTGGCGCTCATAGCCGATTATCCGTTCAAGGGCGTGATCGCCAGAAAAGGCGCAGGCAAGGGGATCTGATTCGCCGGTCGCCAAGTATCGGGCGACCTCGCGCTCCAGGACATGAGCACCGAGCTTCATCTGCGTTTCGTGCATTGTTGCGCCGGATCAAACCGACCACGCAATCTTGCCGCCTTGTTAGCGCAATCGTCCGCAAGATTCAAATTGAATCTTGCGGAATTGGTTGCGCGACTCCGTCTCATTCGCCGACTGCAAGAGACATTTCGCTTTTCGTTGCGGCATCGCTGAGGAGAAACTTGTTCGTCCGGTCTGACGATCACGCGGAACCCGAATTCAGCCAGGCTTCCGCCGCGAGCCTGAGCGACGCTGGCGGCATTGTTACGCCGCTTGCAATTCTCCCTAAAGCGGCACAGATTTGGATCCGATGAAGACGATTACGAAGCAGGAAGCGAATCGAGGTTTCAATGCCATTGCCGACTTGGCACACGCGGGAGAAACGGTCTTGGTTACGCACGAAGGCAAACCGTGGGTCAAACTCATTCCAGCTTCCAAGGGCAAGCCCGGCAAATCTGCGGCTGCATTCCGAACCCGACTGAATCGCATCTCCACAAAACCGATCCCAGGAGTTTCCGAGGTATTTGAGCGCGTGAGGAGTTGAAAACCTATTTTGACACATCATATTTGGTTGCTCTATACGTCCCAAACGACCATACAACAGCGGCGTTGCGTTATCGATCGCGCAATCGTGAGCCGACATTTTTCACGCCGCTCCACCGATTGGAATTGCGGACCACTGTTCGTCAGTGCGCCTATGGGGGCGTAATCACCCAGGCTGCGGGCCGCGAAGCCCTTCGCAACATCGAAGAGGATCTGGATGATGGCACATTGATCCACCAACCATTGGACTGGACGGTGAGTTTGCGTCAGGCTGAGTTTGTGGCCGAGCGGTTCGGTTGGACAAACCCATGCCGATCACTTGACCTCTGGCATATCGCCGCAGCATTGGACATCCAAGAGGGAGCCTTCGTCACGTTTGATAAGCATCAAAGTGCATTGGCAAAAGCCGCAGGGCTCGCCGCTACGACCCCGGCATAAAACGAGCGCATCAAATGAGACCTGGAACTCCTGGCCGAAATGATCCTTGCCGTTGCGGAAGCGGGAAGAAGTATAAGAAGTGTTGTCTTGGCAAAACGGTTAATGAAAGCGCCGCATCCCCGGCTGAACCAGCCGAACCGCGATTTTACCCTGCTGTTACGTCTTACTGCACACAGGCCGCTTTGGAAGAGGCCTTCCGGCTTGGCGGCATGGTCCAGATTCATCCTTACGTATTAATTAAGTTGCGGGATGATCCACGGATGCTGGAGGGTGCCGGGACCAAAGTGCGCGCAGGCATTCATCAAATGTGGCGGGCCTCCCGGGTAGCGAGAATGACGAACGAGGAGATCGAAAGCCGTTTGGGGCTGATCGGCGTGTTGTCGTAATAAGCGGGCGGACTTGATTGAGTCGGCCAAAGGCCGGCAGTCAGCGTGGCTCATGGCTGAGGAATGGGGACGTCCGCTGGCCGGCTTGAGTTTGGCGGACCAGGATTTTCTTGGGCTGGCGGCATGCGAGTTGTGGCGCCGGTTGTGTCCGGATCATCCATCATTGGAAATAATCGACGATTGGGTGTGCGAGGGATACGGCTTGTTGCACCAACAGAAACCCAACCTGGCAATGGCGAGTTGGTGGAAAGTTTGGGAAGCCCTTCGGCCACGCTTGAATCCAGAAATGGGAAGCCTCAATGAAGCGGGCGAAGATCTGTTTCCTCGCATGTCCCAGTGTCTCTCTAATTGGTGTGTGGATTTTCGTCTAGAGTCGCGGAACGCTTCCGTAGATGACAAGGAATGTGGGGAAATTGGCGTCCGATTTATCCGTGAGGTGCTTCAGGCCTTGCCAAAGGAAGAAACCCGATCGAATTTGCTCGGCGATTTGGGCGAACTCCTATTCCATTTGCAACGACATATGGAGGCGGAGGAATGTTGCGAGAAACTTCTTCACGATTATCCAGATCAGGCGATTGGGTATGTGACCCTTGCCGACGGCCTTCTCGGCGGCTCTTTTAGGTGCGCCTGCGATCCCCCGCGCGTTCAGCGAGCGATCGGCGTCCTTGAAGCGGCGCTCGCACGTCCCGTAAAAGACGCCGAAGATTACGACGTGACCAAGCGGTTATTTGACGCTCGTGAATTGCTCTCCAAAGCAAGTAGCCACGGATGAAGCAGGCCCAAAATCCAATAGGAGGCTCGCCGTCCATCACCGTCGGCTTTCAAATCATTGCCACATGAGCGACAAAAAACCCGCCGGCGGGGTGTCTGCGCCTCGCGGCGGTGCAATTGAGGTTACCCGGCTTTGACCCACGCGAGGGCCTTGCGTTGGTCCAGAGAACCTGTTCGGCGAGCGATTACAAGCATCTTTTCTCGGCCGTAGCTGTAATGGCGGGAGAGGAAGGCTGCAACCCGCTGGGCATACTCGTCTGGCTCCGCCGTGGCCGAAAGAACTTTAAACCAAACCGGCAACACCTTGGGCCAGTCCACGCCGACCTGCCACGAGCCGCCCTCGTCAGCAAAGAAGATGACGTCGTCCTGGCATTTATCAATGTGGTCCAGCAAGCCGAAAAGGAGGTCCAGGGCCTGACGAACCTCCGCCGGATTGCATTTCTTAGCATTGATCACACAGCGGTCCAGGAGCCTGCGGAACTCGGCAATCCATGCGCTCGTTCCGGCAGACTGTTGCGTGCAGTTCTTGGAATTGACAAAGAATGATTCGTAATACTTGCCGGCTAGACTGGTCGTCTCAAACCGCCTCACGTCCTCCAACAGGCTCGGTCTTGTCGCCGACTTCGCATCCGGACGCAGCCGTTTCACATCGATGAATTTCTTTGCGATTTTGAGGAGCTTGGACGGAGGCAAAAGCTCGATGGCGTCGTCTAACATGAAGAAAACGTATTCGTTTCCAAGCTTGCGAATTTCCGCGCGGAGCTTGTCACGGTCTATTTCGATCTTATCCCTGGCCATTGTCATCTGCCGCGCGCCCAGCGGCGAAAAGCTTCAATCCACTCCGCGCCCGCGGGCGGAGGGTCGGGCAAAGGCAAATCCAAGATTGGAACGGGTTGTCGTGATTTACCGCGTGAGCACACCGCGACGATCTGCTCGTCATCAGCCAGGTCAAGTCGCTCGACAATGACCTCCATCCCCAGCACCTCGGTCTTGAACGGTAATTTGAGCCGCTCTTCGAGCACAGTGAAGAACCCCATCACTTGCTCCGACTCGCCATAGGCGTCAACGGTAGCCTCCTCGATCATTTCATCGAGTCGGGCAGGCGACGGGCTCCGGCGGTGTGGCTGGCGTTTCGGCATTGCAAGACAATCCATACCAGAATCACCGCCCAAATCAACTCTGGCAAAAGATCCGAAAAAGAACTTGCTTGGCACCGCGCTACAGAAGATTGAATTCCGAGGCGGATCGTGTTTCAGTGCTTCGAAATGAGCCGTTACAATGACTTGGCCTCAGATTCGTCACTCCGAACGACCCTTGACGGTCTCAACGCGGATGCGCTGAAGAAGTTTGTTGCGCTGCTCCCGGGAGTCACCCTGAAAGCTCCGCGAAAGGGCGAACTCGTCGAAGCGCTGATAGGCTTTCTCCTGGGAGACGGAATTGTTCAGGTCTGGCCCCAGCTCAAGACGCTGGAGCAATCCGCCGTCGCCGAAGCGGTTCATTCGGAGGATGGAAATTTCGATGCGGGTGCCTTTCACGCCAAATACGGGGCGCTACCCGTGTTCGAAATCGAGCGGAAAAACCGCTGGGACAAGGAGCCGACCCTGTTGGGCCTGTTTATTCTCCCAAAGGCGTCGGGAGGTCGTTCGATTCCGGATGAGTTGCGATAGAAGTTGCGGGGATTTGTGCCCAGGCCAGCGGCGCCGAAATTGAGCACACTCGAACAAATTCCAGAGAAGCCGCCTCGGGAATGGACTTCCCGCCGTTTTGATGAAGAACAGAGAACCACCGTTTACGAGCCCCGCGAAATGCCTCTGATCGTGCGCTTGACCGAGCAGGCCGCCTTTCAGGACCTGCGGACCGTGTTGCGCCTGGTTGATCAGGAGAAAATCTATGTAAGCCCGAAGACCTTGCTTCCCTCGAAAGCCACCATGACCCTGCTCAATGACCTGCTGCGCGAGCATGATTTTTTTGAGCTCGCAGAGAAGGTCAACTCCTGGGATCCGGAGCTCGGGCCACTGAAATCCTTTTCCTGGGTGCTTCTCGTGCAAGCCGCCAAACTCGCCGCGCTCCGAAACGAAAAACTCCAACTGACGAAAACCGGACGTGCAGCCTTGGAAGCACCGCCAGCACACACCCTCTGCGAGATTTGGAATGCCTGGATCAGCAAAGGGATCATCGACGAGTTCAGCCGCATTGACACGATCAAAGGGCAAAAAGGCAAAGGGCGAAATGGTTTGACACCGCCCGCAGATCGCCGGCTCACCATAAAATCCGCCCTGGCAGATTGCCCAGTCAACCGGTGGATTGAACTCGGGGAGTTCTCCCGCTATATGCGGGCTGCCGGTTTTCAATTTGAGGTAACGCGCGATCCTTGGAATCTCTACATTTGCGACGCTCAGCATGGCGCCCTCGGCTACGAAGGATACGGCGGCTGGAGTATCCTTCAAGAGCGCTATCTGCTCTGTTTGCTGTTCGAATACGCCGCTCCACTTGGTATGGTGGATATCGCCTACGAACATCCGGCCGGCGCGCGCGACGATTTTCGTGGGCAATGGGGAACGGATGACCTCATCTTCCTCAGCCGGTATGACGGCCTGCGATACTTTCGATTAACTTCCCTCGGCGCGTTTATCCTCGGCCGGGCGGATCATTACGAATTGCGCCAGGAAGAAGCCGGCGTTTCCCTGACGGTGCTGCCCAACCGGCACATCCATGTGGACCAAGGCGATCTGTCGCCCGACCAGAAGTTGCTGCTCGAAAGTTTCGCAGAACCTCAAAGCGCGGGGCTGTGGGTGCTGGATGAGGCAAGAGCCATTAAGTCCGTGGAGAAAGGCGCTCGAATCGCAGAGTTCCGAACATTTCTGGCGGCCAGCGATCCCCAACCGCTACCGGAAGCCGTTGAAGGCTTTTTCGCGGCGGTGGAACAGCGCGGAGCCGCCTGCGTTTGCAAAGGGACCGCACTTTTGATCGAGTGCATCTCGCCGCAAATCGCGGACATGATCGCCCAGAATTCCGACACGAGAAGGTTTTGCCAGCGCACAGGTGAGCGCTGCCTGATCGTTCCGCTTGACAGAGAGAAAGCCTTCCGCGAGGCCCTTAACGCCATTGGCTACGGGATGCCCCGGATATGAGCCCGTCTGGCGCCTGATGGGCTGAAATTAAAATAATCCGAGCCAGTTTCGCTCTCGAATCAATCTGAGTGCACTTCCTTGGCTCGATCCGGATGCCGAGATTAGCGTTGTAAAAAATCGCTTTAACCGGCATATGCCAGAAGCGCGCCAATCAACTTGAAAACGCATTGGCCGGCGAACGACGGCTGCATTCGCAAAGGCAGGTTCACATTGACATTAATCGTTTTCTGTCAATCATTGCGTTGCGTTTTTCACCTCGGCGAACACCCCTCACAAAAACTGAATTGTTGTTACTGTTGTTGTTACTTTTTGGAGATTCTTGACGTAAGCCATTGAGCCAGAACGATGGAGCGGGTGAAGGGAATCGAACCCTCGTCTCAGGATTGGAAAACCCGTCTTGAAAAGGCCGATTCTGCGACTGGACAGCGAGGACCACCTTCAGCCGGGAGTTGTGTCCCTCAAGTTCAGCCAATTGATCATGGAGGCCTGATGGGTAAAACTAGGCGGCACAGGCTGCGAGCCTCCAGCGCTTACAAACTGTATTTTCCAGTTACATTTTCCAGTTACAAAATTTATTTTCTTACCGCATTTGGGCAGAATTTTGTGTGGTATGATGTGTGGTATTTTGTTCGCCAGATTTCAGGAAGTTCGCCATGTTTCACGGAATGATCTCAAAATGGGGTGAAACGCTGTAACTCCTTGCAAAACAGGCCTGAAGCGAGGGTTTCAGGCCGGTAAATTGGTTGCGGGGGCGGGATTTGAACCCACGACCTTCAGGTTATGAGCCTGACGAGCTACCAGGCTGCTC
>VFSW01011439.1_pt1 | contig 12481 bp, 9 predicted proteins | sample 5358111 | NCBI WGS metagenome assembly VFSW01 (sample SAMN11554181, study PRJNA540505) | mine drainage metagenome | isolation source: sediment from site ElyBrook_90M | place: USA: Ely Copper Mine, Vershire, VT | collected 2017
CGCCGCGTGTGTCCAGGCGTTCCTCGGCGCCCAGCCGCTCGTCCCCGAGGCGCAGCGCTGGGCGACCGCCTTCGCGGTGGGGGCGGCCGCGGCCGGGGACGTGGCCCTGGCGCTGCTCGACCCCGCGCGCCCACCGTTGGCGATGGCTTTCGCTCCCACCGCTCACCGCGCGCAGGTCGCGCGCCCGGGGTGCGCATGTCGGCCGTGACCTCGCGCCTGCGCAGCGCGCGCAACCGGCCGCTCACCGACCTGGTCGGCGCGGTGGGGCGCACGCCGCTCTTGCGGCTGCGGGTGCTGGAGCAGCGGGAGCGGCTCGGGCCGGCGATCGAGCTCTACGCGAAGCTCGAGTTCTTCAACCCCGGCGGCAGCGTGAAGGATCGCGCCGCCGCGCGCATCGTGCAGGAGGCCCTGGCCAGCGGGCGCCTCAAGACCGGGAGGCGGCTCCTCGATTCGACGAGCGGCAACACCGGGGTGGCCTACGCCTGGATCGGCGCGGCCCTCGGCTTCCCGGTGACGCTGGTGATGCCCGTGAACGTCTCCTCGCCGCGCAAGCGCATCGTGACCGCGTACGGCGCGGAGATCATCTACAGCGATCCGCTCGAGGGTTCGGACGGCGCCCTCCGGCGCGCGCGCGAGCTCGCCGCCCAGGCCCCCGAGCGCTACTGCTACGTCGACCAGTACTCCAACCCGAGCAATCCGCTCGCTCACGCCGAAGGCACCGGGCCCGAGATCTGGGCCGCGACCCGCGGGCGGGTGACCCACCTCGTCGCGGGGATCGGCACCACGGGGACGCTCATGGGCACCGGGCGCCATCTCAAGAGCGTCCAGCGAGAGGTGAAGGTCATCGGGGTGCAGCCGACCGACAGCTTCCATGGCCTGGAGGGGCTGAAGCACCTCGCGACCTCGCTCGTGCCTCCGATCTTCCACGCGGGCGAGGTCGACGAGATGCTCTTCGTCGACACCGACGAGGGCTGGGACCTCTCCGAGCGACTCGCGCGGGAGGAAGGCACGCTGGTGGGGCACAGCGGCGGGGCCGCGGCGGCCGGGGCGCTGCGCGTCGCTCGCCGGCTGCGCGACGCCGGGCAGCCCGGGGTGACCGCCACGGGGTTCCCGGACCGCGCGGAGCGCTACCTCGAGACCGCGCCGGAGGCGAGCCCATGAGCCGCGGGCTCTCCGCGCCGATTCTGCGGGCGCTCATCTCGGAGGCGGAGCGCTGCTATCCGGGCGAGGGGTGTGGCCTGGTCTTCGAGGGGCCCGCCGGGCTGCGCGTGGTCCCGATGGAGAACGTGATCGACCGGTACCACGCCCGGGATCCGGTGCGCTTCCCGCGCACGGCGCGCACGGGCTACTTCATGGACCCGCGGGCGCAGCTCGCCGAGCTCGAGCGGGCCGAGGCCCAGGGGGAGGCGCTGCGGGTGATCTTTCATTCGCACGCCGACGTGGGGGCCTACTTCTCGGCCGAGGACCGGGCGATGGCCCTCACTGAAGAGGGGGAGCCCTTGCAGCCCGGCGTGGAGTACTTGGTGCTGTCGGTGCGGGCCGGTCGGTGCGACGCGATCAAGGGGTTCCGGTTCGAGCCCGAGGGAACGTCGTTCGAGCGCGAGGTGGACCTGCCCTCGCCCGAGAGGGAGTCATGACCGTCGACCGCTTGCCCATCGCCGTCATCGGCGCGGGGAACCTCGGGCTGGCCCAGGCCGGCCACCTCGTGAGCCTCGGCCACGAGGTGCGGCTCTACAACCGCCACGCGGCGCGCCTGAGCCCCTTTCGCGCGGGCGGCCGCCTGCGGCTCCACGGCGCGGTCGACGCCACGGTGGCCTTCGCCCGCGTCACCGACGATCTCGTCGAGGCCCTCGCCGGAGCGCGCCTGGTCTTCGTGGACACGCCCGCGAGCGCCCACGCCGAGCTCGCGGATGCCTTGAAGACCGTGCTCCGCGCCGACGCGGACGCGCTGGTGCTCCTGCATCCGGGGCAGACCCTCGGGGCCCGGGAGTTCGCCGTCCGGCTCGGGATCGAAGCCTTTCCGAGGCTGGGCCTGGGCGAGCTCCAGACCGCGATCTACACCTCGCGCGTCGGCGCGCCGGGGGAGGTCAACGTGCTCGCCATCAAGCAGCACGTGGCGATCGCCGCGTATCCGGGGACGGCCCACGCCCGGCTGGGGCCGGTGCAGGCGCTCTATCCCCAGCTGCTCCTCGAGCCGAGCACGCTCACCACCGCCGTCGCCAACGTGCAGTCCTTCATTCACCCCGCGGTGTGCCTGATGAACGCCACGCGCATCGAGCGCGGCGAGAGCTTCCGCATCTACCGCCAGGGGCTCACCGAGGCCGTGGGGCGGGTGTTCGAGGCGTGCGACGCCGAGCGGCTCGCCTTGGCCCGCAGCCTCGGCCAGTCGGTGCCCACCGCCGCGGCCTGGTTCGAGCGCTGCTACGGGGTGCAGGCCCCCACGGCGATCGCGGCGATGCAGGCCATCCCCGCCTACGCGGAGCTGCTCGCCCCCACGAGCCTGCAGACCCGGCTGCTCTCCGAGGACGTGCCCACCGGGCTCGTGCCCCTCGTCGACCTCGCGCGGGTCCTCGGGGTCCCCACGCCCAACCTGAGCGGCTTGCTGGCCTTCTCCGAGACGGTGCTCGGACAGCGCGCGCGCGGCCGGACCCTCGAGGCGCTCGGGCTCGCCGGTCTTGATGGCGAGCAATTGCGGGCGCGGCTGTGACTCAGGCGCGGAGAGTGCTTCATTGCTCCGCGGCAAGAGCGTAGACTTCGCGCCCATGATCTGGCTCCTCGCCGCAGTGCTCGCCGCCGCGCCGGTGGACTCGCTCGCGCCGCTGCACCCTGGGCTCGCGCAGGCGGGTCGGACCCTGGACCTCGTGGTGCGGCCAGAGCCTGCGGGCTGTCGCCTGCTGCTCTCGGACGCCGAGACCGACGCTCCGCTCGTCGGGCTGCACCCGATCCTCCACCGGTTCGGGGCCGCCGGCTCGCCCGACGTGGAGGTCCCGGTGACCGCTGGCACCCAGGACGGGCACTACCTGTTCGAGTGCGCACCGGCCGGGGGCGCGCTGGTGGTCGAGGTGGCCCGGGGCGACGCGCGGGAGCTCTTCGCGGTCACCGTGCCGCCGGTCGAGGTCGCCGTGGCCGAGCTTTTGTCCCCGCCAAAGGCCAAGGTGCCGCTCTTGATGCTGCTCGCCGCCGCGGCGATCCTGCTCCTCGCGGGCCGCCGGCTGGCGAAGGTGCTCGCGGTGATCCTCTGGCTTGGCGTGGCCGGCGACGCCGCGGCCCACGGGGCGGACGAGGCGGGGCCCCCGGTGCCCGCGGGCAGCGAGATCAAGGTGAGCCAGGAGATTCAGTTCGCGCTCGAGCTGCGCACCGCCACGGTCAAGGTCGCGACGTTCCTGCCCGGCGCGAGCGGCGCGACCGCCGGAGCCCGCACCTATCCCGCGGTGGCGCCGTCGGCGGTCGTCGAGCGCGACGGGAAGAAGCTGGTGTTCGTGCGACTCCAGCCCGAGCTCTTCGTGGGGCGCGAGGTCACGCTCGGCTGGACCAACGGCGATCGCGTCGCGGTGATCAGCGGGCTGAACCCCGGCGATCGGGCGGTGGTCAGCGGCGGGGCCTTCCTGCGCAACGGGGGAGCGAGCCGGCCATGAACCGCCTCATTCGCTGGTCGATCGCCCATCGGGGCCTCGTGTTCTGGCTCGCGGTCCTGGCGTGCGCCGCGAGCGTCTTCTGGGTGCGGCGGCTGCCGATCGACGTCTTCCCCGACCTGGATCGCCCGGGCGTGACCGTGATGACGCACGTCGCGGGGCTGTCCCCCGAGGAGACGGAGGCCCGGCTCACGCGGCCCATCGAGGCGGCCCTCGCGGACGTGCCGGGGATCGACGCGGTCTGGTCGTCCTCGTCGATCGGCCTCTCCCACGTGCACGTGCTCTTCGGCTGGAACGAGGACGTCGCGCGCGCGCGCCAGGCGGTCCAGGAGCGGCTCACGGGCCTGCAGGGGCGGCTCATCCCCGGGGCCGCGCCGGTCCTGTTGCCCTTCGTCTCGGTGATGGGAGAGGTCGAGCTCATCGGGCTCCGCGGGGGGGCGCACGAGGTGATGCGGCGGGTGGCGGACGAGGTGGTGCGGCCCCAGCTCATGGCGATCCACGGCGTGGCGCAGGTCCTGGTCATCGGCGGCGACGTGCAGGAGCTCGCGGTGCTCGTCGATCCGCAGGCGCTGATCCGGCGGGGCGTGACCATGGCCCAGGTCCGGGCCGCCGCCGCGCAGGCGGGCCAGATCGGCGTGGGCGGCATCCTCCCCCACGACAACCAGGAGTACCTGGTCCGGGTCCTCGCCCCGCCCAGGGCGCGCGACTTCGGCGATCTGAGCGTGGCCCCCGGGGTGCGGCTCGGCGAGGTCGCCCGGATCGAGCCGCGCGCGATCCTGAAGCGCGGCAGCGCGGGCATCGACGGCGGGGCCGGGGTGGTGCTCTCGGTCTTCAAGGTGCCCCGCGCCGACAGCCGCGCGATCTCCGACGCCATCGGGACCGTGCTCTCCCAGCTGGCGGCGGCGCTGCCCCCGGGGCTGTCGGTGCAGCGCATCTTTCGCCAGGCGGACTTCATCCAGGCCGCGGTCTCGGGCGTGACCGACGCCCTGCGGGAGGGCAGCCTGTGGGTGGTGCTCATCGTCGTGGCCTTTCTGGCCTCGTGGCGGGCGAGCGCGATCACCCTGACCGCGCTGCCGGTGTCGTTCCTCTTGACGGTGCTCGTGCTGTGGCGGTTCGGGCTCACGCTGAACACCATGACCCTCGGCGGGCTCGCGCTCGCGGTGGGCCAGCTCGTCGACGACGCGGTGGTCGACGTCGAGAACGTGTGGCGGCGGCTGCGCCACCGCGGTCAGCGCTCGGTGGAGGAGGTCATCGCCAGCGCGTCGATCGAGGTCCGCGGCTCCATCGTCTATGCGACGCTGGTGGTGGTCCTGTCGGTCCTCCCGATGGCGATGCTCTCGGGCGTCGAGGGGCGGCTGTTCCGCCCGCTGGTGACCGCCTACGTGACCGCGGTCGGCCTCTCGCTGGTCGTGGCGCTCACGCTCACCCCCGCGCTCTGCGCCCTGCTGTTCTCCCGGTGTCGGGGGCCGGAGGCCCGCGAGGAGGCCTGGGTCCCGCGCCTGCTCAAGGCCGCCGCGCGGCGCTTCCTGAATCCGCTCCTGTCCGTCCCCTGGCTCCCGCTGCTCCTCGCCGTGGCGCTGGTCGCCGGCGCGGTCCCGCTCCTCGGGCGGATCCACCGCGAGCTCTTGCCCCCGTTCAACGAGGGGACCCTCACCGTGAATCTCGCGGCCGTGCCGGGCATCACGCTCGAGGACAGCGATCGGCTGGGCGCGCTCGCGGAGCGCCTGTTGCTCGAGGTGCCGGAGGTGCAGCGCACGGGCCGGCGCACCGGCCGGGCGGAGCTCGACACCCACGCCGCGGGCATCCACCAGAGCGAGATCGAAGTGGGGCTGCGGGAGGGCCGGCCGCGCCGCGACATCGAGGCCGACATCCGCCAGCGGCTCGGCGCGCTGCCGGGCCTGGCCGTCTACATCGGCCAGCCCATCAGCCACCGGCTGGAGCACCTGCTCGAGGGGGTCAACGGCCAGATCATCGTTCGGCTCTTCGGCGACGACCCGGTGCGCTTGCGGGGCCTGGGGGGCGAGGTCAAGGAGGTCATGGAGAAGATCCCCGGCATCGTGGACCTCCAATCCGAGCGCCAGCTCGACATCCCCGAGCTCCTCGTGGAGGTGGACCCGCGGCGCGCCACCCTGGCGGGGATCAACCCCGGCGACGTCGCGCAGCAGGCGCAGGAGGCCCTCTACGGCTCGGTGGTGGGCAAGCTGGAGCTCGACGGCCGGACCGTCGACGTGCGCGTGCGGGCCGACGATCTGGCGCTCGCGACGCCGCGCTCGCTCGAGGCCCTGCCGGTCGTGGGCGTGGGCGGCCAGGCCGTCGCGCTCGGGCAGGTGGCCCGGGTCCGCGAGGCCTCGGGGCTGGACTACATCAACCGCGCGGACGGCAGCCGCGTCTATCTGGTGATGGCCAACGTGCAGGGGCGGGACGCCTGGGCGGTGGCGAACGAGGTGCGGCGCGCGGTGGAGGCCGCGGTGCCGATGCCCGACGGCTATCGCGTGGTGTACGGCGGAGAGTGGGCCGCGGAGCAGGTCGCCCAGGAGCGGATCCTGTGGTTCGGAATCGCGGCCCTGATCGCCGTGGCGCTGGCCCTGGTGTTCCACTTCCGCTCGATCGGCCTCACGGTGTTGACCCTGGTGAACATCCCGCTCTCGTTCGTGGGCTGCGTCGCCGCGCTCTGGTTCTTCGGGGAGAAGCTCTCGGTGGCCGCCGCCCTGGGGTTCGTCGCGGTGTGCGGCATCGCGTGCCGCAACACGATCCTGCTCCTCGGCCACTATCGACACCTCATGGAGGAGGAGGGCCAGCCCTTCGGCCGCGAGCTCGTGGTGCAGGGCTCGCTGGAGCGGCTCACGCCGATGCTGATGACCGCGCTCACCGCGGGGCTCGCCTTGATTCCGTGGATCGTCGAGCGCCACGGGCCCGGGCGCGAGATCCTCGGCCCGGTCGCGCTGGTGATCGCCGGGGGGCTCGTGTCCTCGACGCTGCTGGACCTCGCGGTGACCCCGGCGGCGTTCTACCTCTGGGGCCGGTCCCGCGGGGGCGTGCTGCCGCAGAGCGTGTGAGCGGCGGAGCGGGCGCGCCCGAGCGCTGTGAGCCGGCTGCAGGCGTCCATCGCAGCGCTCGCACGTCGGGGAACTCCGACGACGAGCCCTGACAGCCATGTCGCGGTGATGGCCTCCGAACGACGGGTCACCCGACCACGCATCGAATTTTCGAGCCCATCCGTGGGCACGCACATTGCATGCATCTCGGCGCATTGGTTTCTCGTTCGACGAAAGAGAGGTCGAAGACATGAAGAAGATCGTGTTGTTCGTCTCAGTCCTTGGGCTCGCCGCGGCCGGTTGCGGGGACTATCCGATTGGCTGCCTTTGCAAGGACGGTACGCATCAAGACCAACAGGCGGGCCTGGGGGATGAGTCGATGGTCTGCCCCGGTCAGTGCGCTGGGCATGGAGGCTGGTCGGGAGCCTGCGTGGCCCCGTTTCCGGCCACCAACTATCCCTGTGGCCGCGACGGTGGCCTCGGGCCCCCGGACGGTGGCCTCGACGCGGGGTGAAGGGCGTCGAGCGCCACGGGCCCGGTCGCGCCCGCGGAGCGCGCTCAGCCCGAGGCGCCTCCGTTGGCGAGGCACAGCGCCTGGTTCAGGATGCTGGGGCAGTCGATGCGGTCGGGCAGCACCAGCGGCGGCAACGGCGGCTGGTGGAAGTCGAAGGCGCCGAAGAGGTCGTCGACCGCGGCGTCCTGGGCGTTCGGGTCCAGCGCGTGCAGCGTCGCGTGAACCCCCAGGACGCGCTCGGTGAAGCGCACCAGGGAGGCCTGGCTGGCGTTGTTGCTGAAGATGTAGCCCGGGCGCGCGTAGGGCGAGACGACGATCAGCGGCACGCGCATGCCCCAGCCGAACGGATCCTGCGCGTTGCCCAGGAGCGTCGGGGGCGGCACGTGGTCGTACCAGCCGCCGAAGTCGTCCCAGGTGATGAGGATCGCCGTGTGCGCCCAGAGCGGGCTCTGCATCACCGCGTTGATGCGATCCACGGTGTAGTTCTCGCCCTGGCAGACCGAGATGCAGTAGTTCGGGTGCTCGTCGTGCCAGTCCTGGTTCACGAGCCAGGTGACGGCGGGGAGCGTGCCGCTGGAGACGTCGGAGACGAACTGCCCCTCGCTCACGACGTTGGTCTGGTAGGCCGGGCTCTGGCGGACGGGCTTGATGGCGTTGAACATGTTCCAGATGCCGTTCCCCGGGTAGCCGAGCAGCGACATGTCGGTGCCGTAGTAACGCCAGCCGAGGCTGGGCGGGAGGATCGTCGGGAGGGAAGGGATGTCGTAGCAGGGGTAGCCCGGGGTGATCGCCCCGGTCGTGAGGCTCATCACGCCGAGCGTCGTGTCCGAGGGGGCGTCGCAGCCCAGGTCGAGGATCGCCTCCAGCTTCGGTGCGCTGGGCGTGAGCGGATCCTCGATGGAGAGGGCCGACTGGGCGGCGAGCGTGAAGAGGTGGCCGGGCCAGCTCGGCCCCATGTCCCCCGAGAAGAAGTGGTCCGCGAGCGCGAAGTTGCGGGCGTACTGCCAGTAGTTGGGGATGTCGGCTTCGTAGTACTGCGAGAGCGCGAGGGCGTCGTGGCCGATGTCCGACCCGCCGTCGACCTCGTAGCCATCCATGAGCCCGTTGTCCCAGTCGATCGCCGCGCAGCTGTGGGCGTGGCAGAGATCGTGGGGCGGCACGTCCGGCGATTCCGTCAGGGGGACCATCCCCGTCTGGGTGAGCGCGACCCGCGTGCCCTCGGCCCCCGGGAAGGTCCCGAAGTAGTTGTCGAAGGTGTGGTTCTCCTTGAGGATCACGATCACGTGCTGGATGGGCGAGACCAGGCACACCGGCGGGAACACCTCGGTGTCGCAGAACTGACCCAGCCGACAGTCGGCGTCGCTCTGGCAGGGATTGCCGCCATCGACCGAGCCGCCCTCCGAGCCCGCGTCCTGTCCGGCGTCGAGCCCGCCATCCACGCCCGCGTCCGGGCCGCCGTCGCGGCCTGCGTCCGGGCCCGCATCGGAGCCGGCGTCCGGCCCCGAATCCGCGGGGCCGCCGGCCCCGCCGGAGTCGGGCGGCCGGCCGGGGCCGGTGGTGTTGCCGCCGCCCAGGCTCGAGGCCCAGGTGAGGGCGAGCGTGGCGAGGACGAGGTGTTTGAAGTGAGTCATCCGGGGCCTGGAGAGAAGTCTAGAAGGAGCGGTGGGAGACGCCAAGCGTGCGCGCGCCCGCGACTTGCGGGCCGTCGAGAGGCCGAGAGCCTACGGCTCCTCGTAGACGAACTGCTTCCCGGCGTAGTTGCGCAGGGTCCACTTCTTGCCCTCGTGCTTCACCACGTACTCGGGCATGAGCGGGATCTTGCCGCCGCCGTTCGGGCCGTCGACCACGAAGTGCGGCACCGCGAGCCCCGAGGTGTGGCCGCGGAGCGCCTCGATGATCTTGAGCCCGGTCTCCACCGACGTCCGGAAGTGGCTGATCCCCTGCGCCAGGTCGCACTGGTAGATGTAGTACGGGCGCACGCGCATCATGAGCAGCTTCTGGTTGAGCTGCTTCACGAGCTGCGGGTCGTCGTTCACGCCCTTGAGCAGCACCATCTGGTTGCCGATCACGCAGCCCGCGTCGGCGAGCCGGCGGCAGGCCTCGAAGGCCTCCGCGGTGCACTCCTTGGGGTGGTTGAAGTGGGTGTTGACGAACACCGGGTGGTGCTTCTTCACCATCTTCACGAGGTCGTCGGTCACGCGCTGGGGCAGGGTGACCAGGTTGCGCGTCCCGAGCCGGAAGATCTCCACGTGCGGGATGGCCCGCAGCCGGCCCAGGATGTAGTCGAGCCGCTCGTCCGACAGCGAGAGCGGGTCGCCGCCGCTGATCACGATGTCGCGGACCTCGGGGTGCTCCTCGATGTACTTGAGGCCGCCCTCGATCTGCTGCTTGGCCGCCGCGCTGCCCGGGTCGGCCACCTTGCGCTTGCGCGTGCAGTGCCGGCAGTACACCGGGCAGTTGTGGGTCGTGTAGAAGAGCACCCGATCCGGGTAGCGGTGGGTGATGCCCGGGACGGGCATGTCGCGCTCCTCGGCGAGCGGGTCCTCGAGATCCACCGCGGAGATCATGAGCTCCCCGAGCTTCGGGACCGACTGCAGGCGAATGGGGCAGCTGGGGTCCTCCGGGTCCATCAGCGACGCGTAGTAGGGGGTGATCCCCATGTGGAACAGCTCGTCGGACTTGAAGAACGCGGTGCGCTCGTCCTCGGTCACGTCGAGGACCTTCTCGAGCTGCTCGATGCGCGTCACCCGGTTGCGCTGCTGCCAGCGCCAATCGTTCCAGTCCGCGTCGGGCGTGCTCTGCCACGGCCGCCCGCGGCCGCCGGTGACGAAGCGCCTGGCGACGTGGTTCACCGCGGGGGCGGTGCCCTTGGCCCACTCGAACTGCCCCACGGATTCGTCGTAGGGCTTCTTCTCGCCCCTGGGATCCTTCGAGTCGCCCGCGCTGTCGTTCACGTCCACGATGGGGAGTGCCATGGCAGGGATACTAATCGAACTTCCCCGCGTTGCGCAGCGGGGAGTGGGGGCGAGGGCAGGGCTACTGCTGGTCCCAGGGAAACGCGGCGAGCGGATACGCCTCACACCCGAGCTTCCCGGCGTGGACGTAGGCGGCCTTGCTCAGCACGTCGGTGAAGCCGGTGAGCAGCTTGTAGACCCGGCACCGGTCGAGCTGCGTCGGCAGGTTCGGGTCGGCGTCGATGCCCGCCACGACCGCCTCGGTCGTCTCTGCCGCGCTGGACATGCGGATCCCGCCTTCGGCCGGGATGTCGAGCCGCAAGAAGCGCGGCGACGCGGGGGTGCGCTCGTCCCAGGCGGTCCAGCGCGGCAGGTCCGGCCGGCCTCCCTGGCCGGGGTCGCCGGTGCGGGCGAACGTGGTCCAGTAGCCGCGCATCGCCGCGGAGAGCGCCTCCGCCCGCGGCTTGCGCTCGGGGTCGAAGATGCGGTTGCCGAGCGGGCCCAGGTCGAAGTGGCCGAAGACGAAGGGCAGCTCGAAGCCGTGGGAGGCGCCGAGCAGCTGGCTGAGATCCGAGCCGAGGATCGTCGGCTCGTCGCGCCAGTCGAAGCGGTAGGCGTAGACGTCGGTCGCGCCCCCGCCGCGCATCGCCGCCGCCACCGCGTCGACGTTCTTGGCCTTCCAGCCCCGGGTGGCCCAGGCGGCCGACGACAAGCAGCGCGCGGCGTCGCGAGAGCGCGGCAGGAACCCGAAGAGGAGCTTCGTGCAGTGGGGATCCATGAACAGGAAGAGCCGCAGCTCATCCCGGTTGCTGCCGAGGATCACCGGCACCTGGTTCCAGGTGTCGGGGTGCGCGAAGCGCGCGAGCCAGGGGCCGGGCGGCAAGAGCGCGCCCTCGCCGGGCTCGCCGATGACCAGCGGTAGGTCGATCATCCCGAGTCTGGGGTTGACGCCGTAGGCCCGCAGCAGCTGCGCGGCCGGCACCTGGCGCAGCTTCGCGGCGAGCGCGGCCGCGGGGAGGGTGGCGAGCTGCTGCTTCGCCTCGGCCCGGTCCTTCGCGTCTCCGCGCGCGATGAGCAGCCGGGCCGCGACCTCGTTCGAGCTGTTCGGGTCGCCTGGCACGGGATCGTCGGTGAAGTGCTCCGCCTCCTCGGGCGTCGTCTCCGACATCCCGCCGCTCTCGACGATCGCCCGCTGGAAGAGCCCCCGGGCCGCCGGCGCCACGAGCAGGGCGAAGGTGTTCATCGCGCCCGCCGATTCCCCGAAGATCGTGACGTTGCCCGGGTCTCCGCCGAAGGCGCCCACGTTCTCCCGCACCCAGCGCAGCGCGGCGAGCAGATCGAGGATCCCGAAGTTCCCGGAGCGCTCGAGCGGATCGGCGCTGGTCTCGCTGAACGCGCGGTGCCTGAACCAGCCGAGCGGCCCCAGGCGATACTGCGCGGTCACGACGATCGTGCCGTTCTCGGCGGCGAGCCGGCCGCCCTCGAAGATCGACGCGGTCCCGAGGCTGTTGCCGCCGCCGTGGATCCAGAACAGCACCGGCAGCCGCTCGCCGGGCCCGGGCACCGCGTCGGGCGCGAAGCGCGGGGCCCACACGTTCAAGGTCAGGCAGTCCTCGTCGCCGCCGATCGCGCCCGCCGGCCCCTCGAGGCCGCCGAGGAGGCTCGTGTACTGCGGGCAGGCGCTCCCGAACCGCAGGGCCTCGCGCGTCCCCTGCCAGGCCGCGGGGGCGTGAGGCGCTCGCCAGCGCAGCTCGCCCAGCGGCGGCGCGGCGAAGGGCAGCCCCAGCCAGGCGTGGCTGCCGTAGCGCCCCTCGCCCCCGAGGACGTCGCCCTGCGCCAGGTGGCGCAGCGTCGCCGGGCTCGCCGCGGGCGCCGACCAGGGCACGAAGCGCGCCGGCTTGCAGGCCGCGAGGCCGAGGGTGGCGGTCAGCGCCAGCCCCGCCGCCCGCGCGCGGGCGAACACGTCAGCTCTCGCCCTTCTCGCCGATGAAGTGGTCGCCCTTGTCGCGGAAGAGCTGGTTGAAGGTCGTCAGCGAGCCGTAGCAGCGGGTGACGTACTGCTGCATCTCCACCTTCTCGACGTCGGTGAGCTTGTCGTGGGCGTTCACCTTGGCCTCCAGGACTCGCAGGCGGTCGCGCACCATCACCACCTTGTGGAAGAGCGCGTCGATGGAGATCTCCCGCGCCTGCAGCGCCGGGTCGCGGGGCTTCAAGATCACCGTGCCCCCTTCCCACTTGGGGGCCAGCGCGACGGGAGTCTCCTCCAGCGCCTCGCGCAGCAAGATCTTCATATCCTGAGCAGTCATGTCGAGCACATCGCCGAGATAGACGTCGGCAGAACGGGAA
>VFSW01011440.1_pt1 | contig 12481 bp, 6 predicted proteins | sample 5358111 | NCBI WGS metagenome assembly VFSW01 (sample SAMN11554181, study PRJNA540505) | mine drainage metagenome | isolation source: sediment from site ElyBrook_90M | place: USA: Ely Copper Mine, Vershire, VT | collected 2017
GATCACCCGGGTGCCGGGCAATCAGCTCGGGGTTCCGCCGAAGACCCTCGGCGGCTGGGAGAGGCTGCCGCAGCTCCGCGGGCGCTTGGGCGAGCTGGACGCCTTCGTGGTCTCTCCAGGGGGACAGCTGCTCGGGTGGCGCGCGTCGGCGGAGATCTTGCTGGGGCTGCGGGCCCGCGCGGGGGACTTTCACCTGCGGCTGGTGACGCCGATGGTGGACGGCCTGGGCACCGTGGTCGGGGGCTTTGGCCACCGCGCGGCGATCGCCCCCGCGTCGGCGGCGAGCTGGCTCTCGCTCGAGCTCGGCGGGGCGGCTGAGACCTGGGGGGCTCTGACGCTCGCCCGCGCACCGCCGGACCTTCTCGCGAGCCTGGGTGACGCGGGGATCGATCCAACGCGCGACGTGTTCGGAAATCTCGAGCCCGGGGTGAGCCTCGGGCTGGCCTTGAGCGCGGCGCCAGACTTCAGCCAGATGCTGAGCTTCGATCCGCGCGTGTCCAATCCCTTTGGCTACGGACGTCTGCGAGCGGTGGGGTCGGTGCGGGATGGCCCTCGCGCCAAGGCGACGCTGGACAAGCTTCCGGCCCTGGGCAAGCTGTGGGGGGTGGACTGGGCGTGGCGTTCGGTGCGGGGCCAGGCCGTGTTGACCGGGCACTACGCGGCGGGCGAGACGGTGAGTCTGGCCTTGGTGGATCGGACGCTCATCGTGACCGGCGGGGCGGGCGAGATGGAGCGCGCGCTGCAGGAGGTTCGGCCCGCGCTGCTCGCAGACCACGCCCTCGCGACGCTGCGGGTGGATCCGGCGAAGCTCGCCGGTGAGATCGACGAGATCCCCATGAGTGCCTATGGCGGGCTGAGCGGACTGACGGCGCGGTCCCTCTTGTCGCGAGTCGTGGATCCGCTCCGGAACCTCGGGGTCGCCTCGCTAACCGTGAATTTCGACGCCGAGGTCCTGACCGCCGATCTGGACGTGCCGCTGAGATGATCGAGGCGCGCGACATCCACAAGCGACTGGGAGCGGTCGAGCTCTTTGGGGGTGTCTCTCTGGGCTTGGGGGAGAGCGAGACGCTGGCCTTGCTGGGGCCGAGCGGCGCGGGCAAGACCACGCTCTTGCGGATCTTGGCGGGCCTCGCGGATCCGGACGCGGGTGAGATCCGGTGGGGCGGCGTGCCCCTCGCCGGGCTCGGCGACCGCGCGCGCTCCCGCTTGCGGGCGACCCGGATGGGCTTCGTCTTCCAGGGCGACAACCTGCTGCCGCACCTCACGGTCCTGCAGAACGTGCTCCTCCCAGGCGCCCTGGGTGGGCAGGCGATCTCGCTCGCAGGCGCGCGGAGTGCCCTCGCGCGCGTGGGGCTGGAGTCGAAGGGCGGCCAGCGGGCGGCGACGGTCTCCGGGGGAGAGGCTCAGCGCATCGCCCTCGCGCGCGCGGTGGCGCAGCGGCCAGCGGCTCTGCTGTGCGACGAGCCAACCGGCAGTCTCGATGCGGCCTCCGCGGAGCGGATCGGCGAGCTGCTCCTCGAAGCTGCTCGCGAGCTTCGCTGCGCGGTCGTGGTGGCCACCCACGACCTGGCGCTCGCCGCGCGCTGTGGGCGTCGCCTGACCCTCGGGGGGGGCGCCTGAGGCCGCTCACGTCCTGGGGCTTGATCGTCGCCGGCCTGCGCCGGGACCTGGCCCGCACTGTGGGGCTGGCGCTCGCGGTCGCCGTTGGGGTCGCGACCGCGAGTCTGGTGCTCGCGCTCCACGCCGGGGCGCAGGCGGCGCTTTCGCGGTGGGTCCCCGCCGTGGATCGTTCGCTCACGGTCGAGCCGCCGCGACTAGGCCTCGGCGGGCTGGGGGCGCGCCTCGACGACGTCGCGGTGGGGAGGCTGCGCGGGCTCCCGGGGGTCGAGCGGGTCATCCCCCGGATGATCGTGCGCGTGCCCGCCATGTCCCAGTACCATGGCGCCTTCTTCGGGCGGAGGCTGGATCTTGCGGTGGAGATCGCCGCCGAGGGCGTCGAAGCGAGCGCGCTCTCCGATGCGCTGAGCCCGGAAGAACGCTTCTCCTGGAAGCCAGGGGCGGTCCTCCCGGCCTGTGTCAGCGAGGGGCTCCTCGCCATCTACAACGTCTCCTTTGCGCCGATGCGAGGTCTGCCGGCGCTGGATGCGCGCCTCCTGCGGGGCTTCGAGCTCCCGGTGACGATCGGGGCCTCGCTGGTGGGGACGCCGTCGACCAGCGCCGAGAGCCTCACGGTCCGGATCGTCTGCGTGGCCCCGGATGCGATGATCGCGGGCCTCACCCTCCCGCTCGAAGCGGCCCGGGAGCTCAACCGCCGCCACGGCGTCGATGCGGAGAGTTATTCGTCCGCGACCATCGTGGCCCGCGCCCCGGAGGCGCTGCCGGAGCTCGAACGCGGGGTGACGGAGCTTGGGCTCCGGGTGGATGAGACCGCCCAGGCCACGGGTCGTCGCCTGGGGCGGGCCCTCCAGCTGGTGACCCTGGCGTTCGTGTCGCTCTCGGTGCTGATGCTGGCTCTCGCGGTTGGACTGGTGGCGCTCAGCTTCGCCTCCTCCCTGCACGCCCGGGCGGGAGAGCAGCGGCTGCTGCGCGCGCTCGGGGCCACGCGGAGCTTCCTGGCCCGGCAGGGGGCGGTCGAAGCGGTGGTGATCGGCGCGCTCGGGGCCGGGCTCGGCCTGGTGCTGGCGGTTGGCTGCAGCCCGCTCGTTCAATCGCTCGCTGCGGGAGCTGGCTTTCCGGGGAGCGGGCCCGTGCTGCGGTTCACACTGGTCGCCGTGGTTGGGCCCGCGGCGCTGGGGGTGGCCTCTCCCTGCGTGGGCGCCGCGCTCGCTGCGCTTGGGTCCCGTCGCCGGCGTCAGTTCGTATAGCCGCCGCCGCAGCCCGCCGAGTTGCTGCCGGAGGCAGACGGGCCAGCGCTGTTGCCATAGCAGCTCGAGGCCCCGGCCTGGTTCACCTCGATCATCGCCACGTTCTGGTAGGTGAGGTTATTCTTCTTGTTCACGCTCGTGCTGGCCAGGCATTCGGATCGCAGGAGGAACACGTTGTTGTGATCGGTGAAGGGGTCGATCTTCGATCCGGTGGGTTCATCGATGTCGTCGATGAGATTCAGCCGATACAGGGGCAACCCGGTGGAGGGGTCCGTTCGGCAAACCACCGCGGGGACGGAGACGGGCGGCGTCCCGACGTTGCCGCCCGGGAAGACGCACAGATCCCGCGCAGCCAGGCTGCCGTACTCCATCGGGTCGGCGAGGAAGCCGTTCTGAGCGCTGGGAAGACTGACGCTGGAGGTCTGGCCCGTGGCGTTCAGGACCTGCACTGGAATCTGGGTCGAGGCGCCCATTGTGCGGAGCAGCCAGGCCCGAGCCAGGTTCAAGCCCTCCTCGGCGCAGTAGTTGCCGACCTCGGTGCGGCGGTAGGTGCCGCTCCGCTGCGCGACGTTGTCGAGCAGCAGCATCGCGGTCTGCCCCAGCACGAGCAGGATCAGCGTGAGCATGAGCACGATGAGGAGGGCCACGCCCCGCGTTCCGGCTGGTCGTCCTGGTCTTGGTGCTGGTCTGAGGCGCGCCACGGTTGGCTCCTAGAGGTTGTTGGTCCAGCCCAGGTTGCGGATGGAGATCTCGGTCGACACCTGGCGGTAGGTCGCACCGTCCTTGATGGGCAGGCCCGCGAAGGGGCCGCCTCCGGCAAATCCCCACTCGCCGGCCTCGGCGTTCCCGGTGAGCAGGTCCTGCACCGCGGGCTGCAGCAACGGCATCGCCCCGACCGCGAGGGCGGTCTGTGCCGCGCTCCCTGACCGGGCGTTGACGTTCGCCCCCGAGCGCGTCGTGAGGTTCAGCCGGACCGTCCGAAGAGAGCTGAGCGCGTTCGTCCCCGCGGTGCCGCCGGTCGGAAAGCAGACGCCCGACCAGACTGTCGGGTCGGTCGCCGCGCCCGTGCAATTGCTGGCGCTGGTGGTCGTGGCCGGCCCCGGCTGGGTGCTCGGCACCGTCGGCGTGAGCCAGGGAGTCTGCTGCAGCCCGCCGGAGTTGACGTACACGAACTGCCCGTTTGGAGTCCCGGTCGTCTGCGGGTACGCCAGGCCGAACTCCACCTGCAGATCGACCACCCCCTCGACGAGGACCGCGCTCGAGACCGTGGTGAACGCGAGGGTCTCTGCTCCAGCGAGGGTCACGCCATTCAAGGGAGTGATCTGGGAGCGGATCAGGTTGGCGCCGACGCAGGGGTCGCCGACCGTGCACAGCGAGGGGAGGCCGGCCGCGTCCACGGGCTCGATCGAATAGCGGTAGATGTGGGCGGGCATCGCGATGGCCCCGAACCCGAGGTTGTTTCGGATGAGGTCGACCGTGGGAGTCGAGGGCACGAGCAGGTAGCTCGCGACATCGCAGGTGCCCCCGGCCGGGGTCGTGCAAGCACCGTTGGCGATCCAGGCCGCGCCAGGCCCCTGGTAGGTCGTGTTCATCAGGACCGCGCCGTTGGCTCCCCCGTAGAGCATCAGCCCGTTGGTCGGCACGCTGTCGTCGAAGCCATAGCCTGCGGAGGGCGCAGACACTCCGGGCGCCGGAGTGCGCGGGATGGGACTCGTGCCGGCGAACGTGATGGGCGTCGCATTGGCCACCGAGGGGAAGTTCGCGGAGCTCTGGACCATGAAGAGGGGGTTCGTGTCGTCCACGGCGACCACGACGAGATCGTCGGGGCAGAACCTCGCGGGCAGCGGGGGGACTGTCACTCCATTCCCGAAGTCGAGATTGTAGCAGGGATTCGTGGCGGGCTGGGGACACCCCGACGGGCAGTCGGTGTAGCCGGTGGCGGTCGGCAGGGTGAGCGGCGTGTTGGACCGAAAGACCGGGGGGAGGCAGATCACCCCAGGGTTGCCGTCGAACGGGATGGACCCCTGTGCGCAGGTGCCGATCCCGCCGGAGCCCGGATTCACCCCGGCGGCCGCGGTGCGCAGGTCGTTGCCGATGAGCCGGGCGGCCTCGCGGGCGGAGTCGTTGCCCTCGCTCGTCTGCCGCTGGGTGTTGATCGCCCGCGACTGCGCGATGAAGGCCGCCATGGCGCCCGCGGTCACGATCGACAGCAGCGCGCCGGCCATCATGACCTCGAGCAGCGTGAACCCGCGGTGCACTGCCTTGATCGGTCGGCTGTTCATTGGGAACGCACCATGGTGAGGAACACGTGGTTCTGGAAGCTGAGGCCGCCGCCCACGTCCGTGAAGAGCGCGGTCGAAGTCAGGCCCAGCTCGGTGGGCCAGGTGACCTCCACGGCGACGGGGCAGGTGGCCGAGGTCGCGGGGATCGTCCCGGCGATGGTCTGGTTCAACACCCAGCCGATCCCCGTGCAAGGCGTCGGGGCCACGAGCGGCGGGGGATTGGGCGAGTTGAAGAGTCCCCCTCCGAGGGTCGGCGTCTCACAGCAGCTCCAGGTCCGCACCCAGTAGGCCGCGGCCGTGGCCCCGAGCACGCAGGGGATGGGCCGGTCGACGAATGAATCCTCCCCCTGGCTGTAGCAGGTCGGCAGCGCGGGCGCCGCGCTCGTCAGGCCCGGAAAGACCGAGAGCGAGGTGGAGGCGTACTGGTCGAGCACCTCCTGGGCGATGAAGTAGGCCGTGTCGCGCGCCCGCATGTTCTGGTTGCCGCGCAGCATGCCGACCACCAGCGCCAGGCTCCCGACGAGCGCGATGATCAGGATCACCGCCGCGACCATCACCTCGAGCAGCGTGAAGCCGCGCCTGCGTTCGGTCTTCAGTTCGCGCATGAGGGATCCGTCGCCGAGGGACAGGTCGGCCGTTGAGCGCGCAGCCACCACTGTTGCAGGGAAAGTCGCTGGAACTGGTTTTGGGTCGCCCCCGTCGTCGGCGCGACATCGATGTTCGACAGGCCTGTCGCGGAGGCACCGAAGACTTGCACGTTCCCGCCAGTATTGATGGCCGCCAGCCCGGACGCCATTTTCCCGACGCCGGTCGAGAGGTCGACCGACTGCTCCGTGGTCTGGCAGATGCTGCAGTTCGACGAGGCGGTGGCCACCGTGCACGACGAATTTCCAAGGGAGGAGATGGTCCCATCCCCAGTGGTTTGATCGAGACTCTGGCCCTGGCCCGTGAGGACGCCGGTGTTGGTGTTGTAGAGCACCGTGCTCCCGACGACGAGGGGCTGGCCGAAGACGCGGCCGACACACGGGGCGCCCGGCAGCTGGAGCGCCGCTTGCTGACAGGTGGCGAGCTCCAGTGCGGCCTTGGGGCTGCCCACCGGGATGACCTCGGCCGCGCCGTCGTTGGCGAGGGCCGCGCTGACCCCGGCTGCTCCGTTCTGGAAGTTGTTGATGTTGACGTCCAGGGCCACCATCACCGACGCGGTCGCGCCCCAGTCGACGCCGCCGGTGGCCAGGATCACGATGGCGTCCGTGCTGCCGCTGCCGCTGCCCGGGCAAGAGCCCGGCGGAAGCACCGCGGCGGGGTTGGCGAAGGCCGCCTGCGACTGCAGCATCTGCTGCACGTGGGTCGCCTGGGTCGCCTGGACCCCACCGGCGGACTGGAGATGGGGACCGTAGTAGTAGCGATCGATGTCGAAGAGCGGGAAGGACAGCGCCCCGTACTTGACGGTCGAGGCGAGGCTCGAGGGTTGCAGGCCCCAGACCTGGCCATCGAGATCGGGGATGACGAGCAGATCGGTCTGGGGTTTGCCGGTCGTCGAGACGCCGAGGACCGGCGCGGGGATGTCGTTGTTGCCGTTCGAGCGGGTGGGGGCGCCGCTCGCCATGTAGAGCGACGAGAAGTGCTGCGGCGTCAACCCCGAGGCGGTCGAATCCGCCCGCGGTACACCGGTCACGCTGTCGAACGCATAAACGTTCTCCCCTGACGGGCCGTAAATGATCGCGGCCGGGTTGGCTGGCAAGATGCCCCAGTTGGAGGTGTTGTTGCCACCTTGCGTCTGTCCAAAGTCCTTCGTGTTGCACGTGGCGCCGCTGCAAGCGGTACAGCCGACGCCCGAGCACAGGAGGATGGCGCCGCCGTAGGCGTCGGCCAGCAGGGATTGCTGGGCCGCGACGTACGTGACCGACTGCTCGGCGCCGCTGCCCACCAGCGAGCCCATGAAGACCGTCGAGGCTCCCCCCGCGTAGTGATTGAACGTCCGCGTCGCGTTGCTGGGGGCGGGCGGGGACGCCTTGAAACCGGGCCCTTCGGTGGGGCTGTCGGAGTACACCGGCCCGGCGGAGATGCCCGGGCCGCGCCAGGTCAGCGCTCCGCCTGCGGAGTACCAGGGCTGGTAGTCTTGCTGGTCGAGCGGATCCCCCTGCTCCCAGAGCACGAAGGGATAGGCGGAGCCATTGAGCCAGGAGAAGGAGTTGATCTGAGACGCCCCGGTCCAGTAGCCCCCCATCGCGCTGGTTCGCAGCGGCAGCAGCGGGTCGGTCACGTCGAGGGCGAAGAGGTGGTTTCCGCCCTGGCCCAGCGTCTCGGTGAGGATCGTGTGCCACCTGGGCCCGAGGCCGGCGCTGCCGCTCAGGTCGGCGAACACGTCCTTGACCACCGGGACCCCGTCGACGAAGAGGCCGCGCGTGCAGTCTCCGCCGGTGCGCAGCAGCTGGAGGTTCTGGTTCGGGACGAACGCCCACAGCTCCTGCCCGGGCTGAATCTGAGGAGAGGTGCCATTGGCAAAGGAGCTGCAAGCATTGCCCGCGGCGTCAAAGGCCGGCCCTGGCGCGAGGAAGATGGCGTGGAGCATGCCGTCCGCCGCGCCGACGTAGGCCACCGTGGGGCGGCACCCCGCCGAGAAGCCGGTCGCGATCCCTCCCGGCATGGCCTCCTGGAACGTGTTCGGGGGCTGCGCGACGACCACGGGGGTCGAGTGATCGACCCCGCCGATCGCGGGGAAGCAGGTCTCGCGGAAGCTCGCCACGTCAGGGGTGGCCGCGGCCACGCCGCAGCAGTTGCCACCCCCGCACCCAGCGGCCCCCGCGTTGCAGCTCGCGGCGCAGTTGTAGGCGCAGGTCTGGCAGCCCGGGCGGGTAATGAAGGGCGGCGTGTTCTGCAGCATGGTGCCGGCGCTGGTCGGCGGGGGGATGCAGGTGTCGAGGCACGTCGCCCAGCACGAGTCGAGACAGGCGACCTGGGGTGAGTTGACCGGGTAGCAGGTGTCCGCCAGCAGCGGCGTGCAGCCGCCGTTGGACTGGTTGACGACGGTCAGGAGGCCCGCCACATCCGCCGCGGTGGGCGCGGCCACAGGAGCTGCGCCGCAGACCCCATTGATGCAGCTGCTCTGGGACGAGCAGAGGCTCGAGCAGGCGGACGTGCCCAGGATGCAGCCGGCGGCGGTGCTGGCTCCGGTCGGACAGGCCAGCACCCCGGTCCCGAAAACGGCCTGGGGAAACAGGGCACTCTGAAGCTTGCTGAGATCCGACGAGTTGGGAGAGAGCGAGGTCAGCTTCAACCCGGGAGCGCCCGCGCCCACCTGCTGGTAGAGATGCGAGAAAATGGTCCGCCGCGCGAGGTTGAACTGTGGCACAGGCCCTGCGCCGATGGCCGCGCCCGAGCCCTGGAGGGAGCCCAGGAGAAGGGACTGCGTGGAAGTCGTGTTGATGGGGTAGTTTTCAGCCGTGTCCCAGCCGCCATAAGGGCTGCTCGTCGCCACGATCGCCGCCTGCATCACCCCCGCGAACGACACGGTGTTCGTGCCCGCGTCGCCCCCCACCTGGGCCGCGCACTCCGCGCCGCCGCCGTGCACGACGGTGCCGCTGCCGTTGAAGCAGGGATTTTGAGAGGAGTCGTTGGTGTTGAACGCACCCATGTCGGCGGCCCGAAGGTGGCCGCGCTCGGGGGGGAAGACGTAGCTCTGGATGTCGCCCACGCTGTTGTAGGTCGTCGAATACCGGCCGTAGTCCACGCTGGCCTGAGAGAACGTCCCCTGCAGCAGCCAGTCATTGGGAGCGTTGAGGGGCGGTGGACTGGTGGCGGTGGACGAGTATCCGCCCCCAGGGCGGGGCGAGGCGGCGACGAAGCCCGTCGGCGAAGAGCGGGCGATCTCCCGGTTGGTGGGGACGAACGACAGGTTGAGGATCGAGGACCACACCATGCGCAGCCAGTCGGGGCGCCCGTCGAAGCTGTCGCCTTGCAGATAGACGGCCGTGCCAGAGCCCGGCACATCCGCGTGGTTCTTGACCCAGTAGTCGCCGATCACCGAGTTGTTGACCGTCGGCGTTGCAGTTGCAAAGAGGGTGTTGACGCCCGGAGACGGCGCACCCAGGGTGCCGTTGCCCTGCAGGCCCCGAATCAGGACCTGGGTGTCGTAGTTGGTGGCCGAGACCGCGTAGCCGTGGGAGGGGTAGCCGGCATCCGCGTTGGCCGACTCGCTGAACGCCTCGGTCGCGCCGAACACCCCGAGGAAGTAGAAGTCGCCGACCTGCAGGAAAGGGTCGGAGAGCTTGGCCCCGCCGCCGCCCATGTTGCCCGGCAGGACGGGTGCGTACTCGACGAGGTGGACGCCGGTGCCCCCGTCCGACCCAGGCTCGATGCCTCCCCCGGTGTTCTCTTGCCAGGCCTTGACCGTCCCCGCGGCGGCGCCGAGCGGGGTGCCCGCGGTCGCGAGCTGGCCCGCGAACGAGGCGATGGTCGACCCTGGATATCCCATCGGATTGTACACGGTGGCTGGAGTCGCCGGCGGGTTCCAGGTGGTGCGCGCGATGGTGGCGAGGGGGCCCGCGGGGTCATCCATGCACTTGTTGGCGAGCGCGGTCACCTGGGTGACGACCGCCGGCGTCACCGCGCTCGCCGGGGCCGGGATCGGCGCGGGCCCACCCGGATTCCACAGCTCGTAGAAGAAGTAGGGAGCATAGGCGGACATCGAGGCCATCGGATCCCGCTCGGTCATGAAGTGCGTCGGCAGCTGAGAGAGGGGGCTCGTCACCCCCGTCGCCGGGTTGGGGGTGAGCGTGTAGGTGGCGAGCGTCTGCCCGAACTGGAAGTCCTCGAGCGACGCGGCGCCGATGCACTCCGCGAGCAGGTTGCCGCCGTGGGCCACGTAGACGGCCAGGTCGTCGAAGATGCTCTGCACGAGCTGGGGATCCCACGGGCACTGGCCGGTGGCGGTCAGCACGGAGGAGCCGGCGGGCCCGGCGACCGGGCAGCGAGGAGCGGGGCTGGCCGTGATGTCCATGGTGGAGGCCAGCGGATCGCCCGCGGTGTTGGGGCCGGTCTGCGTGAGCGCATCCCAGTGCGGGATCCAGAGCTGGGAGTAGCGGGGGGCGCCGCAGCCGAGGGCGCCGCCCGAGCCCACCGATTTCAGGAGGTCCTTGAAGGCCTTGAACTCGGGGGCGATGGTGTCGAGCACCTTGCCATACGGGCCCCCGCCCTGGCTCGGGGGGAGCGGCGTCCCGCCGTCGTAGAGATTGTTGAAGCCGTTGAACGTCGGGTCATCGCTCGCGATCCCCTCCGAGCACTGAGCGGGCAGCTGCGACCAGACGCCCGAGGACGGGATGACCGGCGGCACGAGGTTGTCGGGGAAGGGATAGGTCCCCGGGTCGAAGAAGTAGTCGTGCGAGACGAGCGCGGCGATTGGAAGCGAGAAGAGCCCTCCGCCGGGCGCCTGCCAGCCGACCGGGAGCGCGGTGCATGGGCCGAACGTGAGGCCCGCCTCCTCGAGGTAGAAGCGGAAGGTGTTCAGGTGAATGGGATCGGTGATGCCGGCGAGCGCGATGGGAGGGATCGGCTGATTGATCAGCTGCCCGACCGGGGCCACGAAGCCGAACTGGGCCTGGTGCACGTTGACGATGGAGTAGTTGATCTCGTCGTCTGGTTCCGCCATGGCGGCCCAGGGATCGACGTGGCCGTCGGGGCTCATCAGGTCCCAGGTCGTGAACGGGCACAGCCCCGCGGTGCAAGGGCCAAAGGGGGTGTGGCTGCTGATGTCGAAGTTGAAGGCGTTGGCGGGATACATCGGGACCATGGCGCTCGGCGTGTACTGCGACCAGTGCAGCGGGAAGTGGCCCGGGTCGATGTACTTTCCGGAGGTGAGCAGCCCGCCGGCCCCGGGGTCGGTCGGAGCCAGGTTGGCGGCGCCGATGGTGAAGTTTCTGGGGTTGCCGCTGCCCAGGGGACCGGTCATCACCGGAGGCTTGGCCTTGGGGTAGTACCAGGCCATCACGTCGCGGGCGAGGGCCGCGTTGGTGGCGTCGATGACGAACGGTCCGCCGCGGTACTGGATGTTCGACTGCGGGGCCGTGCCCAGGGGCAGCGTGCCGATCGCGACGTTGGGGCCGCCAGCGCCGTGGTACTTCGCGCAGCCTCCGCTGACGCTGATGCCCTGCGGGCTGTCCTTCGGGTGTAGCGCGTCGAGCCCACAGGCGCTCGCCGGCATCGACTGATCCACGAGCCGGACTGCATCTTCACCGCTCGTGCAGCTCGAGACGTCGATGGTGAAGTCGGGATCGTCGACGTTCGCCTTGTTCGGGTTGATGATCCAGTAGAGGGGCACGCCGGCCTGGAGCAGGTGCCAGACCAGCCCGTAGGAGCGCCGCGCCCCGTCCGCGTAGGCGCTCGAGGTCCCGCTCTGCCCCGCGCAGTTCATGTCCAGGCCCAGCTGCGTCTGCTTCGAAGCCGTCAGCTGGGCCACGTCCCCCTGCCAGCAGTTGTCCATCGGAATGATCAGGCTGCCGGCGCCGAAGCTCCTCGGCTCGATCGCGCTCGCCCCGGCGGGGAGCAGGGATGCCAGGGCGGTCGCGAAAAAGAGAGCGGCTCTGAATGTTCTCGGGGTCACGTGCGGCTCCACTGGCGATAGGGCTTTCCCCCCAGACCTTACCGCAAGGTTCGTGCCGCCGGGAAGGCGCCAATCATTGTCAAAGGTACTTGGAAAGATTGGCATTTGTATCTACGCTCCGGTTCGATCCATGTCCTTCGGCCTCAAACTTGCGAGCTGTCTGCGCAAAGATTGCATAGTGCTCTGGTGTCTGGCCGGAGTGATCTCGTGCCGTTCGTCGACCGACGTGCAGCTCGTCTTCGCCGCCGACCAGCTCGGCTACCTCGCGCCGTGCGGGTGCAGCCAGCATCAGCTGGGCGGCGCCGCCCGCGCGGTGACGCTGCTGCGGTCGCTCGCCGACGCCGGGCCCACCGGCTTCATCGAGGGCGGGAACCTCCTGTTCGCCCAGCCGAGCATCCCCGCTGCGCGGCGAGAGCAGGATCGCGACAAGGCGCTCGCGCTCGCCAGGTCGTGGCAGTCCGCCGCCGCCGGGCTTCCGGCCGTCTGGGCCCTGGGGCCGCTGGATCAGAGCCTCGGCCCGGCGGTGCTGCACCAGTCGCTGGGGGAGGCCGCGGTCGTCACCGGCCCCCAGTTGCTCGAGATCGGCGGGGTCAAGCTCGGCCTGCTCCCCCTCACCGAGCCGGGACGTCCCTCCGATGCCGCCGCCTTGCGCTCGAGGGGAGCTCAGGTCGGCGTGGCGCTCGTGCAGGGTCCCTTCCAGCAGGGCTCGGAGTGGGCGGCCAGCGCCGGCGCGGACC
>VFSW01011441.1_pt1 | contig 12479 bp, 8 predicted proteins | sample 5358111 | NCBI WGS metagenome assembly VFSW01 (sample SAMN11554181, study PRJNA540505) | mine drainage metagenome | isolation source: sediment from site ElyBrook_90M | place: USA: Ely Copper Mine, Vershire, VT | collected 2017
CCGGGAGGTTCGCCAGTATCAAGAAAATCTTGTAGATCGGGCGGAAGGTCCTGCTTGCCAGCGTCGCCGTCATAGAATGCGAAGCCGGTAACGATGGCGCTGGCAGGCCAGTCCCGTTGCGGCTTGCCGAGCACAGAGGAGAACATGGCAAGGGCCAACTGCGGGGAATGCTTGCCCTCGAAGATAGGGGAAAGGCCGCGTTGCAGTCCAAGCTCGGCACGCAGGCGATAGACAGGCTCTGCCCAATTGCGCGTGACAAACCGCACGAACCACGCAACCACTTTGCCCATACCGGGAAGCGCTGCCTCAATCTTAGCCAGCAGCGGGTAGGGCGGCAGCACAGGCGCGTCATAGGCGGAGAAATAGGAGAGCGGAGCGAGAACGTAAGAGGCCCATGGGGTGCGCGTGACTTCGGCCACCAGCGGCCCGGCGTACACCAGTTCCCCGGTGAGCAGCAAGTCCGCACCACCGTCTTCTCGCACGATGGCGAGCAGGTCGTCGTAACTGTCGCGAATGGCGGGGAAGAGGATTTTGCGCAGCGTGTCCTCTGTGCCTTTGCGGATGTCCATCAGCATGGCGACCATCTCGCTGTCGTTCGGGTTCAGGTTGGGGCGGACGGCGCGGAACTCGATGCCGAGCGGCTCGACCTTGGGGCGGAACATCTCTGGCGCGGCGAGCACGGTATGGTGGCCGCGGCGCATCAGTTCCAGGCTGAGAGCGATGAGGGGATGCACATCGCCAAGCGTTCCGAAGGTGGTGAGCACGATGCGTCTGGGGCGAGCGGGGGAAGGGCTCATGGCTGCGTGTGCCTAGTCATTTCTGTAGCGTTTCTCGCCAGCGGGGAGGGCTACGGGAAGGCGGTTCTGCGGCGGCGGCAGCGGGCAGGTGGCATAGGGAGTGTAAGCGCAGGGAGGGTTCTGCATACGGTTGAAGTCGAGCAGAATTGTTCCGGGCTTGTCGAGTCCGTGGTCCGGGAAGGCGGTGTACAGAAAGCGGCCGGCTTCATAGGTAGAGGTCTTGCTAGTGGTGTCGCGCAGGACGAAGAACAGTTGCGTGTCCGTCGGGTTCTCCAGCAGCGGCTCCAGGCGAAGGGTTTGGCCGTTCAACTGGAACTCGGCGATGCCCGGCGCTGTTTCCTGCGTGGTCATGCCGAGCACATTCGGAATTGTGAGAGTTTTCGCCGGAGTGTATGGAATCCACTTTGCCTGCAGGCGGTAGCGCGGGTTCGGAGCGTACCAGTTGAGACCTTTGAAGTCGACTCTGGTGGGAGACTGAGCGTCTTTTACGCGAAGGTAGTAGCGGCCACTGCGATGGATCACGATCATGGTCAGGCTGCCGTAGGTGAGCCTAGTGGGATGGTCTTCTCCTGTGTCCAGAGTCTCTGCCTGGGAGGATTTGCCGTCGATCTTCAATCCAGCGGGAAAGCCGGCGGCGGGCGCCGTGAGTGTGACGATGTCTTTCTCCAGTTTGAATGTGCCCAGGTAGGCCGGCGCATGGCTGTTGAGTTTGATGCTGTTTTGCGGGGACGAACCTGCGGAATCGCTACCAGGTTTGATCCATGCCAGACCGACCAGCGTCAGCCAGCCCTCAGGGGCGGAGAGGTTCTGTGCTCGCTGTGCGCGCCACTGTGAGAGGTCCTCCTGCCATTTTGCGGGAGCCTGTGCCGAGACGTGAAGCACGCCGAGTGAGCACACCAGTGCGGTCGTCAAAATGGGGTCGCGAAAACTGCGCATGTGGATAGTATGCACAGGAAGTTGCTGCAAGCGCATGAAAATAATTGCAAATCGGAGGTCGCAAGTTTATTGTCCGGCCATGCGCATAAAGTCAGACACTCCTCAAAGAAGTTGCTCTCACCAATTTGTTGCTGGAGCAGCCGTTGCCGCCGCATTCGCTGCCATCTGCGGGCCTGCATTCGCCAGCCAGGCAGCACTCGCCGTGGCAGCCCCGCATGCTGCAGTCACCTATTTGAAATGCGGGGCGCTGTTCGACGGCAAGTCAGATACGCTGCGAAAGGCGGCCGTGATAGCCATACAGAGTGGCAGGATTGTGAGCGTGATGGATGCGCTCACATCCGATGCCGTGGCCGCAAGCGTGACTGACCTGGGCCAGGAGACCTGCCTGCCGGGGCTGATCGACACGCATACCCATGTGCTGCTGCAGGGCGACATCACTGCGGAGGACTATGACAAGCAATTGCTGAAGCAGTCGCAGGCGTACCGGGCGATTGTGGCTGCGCAGAATGCGGGCAGGGAACTGCAGTATGGCTTCACCACCATTCGCGACCTGGAGACAGAGGGCGCCGGCTATGCCGATGTGGACGTAAAGCGCGCGATTGAGAACGGCGTAATTCCCGGCCCGCGCATGAGGGTTGCCACACGCTCCATGGATGTGACGGGGGCATATCCGCTGCAGGGCTATGCGCCGGAGGTGCCCGTGCCGCATGGTTCGCAACTGGTGGACGGCCCGGTGGAGGCGCGCAAGGCGGTGCGTGAGGAGATCAGCTTTGGCGCGGACTGGATCAAGGTATATGTGGACCGCGGCTATCACCTTGTTGATGGCGGCGTGATTGACGATATTCCAACATTCACGCCGGAAGAGCTGGCGGCGATCGTGGATGAGGCCCACCGTGAAGGGCATCCAGTTGCGGCGCACGCGATGGCGAGGCAGGGGGTGCATAACGCGGTTGTCGCTGGCGTCGATTCCATCGAACACGGAGACTACATTGCACCTGATGACATGAAGATGATGGTGGCGAAAGGTATCTACTATGTGCCGACAATTTATGTTGGCGAATATGTGGCGCAGGGACGCGCCGCGGCAGGTGCGCCGGTATGGGTGCAGATGATGAAGATTCATCAGGACACATTTCACCGCGCATTGCAGGCGGGCGTGAAAATTGCTTTTGGAACAGATGTTGGAGGCTTTGACTGGGGCATTGATCCCGCAGTCGAGTTCCCGCTAATGGTGCGCGACGGTATGACTTCAGCGCAGGCGATACGGGCTGCCACATCCGTGGCGGCAACGCTGCTGCGCATGGACACCGAGGTAGGAACGCTGGAGGCGGGCAAGCTGGCGGACGTGGTCGCCGTGAAAGGCGACCCACTGAAGGACATCACACTGTTGCAGAAAGTGGATTTTGGGATGAAGGGTGGCGAAGTCTACAGGCATTGACGCGGCGCATTCGCAGTCTTGCCGCAAGTTCAGGATTGGAAGTTACCCATCCCTTGCATGAAGTTGCAGAGGCCATCGCTATGAAGCTGCAAAGGATGGGTAATGAAGGACTGGAGAATCCATGAGCCTGTTCCGCGTTTTCGGTGAACAGGCTCTATGGCGCAATTGATTCGCGTGCTTTACTGCCCGGAGTTGCTGGCAAAGTCGCCCATCGTCGAGCGCAGGTATTTGTGCGGGTTGACGGGGATCTCATGAATGCGCACTTCGTAGTGCAGGTGCGCGCCTGTGGATCGTCCGCTGGTACCCACGTAGCCAATGATCTGGCCGCGCACCACCGTCTGGCCTGCGGTTACCGTAAAGCCGGAAAGATGCCCATAGAGCGTGTGGATGCCATTGCCATGATCCAATTCCACTTCGCGGCCATAGCCATTCTCCACGCCGGCCCTCAGCACCTGGCCATCAGCGGACGCATGCACCGGTGTGCCGTAATGCGACGAAATGTCCACGCCTTTGTGAAAGGCGCCTTCGCCGTTGAACGGATCCGAACGCTCGCCGTATGAGCTGGTCACCGGCCCCTGCACCGGCCACAACGAGGGTGCTGTGGCAAGGCTGGCATAATCCTCAAAAGACGAGGTGCGCCCAAGTCCATGGCTTAACCCGATGCCCAACTCCAGCCCCATCATTGCGCGGCCTGCATTGCCATTCAGCGCGGAGGTGCGCAAGGCATAGAACTGGTCCAGGGATTTGGTATAGCTTTCTTCGGTAAATGTGTCTGTGCTGCCAACCGACAGCGGGGCAGACTTGACTGCCTTCACCCGCGCGGCGGAAGAAAATAATTTGCTCTGCCGAAGTCCATATAGAGCTGAAACCTCACTGGCCAGGGAGCCCAGAGAAGCTGCCTGCACGTCCTTCTCGTGTGAGACCTGTTCCAACTGGCGATAGTCTTTGCGCAGGGCTTCCCGCTCCGTACGGAGCTGGTTGAACCTCTCTGCCTTCATCAACATGCGGGAATATGAACCAGCCATGCCGGTGATGGTGAAAAGTCCAACCACAGCCGCCGCCACAAAAATATAGGCGTAGTGAAGAGGCACGGGAACCTTGTTCAGGCGGCCTTCCTCATCACGCGAAACAAAAACGATGTAGAAACTTTTTTTCAAATCAGGCAGCTCGATTTCAGGGATTTGTCTGATATGTGCAGTTGCGATGGCGCGCAGCATTGAGACGCTGTGGAACAGGGAAAAAGTATAAGCTCAAATGCATTCTGCCGAATCGCATTCAGCAAAGGTGATTCCAGGAACGCTGTTTTGATGTCTTGGAAAAGCCTAACAGAGCCGCCAGCCAGGGGCAAGGCTGCGCAAAATGCCAGGCCGGTCAAACTCTATTTATTCTCCTGCGGTTGCAGCCTGGTTCGGTCCGCTGAGTCTATCGTTTGCGTGGCCACGACAGAGTCTTTCGCGCCGGGTTTGTCCCGCCGATTGTTGGCGGAGGACCTGGTCGCGAGGAAACCTGCCAGCTCAGGAGGAGGCTTTTCCCTGGGCTGGCGATTGGTGCGGTGGCTCACCCGCGCACGGTCAGAATGGGGCATCCAGCCTTTGCCAGCAACTGATAAGCGACGCTGGTGGAAAGATGCCGTCCGATCTGGGAGGCAGTTTTAACGCCGAGGACGATCAGCCCAGCGGTGTTCGCCTTGGCCAGCTCCAGCACCTGCTCTACCATCATGCCTTTGTCGAGGTGGTAGGCAGGAACGCACCAGTCATGAGCTTTGCCAGGCAGCATTCGCGTCATCTCTTCGCAGTACTGGGCTGCCAACTGGTTTCTGAGTTCGGCATCCTCCTCCACGCCATCGGGCAAGAGTTGGCACACTTCCACGGTCACGCCAAACTCCTGGCCCAGCAGCAAAGCCACTGGAGCAGCGGCTGCCGCCTCTGGTGTGAAGTCAGAGATGTAGAGGATTTTGTTGAATTCAATGTCCAGCTTGACGCCGCCCAGCACATGGCGGCCAATGGTGAGGGTGGGGCAGTGGGCGCCAAGCAGAATGGCCTCGGTGTTTGAACCGATGAGCATATGGTCAAGTCCGCGATGTGTGCCATGTGTGCCGATGACGAGCAGGTCAGCGTTCAGCCGCTCGGCGGTTTTCAGTACGGTGTCTGCCACCGGTCCCTGCACCAATTCCCACTCGACGGAGACTCCAGTGAGCCTGATTCCCTCGGCGAAGGCCTCCAGTCGCTGTTGCTTGCTCTGGCGTGAAAGGCTGGGCCTGTGGTTGGTGAGTTCAGCTGCTGATGCGGCTTCTGAGAGTTCAAAGGCATGCAGGAGGATAAGTTTCGCTTTATAGTGATGGGCAAAGGAAACAGCATAGTCCAGTGCCAGCCGGGAGCTTTCCATAAAGTCTGTTGCGGCCATGATGGTTTTGATTTGAAGACGGAGAGGGTTGGTAAGCAGCGTCATGCGGGAAAGAATATCACTGCTGCCGAAGTGAGGCATCACTGGCTGCGCGGCAGCGGTTGCAGCAAGCTGCCAAAGCAGGCATGGTTTCCATGTTTAAAATTTCTTAATAATCCGCTGGCTTTCTTCGCGGGTTGATGTGCGTCTAAACGGGAGCATACCTCACAGAGGGATCAGCCTGCGGCTCAACAGGGGGAGCGAGCCTCGCGATTCCCGCTTAGCTGCTATGTTCGGGTATGCCAGAGTAAATGCCTGGTTAGGCAGGAATGGATTCGCAGCCGGGCAATATGGGATTCATTAGACGCATTATCTCCATGGTATCTTCATAAAAGGGTGGCATTGGATCACTGGCGAACAAGACGGATAGACATCTCGAAGTTCACCTTTGTGTTCTTCGCTCTTGCGGTTTCCATCTTCGGATGGGGGCTGCAATACAAGCTGTCACTTTATTCGCCGCATACCATTTCCCACGCAATGCCTGAGGCAAAGCTGCTTTCGCGCGAGGAAGATGGGATGCGAGGCCAGTCTGGTTCTGTTGAGGAGCGAGGAATCGCCCCGTCCCTGATGGGAATTCTGCTGACTTGCACGCTGTTCCTTTTCGTAGCGGTGGACAGGGCTAGTTCCTCCCCGTTGCTGATGCGGACAAGCCGCGACTTTTGCCGTCCTTGGCAGAGCCGCAACCTGACATTTTTGAGCGTGTTTTCCCTGCGCCCGCCGCCGGTGCGTTTCTAGCTCTATCCAGGCCCTTTTGTGGTCCCCGTTTTCAAATTCAGTACCAGGTTTTCAGTTGTGAGTTACTGCTGCCTGTGGTCGCATGGCCTGCCTGAGGGCAGGGAATTTGCGCCACGGGAGCATATCCGCAACGTCAACCAAATTCAAGAACAGGTGCAATCGTCCTATGCGTAAGCGCTCCTTAGTGGTGGTAGTGGCAGTTGTGGCACTACTGGTTCTGGTTGGTTTTCTGGTCGTTCGCCATAACGGTGAGGGCGACGCCCCGGCGGAAGTTCCATCTGCATCGGTAGCCACGGTGACCAGAGGCTCCCTTTCGCACACGCTTAACCTGGCCGGGCAATTCCAGCCCTACCAGGTAGTGGATGTGCATGCCAAGGTTTCTGGCTACATTAAGAATATTTACGTTGATATTGGCGACCGCGTGCGTGCGGGCCAGGTTCTTGCCGTGCTTGAGGTTCCCGAATTGAGCGCGCAGTTGAAGGGGACTGTATCTGCGGTGGCGGCCAGCAAGGATGAAATCACGCGGGCGCAGAACGCCGTGACGCGTGCCGAGTCTGAGCACTCCGCTCTGCATGCCGACTATGAGCGCTTGAAGAAAGCGGCAGCGCAGCAGCCGGGTTTGATCGCGCAGCAGGAACTGGACGACGCCCAGTCGAAAGATCTGGCCTCAGAGTCGAGAATCGACGAAGCAAAGTCTTCCTTGTCTGCCGCTCGGCAGCAGTCGGATGTTGCCAAGGCCAACAATGAGCGTGTGGGCGCTTTGCAGGACTACACCAGGGTGACAGCGCCGCTGAGCGGCGTCATCATCTGGCGCTATGCCGATACTTTTTCTATGATCAAGGCGTGAACCTAGTTCTACACCACCACTCTTCCTGTGGTCAAGCTCTCGCAGAGCGACCTGCTTCGTTTGAGGATGCCTGTCCCAGAGGATGCGGTGCGCTTCATTCATGAGGGTGACCAGGTCGACGTGCGGGTGGACGCAGTGAACCGGACGTTTGTAGGCAAAGTGGTGCGTTTCACGCGGAACGTCAGCCTGGCAACGCGCACCATGGAGACCGAAATCGACGTCGAGAACAAAGACCTGTCGCTCACTCCTGGCATGTATGCCAACACCGTGGTGCAACTGGAGCATCGTGAAAACGTGCTGACGATCCCTGTCCAGGCGGTCATCAAGAGCGGTGGCAAGACCTCTGTGCTAGTGGTGGACGACCAGAACCATGTGCAGTCGCGCAATGTGGTCCTTGGCCTTCAGGGATCCTACATTGTTGAGGTTCTAAGCGGCCTGCGCGAGGGTGAGCGCGTGATTTCCGGCGGCCAGTCCAACTTCCAGGCAGGCGAGACGGTGCAGCCAAAGCTATTGAAGGCTCCCACGGCAGACACTAGCGAAGAGCAGTCCGGAGACGAGAAGTAATGCCTAAGTTTGCTCTGAATTACCCATTTTTTATCATCATGGTGTGCTTGGTGATTGTTGTCATCGGCGTCACCAACATTGCCGGGATGCCTGTTGATCTGTTTCCAAAGATCGACATCCCGGTGGTGGTAGTGGCGACGTTCTACTCCGGCATGCCGCCGCAGCAGATTGAGGCCGACATCACTGACACGTTCGAGCGTTTCTTCACTTTGGGCAGTAATATCGACCATATTGAGTCGCGTTCGCTGACGGGCGTCAGCCTTATCAAGATTTATTTCCAGCCGGGCACCGATCCAAATGCGGCGCTGAGTAATATAGCCAACCTGGCAATGGCCGATCTTAGGCGGCTTCCACCTGGGACCCTGCCGCCGGTTGTTCTTGGCATGGATGCGTCCAGCCAGCCTGTCTGCCTGGTTACGTTGAAGGGCAAGGGACTGAACGAGACCGACCTGAAGGATCTGGCCCAGTTCCAGGTGCGCAACCAGATTGCGAATGTGCCGGGAGCGTCTGTTCCGCAGCCCTTCGGAGGCCGCTACCGCCAGATCATGGTGTACGTGGATCCGCTCAAGCTGGAGGCGCATAACCTGAGCCTGATGGACGTGGTCCATGCGGTGAATGACTCGAACCTGATCCTTCCCGCTGGCGATGTGCGCATTGGCACGAAAGATTACAACATCTACGCCAACAGCCAGGTGCCGACGCCAGAAGAGATCAACGATATGCCGTTGAAGTCCGTTGGCAACGCATCGGTGCTGGTGGCCGACGTTGGCAAGGCGGAGGACTCCGGAACGATCCAGACCAATATCGTCCGCATCGATGGCCAACGGTCTGTCTACATTCCGGTGCTCAAACAGGGCGGCGATAGCAATACCATCACGATTGTGAATGGTATGAAGGACGCGATCAAGAACCTGGTCGATATCCCCGCCTCACTCAAGACCGCGGTTGTCTTTGACCAGTCCCTCTTTGTGAAGGGCGCGATCAAGAACCTGATCAAGGAAGCCAGTATTGGCCTGGTGCTGACCGGCATCATGATTCTTGTGTTCCTTGGCAGCCCGCGCGCGACCTTTGCCGTTCTGCTGTCGATTCCGCTGTCGGCCCTGGTGTGCCTGCTGCTGATGAAGGCGATGGGAGGGTCGATCAACACCATGCTGCTCGGCGGCCTTGCACTTGCCTTCTCGCGCCTGATCGACGACTCCGTCGTTGTTCTGGAGAACATCTTCCGTTACATGGAGATGGGCGAGGAGCCGCGTGTTGCTGCGGAGAAGGGTGGCATGGAGGTATCGCTGGCCGTGCTGGCGGCGACATCGACCACATCGATCGTATTCTTCCCGGTCACGTTCTTTTCCGGCGTCAGCAAATACATCTTCACCGACCTCGCGCTTGGCGTGGTGCTTTCAATCTTCGCCTCTTACATTTTTGCCATGACGGTGGTGCCGCTCTACTGCGCGAACTTCATCCGCATCCATCACGGTGAGATGCCGGAGGAGAACGAGGGGCCGGGCTTCTTCAAGCGGTTTGAAACCAAGTTCAACGAGCACTTCCACGGGATGCTGGACTGGTACGAAGCCAAGGCGTACAGCGCTCTGAAGCGCCCTGGCTTTACGGCGGCAGTTATTGGCGCCGGCGTAGTTCTGATCCTGGTCACCATAGGGCCGTTTCTGGGCAGGTCCTACTTCCCGCGCACAGATCCTGGCCAGTTTGTGATCAATATCAAGGAGCCGAGCGGAACCCGTATTGAGATCAGCAACCAATACATAGCGCAGGTAGAGGACGAGATTCGCAAGGTGGTTCCCGCCTCTGACCTGGACATGATTGTTTCCAATATCGGCATCACGCCGGATCTTTCAGCCATCTACACAACGAACTCCTCAATGGACACGGCGTTTGTGCAGGTGAGTCTGAAGGAGGACCACAAGGTGGGCAGCTACGCCTACATGGAGCAGGTCCGGCGCAAGCTGGCCTCTGACATGCCGCAGTTGACGACCTACTTCCAGGCCGGCGGTCTGGTGGACTCGGTCATCAATCAGGGCCTTCCGGCGCCGATCGCCATCCAGATCTGCGGCAACGATATGGACCAGACCTTTGCCATAGCGCAGGACATGGCGATGAAGATCAAGCACGTCAAGAACGTGAGCGACGTATTGATTCCACAGAACCTGCACTATCCGGGCCTGGAGTTGAATGTCGATCGTGAGCGGGCCAGCTTGATCGGCCTTTCTCCCAAGGACGTGGTGGACAACGTCATCACCGCGCTCACGTCGAACGGCATGATTGCACCCAGTTACTGGATTGATCCGAACACGGGCAATAACTACATGCTGACGGTGCAGTATTTTGACAAGCAGATTGGCGGGATGAGCATGGAGGACTTCAAGGACATCCCCTTGCGTGCTTCGGGCACCACCAACTACACGCCGCTGCAGTCTGTGGTGCGCATCAAGGAGATCAATACGCCGACTGAGGTGGACCACTATCAGCTCCGGCGCATCATTGATATTTATGTGATGCCCTCCACCGAGGCGCTACAGACCGTGAACAAGGACGTTATGAAGGTGGTGAACGGGGTTGCGCTGCCTAAGAACGTTCGTATCCAGACGCGCGGCGCAGTGGTGAACATGAACGATTCGTTCAAGAGGTTCGCCATCGGCCTGATGCTTTCCATCGCTCTGGTGTACCTGATCCTGATGGCGCAGTTCACCTCGTTTGTCGATCCGTTCATCATCCTTATGGCGATACCGCCGGGGCTTGCAGGCGTGGTGATCACCCTGCTGATTACCCACAGCACGCTCAACATCATGTCCCTGATGGGCGTGATTATGATGACGGGAATTGTGGTGTCGAACAGCATCCTTATCGTGGAGTTCGCCAACGTGCTGCACGAGGAGGGCAAGTCAGTTCTGGATGCCGTGGTGCAGTCGTGCAAGATCCGTCTGCGCCCCATCCTGATGACGTCGCTGGCGACCCTGCTTGGCATGATTCCAATGGCGCTGGGGCTGGAGGCGGGCAGCGAACAGTATGCTCCTCTGGCACGCGCCATTATCGGCGGGCTTGGCATGTCCGTGGTGGTCACGGTTTTCCTTGTCCCAGCGGTTTACCTGATGGTCCACGGCGGGCATGAAAACAAAACCGCCGCCGGGGAGGTATAGAGATGATTTTGAAGTCGAGGCGTGCCGCCTCATTCCTTGCGGTGATAGTTAGTTTCATGAGCTGTGCGGATGCGCGCATGCAGGCCCAGACGCCATCTTCCAGCTCACTTCCGGATGGGCCCGTGTTGAGCCTGTTTGCGAGCAATGCAGTTCCCCAAAGCGGTAGCATGCAGTCCGGAGCGGGGCAGGCCGGCTCTGCGCCCGCCAGTGGAACGCAGCCGACCCTGACTCGGACTGAGGCCGAGCAGATGGCCATCAAGAACAACCCGAACATCAGCGTAAGAAAGCTGCTTGCGCTGGCGCAACACCAGATGGTTCGTGAAGTGCGTTCGGCGAACCTGCCGACTATCATCGGCAGCATCACTGCGGAGGACGCCTACCAGGCAAGCCGCATTTCCGCTGGCGACTATACCTCTTCGCGCCTCTTTTCTCACGCTGGCGCGGGTGGGGCCTTCTCCCAGCTCATTACAGACTTTGGGCGGACGCACAACCTTGTGGCTTCATCCAAGCTGCAGGAAAAGGCGCAAAACGCCAGTGCGCTTGCCACCACCGAGGATATCGTCATAGCCGCGGACCAGGCGTTTTACAGCGCTCTGCAAGCCCAGGCCCTGCTGAGAGATGCGCAGCAGGCGGTGGATACGCGGCAAACCACCCAGACCCAGATAGACCAGTTGACCAAAAACAACCTGAAGTCGACCCTGGACCTCAGCTTCGCCAATGTGAACCTCTCTCAGGCCAAGCTACTGCTGCTGGATGCCCAAAACAATATCGACTCCACGATGGCGGCGCTTGATAACGTGCTCGGCCTGGACCGGCAGGTACAGTACACGCTGGTTGACGACACCAATACCTTGCCTGCTCCACCACCGGACCAGAACCAGTTGATGACGCTGGCCCTGCAGCAGCGCCCTGACCTGCAGGCGTTGGATTTCCAGCATCAGGCCGCGCTCAAGTATGCTCGCGCTCAGCGCGACCAGATGCTGCCAAGTATCACCACCGGCGGAACTCTGGGCACCGTGCCAATACGCCCGGACCAGTACTACACCACCAACTGGTGGGGGGCGATTGGCGTGAACATGAACATCCCGATCTTCAATGGTTTCCTATATAGTGCGCAGGCCAAGGAGGCGAAGTACCGCGCCCAGGCCGCATCGGAACAGAGCCGGAGCTTGCGCGACCAGATTGTGCGCGATGTGCGTACCGCCTGGCTGAGCGCGAACACCGCCTACCAGAAGGTGGGAGTCACAGCGGAACTGCTGAACGAGGCCAATCTTGCCCTGACGCTGGCGCAGACACGCTACAACCTGGGGCTGAGCTCCATCGTTGAACTGAGTCAGGCGCAGTTCCAGCAGACCGATGCCGCTATCGGGAACACCAACGCTCAGTACCAGTACCGTCTGGCTCTGGCGACGATCAACTACCAGATTGGCGCTACTCCATAGGAAGAACCCCAGCCCGGGCAAAAGTCGAATTTGAGTGGAGTAGTTGAAATGCCGCCAAGTTGCCTTTTCTTTAGGAAAAGGCCACTTTGCGGCAGCCACACACTTTACACCAAATAGGCTTTTTTTAAG
>VFSW01011442.1_pt1 | contig 12478 bp, 9 predicted proteins | sample 5358111 | NCBI WGS metagenome assembly VFSW01 (sample SAMN11554181, study PRJNA540505) | mine drainage metagenome | isolation source: sediment from site ElyBrook_90M | place: USA: Ely Copper Mine, Vershire, VT | collected 2017
GTTAATAATATATCGCCAGGGACGGCGTGTGATAACACGACGGCCAATTACTGTGTCAGTGAAAACAGCGATGGCACCCTCAATGGGTATGCGTGGTCGGAGAATCTCGGCTGGATTAGCTTCAATCCAAGCGACATCGGCAATAGTTGTCCCACACACAGCAATTGCGCTCCCGTGGTGAACGCTGACGGCAGCGTCTCCGGGTGGGCATTGGCGTGCGGGTCGTTTGATGATAAGAACACATGTACGCCGGGAAGCCCGCAATTGCAGTCAGGAGGCTGGGATGGATGGATTAATCTCCATCCGTCTACCGTCAATGCCTCCACCCAGGTCGAGCAGAATTCCAACTGCTCATGGTCTGGATGGGCATGGGGTGGCGGCACGACGTCTGGAGTTGGAACCCTGGGGTGGATAGCATTCAGCGGTCCGATATCAGGCGGTGGGTCGTTTGGCGTTTCTTTACAGGGAAGCGGGTGTCAACAGCAATCTGAACCCACAGTCACCCTCACTGCCGCCCCTGCTTCTGGTTGGGCGGATCAAAACGATCCTTACGATGTCAAATACACAAACAGTGGGACAAATGATGTCACGTTGACGCTGACAACCGCCAATATGGCAAGTTGCAGCGCTATAACAGGAGGTAATCCAACGAGTGATAACAACATCACCGTACCGAATACTGATATAAATCAAAGCAATGTGGACTTCTCCGGTACCGCCGATAATACCAACACTGTTGTGACCGATGCTTACCCGACCTCCTTCAGCATATCCTGCACGCCTGTCGGTGGCGGCCAGTCTATGCCCGCAACGGCGTATATCACGGTCGCAGGCAAGGGCGGCAGCAGTGGCGGTTGTCAAATAATATCGCAATTTACTGCTAATCCGGGACTTGTACAGGCAGGAAGTACAGCGACTTTGTCCTGGGGGACGAACACACAATGTGGTGGTGGCTGCTGGATTACTGGAACTGATGGATCATCATATGGTTCTGCCTCAAGCCCACTATCGGGGTCCTCCATAACCACTAATCAAATCGAGAAAACTACCACGTATACCCTTTCCTGCAGCAATGGCAATGGCAATGGGCAACCAGTTACGCAACAGACCATCGTTAGCGTCAGCACCTTTCAAGAGTTCTAGAAGCCAATTGACTGGCAGAATATGCCTGAACACCTTATGATACAGACATGTTTTGGCGCCGACGTCGAATACCGCTCGCACGGGATATCGATCCCGACGAGATTTTTGTCGATGCGTCTAACCGCGGCAAGTTCGATGTTGATCGTTTCGAGGGGAAGATAGAAAGGTCAATCGGCAGGAAACGATATATCGCCGTCTCCATGACCATGGCGGTGGTTTTTCTATGCTACGCAGGTCAGGCAGTCAATCTCCAATGGAAAAATGGCGCAGTATATGCCGCTCGCGCTGAAGCGAATCAGCTCTCTAACGATACTATTTTTGCAACCCGCGGTCTTATTCTTGACCGGAACGGTCTTGTTTTGGCGGGCAATACCATGCAGCCCGGGTCGCCCTTTCCGACTCGGAGTTATGCCGACTGGCGCGGTATTGCGGCAGTTGTCGGATATACCAAACCGCCTGCCAAGGATACCAACGGCAATTATTTCCGTCTTACATCGATAGGACAGACGGGCATGGAGGCGGCGTATGATTCCATGCTCGCGGGTCAAAATGGTTCAGAACTTACTGAAACCGATGCGGCACACAACATTGTCTCGCAGAGCACCATCATACCGGCCGTACCCGGCGCCAACCTGACTCTTTCAATCGACGCCTCAGTAAGCCAGGCGCTCTACGATGCGATTGCAAACATTGCCGCCTTTTCGCACTTTACCGGCGGGGCAGGAATCATCATGGATATCCATACGGGACAAATTATTGCTCTCGTATCCTACCCCGAGTATCCTCTTCAGACTATGGCCGATGGCACTGATACGCCGGCAATTCAGGCACTTTTAAATGATCCCAACCTGCCGTTCCTCGATCGTGCGACCGAGGGGCTCTTTGCTCCAGGGTCAATCGTCAAGCCGTATGTTGCCGTCGGCGCCCTTATGGAGCATGTTATTGACCCCACGACACAGATTCTTTCAACCGGATCGATCTCAATACCCAATCCGTACGATCCCGCACACCCAAGCATTTTTAAAGACTGGCGGCCTCAGGGGTGGGTCGACATGCGCCATGCCATAGCCGTATCCTCGGACGTGTACTTTTATGAGGTCGGGGGAGGATATGAAAATCAACCGGGGCTCGGCATCACCAAACTTGACCATTATTTCAATCTGTTTGGCTTAGGGAATCCGACGGGAATTCAGGGTCTGGTCGAACCTCCCGGTACTATTCCTTCGCCTGCCTGGAAAGCGCAGGTTTTCCCAGCCGATCCTATATGGCGCATTGGCGATACATACCACACCGCCATCGGGCAATATGGCGTTCAGGTGACACCCCTGCAAATGGTCCGCGCGGTCGCGGCCCTTGCCAATGGCGGTCTGCTGGTCACCACCTCGCTTCTAGCAAGCTCAACCCCGCAGGGTGAAAATATCAATATTTCTCAGAGCGCGGCCGAGGTCGTACGGGAAGGCATGCGGCTTGGCGTCACGAACGGCATTATCCAGCTTCTCAATGTTCCCTATGTAGACGTGGCGGCAAAGACCGGTACTGCACAGGTCGGAACGCAAAATCAGTATGACAATTCCTCAGTAGAAGGATTCTTCCCGTATGAGAATCCAAAGTACGCCTTCGTTGTCATGATGGACAAGGCGCCGGCGCCAATCTCGGAAGGCGCGACCAATGTTATGGCGTCGGTACTGGCATGGCTGCACGCCAACGCACCGGAGTATTTACAATAGCAAGGTTTATAACGTGTAGCTAAGCAAAATCGACCGTATGTGAGAAAGGTTGGCGCCAGTTGACTTCTGCATAGGGCACGCTACACTGATATTCCAATGGCCGAAGAGCTGATTTCTCAAGAAAAGTTTGATGAACTGACGCGCGAGCTTGATGAGTTGCGCACGGTGCGCCGTCGCGAAGTTGCCGAACAACTTGAATACGCTCGGTCCTTGGGTGACCTGTCCGAAAACGCAGAATACCAACAAGCGCGCGAGATGCAGTCAGCTGTAGAAGAGCGGATTCAAAAACTAGAGAATATCCTCAAGGGCGCCAAGATTATCCGCGCCGGCAGGAGCGATACGGTGGGAATGGGTTCCGCAGTGACCGTACAGAAGCTGGGGCAGGAGGATAAGCATACGTACACTATCGTGGGGGCTGAGGAGGCGGATATGCTTGCAGGCAAGGTCTCATACCATTCCCCGCTAGGGGCGGCGCTCTTAGGGAAGAAAAAAGGGGATGAATTCTCCTTCCATACCCCCAAAGGCGTAGCGAAATATAAGATTCAAAAGGTTGAATAGCCTTTTAATATAAGGGGAAAACCGCTTTTTCAGACCGAATAAGCGGTTTTTTGTCTGTGAATTTTCTGTGGATAAAAAACTAGAGGTGGAATAAAGTGGTATATAATCTAATGTTAGTGGGATGAAGTGGGATAGCCACTGTACACCACAGCCTTGGACGGCGCACGTTTACCACCCTCATGTTTATTGGCGAATACCACCACACTCTTGATTCTAAAAAGCGGCTTTCATTACCGGCGAAATTTCGCAAGGAGGTGGGAGACAAGGTGGTGCTTACCAGAGGTCTTGATACATGTCTCTTTCTGTTCTCTGAAGCGGCATGGCGGCGTATTGCCGAAAAACTGGCTGTATTACCACTCTCGCAATCAGATACCCGCGGATTCAGCCGATTCCTGCTGTCCGGTGCCTCGGAGCAAGAGGTGGATACCGCAGGGCGTATCCTCATCCCTGAATATCTCAAGGAATTCGGAGCTCTGAAAAGCCAGGTCGTGCTGGCAGGCGTTTCAGACCGAATCGAGATATGGGATGAGGAGGGATGGAATGATTACCGCCGCCGAATCGAAAAAAATGCCGATCAGTTGGCGGAAAAATTAGGAACGCTCGGTATCTGACGCATATATGTTTACCGCTACACGATCATGGTCAGCAAATAATAATCTGTTAACGCACCGCTCTATGAATGCCCGACATGACAGTGTCTTGCTCAATGAAGTCATTGCGGAACTTGATGTACGCGACGGCAATCGAATACTCGATGCGACCGTAGGGCAGGGTGGGCACAGCGAGGCGCTCATGCGGGCAGCTCAGATACAGCTCATAGCTCTGGATGCAGATCAGGAAGCGGTCGCTTGCGCCCGAGAGCGGCTCGACCGCTTTACGGATAGGGTGTTGGTTATTGAAGGTAATTTTCGCAATATTTCAAAGATTCTTGCCGCCCAGGGGATACAGCGGATCGATCGCGCGCTGTTTGATCTTGGTTGGAATCGTGGACAGCTTGTTTCCGGCAGAGGTTTCAGTTTCCAGCATGATGAACCGCTCGTCATGTCGTACGGTCTTCATCCGGCCTCTGGCTTTATAGCATCCGACATCCTTAACACATGGAGCGAGGAAGCGATTGCGAATGTTCTTTTCGGATATGCTGGCGAACGCTACGCGCGTCGTATCGCGAAAAATATTGTCAGTATCCGCTTGCATACGCCTGTCACCTCAACGCGGCAGCTTGTCTTGATTGTCGAACAGTCAGTACCCGCATCCTATCGCCGTGGCCGCATCCATTGTGCTACTAAAACATTCCAGGCGCTGCGTATTGCCGTCAATGACGAACTTGGGAGCATTGAGCATGGTCTGCGAGGCGTATGGGAAGCTCTTTCTCCCCATGGCCGAATGGCGGTCATTACCTTCCATAGTCTGGAGGATGCTCTCACAAAAAAAATGTTCAACCTCTTTGTCGAAGAGGGTGGAATACTGGCGCATAAAAAACCGATTGTCGCATCTCACACTGACTGCATGCATAATCCTGCGGCGCGAAGCGCAAAATTGCGCGTCATTATCAAACCCTAACCCGCTTTATTTATGCTTGCAGTCGCTGTCACATACCAATTATACGCGCGCAAAGTATCTGCCATTGCGGCGTTCGTTTGTCTTATTTCGGTACTTGGGTACGGGACGTTTCTGCTAATAGCCGTGGAGAAAGCTGCCGCACAGCAAACGTATGCAAGCAGGGCACAGAATATTAGCGCCTCATTGGCAGACCTTGAATCGCAGTATCTGGCTGAGAGTTCGACTCTTACCCCTGAGCGCGCCACGGCGCTTGGCTTGGTTCCAGTGTTACCTAGCCAAATTGCGTACGAGCAGACGAGCGCCAGCGCCCTCTCATTACGATAAGGGGAGGGTATAATGGGTGATAATGGCCCACTCGAAAATTCGTACAAAAATAGCCTCCCTGAGCCGATTCAGGGTCCGCATCCGTTTCATTGCTCTCCTCTTCGTTCTTGCGGCGTTCCTATGCATTGCCCGGTTATATTATCTGCAGGTTTTGCAAGGCAGGTACTATGCGGAACGCGCTCTGAATGAATTTACCCTACCAAGCACATCGCTTTTTGACCGCGGCACAATCTATTTTACCACCAAAGACGGCGCGCATATTGCCGCCGCTACGATGCAGGACGGCGTAGCGTTGGGGCTCGATCCTCAGGAACTTTCGGCTACCAGCACTGAGACCGTATATGAAAAGCTTAATGCTGCCGTCCCCCTGGTACAGAGCGATTTTTTTGCAAAGGCGGCTGAAACAAACGAAGTATATGTACCTCTCATTGACCACCTTTCAACCACCACCGGCGCAATGGTTCAGGCGCTCAGCTTGCCAGGAGTTATTGTGACCGCTGACCGCTGGCGCTATTATCCCGGGGGTACCTTGGCAGCGCAAACGCTGGGTTTCCTTGGATATGGTGCAGGTAATATACTTGAGGGCCAATACGGTCTTGAGCGTGAATATGAAACGCTGCTTGAACGCAATGATAGCGATATGTATACGAATTTTTTCGTGCAGCTGTTTGCTGGTGCAGAATCGACTCTTACAGGACAAGGGGAAGGTGATGTCGTTACCTCGATTGAGCCTTCCGTACAGGCAGAGCTTGAACGAGAACTTGCCCTGTATATGACACAATGGCACCCGACCATGTCGGGGGGTATCATCATGGATCCTCAGACCGGCGCCATTGTCGCGATGGGCACTCTTCCGTCTTTTGACCCAAATTCGCTCGCCCAGTCAGATCCAACTGCTTTTAAAAACCGCCTTGTCAGCGATTCCTACGAGATGGGATCCATCATGAAGCCTCTTACTATGGCAGCCGGCATTGACACCGGCGCTATTACTCCCACTTCCACCTATGACGATACCGGCTGTATTTATCTCAGTAATTATCCAATCTGCAACTATGACCATAAGGCGCGGGGCCCCAATACTTCCATGCAGACAATTTTGAGTGATTCTCTCAACGTAGGGGCTTCTTTTATAGCAACACAAGTAGGGCCGGAGCGCATGCGCGAGTATTTTATAGATCATTATGGCTTTGGATCGACTACAGGTATTGATCTGCCTGACGAAGCCGCTGGCATTGTTGATAACTTATATAGGCCGCAGCAGTTGTATTACGACGAGGCGGCGTTCGGTCAAGGTATCGCTGTCACACCTGTTCAAATGACCCGCGACCTTGCCATACTTGCCAATGGGGGCTACCTCGTGACGCCGCACGTGGCAAGCTCTATCATTAATGCCGAAGGGATAGAGGTTCCTGTCTCTGTTTCCGCGCCTCGTCAGGTTCTGCAGCCACAAACCGTGACTGACGTCGACCAAATGCTCACAACCGTGGTCGATACTGTGCTAGCAGGTGGAAAGGTACATATGGACCACTACAGCATTGCCGCCAAAACGGGTACGGCTCAGATCGCAAAACCTGGCGGCGGCTATTACGCCAATACCTATCTGCACAGCTATTTTGGCTTCTTTCCTTCCTATCACGCCCGGTTTATTATTTTCCTTTACGCACTTAAGCCGGTGGGCGCGCCCTATGCCTCAGAAACCTGGTCGGGTGTGTTCGAAGATCTTACCCACTTTCTTATTGATTATTACCAGATTCCGCCTGATCGATGACAGATAATCGTAGTCTAATACACAATGCTATGAGACCAATATTTAAGGAAATAATCGTATGGATACTAACGGCCGAAGCTCGGCTCGTCGTTCGCCGCCGCAAACCCTCCGTAGTGGCGATCACTGGGAGCGTGGGGAAGACTTCTACAAAGGATGCAATCTATGCTGCCTTGTGCGAATCCGCGCATGTGCGCAAGAGCGAAAAAAGTTTTAACAGCGAGATTGGTGTACCGCTGACCATATTAGGCCGTCCCAACGCATGGCGCAATTTTATAGGATGGTTGCAGAACATTTTAGACGGAGGCCTAATCGCATATTTCAATATTAAATATCCCGATTGGCTTGTCCTTGAGATTGGTGCCGACCGGCCGGGAGACATACGATCCGTTGCAGGATGGTTGCCAGTCGATATTGTCGTCATCACCCGTCTGCCAGAAGTAGCAGTACATGTTGAATACTTTGATACGCCGGAGCAGTTGCTCGAAGAAAAAGCTTCGCTTATCTCGGCTCTTAAGCCAACTGGCACCCTTATCCTATCAGCCGACGATGAACGTGTATTGGCGCTTGCGTCCCGGGCTGAAGGCCGCCGCGTGCTGACGTTCGGCTTTTCACCATATGCCGATATTCGGGCTGATTTTCCCGAGCTCATTATTGATACTGGAGGAGTGGTCCATGGTATGCATGCCCGGGTGCAGGTAGGCCAGGAAAGCGGCGAGATATCGCTGATAGGCGCTCTCGGGGCGCACGTGTTCTTACCAGCGCTTGCCGCTATGGCCGTGGGGCATACGCTTGGCATGAAGCTGGGCGATATCATATCAACCATTGAACGGAACTATCTACCGCCTCCCGGTCGTATGCATCTGATTAGTGGTATTCACGACAGTCTGATTGTTGATGATACGTATAACTCATCGCCAGCCGCTTTGGAAGCCGCGCTCGGTACCTTAGCGGCAATCCCTGCTAAGGGTAAAAAAATCGCCGTATTGGGAGACATGATGGAGCTCGGTAAATATTCGGTCGATGAACACCGAAAAGCAGGCATGCTTGTTGCAACCTGCGCTTCGCTGCTCATGACCGTAGGTATTCGTGCACGGGATATTGCGGGTGCGGCGCTTGACGCGGGCATGTCTGACTCCGCTATTTTGCAATATGAAGACGCAGAGCGGGCAGGGGAGGAATTAGCCCGGCTGCTTCAGCCGGGCGATATAGTGCTTATTAAGGGGAGTCAAGCGGTGCGACTTGAGCGCACAACGGAGCTGATTATGGCAGAACCTGAGCGAATCAAAGAATTGCTAGTGCGGCAGGAGCCGGAGTGGAAGAAACGATAATTTTATCGTACAGTATAAATCGCGGCCCTGTCGTCTAGTGGTCTAGGACACCGCCCTCTCACGGCGGTAACACGGGTTCGAGTCCCGTCAGGGTCACCAGATTAGATGTTTTGTCGTCTTTCGCCTGATTTAGCTTGTAAATCATGGCTGTTTTCGTGGTTCCAAATTTTTTACCGTTGTAGGTCACTTTTTCAGGAAATACCTGATTTTGGAACCGCAATCTCTGCGCGGGCAACTCTTTGAGCTCCATCCAAGTCTTGGCGCTCTCGCGCACAAACCTAAAGCAGTAATCGAGTGCCTCCTCCATATCGAACTCTTCGACTGCCTTTTCATTGAGCAAAGATTTCTTCTCACGGATCTTCTCGAGCACCAACTGTTTCTGCTCTAAAAACTCCTCGTCGGTATACTTGCCGGCGCGGTGCATATCGAAGATGCGCTGACGCTCTGTCTCAAGTACCGCCAACTCCTTACGGGTGCGAGCGTTATCGACATCAAGGCGTTTATAGTTATCCTGCCAAACATCAACGACAATAGCTTTAAAAAGCTTTTCAAATTTTTTCGATGGACTGATGGATTCCAAAAACTCTACGAAGTTCTGCTCCATAGTTTCTTTGGCAAAAGACTTTGCAACCGGGCAACCCTGCATCTGATGATGGTAGTAGGGATATTTTACCCCTTTGCGCCCTGTAGAAATGCTTCCGGTAAAGCTCTTGCCACACTCAGAACAAACAGCAAATCGGCGCAACGGAAAATTGGCGTTGGTCTTGAGCCTTCGGCCGGTGCGGAACTTACTCGACCTGCTCGAGCCTTTCTTAGGTTGGCACTTCCAAAACAAGCCTTCATCGATGATAGGCGCAAACTTACCTTCGACTTCCATACCCAAGCCCCTGATGAGGCCGTAGTAAACGGGATTGCGCACGATCTTCTCCATTAGCTGCATGCCTGGCTTTTTGCCCTGGCGCGTGCGCATACCACGCTGTTGCATGAGGAGTGCAAGAGAGCGGAAGCTGTGAGTACCTTTTGAATATTCCTCAAACACTTGGCGGATATAAGGAGCAACATCATCGTCGACAATAAGATTTCCGCCTTTTGAAAGACGCTTATATCCGAGCGGAGAAGCCCAAACCCATTCGCCCTTTTTAACCTTCTCGACCATACCGCTCCGGCTTCGTGCCGCGCGAACATTATTATCGAATTCGGCAAAGACCGAGAGCATGCCCTCCATCGCTTTGCCGACAGCGTCCTCGCTTATCGGCTCGGTAACGGACCGCAGTTCGGTACCGTATCGTTTGAGCACTGCCCGCGTCGCATGATGGTCATTTTGATTGCGTGCAAAACGGTCGACTTTGTGCACTATGAAAAAATCCACACGAGGCTTCTTGGCCGCGCAAAAGGCCAACGCCTTTTGAAACTCTGTGCGATTAGCAGTTTTAGCCGATTCTCCTTCCTCGATATAAATCTGGAGAACTTTGATATTTTCGCGTTCAGCGTAGTCCTTACACTGTTGCTCTTGCATCGCCAAACTCGTGCCCTGCACCTGCTCAGAAGATGATACCCGGCAATAGATTATTCCTGTTTTTTGGAGAGGCGTATCCATACCAAAACCCTATCGCGTTTTGCGCTTTCGGGGAATAACCAAACGGGACAATTTGGAACCACTTTTGCGTGCATAAAAAGCCTCAAAGGCCATCTGAGCAAAGTTATAGAGGCTGTCGCGCAACTCCAAAAGCTCTTCGTCGCTGAGACGTTTGAGCGTCGGGTCGATTTTGAGCATCTGCTCTTTTGAAAGCATTTTTGCATTGCAACCCCACAAACGAAAAACCGGAGGCTAATCAGGACGGCTTTCGCCATCTCCAATTAGTCCTCCGGTTTTTCCGTTCAGACCCGCGCCAAAGCGCGATCGTATGAAGTTGTGCTCTTAGAGTAACTTGTCCGATAGTAAAAGCAAGACTTGCCCGGCGAAAAAGGGTGTGGTTTGGCATCCCAAAAAACACGTCTTAAGACGGTTATAGGAATCTCAAAACAGGCCTCTTTAGGTGGTTATAGGCCTCACTTTTTAAGGGGAAAAAGAGCTAAGAATAAGAAAAAAATCGCAATTTTTAGGAATTACCACACGGGTTTGAAAAGGCAAGAGTTTCTAAAACTCCGGTACGTCTCTTTTTTTGAGAAATCCACTCTCCAAAAGCATGGGTATTAGCACGCCAATTTTGTGCATATCCACAAAAAAGCCAACCGCTGATTTCATCAGTTCTTCGTCTGGTTGTTTCATCACCTCGGGCCATATTTCGGCTACCTCCTTAGGCATTTTTTCTATGCTGGGTGTGTTCTTTTCAAAAAAAGATCGTACCCAGCCTTTAGTCATGAGTCGCGCCATTATGCTTTGCGCTTCAACCCAATCCTCTGGGAACTCCGGAAGTGGTGGACGAGAAAGGTATTTTATTTTGTAGGCTTTGTAGCCGTATTTACTGGTGTGCGCATCAATTATTTCCGCAAGGTCGCTCCAAGCGGTAAGCACCAAGTCGCCGATCTCTAATTCCTTCTTCAAGCCCGATATTGCCTGTGATGCCTCTGATTTTTCAAAGTTTTCTCCCATCACTTTTGCCAGTCCCTCTGGGTCTTCTATTCCTGCGATTTTGTAGGCGAGATGCATAACGTGCATACAAAGAATCGAGAGGTATGAAAAGTTTGCAATTATACGCTTGATGTTGTTATCGTCCTTTCCGTAAACGTGGCTCCCGAGCAGCGGGTGCACGGATTGGCTAGTACGAGAATATCCGCGTCCATATGAAATACCCAACGCCAAACGCTCATCGGCATTCGCCAGCAAAAGTGCTGCCAAGTATAAAGACTTTTTAGTTTTAAATACAGTGGGTTTTTGTCGTTTCAACTTGTCATTATCCAAGAACCACAACTCGGTTACGCCCAGGGTTTGCATGTCCCGCTGGATGCGTCCGGCAAAGTCGTCGATTGAGTGCTGGGTATTTGATATGGTGCGCTTCTCATAAAGGTCGCGAAAATCCTCCTGTCGCGCGAGAGCTAGATCCATGTTCTCCGCAGATAGGTAAATGCGATACTCCTCGTCGCGCTTGGTATTGCGATCGAACAGAATGAGTAAAGTTAAAAGCGCAACCATTTTCCGTACCCGGTATGTCTGCGTATCTGTAACAGAACCCAATATTGTTTTGGCCATGCGATCAGGCTCTCCGCCCGGCATTTCTTGGAGTACCTCTTTGTCGCCCATCAGCCCTATACAAACTTTTAAAACCTCCTTGCTCACGCCATATAGAAATAACTTTTTGGCGTCTGCCTCGCCAACCCAAGCGTAGGTAGTTTGCTCATAAAATTTGTCGTCGCTATATAGCTGTTCTGCCAGACGATTTGCCGAACGCAGAGGCGCTGCAAGGAAGTATTCAAGCTGCTTATTTTGCTCCTCGGTCAGCTTGATACTAACAGGCTTGGTTTCCGGCTGTGCCGTCGATGGTTTTTGCTCTTCTTTGGGTCTCTCGTCCATAGACAAAGCATACCTAAAAACTCCCTCTTTTGCCCGATTTTGCAAATCTGCGCTATTATTAAGTCATGTCTCAACTCGCTCTACAAAAGCCCCACAAGCAATCAGTACTTTTTGCTATTGAAGCTGAAAAGGTACTTATTCCAGAAAGTACATACACCAAAAAAATCAATAAAATTCTTCGACCTAAAATCGATAAGGATCTGCCAATCGTTCTAGACTTATTTGCTGGTACAGGCGGTTTAGCACTCGGATTTGAGGCTCAAGGATTCAAAACACTAGGCTTTGAAATGGATCAGGATTGCTGCGATTCTTATAACGAGAATTTAGACGGGGTATGCACTCGAACTTTTCTTACTCCCGATACGAAGTTGCCAGCTGCTGAGATTGTTATAGGAGGACCTCCTTGTCAGCCTTTTAGTGTAAGAGGTAAACAACAAGGCCTGTCTGATGAAAGGAATGGCTTTCCAGCTTTTATTGCTGCTATAGAGAAATTGCGCCCCAAAATTTGGATGTTTGAAAATGTCAGATGGCTTATGTATAAGAATAAGCAATATTTTGA
>VFSW01011443.1_pt1 | contig 12477 bp, 6 predicted proteins | sample 5358111 | NCBI WGS metagenome assembly VFSW01 (sample SAMN11554181, study PRJNA540505) | mine drainage metagenome | isolation source: sediment from site ElyBrook_90M | place: USA: Ely Copper Mine, Vershire, VT | collected 2017
GACGGTGATCGTCGACGAGATTCATGCGCTGGTGCCGACGAAAAGGGGAGCGCACCTGGCTCTCTCCCTGGAGCGGCTGGAGGCACTGACGAAAAGGCCCCTCCAGCGGATCGGATTGTCGGCCACGCAGCGTCCGCTGGAGGAAGTGGCGCATTTTCTCGGGGGTGTGGAAATCTCTGTGGAGGAGGCGCTCTCACAGAAGGATAACTCGACAATAAAACATGAGATAAAAGGCAGTTACAAGGCTTTATATCAAGTAGAGGTTGAAGAGTCTCAAGCGGCACAGCTGGCCCAGGAGGAGCGGTTGTCCAGGCCAGTCCATTACCGACCCGTGACAATTGTCAATGCCAGCCATCAGAAGCAGTTAAGCCTGAGAGTCGAAGTTCCGGTTGAAGATATGGCGCGACTGGGCGCGATGGAAGAGATTCCCAGCGGACCGGCCTCGCAGGTGCCGCGGCGGGTGTCGATCTGGAACGCGATTCATCCCCGGCTGCTGGAGATCATCCGCGACCGGAACTCGACGATCTTGTTTGTGAACAGCCGCCAGGTGGCGGAGAGGCTGGCGGGGGCGCTGAACGAACTGGCGGGCGAGCCGATTGCCCGGGCGCACCATGGGTCGCTGGCTGCGGCGCAGCGGTCGGTCATCGAGGAGCAGCTGAAGGCCGGGCAGATTAAGGCGCTGTGCGCGACCTCGACGCTGGAGCTGGGCATCGACATGGGCGCGGTGGACCTGGTGATCCAGATCGAGTCGCCGCCTTCCGTGGCGAGCGGGATGCAGCGGATCGGCCGGGCGGGACACTCGGTGGACGCGGTGAGCGAGGGGGTGCTGTTTCCGAAGTTCCGCGCGGATCTGGTGGCCTGTGCCGCCGTGACGCGGGCGATGCACGAGGGGCAGATTGAGTCGACGCGGTTTCCTCGCAACCCTCTAGACGTGTTGGCGCAGCAACTGGTGGCGATGGTGGCCCATCCACCGCAGGTGGCGAAGGCGCAGCAGCCGGTGCGGCGGAAGGGCAGCCCGCCGGGAGGTGAGATGGATCTGGAGGCCAAGCCCGAAGTTGCGGTGGATTTTCTCTATGATCTGGTGCGCCGGGCGGCGCCGTTCGGGAGCCTGACCCGGTCGAGCTTTGAGGGTGTGCTGGACCTGCTCAGCGGACGCTACCCTTCAGACGAGTTTGCGGAGCTGCGGCCGCGGCTGGTGTGGGACAGGGTTCGGAACGTGGTGACGGCGCGCGACGGCGCCGCCCGGCTGGCGATTCTGAATGCGGGGACGATTCCCGACCGCGGGCTCTATGGGGTTTTTCTCGCGCATACCGAGGGCAAGCCGGTGCGGGTGGGCGAGCTGGACGAGGAGATGGTCTTCGAGTCCCACCCGAATGAGACCTTCATTCTGGGCGCCTCGACGTGGCGGATTGAGGACATCACGCATGACCGGGTGCTGGTGATTCCGGCGCCGGGTGAGCCGGGCAAGATGCCGTTCTGGAAGGGCGACGGGGCGGGCCGTCCGCTGGAGTTTGGGCGGCGTATCGGGGCGATGGTGCGGGAGTTGCGCGCGCTGCCCAAGACGGCGGCGCTGACCCGGCTGGTGGCGGAGCACGACCTGGACCCCGGCGCGGCGGAGAATCTCATGCAGTTCCTCGCCGATCAGGAGGCCGCGACAGGGCAGGTGCCGGATGACCGGACGATTGTGGTGGAGCGGTTGCGCGACGAGCTGGGCGACTGGCGCGTCTGCGTGTTGACGCCGTTCGGGAGCCGGATTCATATTCCGTGGGCGATGGCGGTGAGCGCGCGGATTCGCGCGGCAGGCGGGCCGGAGGTGGAGACGCTGTGGGGCGACGACGGCTTTGTGTTGCGCTTTCCGGATACGGACGAGCCGCCGGACCCGGAATGGGTTCAGGTGGAGTCGGCTGAGGCGACGCAACTGGTGCTGCGGCAGCTTGGGTCCACGGCGTTGTTCGCGGGGCGGTTTCGCGAGGCGGCTGGGCGGGCGCTGCTGCTTCCGCGGCGGCGGGCAGATCAGCGGTCTCCCCTATGGCAACTGCGCAAGCGGTCGTATGACCTGCTGAGCGTGGCGTCGCGGTATCCTTCGTTTCCGCTGCTACTGGAGGCCTACCGCGAGTGCATGCGAGATGTGTTTGACATGCCGGCGCTGGTGGAGACGCTACGCGCGCTGGAGCAGCGGCAACTGCGCATGCACGTGGTGGAGACGCGCAAGCCCTCGCCGTTTGCCTCGTCGCTGCTCTTCAGCTATGTGGCGAACTTCCTCTATGACGGGGATGCGCCGTTGGCCGAGCGGCGGGCGCAGGCGTTGACGATTGACCAGGAGCAACTGCGCGAGTTGCTGGGTGAGGCGGACCTGCGCGAGCTGCTGGATGCCGACGCGATTGCCGAAGTGGCCGAGACGGCGCAGTGCCTGGCGGAGTCGCATCGCGCGCGGACTCCGGATGGGCTGCACGATCTGTGCTTGCGGCTGGGGGACTTGAGCCGGGCAGAACTGGGGCAGCGCGCGGCGAACGCAGGCCTGCTTGAGTCTCTGGACCGGCTGATTCGTTCGCGGCGGCTGCTGGAGTTGCGGATTGCGGGCGAGCGGCGCGTGATTGCGTCGGAGGATGCGGCGCGGTATCGCGATGGGCTGGGGATTCCGCTGCCGCCGGGGCTGCCCGCGGCTCTGCTGGAGCCGGTGGCGCAGCCGGTGCTGGAGCTGGTGCGGCGCTATGCGCGAACGCATGGGCCGTTCACGGTGCGCGAGGCTGCGGCGCGCTTTGGGCTGGATGTGGAGGCCGTGGAGAAGGCTCTGCACCTGCTGGCGCACGAAGGGCGCGTGCTGGAGGGCGGCTTCCTGCCCGGCGGCATGCAGCTTGAGTGGTGCGATGCGGAGATCCTGCGGCAGATTCGGCAGAAGTCGCTGGCGAAGCTGCGGCGCGAAGTGGAGCCGGTGGAGCAGCACACGCTGGCGCGCTTTGAGACGCACTGGCAGGGCGTGCTGGCGCCGCGACGCAGCGGGCACGCGCAGCTGGATGCGCTGCTCGACGCGATTGAAGGCTTGCAGGGCGCGCCGCTGCCGGCGTCTCTGCTGGAGACGACAATCTTGCCGGCGCGCGTGGCGGACTACTCGCCGGCCGGGCTGGACACGCTAATTGCTGCGGGGGAAGTGGCGTGGATGGGCGTGGAGCCGCTGGGCGAGCGCGACGGGCGCATCGCGCTGTTTCTGGCGGATAAGCTGCCGCTGCTGGCGCTGTCGCGGCCGCAGACGGAGGCATGGACGGAGCGCGAGGAGAAACTACTGGCGCTGCTGGAGCAGAGCGGCGCGAGCTTCTTCGATCCGCTCCATCAAGCTGCGGGCGGTGGCTATCCGGGCGAGTCGATGGACGCGCTGTGGAGCCTTGTGTGGCGCGGGCTGGTGACGAATGATTCGCTGCACGCTTTGCGGGCGTACACGACGCGGCCGGAGAGCGCGCGTGCGCCGCGGCGATTGCAGACGGGCATGGTTTTCCGCTCGCGGCGAACCACGCCGCCGAATGCGCAGGGACGGTGGTCAGCACTGCGGCTCCGCGGCGAAGACGGACCGTCGGCGACCGAGGTGAGTCATGCGCTGGCTCTACAACTGCTGCATCGTTATGGCGTGCTGACGCGCGAGGCGGTGGCCGCCGAGAATGTGCCGGGCGGCTTCAGCGCGGTGTATGGCGTGTTGAAGGCGCTCGAGAACAGCGGGCGTGTGCGGCGAGGCTACTTTGTTGCGGGGCTTGGTGCGGCGCAGTTTGCGCTGCCCGCGGCGGTGGACTTGCTGCGGCGGCTGCGTACCGAGCCCAACGGCGAGAAGCCGGAGTTTGTGCAGTTGTCGGCGGCGGATCCGGCGAACCCGTATGGCTCGGTGTTGCGCTGGCCGGAGTTGCCCCCGATGGACGATGACGCGGAGACCGCGCCGCGCGTGCTGACGCGGGCTGTGTATGCGGAGGTGATTCTGCGCAACGGCGAACTTGTCGCGTGGATGCGGCGCAACAATCCCAACCTGCTGGTGTTTTTGCCCGCCGAGGAGCCGGAACGCTCGCAGGTGGCAGCGGGGCTGGCGCACTTTTTGTGTGCGCGGGGCCAGCAGCGCATGGCGCATGGCGGGCACCACGGTATGTTGATCACCACCATCAACGGGCAGCCCGCGACGGCGCATCCCATGGCCCGCTATCTGATGGATGCCGGATTTTATGCGGGACCGCTGGGGATGAACCTGCGGCGGATTCCGATGGCGCTGACCCAGCAGGAGCCCCCCGCGGAGGAACTGCAGTAATGCCAGAAGGAGATACGATCTTTCGCACGGCAAGGACGCTGCGGCGTGCGCTGGCGGGGAAGAGAATTACGCGGTTTGAGTCAACCTACCCGCTGCTGACGCGATTCCATGATGATGCGCCGCTGACGGAGCAAAGCGTGGAAGGCGTGGAGTCGCGCGGCAAATGGTTGCTGATTCACTTTTCCGGCGGAGCGACTCTTGCGACGCACATGCTGATGAGCGGCGCGTGGCACATCTATCGCCGCGGGGAACGATGGCAGCAGCCGCGCACGAATATGCGCATCCTGCTCGAGACGGATGATTTTGTGGCGGTGGGTTTTCGCGTGCCGGTGGCTCAGATGCACACCGAGCGGTCGCTGGTGCGCGACCGGCGCATTCCGCCCCCGGTGCTCGACGTGCTGAGCGCGGAGTTTGATGCGAGGGCTGCGGCGGAGCGTGTGCGAGCCAGCGCAGGCGAGGAGATTGCAGATGTGTTGCTGCACCAGGAGGTACTCGCGGGCGTGGGCAATGTTTTTAAGTCAGAGGTCTGCTTCGTGTGTGGGGTGCATCCCTTTGCGAAGGTCGCCGCGCTCAGACCAGAGCAAATCGACCAGCTCCTTGTGGCTGCGAAGAAGCTCATCGCGGCGAATGTGATGGAGGACTCCGGCGAGCGCATTGTTACGTTTCGCGGTCTGCATCGGAGGACGACGCACGACTCTGATCCGGCGGAAAGTCTGTGGGTTTACGGTCGCGCGGGAGAGCCGTGCCGCCGCTGCGGCGAGCGCATCGAGCGACGGCTCCAGGGGCCGGACGCGCGCGTGACGTTCTGGTGTCCGCGCTGCCAGCCGCTGCCCGGCGTTCAGTGATTGCTCTTGCCGAGGCCGAAGATCTTCTGCAGGATGTTGCGGCGGTCGGCGGGATGGTCGCAGGTTTCGATCGGCACTGTGCCGTTGAGAAAGGCTGCATCGTAGTCGTCGGGACAGGAGGCGTCGGCCGGCAAATTCGATGCCCTGTCGAGGCTGACGAGTGTGACGCCATCCGGCGGTGTAAAGTCGCGCGTGTCGGAGTATTGCGGCAGCGCCACGGCGCGCTTCATGAACTCAGCCCAGATGGGCGCGGCTGCATGCGCGCCTTCCAGCTTGATGTCGGTGTAGTCGTCGTTGCCCACCCACACGATGCAGAGCAGGTTCGTGGTGAAGCCGGCAAACCATGCGTCGTGGTCGGTGCCGGTCTTGCCTGCGGCGGGAGCTGTGAAGCCCATGTTGCGCACGCCTGCGCCGGTTCCGCAGTAATCCAGTCCTCCGATCATGCATCCATTGCTGCCATTGCCCTGCAGCACTGCTTCCATCATGCTGGTGGTCAGGAAGGCAACGCGTGGATCGAGCACCTGGCGTGAATCCGGAGTGAAGTCCCTGATCACGTCGCCCTGCGGAGTGCGCACACTGGCCAGCATCCACGGGTCAAGGTGCAGGCCGTTGTTCGCAAAGACGGTATAGGCTCCAGCCATATCCACCGGCGTCGCGTCATAGGCACCAATCGCCATTGACGGCGTGGGCTGCGCGCTTTTGATTCCTGCATCGCGCGCGAGAGCAGCCACGCGATCAAAGCCGACCATCGATGCCAGGCTGATGGTCGCGTTGTTATCCGAGCGCATCAGCGCCAGGCGCGCCGTCATCTCGCCGTAGAACTCGCCCTTGTAGTTGCGTGGCGTGTACTCCTGCGGCGTGCCCGCGCCATAGGTGGCCTGCTGATCGCTGAGCATGGTGATGGGCGAGAAGAGCCGGTTCTGCCCCGGCAGCATCGTGCCTTCCACGGCGGTCTGGAATGCGGCGGCGTAGACAAAGGGTTTGAAGATGGAGCCCGTCGGCCGCTTGGCGACTGCATGATTGAGCTGCGAAGTGCCGTAGCTGCGCCCGCCCACCAGCGCCAGCACTTGGCCGGTGTGCGGGTTGAGCGCGACTAATGCAACCTGGGGATAGATGTACGGCAGCCCGAGTTTCTTCTGGCGCGCGTGCAGGTGGTCCACCTGGGCATCGATCTGCGGCAGGGTGGAATCCACTGCGCTGGTGGCGATGCGCTGCAGATCCGGATCGAGCGATGTGTAGATGCGCAGGCCCTCATGGTTGAAGTCGCTGTCACCGAGCTTCTGCGCAAGTTCGTCGCGGACAAGATCGACGAAGTAGGGCGCTTCGCTGGCGTCTACGCTGGCGGGCGCAAGATGCAGCGGCTCGGCCTTGGCGCGCTCGGAGTCGTCTTTGCTGATGGCGCCGGTCTCCACCATCGCATCGAGCACAAGATTGCGCCGCTCGATCGCTCGATCAGCATGGCGGAAGGGCGAGAAATAGTTGGGCCGCTGAATCATGCCGGCGAGCAGCGCGCTCTCCGCCAGCGTCAGTTGCCGCACATCCTTGCCAAAGTAGGCCTGCGACGCCTCGCCAAAGCCGTCAATTGAGAAGCTGCCGCGCTGGCCGAGATTGATCTGGTTGGCGTACATCTCGAAGATCTGCTTTTTGCTGAAACGATGTTCGAGCTGGAAGGTGATGACGATTTCGATGAGCTTGCGCTTCATCCGCTTTTCTGGCGAGAGGAAAAAGCCGCGCGCCAGCTGCATCGTCAGCGTCGAGCCACCCTGCTGCTTTTGTCCTGTAGCCAGATCGCGCATGCCCGCTTCGATGAGGCGGCCGTAGTTGACGCCGCTGTGCTCAAAGAACCGGCGGTCTTCGATGGCCAGAACGGCCTGAATAAGATTCTGCGGAATCTCGTCGTAGGTGATGAGGCGGCGCTTGGTACGGTTGGCGTCTTCGCTCAGGCCAGTGATGAGCAGCGGCTCGAGTTCGTAGCTGGAAAGCGCCTGGCCGTGATCGTCGGTGATGGAGGCGACCTGACCGCCGCTGATGCGAATGGTGGCGGCGTCCTCGGAGTGGTACGACTGAGGCCCAGGGTGCACGGTGATGGATTGCGCGCCCTCTTCAAAGCTGCCCATCGGCGAGACGCTCGCGGCCCCATCGGTGGTGTAGCCCGCCTCGCGCAGCTCGCTGGCGATGAGCCGGACGCCGATCTTCTGGCCGGGCCGCACCTCGCGCGCAGCTGCGTAGATCTTGGCCGTGTTTGCAAACAGCGGCTCTTTGAGGCGCGCGTCCACCACACCCTGATACTTGAAGTAGTAGTAAGAAAAGACACTGACGCCGGCGAGCCCGACCAGAACCACGCAGGCCAGCACTGCCCCGAGGAACATGCTCTTGAAAGAGCGCGGCATGGCCTTCTCCGGAAGCTTGATTTTCACCTGCATGCGCGCTCTCCAGAATCAAAAACGGTTACGCGGTTACTTCCGTGAGCAGTGCGTCTTCCTGCACGCGCTCCTTGAGTTGCGCGGAGACCTCGCCGAGTGGGACATCGACGCTGGTGGAGGTGGCGCGGCGCACGAGTTCCACTACGCCGCTTGCGGCTTTCTTGCCCACGTTGATGCGGTAGGGAATACCGACCAGGTCCGCGTCTTTGAATTTGACGCCGGCGCGTTCGTCGCGGTCATCGAGCAACACGTCGAGGCCCGCCGCTTCGAGGTCAGCAGCGAGCTTCTCGCCGGTCTCGCGCAGGGAGGCGTCGGCCACGTTGGTGACGGTGACGACCACGGTGAACGGCGCGATGGAGGCCGGCAGCCAGAAGCCGTTGGCGTCGTTGGACTGCTCGATCGCCGCCGTGAGGATGCGCTCAATGCCGATGCCGTAGCTGCCCATAATGGGCGTGACTTCCTTGCCGTTCTCGTCGAGCACGCGCGCGCCCATCGACTCTGAGTATTTGTAGCCGAGCTTGAAGATGTGGCCCACCTCGACCGCTTTGCCGACGACGAGCTTGCTCGTGCAGGCGGGCTTCGGGCAACCTTCGCCTTCATTCACGCTGCGGATATCGGCGACGAGGGTCCAGGTGAAGTCGCGGCCCGGCGTCACATTGCGCAGGTGATAGTCGAGCTTGTTCGCGCCGCAGACCATGTTCTTGCGGCCTTCGAGCGACTTATCGATGACCACAGTGAGGCCTTCGTTGAGCGGCCTGGCATCGTGCTTGAGGCCGACCGGCCCGAGGTAGCCTGCGGGGCCATGCATGTACTGCGTCAGTTCCTCGGTCTGCATGGGGCGCAGCTCGGCGGCACCGATCGCGCCAAGCAGCTTGGTCTCGTTGACCTGGTGGTCGCCGCGCAGAAATGTCGCGACGCCATGCCATGAGTCCTTCTCTTCGTTGGCGCCGCGCTTCAGCGCCATGTAGGCCACGCACTTGATGTCCGATGCCGGCGAAATCTTGAAGAAAGCCGCGACGTCTGCAATGGCCGCGCAACCGGGCGTCTGCACCAACTCAGGCTTGCCGTCGCCGGTGGGTTCCATCTCCGTGACCGGCTCGAGTCGCGAGGTGGCTTTTTCCAGATTGGCAGCGTAGCCGCACACCGGGCAACTTGCGATGAGGTCTTCGCCGGCATCGGTGTAGACCATGAACTCCTGCGACTGCGATCCACCCATCGCCCCGGAGTCGGCCTCAACGGCCACAAACTTCAACCCGCAGCGCGTGAAGATGCGGCGATAGACCGTGTCGTGCAGATCGAAGCTCTTATCGAGGCCCGCCGGATTGAGATCGAAGGAGTAGCTGTCCTTCATGGTGAACTGGCGCACGCGCAGCAGGCCGGACTTGGGCCTCGGTTCGTCGCGGAACTTGGTCTGAATCTGGTACCAGATCTGCGGCAACTGTTTATACGAACGCAATTCATTGCGCGCAATCGAGGTCATGATCTCTTCGTGCGTCATGCCCAGGCAGAGGTCGGCGCCCTTGCGGTCCTTGAGGCGGAACATGTTTTCGCCCATGCCGGTCCACCGTCCGCTCTGCTCCCATAGCTCCCGCGGCAGAATCGCCGGCAGAAAAAATTCCTGCCCAATTTTGTCCATCTCTTCGCGGACGATGCCGATGATCTTGTTCAGCGAGCGCTGACCGAGGAAGAGGTAGTTGTAGATGCCTGCGCCAAGCTGCCGGATGTAACCGGCGCGGAGCAGGAACCTGTGGCTGGCCACTTCGGCGTCTGCCGGGGCCTCGCGGAGGGTGGGCACAAAGAGCTTGGACCAGCGATGCATAAAAAGGATGCGTAGACTTTCCCGTCCGAACGGGCGGACGCAAGGCGGAATCAATGCCATTCCTATTCTAACGGGTTGAAGCGTCGAGCTGAGTTCATAAGGTTGCACGAATGGCCGTGATCCGGCATCGCGATGTGTCGGAAGCGGTGCGATGCAATCCCTCCTCCTTCCTGCCTTGCAAGGAATTAGACCAGCGAGGCAGTCTGTAAGAATTGCACGCACCCTCGGACGCTGCAGGCTGCAAGAAGAAGGGAGCATCGCTCAATTGGATCTCCTCGTTCACCACCACCCTCCGCGTTTCGATTTGGATCGAGTAGCGCTTCCGCCACAGCCGAAGCGGAATTGCTGGCTCGCCCCATTTCGCATCTCCGCGATCATCTCTTCTCAAGTCACCAGAAAATTCTCGGGTCGCCAGGACATCAGGCAAGCTGTTCGTTTCAAGGCTGCAAAATTGGTGTCCGCCCGACTGCGCAGTGGCGCACCCGGCTCCCTGGATCAGGAGACCGAACAGCAATCTGCGTCGGTACCCCCGCAGGCTCTCAAGAGCCCCCCGGGCGCGAGTTTGCCTACGCCCCAAGCGTTCCGGAGGTAGAAACCAAAATTATTTGTTGCAACTAATATCTCCGCCCGCGCGTCTTATCAAGTACAAGGCACGCTGTTCGGCATTCGGTCTTCTCCGCCCGCTGCGGTCTGCTGTGGGCTCTGCCCGGACCCGGCACGCGAGCCCATCCGGCCCTCGGGCCTCCAAGATTCGATCTCGAAAGGATCAATAAATGAAGCGTTTGGCTCTTCTCTCCGGCGTTCTCGCCCTTGCGGCTCCCCTCGCCCTCGCGCAAACCTCCACCTGGGTGCCGGACGCGGCACACAGCGATGTCAACTTCTCCATCCTCCACATGAGCCTCTCCAAGGTGCACGGCAGCTTCGGCAACATCGGCGGCAAAATCGTCATCAACGAATCCGACATCACCAAGTCCACCGTCAACGTCACCATCGACGTCACCACCATCGACACCGGCGTCAGCGGCCGCGATGCCGACCTCAAAGGCGCAGGCATGTTCGACGTCGCCAAGTTCCCCACAGCCACCTTCGTCAGCACCAGCGTGGCCTCGGTGCCGAACGGCCTCACCATCCAGGGCAACCTCACCCTGCACGGCGTCACCAAGCCTGTCACCCTCAAGGTGGAAGGTCCCACCGGCCCGGTCCCAGGCATGGATCACAAACCCCATGAAGGCTTCTCCGCCACCACCACCATCAACCGCCTCGACTTCGACCTCGGCTCCAAGTATCCCGCCGCCATCATCGGCGACGATGTCCAGCTCAACATCGACCTCGACATCGCCAAGCAGTAACCTCCGCGTCCGGGATGCGGCCCGCCCTCGTCCCGGACCTCAACTCCACGAAAGTGAGTGCAGCCATGGCCGGCCTCAAGCGCGAAATTGCACAGGAACGGCCCTTCTCCAGCCCGCATGAAGAGACTCTGCTCAACATCCTCCGCACCGCCGACTGCCTCCAGCGCGCCTTTCAGCGCCGCGTCCGCGAGTGGCAAATCACCGGCACGCAATACAACGTCCTCCGCATCCTTCGCGGTGCGCATCCGAACGGCCTCACCTGTTCCGCCATCGGCGACCGCGTCATTACCGCCGTTCCGGACATCACCCGCCTGCTCGCACGTCTCAAAGCTCTCAAACTCGTCCGCCAGCATCGCGACCCGCGCGACCGCCGCGTCGTCTGGACCCGCATCACCGACGCCGGCCTCGAACTGCTCCACCAGATGGACCCCGTCATTCAGGCCATGCCCGGCGAAATGCTCGCCCAGTTCACGCCCGTAGAACTGACTACCTTCATCGGCTTTTTGGAGCGTGCCCGCGCCCACTGCGGCGATTCCGCGCAGCCCGTTTCTTGCGAACTCCACGCACCCGACCCATCTGGCGCGCCCACTTCCTGATCGCAGGTCTCGCGCGACAGAACCGCGACAGAACCGCGACAGAACGTTGATCATCCGGCAACGCACAGGTTGCCGGTCGCTCGGAACAGGACCATCCTGTCGATGAGCGACTTGGCATTCGTTGAGCGTCCCAGGATATGCCGACTCCTGGACTGTCGACAATCCGGCGCTTGAGTCGGAGTCCAAAGGTCCGATGGAGCGAGCCGTTCTACCAGATCTGTGTGATCATAGGGGAAGCCCGTCGAGAATGCCTTTCGCCTTCTAAAGGCAGCCCTGCCTGGAGGACGTCTTGATTCGCATCGCCAGCATAGGTCATGCTGTCTTCGCCGTCATCATGATCTTGCTCGGCGCTGTGGGCTTTCTCCGCCCCGACCTCGTTTCTTTGTGGAATCCCGTTTCAATCAGCGTCCCCGCACACGAATTGCTTGTTCACCTCATTGCCCTCATCTCCATGGCGGCCGGCATCGGACTGCTTGTGCACGGCATGGCGGCCATCGCCGCGCGCTTGCTGTTCATCACTCTTTTGCTTTGGTTGCTGCTGTTGCGGTTACCAAGCTTTTTCCTGGTTCCTCTCTTCGCGGCTTGTTGGTCCGTGTTCCCCCTCGTGCTCATGGTGGCTGCCGCCTGGGTCCTCTACGTCCGGTTCGCAGCCGACTGGGAGCGTCAGCATCTCCGCTTCATCCTCGGCAACCACGGCCTGCGGTTCGCGCGTATCCTCTACGGGCTTTGCTTGATCTTTTTCGGCATCGCCCATTTCGTGGACGTAAAGGACACAGTCTCTCTTGTCCCCCATTGGCTGCCGAGTCACCTGTTCTGGGCGTATTTCACCGGATGCGCCTTCATTGCAGCGGGCCTCGCAACTCTGATCGATTTCCTTGCGCGGCTGGCAGTCACACTCTCAGCCGTTCAACTCGCGTTGTTCCTGTTCCTGGTGTGGATACCGATTGTGGCGGTTGGGTCGAAAGACCCATTCCAATGGAGTGAGACGATTCTGAATGCGGCGCTCTGCGCTGGCGCCTGGGTTATAACTAACTCTTACCAAGGTACGCGCTGGCTCACTTCCAAGAATGGATAGCTCTCCATCACCAATTCAATGTGAAGGAGTGCTTAAGGCGATTGGGCGCTCATTGAGTTTCGAGGCGATTCATACATCGAGGCGCGCCTCT
>VFSW01011444.1_pt1 | contig 12477 bp, 9 predicted proteins | sample 5358111 | NCBI WGS metagenome assembly VFSW01 (sample SAMN11554181, study PRJNA540505) | mine drainage metagenome | isolation source: sediment from site ElyBrook_90M | place: USA: Ely Copper Mine, Vershire, VT | collected 2017
ACAAGTACAATGACATGCAACGACATAAATGAATGTAGGCTATTTTTGTATATCCCGCCCTCATTGCCAGGAACTAGCCGACGAAGCAAACCATATTATTGTGAAAATTTTTTGATTTCTTCGTTGAAGTTGCCATCGCCGGTCATCAGGCTCATGCACTTGTTCGCTGGAGCGCCTGTTGCCGCGTTGACAGCCGGCAGGGCTCAGCCATAGTTGAGTGGAAGCGCTTCCAGATTGCCAAGCGCGACAGGCGCATCGTCCAACCAAATGGCGTCGGCCGGTTAATGAGCGTGGAAAAATCGAAGCCTCCTGGAGGTCTGAAGCCATGGGATCAACCTTGTCACGTCGCAGCGGTGCTGCCGCCCTTGCGCGAACCTTCCTGCCCAACGCGCGTTGCCCATGACCGGGCATCTGAATTGTGACCTGCTGGTGATCGGCTCGGGCGCAGGCGGCCTTGCCGCCGCCGTGAGCGCTGCGACGCTGGGTTTGAAGGTGATTGTCGCGGAAAAGACCGAGGTTTTTGGTGGCACCACCGCCTGGTCAGGCGGTTGGATGTGGCTGCCGCGCAACCCGCTGGCCCAGCGCGCCGGGATCATCGAGGACATCGAAGCGCCGCGCACCTATCTGCGCCATGTGCTCGGCAATCGCTATGATGAGGCGCGGGTTGGTGCCTTTCTCGAAGCTGCGCCGCGCATGGTGGCGTTCTTTGAGAGCAGGACTGCGGTGCAGTTTACCGACGGCAACAGGATCGCGGATATTTATGGCGATGTTCCGGGGGCTGGCACTGGTGGCCGCTCGGTGATTGCCGCCCCCTATGACGGGCGCGGCCTTGGCAAGATGCTGAAACATCTGCGCCTGCCGCTGCGCGAAACCACCTTCATGGGCATGACGATTCAGGCTGGCCCCGATCTTTCCGCCTTCATGAATGTCACAAGATCGCCCAAGGCGCTTGTGCATGTGGCGCGGCGGTTTTCGCGCCATTTGATTGATCTGGCGCGATATGGCCGTGGCCTGCAATTGCGCAACGGTCTGGCGCTGGTCGGGCGTCTGCTGCGCTCCGCCGCCGATACGGGGGTTGACCTGCGCAGTTCCGCCCCAGCGCTGCGCCTGCTGATGGCGGACGGCGTGGTGCGTGGTGCGGTGCTGGGTTCGCCCGATGGCGATATCGAGGTGCGGGCCTTGCGGGGTGTGGTGCTGGCGACCGGCGGTTTTGCGCATGATGATGCACGCCGCAGCGCCCTGTTTCCCGCCCCTGAAGCGCACCAGACCCTGGCCGTGCCGTCCGCCACCGGCGACGGGCTGCGGCTCGGTGTGGCGGCGGGTGGCAGCGTCGATACCTCGCTGGCGGCTGCGGGGGCATGGTGCCCGGTATCGCGGGTGCCCTTCCCGGATGGCACATTTGGGACTTTTCCGCATATTATCGAGCGCAACAAGCCCGGCCTTATCGGGGTGCTGGCGAATGGCCAGCGTTTTTGCAACGAGGGCAATGGCTATCATGATTATGTCGAGGCCATGCTACGTGCTGTGCCGAAAGGGGAGGACGTCGCCTCCTGGCTGATCTGCACCCGCGCCTTCCAGCGCCGCTACGGGCTGGGGATTGCGCGCCCCACGCCGCTGCCAGTCGGCCCCTATATCCGCTCCGGCTATCTCAAGACCGGACGCACCATCAGGGCTCTTGCTGAGGCTTGCGGCATTGATCCGGCGGAGTTGGAAGCCACCATCGCCACCTTTAATCGCGACGCCAGCAACGGCGAAGACCCGGCGTTTGGACGCGGTTCAACGCCCTATAATCGCCAGAGCGGCGATCCGGCGCATCGACCGAACCCGTGCATCGCGCCGCTGGAGCACGGCCCGTTTTACGCCGTCAAAGTGGTGCCGGGCAGCTTTGGCACCTTTGCCGGGCTGAAGACCGATGGCTCGGCCCGCGTGCTGAACGCAGCCGGTGCGCCCATCCCCGGCCTTTATGCGGCCGGCACCGACATGGCCAGTGTCATGGGCGGCTATTATCCGGCAGGCGGCATCAATATCGGCCCGGCCATGACCTTTGGCTATATTGCAGGTTGCCGGGCTGCCGGAGCGGAACCCTGAGGGGGACAGCCCTGTCAGCAACAGGCCGCTGTGATGGCCCGGCCAATCGCTGCTGGCGGGCTTGAACCCTTGACCAAGAGGCCCCTCAGGCGCCACAAGGGCCACAGGAGGCCGCACCATGGCGCAAAATATCACGGTTGGTTTCAGGCAGATGCTCGATGAAGCGCTGGCAAATATCACCACTTTGTCGCCTGAAGAAGCCATTGCCCTCAGTGACAGCAACACCGTCACCTTTGTCGATCTGCGCGATCCGCGTGAGCGCCAGCGCGAAGGGCTGATCCCCGGTGCGTTCAGTTGTCCGCGCGGCATGCTCGAATTCTGGATTGACCCGGCAAGCCCCTATCACAAGCCACAATTTGCCGAAGAAAAGCGCTTTGTGTTCTTTTGCGCCGGTGGCTGGCGATCGGCACTCGCGGCCGACACAGCGCGGCGCATGGGCCTCGCCCCCGTTGCCCATATCGATGGCGGGTTCAAGGCGTGGCGCGAAGCGGGCGGCGCGGTTGAGCCGCACCCACCCGGTCATAAATGAGCCATCACTTTTCGGCTGAACCAAGTTGAACCGGCTGTTCCGACAGGCTGGTTGGTTCAAACAGCGAGGCCGGAATGGGGGAAATCCGATGGCGGCGCGCCGGAAACTTTGGCTTGGAAAGATTCAGAATCGGATCCAGATCCTGGCTGCCCGTGGTGGACGCCAGCACATGCGGCGCCGCGACATGCAGCGCGAGAACATGCGGCTTGCTGACCGACTGATGCTCAATGGCTTCAGCCATCGGCAATCCATGCGGGCCGGACGAGAGTTGCGGCGTCGATTTTCGCTGGGCGATGTCCACTTCAGCAGGGCCGGCTTCTTTTTTGCCCAGAAACGCCAGCCATTGTTTGTCGTTGCCATAGAACGCGTTGCGATCGACGCGGCCGGGAACACCCTGAACGTGACCGTCTGACTGATACTGCCAGAACCGCCACGGACGGCTGCCATAGGCGACCTGCGGCTTGTATTTGGTGCTGCGCACCCAGATCGGATATTGGCTCAGCGCCCCACCCGACAAAATGCCCCTGTAGAAATCCACCGTCGAGTAGATGATCGGCGTCTTGTGGTAAAACCGCTTCATTTCCGCCAGCATGATGCCAATTTCACGCACAGTCTCGCGACGATGGAGGATACGCTTGCAAGTCGGCGAGGTCGGCGTCAACTCGACATCCAGCACGGGTGGCAGCGCATGGGGATCAGCCGGAACATTCTTCTCGAACCATTTGATCTGCGATAGCGGATCGCGGCACCAATAGACGAAATGATAGGCCCCGCGCGGCACGCCTGCCTCGGCTGACTCGCGCCAGTTGGCCCTGAAATTGTCATCGACCCGGTCGCCGCCCTCGGTCGACTTGATCCAGGCAAATTTGACACCGCTGTCTTTGACTTTATCCCAGTCGATCTTGCCCTGGAACTTTGAGACGTCGATCCCGGAGATATGATAGGCCGCCGCATAGGCCAGGGCTTGCGACCATTTCGCGCCATGGGAACCATGCCTGCGAAAATGGTGACCCCGATGATGGATCGAATGATAGGCGAGCGCATCCCCACCTGGGGCCACGCCACATCCGGGCAAAGCGATCAGGGCGGGAACCAGCGACAGGAGCAGCAGCAGTCTGGTACGCATGACAGGTGCTTATCACAAGTTGGCTACGAAGCACAAACCTTGGCACCTTCGTGGTAACAGACCGTTAACATCGCAGCGCTGCTTTTTGCTGCATGGGCGCCGCGCGACCTCTATTTTGCGGGTCCGCGGCTTTGCTGGCGTCACTTCGTCGCGCCGGCCAGCAGCGTCCCGCCCTGGCCCTCGCGCCATTGCAGCCGTCCGGTGCCGATCATGTAGTTGACATGAGCCTGCGCCTCGCTGAAGGCGAAACTGAGCTGGTGCGGATCGAGCGCTCTGGTGAACAGCACCGGCACGATTTCGGCCACTGATTTTGGCCCCGAGGCGCAAGCATCAGCAATCAGGTCGCAGCGGGCCTGATGATGCGCAATCAGTTCGGCGCAGCGCTGGTGGAGGCCGGTGAAGGGCAGATTATGCCCCGGCAGCACCAGCACGTCACTCGCAATATCGCGCATCAGGGCTTTGAGAGAGCGCAGATAGAGGCCGAGCGGGTCGCCATCGGGATCGACCGCCCAAACGCCAATATTGGGCGAGATTTTCGCCAGCACCTGATCGGCGGCCAGAAACAGTTTTTCGCTGGCGCAGACAAGCATCGCCTGTTCGGGAGCATGGCCATCGCCGGTCAAAACCTCGAAACGCCTTTGGCCGATCAACAAGGTGTCGCCCGCAACCAGCCGTTGAAAGGTCGGCGGCAAGGGCGTGACCATGCGCAGATAGCCGTGGCCCTGGGTCGTCACCAGCCGCGTCGCTTCCTCGCTCATGCCATGACGCCGGTAGGTCTGCGCATAGACCGGCGCCTCCAGAGCGCCAGGCGACAGCGAGATGTTGGCGCAGCCAAGATAGCAGGTCTGGGTCGTCAGCAAGGGAACGCCGCAGGTTTCGCAAAGCCAGCCCGCAAGGCCAATGTGATCAGGGTGGAAATGCGACGCGATCACTTTCGTCAGGCGGCGACCACGCAGCGGCCCTTCCAGCAGCGCACGCCAGGCCTGGCGGGTATCGGCGTTGGCAATGCCGGTATCGAACACGGCGTAACCATCACCGTCACTGATGAGATAGACGTTGACGTGATCCAGCCGGAACGGCAGCGCCAGCCGCGCCCAAAGCAGGCCCGGCGCCACCTCGATCACCTCGCCAGGCGCAGGTGGTGCGGGAAAGGGAAAATTGAGGCTCGGCAGTTTTTCAGATGTCATCCGGTTTTTCGTTCCACATGATGGAAAAGCAGGCCCGCATCTTTGGGCATGAATTTTCCGCACTGCAACAGGCATTTTCGCATGGGAGTGCCGCGTTGCCCAGAGCGGACTGGATCAAAACTGACGCCTGAGCCTCCATGCCGGGCGTCAGAGGACTGATGTTCACGGCCTGGTTTTCTGCCCAGGCAGAGGCGATTTCAGGCAGTTTGCGACTTATAGATCAAGAATGGGCCCTCTGAACCGCAATTCACCGCGTTTGTCGCCCGCCAGCGCGGCCATGACCCTAATCTCGCGTTGGCCTGCCCCGTTCATTCGGGCTAGGGTGAGCGCCTGCCCACCCTGCGGAGTCCTGCCCATGCCCCTTCATCCTCTCCCATCCTATGCCTTTGACCGTTGGCATGAGGCTTCCGGTGAAGGAGCGAGCGTCGCCTCGGCGATCACCGGCCTTGACGTCGCGCAGTTGGGGACGCAGGCCCTGAATTTTGGCAAGATGGCCGCCCATGCCCGCGCTGTCGGTGGCCCGGCCTTGCGGTCGCTGACCTTCCACCAGCGCGCCAGCTTGCTGAAGGGCCTCGCCGATGCGCTGCTGGCCCGCAAGCAGGAGCTTTATGCGCTCTCGGCCCATACCGGCGCGACCCGCACCGATTCATGGGTGGACATTGAGGGCGGGGTCGCGACTTTGACCAGCTATGCGTCCAAGGGCCGCCGCGACTTGCCAAATGATACCATGCTGATAGACGGTGATCCTGAAGTGCTTTCCAAGCACGGCTCGTTTGTCGGGCTGCATATTCTGTCGCCACTGCAAGGTGTCGGCGTGCATATCAACGCGTTCAATTTTCCGGTCTGGGGAATGCTGGAAAAACTTGGGCCGACCCTGCTGGCGGGCGTGCCGGCCATCATCAAGCCGGCCAGCGCCACAGCCTATCTGACCGAAGCCGCCTTCCGCATCATGGAGGAAGCCAACGTCCTGCCGAAAGGCGCGCTGCAACTGGTGGTGGGCGGCTTGGGCGACCTTTTTGACCATCTCACCGGCCAGGATGTCGTGTCGTTCACAGGTTCGGCGGCAACCGCGCTCAAGCTGCGCTCGCACCCGACAGTCATGCGCGAAAATGTGCGCTTCATTGCCGAGTGCGACAGTCTCAATGCCACCATGCTCGGGCCGGACGCTGGTCCTGAAAGCCCGGAATTCGGGCTGTTCATCAAGGAAATCGTCCGGGAAATGACCGTCAAGGCCGGGCAGAAATGCACCGCCATACGCCGCATTTTCGTGCCCGGTGCCCAGATGGACGCGGTCGAAGCGGCGCTGGTGGCGGCGCTCGGGGCGGTCAAGCCGGGCGACCCTGCCGCAGAGGGCAGCACCATGGGAGCCCTGGTCAGCCGCGACCAGCGCGTCGATGTGCGCGCCAGGATTGCCGAAATCGCCAGCGATGGGCGCATTGTTTTCGGAGCGCCGGGCGCGGTGCCCGCTGGTGCTCCCGAAGGCGGAGCGTTTCTTGGCCCGGTGCTGATGCGCTGCGACACGCCGCATCGCGCCCGCCATGTCCATGACACCGAAGCCTTTGGCCCAGCGGCGACGCTGATGCCCTACGAGAACCTCACCGACGCTGTGGCGCTGGCGCGGCGCGGGCAAGGCTCGCTGGTCATGTCGCTCGTCAGCCATGATCCGCTTGTGGCGGCAGAGGTGGTGAGCGGTGTCGCTGCTTTCCATGGCCGCCTGCTCGTTCTTGATCGCGATTGCGCCCGCGAATCCACAGGCCATGGCGCGCCGCTGCCCGGCCTCGTGCATGGTGGGCCGGGCCGGGCGGGCGGCGGCGAGGAAATGGGCGGTTTGCGCGGCCTTGCTCACTATATGCAGCGCACGGCGCTGCAGGGCTCGCCGCGCATGCTGGCCGCCATCAGCCACCGCTGGCTGCCGGGCGCGCCTCAAGTGCATGAAGGCGACCACCCGTTCCGGCTGAAATTCGATGACCTGGCGCTGGGCCGCAGTTTCAAGAGCCCCGCCCGCGAGGTGACGCTGGCGGATATCGAGCATTTTGCCGCGTTCACGGGCGACAATTTCTACGCCCACATGGATGAGGCCGCCGCCAGCGCCAACCCGCTGTTCGGCGGGCGCGTTGCCCATGGCTATCTGCTGCTGGCCTTCGCGGCCGGGTTGTTCGTTGATCCCGCGCCCGGCCCGGTGCTGGCCAATTACGGCCTCAACCGCCTGCGCTTCATCAAGCCTGTGAAGCCCGGCGACACCATCGCGGTCGAGCTCACGGCGCTGGCCAAAAGCCGCCGCGCCAGAGATCAGGGCGAGGTCACCTGGGACGTGCGCATCAGCAATCAGGCCGGCGAGCTGGTTGCAACCTATGAGTTGTTGACACTGAATGCAGCGTAAGACGATTTTTGGCGAGTTTGCCCCCCGCAGACCCGCCGACTTCTTGACAAATCTGTTCATCGGGCGTTCATTCATGGCTCATTCAACCTGAATTATATTTTCTATCCTTGATCCATTGCCGCGGCGCGAATTTCAGGAATCACCTGTCGCACTTTGCAACCCGGATCAGGGAGAAATGTCATGTCGCTCCAGATCATGTCGCTCAGAGGCAGACTGAAGGGCTTTTTGGCGGGAATGGGTCTCGCCCTGGGCCTCGCGCTGCCGGGGATAGCGCAAACCGCGCCACCCAATCGCCTCGCGCTCGTTATTGGCGAGGCCAGTTACATTGGCGATTCCTTGCAAACCACCGCCAATGATGCCGCTTTGATGGCGCAGAGCCTGCGCGCACAGGGCTTTGCCGTCACCGAATTGCACGATCTCGACACAGCCGACCTCGCGGCGCAATACCAGGCGTTCCTGGCGCAGGTTCGCCAGGCACCGCAGGGCGTTGCGGTGTCGGTCTATCTTGGCGGTCTTGCCGTCACGGTCGGCTGCGATGATTATCTGCTGCCGGTCGATGCGCAAATCCATACGCAATCCGACGTGCCGCGGATATCCTTGTCGATGACGCGGGTGATGGGCGATCTTTCGCAGATCAGCGCCACCATGAACCTCGTCATGCTTGATGGCGCGCGGACGATCCCGCAAAGCGTCAGCAGCGTCAGTTTTGCGCGCGGTCTGATTGGCCTTGCTCCGCCGACGGCCACCACGTTCAGCCTCTCGGCGGAAGTCCATGACATGCTGCCTGATCCGCAGCCAACCGATCAGAACGACGCCTACGCCACGGCCTTCGCCAATGTGTCAGCGACGCCAACACCCGATATCGAAACCATGCTGCATTTGCTGCGCCTTGACGTGCATCAGGCAACCGCTGGCGCGCAGACCCCCTGGCAGCAGACCAGCCCGACGGCGCCGCCCTTCGTGTTTGATGTCACGGCGACGCAGGCAACCATCCAGGCCGCCAGCGCCTCGTTCCTTTCGGATTCAGGGCCGCTGACCGGCATGGATCCGCAAACCGCTTATTATACCGCGATCTGGCGCAACAATATCCCGACGTTTCAGGATTATCTTGCCCAGTTCAGCACCACGGGCAGCCCGACTGAAGTGGCGCGGGCGCAGTATCTGCTGCAACTGCTCGAAATTCCCAATCCGGTCTGCGGTGGCCAGCAGGCGGCTTTGCCGCTGCCGGTCGTGCCGCCGCCTGTCGTGGTGGGTGGCCCCGGCTGTCCGCCCGGCTACATGATTGGATATGAGGACGATGGCGATGCCTATTGCACGCCGCCGATCACCATCATCAACTGTCCACCCGGTTTTGATCCCCATTGGGTTGACGGGCACATGAACTGCTGGTGGCATTGCCCGCCGGTGCATTTCCGCCGCTGGGAACATGATCACTGGCGCTGCTTCATCTGTCCGCCCGGCGAACAGCCGTTGCTGATCAACGGCCATTGGGTCTGCCATATCCCCTGCCTGCCGGTAAGGAACGGCCTTGGCGCTTATCCGGAACCATGGTGCTGCCCGCCAGGGTCCACCCCTGAGCGCACGGGGCATGGCTGGGTCTGTGGTCAGCCCTGCCCGATCGTCAATGGCGGTATCATCACCCAGCATGTCTGCTGCCCGCCCGGCGAACACAAGGTGCGCAACGGCATCGATACCTTCACCTGCCAGCCCAATGTCCCGCCAAACTGTCTGCCGGGCACGGTCAATTGCCCGCCACCACCGCCGACGCCCTGTCTGCTGGGTACGATCAACTGCCCGCCACCACCACCTCCGTCAAACTGTGTGCCGGACCTTATGAAGAACAATTGCCCGCCGCCAAACAGTTTGCAGACGCTGACAAGCAACAATTGCCCGCCACCGCGACCGAATTGCCGCCCACCTGACGTGCGCAATGTTGATGGCCGGTGTGTGCCGGGCATGCAACCCCCGAACTGCCCGGTTGGCGAACATCTGGTGCCGGGAACACGCAGTTGCGTGCCCAATGGCGGGCCGCCACTTTGCCCGCCTGGCGACGTGCGCAATGTTGATGGCCGGTGTGTGCCGGGCAATCAACCGCCAAACTGCCCGGTTGGCGAGCATATGCTGCCAGCAGGTGGCTGCGCGCCGAACGTGCCGATAGTCACGCTTTGCCCGCGCGGCACGCATCATCCGGCCGGTTCCAATGCCTGCATTCCGGACGTTGTCGGGCCCACGCACCCACCGGCAAGGCCCAACTGCCCGGCGGGCGAGCATCCGGTGCCGGGTGGCTGCGCGCCGAACGTGGTGTTCCACCCCGTTCCGCCGCATCTGCCCCCCGTGATCGTGCACCCGCCGGTAAATCAACCGCCCGTACTGCCGCATCCGGTCATTCCCCGGCCCGTGTACCACCCGCCGGTGTTTCACCCGCCCGTGCTGCCGCATCCGGTCATTCCCCATCCGGTGTTGCACCCGCCGGTGCCACCGCCGCAACCCGAACCGCCTGTGCGCATCCAGTGAGCGCATGAGCATAGTTTGACACAAGAAGGGCCGGATCAGCGCTGATCCGGCCCTTTTCAATCACCCTTTCGCTTCAATCACCCCTTCGCCTTGGCAACTTCCTGCTGGCGCAACATGAAACGCTGCAACTTGCCGCTGGGGGTTTTTGGCAATTGCGTCACAAACTCGACCTCGCGCGGAAAGGCGTGCGCCGACAGCCGGGTCTTGACGAAATCCTGCAAGTCTTGCGCCAGTGCCGGGCTGGGAACATGATCCTTGGCCAGCACCACGAAGGCTTTGACAATCTCGGTGCGCTCGGGATCGGGCTTGCCGATGACCGCACTTTCAACCACCGCCGGATGCTCGATCAGGGCGCTCTCGACCTCGAAAGGCCCGATGCGATAGCCCGCCGAGGTGATGATGTCATCGGCCCGCCCGACAAAGGTGATGGTGCCATCGGGCTCCAGTTCAACCGCGTCGCCGGTGCGATACCAGCCCCCGGCAATGGCGGGGGTGTCGCGGTTGAGATAGCCGTGAAAGAAATGCAGCGGCGAGCCAGCCATGTCCACCGCCAATACCCCCGGCTGGTGCGGCCCGAGCACCTGCCCGGCCTCATCCAGCACAGCAACCTTGTAGCCCGGCAACGGCCGGCCCGCGCTGCCCTGATGGATCGTGTGGGCCAGCGCATGATGGTTGCACACCGTCATGCCGGTTTCGGTCTGGCCGTAATGGTCGCGGATCGGCGCTTGCAGCACCTCGGCAAACCAGCGGATGACTTCGGGGTTGAGCGGTTCGCCCGCGCTGGAGACCACGCGCAGCTTGCCCTTCACCTGGGAAGCTGGCCCCGCACCTGCCGCAATCAGCAGCCGAAACGCGGTGGGGGCGCCCGCCAGATTGGTGATGCCGAGGCGTCCGATCAACCCATAAGTGCTCTCGACCGTGAACGGGCCATCGTAAAAGGTCGTGGCGTGGCCGAGCAGCAGCGGGCCGGTCACGGCATAATAAAGCCCGTAGGCCCAGCCGGGATCGGCAATGTTCCAGAAGCGGTCTTCGGGACGCAGATCAATCGAATCAGCCATATAGGCGCGCATCGAGAGCAGCGCGTGCAAAGGCACCGGCACGCCTTTGGGCAGACCCGTGGTGCCCGATGTGGACATCAGCAAAAACAGGTCGCTCGCCTGGCGCAGCACCGGCGCGAAAGTCTCGCTCTCGCCGGCGAGGCTGGCGGCAAAATCAGAATCGCCCTTTGGCAGCGCTTCGCCCTCATGGCGGCGCACAAGCGCAATGTGCGGGTGCATCGGCAGGCCGTCGAGCTTGGGGCGGTTGGCGGGATCGGTGACCACCAGTTTCGCGCCGCTGGTTTCCAGCCTGTGCTCAATCGCCTTCGGGCCAAAGGCGGTGAACAGCGGCTGATAGACCGCCCCCGCCCGCCATGTGCCCAAAATCGTCACCAGCAATTGCGGCACGCGCGGCAGCATCCCGGCGACGACATCGCCGGGCTTGACGCCAAGCCGTTTCAGCAGATTGGCAAAGCGCGCGCTCTGGCGCTGCAACGCCGCAAAGGTCAGCGTGCTGGAGGTGCCATCGACGCCGACATAATCCAGCGCCACCGCATCACCCGCCGCCCAGCGGTCACAACACTCGACGCAGGCGTTGATGCCGTTCTCGAATGAGCCCTGAAACTGGCGTTGCAACTGCGCCAGATCAAAACTGGCATAGGCTGAGGCGTAATCATGGTTCGGCATGGCAGGAGGCTCGCGGGACGCAGATGCCACCGATCATGCTGATGCGCCCTGCAAATGCAAGGAAAATGACGCCAGACCAAAGCTGCGAGTCCCGGTTAGCGGGCTACCAATCCGAACCTCGGGCCGATCAGACCTACTTCGGCAAGCCCAGATGAACGCGAATGGCGTCTTCGACCGCTCGCATATCGGCTTTGGATAAGGTGCCAAGCTGGCTTTTGAGGCGGGCTTTGTCTGCCGCCATGATCTGATCGGCCATTGCCTTGCTTTTCCGGGTTCCCCCGCGTACCAGGGCTTCGCCGGGATAGACCCCGCTGGTGCTGCTGGTGAAAGGCACCACGACAACATGCGCCAGATTCCGGTTGGCGGCGTCGTTGCTGACGATCAAAGCCGGGCGGGTTTTGGCAATTTCGCTCCTGACGGACGGGTCAAACTCCACCCACCAGACATCACCGCGTTTCATCGGCCAGGTCTCGTTTCATCGGTCATGTCTCGTTTCATCGGCCATGTCTTTTGCGAGCGTCCTCGTCCATTCCAGGGCTTCGGCATCACGCTGCTTGTCGGAAGCCATGGCCCTGTAGCCCTCGTCCAGGGCGTCATCCATCACATGCGGCCTGAGCAGGTCTTCAATGAACTGGCTCATCCGGCGCCTGCCGATGGTGCTGTACAATCCCTCGTAAACGGCCTCGTCGAGGCTGATGGTCATTTTTTTATGCACGGCCCACCTCCAGCACTCAATACGTAATACCACTATTGCCGTTTGGGACGCTTTCTCACATCCAAAAATCATCAAAAAAGCGCGAAACGCCTGAAAATATTAGCTGTTCCAAGGTGCATGGGATAAACGGGGTCATCGCAGGCTCTTCCCCAAGTCGCTCGCCAGGCGGTGTCGCGGAAGGATGCGGGCGGATCGTCGAGAGGCAGGAAGCCAT